>Ga0208244_101110_pt1 | contig 17078 bp, 13 predicted proteins | sample SubbioCR12Aug_5A_FD_184828 | JGI IMG/M metagenome (GOLD analysis project Ga0208244, IMG submission 184828) | Serpentinite rock and fluid subsurface biosphere microbial communities from McLaughlin Reserve, California, USA - CR12Aug_5A (SPAdes) | ecosystem: Environmental > Terrestrial > Deep... | reverse complement strand
GATTCCAATGGCGATGCGCGCACCCGGCTGGCGCCGCTATTCGTGCAGTTGCGGGACACCCCCCTGATCGCGCTGCAGGAAAACTACGTCGCCACCTTCGACCGCAACCCCTCGCATTCGCTGCACCTGTTCGAGCACATCCACGGCGAGTCGCGCGACCGCGGCTCGGCGATGATCGACCTGCTGAACGAGTACTGGAAGCACGACTTCGATGCCTCGGCCTCCGAGTTGCCGGACTACGTGCCGCTGTTCCTGGAGTTCCTCTCGTTCCTGCCGGACGACGAGGCGCTCGCCCTGCTGGGTGATGCCGTGCACGTGCTGGCCACCATTGGCCGCAAGCTCGACGGCAACGGCAGTCCCTACGCCACCGCCTTCCAGTTGCTGGAAGCGCTGTCGCCAGTGGCGGCGCAGGAACTGGCCGAGCCGCCGGTGCGCGACATGGACGAGGCGATGGAGTTGTTCGGCCCCTCGGCCGACGGCATCGAACCCTTGCTCAAGCCCGGCCCGCAAGTGGTGCAGATGCCAGCCTCGCGCCGGCAGGCTGCCGCCTAACGCATAGCCCAGGAGGATCTGAAAATGTCTTACTCGCAATATTTCCTGTTCGGAATCTACCCCTACATCGCGCTGGCGGTATTTTTCCTCGGTAGCCTGATCCGCTTCGACCGCGAGCAGTACACGTGGAAGAGCGATTCGTCGCAGCTGTTGAAGCGAGGTCAGCTCAGGCTCGGCAGCAACCTGTTCCACATCGGGGTGCTGTTCCTGTTCTTCGGCCACCTGTTCGGCATGCTGACGCCGCACTTCATCTACGAGCCCTTCCTCAGCTCGGGCTCCAAGCAGATCCTGGCCATGGTCTCGGGCGGCATCGCCGGCGTGCTGGCCTTCATCGGGCTGTCCCTGTTGTTGCACCGACGGCTGACCGAGCCGCGCATCCGCGCCACGTCGAAGCCCAGCGACGTCCTGATCCTGCTGTTGCTGTGGCTGCAGCTGCTGCTGGGGCTCGCCACCATCCCGCTGTCGGCGCAGCACCTGGACGGCAGCATGATGATCCGCCTGGCCGAATGGGGGCAGCGCATCGTCACCTTCCGCGGCGGCGCGGTCGAACTGCTGGAAGGCGCGGGCTGGATCTTCAAGACCCACCTGTTCCTCGGCATGACGATCTTCTTCGTCTTCCCGTTCACCCGCCTGGTGCACGTGTGGAGCGGCTTTGCCGCAGCCACCTACGTGGTGCGCGCCTGGCAGTTGGTGCGCCCCCGCGGCTGACCCCTCATCGTTCAAGGAGACTGAAATGACTCATGTTGTCATCCTGGGGGCCGGCATCGCGGGCGTGACCGCAGCCTATGCCCTGAAAGCCAAACTGGGCCCACACGACGAAATAACGGTGGTGTCGGACAAGCCCTACTTCCACTTCGTGCCGTCCAATCCCTGGGTTGCCATGGGCTGGCGCGAGCGCGCCGACATTGCCTTCCCGATCGGGCCCTATCTCGAAGCGCGCGGCATCAAGTTCATCCACAGCGGGGTCAAGCGGATCCAGCCCGACGTCATCCAGGTTGATCTGGAGAACGGCGACGTGCTGTTCTATGACACCCTGCTGATCGCCACCGGCGCGGCCGGCATCACCGAGGGGATTCCCGGGATGGCCGAGCACACCCAGTCGGTGCTCCACGTCGACCAGGCCGAAAAGGCACTGGCGGCGTACCGCGAATTCGTGCGCAAACCCGGGCCGATCGTGCTGGGCGCGGCGGCGGGCGCCAGCGTGCTGGGACCGATCTACGAATACGCCTTCCTGATCGACGCCGACCTCAAGCGTCGCAACATCCGCGAGCGCGTGCCGATCACCCTGGTGACGCCCGAGCCCTGGCCGGGCCACTTGGGCCTCGGCGGCGAAGGCCCGAGCCGCGGTGCCGTCACCGCGGCCCTGGTCGACACCAAAATCAGCGTGGTCTGCAATGCCCGCACCACACGCATCGACGCGAATACCCTGCATGTCGAGGAGCTGGATGCAGCCGGCCAGGTCAAGCAGACCCACGCCCTGCCCTTCGCCTACTCGGTGTTCTGGCCAGCCTTCGGCGGCGTACCCGGCGTGAGGAATGCACGCGGGCTGGTGAATGAGCGCGGGCTGGTGGTGGTCGACGAATACCTGCGGAATCCGGACAACCCCAATGTGTTTGCGCTGGGTGCCTGTGTCGCACAGCCGGTCGTCGAAAAAACACCAGTTGCGGTCGGTGCCCCGGAATCGGTGTATTCGATCACCAAGGCCTGCGAGATCGTGGTGCAGAACATTCTTGCGCTGGCCGGCGACGCACCGCTGGTCAGTTACGTGCCGCAACGCGCCAAGTGGCTCACCGACATGGGCACGAGCGGCGCTGCCTACCTGTCGGAACCGCAAGTACCGTTGCGCGATATCAACTGGATGCGCCAGGGACGTTGGGTGCATCAGGCCAAGGTCGATTTCGAGAAATATTTCGTCAACAAGGTCCGTCTGCAGCCTGCAAGCCAGGCTCCATCGCCCGCCTCCCGAATTGCCGGCGTGATGAGCCAGGTTCTGGCGGGACCGGGTGGGCTGTATTTACCCGCAGCGACGGCAGCCGCTACAGGCGGCGGCAAACCGCTGGAAATTCGGCTGCCACTCGATCCCTGTCTGGAATTGCGGGCGCTTGCCAAATCGCTGGGGCGTGACCCCAACACGCTGGCGGCCGAATTGCTGACCGCTGCCGTGACCGACGCGAAATCCTATCTCAACGAGTCCGGGGTCGAGGCGCTGGCGCTGGCGCGGCGTGAACTGCTGGTGGAAGCGCTGCCGGAACGCCAACCCGGCGTCGAGTTCCACGGGGGCGGAACCTGATCGCTCGACAAAGCCTCGCGGACATTTTGCACCCTGCACAGGAGGACCCAAGTATGAGTACCGACATGCCCGAACGTGATGCCGAGGGCTATCTGACCGAGCCCGAAAACTGGAACGAGGACATCGCCCGTGTACTCGCCCAGGAAGAGAACATCGAACTCAGCGACGACCACTGGGACACGATCCGCTTCATGCGTGACTACTTCGACGAACACCAGGTCATCGCCGATGCCCGCTTCGTCATCAAGCATCTGGCCGAGCGTTACGGCAAGGAAGCGCAGAAGAAACTGTTCGAGCTGTACCCCTACGGCTACGTGAAGCAGGCCTGCAAGATCGCCGGCATGCGGCGCCCGCGCGCATGGAGCACAGGTTGATTTCGGTCCACCCATCCGTCATTCCGAAGCGGTCAGAAATCCTGCCAGCGCGTCATTCCGGCGCACGCCGGAATCCGCTACTCAGTCATCCCCGCGCAAGCGGGACAATCGGTTCCGGCTGCTGCAGTTAAATCCGGCGCTGGACCCCGGCTTTCGCCGGGGCAACGAACGATGCCGCCCCGCTGTTAAATGCCCGTTGAACGGAACACACCATGGCCATGCTTCCCATCGAAGACCTCCAGCAACGCCCGCCGCTCACCGGCTGGGCGCCATTCGCCCTCGGCTTCCGGCCATTTTTCCTCGCCGCCGGGGTCTATTCCGTCGTGCTCATGGTCTTATGGCTGCTGGTGCTGCGCGGCCACCTCGAGCTCGGTGCACTGTCGGCCTCGACCTGGCACGGTCACGAAATGCTGTTCGGCTTCACCGTGGCCGTCATTGTCGGCTTCCTGCTCACCGCGGCGCAGAACTGGACAGGCATCCGCACCCCCTCCGGCATGCCGCTCGTCGGGCTGTTTCTCCTGTGGCTGGCTGGCCGTGTAGGTTTTCTGGTGCCGGGTCTTCCGGGCGTATGGGTTGCGGCGATCGACCTGGCCTTTTTGCCTGTCGTGGCGTGGGTACTGGCCGTGCCCCTCCTGAAGGCGAAGCAACTGCACAATGCGCCCTTCCCGCTCATGTTGCTGGCACTGGCGGCAGCCAATGCCCTGGTGCATTGGGAAGCGCTGGGTGGGAGCGCGTCCAGCGCCAGCCTGGGCTTGCATCTCGCCACCTATGTGGTGGTGACGATGATGGTGGTGATGGGAGGCCGCGTTATTCCCAGTTTCACCGACAACAAACTGCACACCCGTGCGCGTCGCTGGAAATCCATCGAGATGCTCGTGCCGGTCTCGACCATCGCCGCCTTGCTTGCGGCCCTGTTCGCGCCCGGCTCGTGGGTCACGGCACTGCTGGCCGCCGTTGCTGCGGTCGTGCATGTCATCCGCCTGGTCGGTTGGTATACCCCGAAACTATGGTCGGTGCCGCTGCTGTGGATCCTGCATCTGGGGTATGCCTGGATCGCGCTCGGCTTCATGCTGCTGGCCTTGTCGGCAGCAGGCCTCAGCACGGCGGGCGTCAGTTCGCTGCACGCTTTCACCGCCGGCGGCATGGGCGTGCTGACCCTGGGCATGATGGCCAGGGTCTCGCTCGGGCACACCGGACGGATGCTGGAGCCGGCAGCGGTGATGACGCGTGCCTTTGTCGTGATCAATCTCGCGGCCCTGCTTCGCGTCGCCTTGCCGCTGGTTTTCCCCGGGGTGTACATGCAAAGCATGACGGCCGCCGGGCTGGCGTGGGTGGCTGCCTTCGGCCTGTTCGTCGTGGTCTATGCGCCCATGCTGCTGCGCCCGCGGGTCGACGGCAAGCCAGGCTAAGCGGCCTGCTTTGCGCTGGGCCCATGCGCCTTCGGCCGCGCCATGCGGGCGCACGCCCTCATCCACACGCTCCTGTTGTTGCTGAGATTGCCATGTTGCAGGACAAGCACATCTGAAAATCACCTTGACCTTTAATCAACATGTCGTATGGTGAGTTTGTGGCAAACACAATATGTTGATATTCGAGGAGGCGGTCATGGCGGATGCAGGAATGGACACGGTGCTGACGATGCTGCCGCGCGAGGTGTTCAAGCGCGACGGCAGCCGGACGGCGTTCGACGCTGGCAAGATTCGCTCGGCGCTGCTGCGCGCGGGTCAGGCTGCCGGTGAATATGGCGAAGCCGAGGCGGATCTGCTGACGGCCCAGGTGGAGAAGGTGCTGATTCACAGCCTGCGCGGTGCGGCCCCGGACATCGAGCGCATCCAGGACGTGGTCGAACAGAGCCTGATCGCCGCCAACCACCTCGCCACCGCGCGTGCCTACATCGCTTATCGCGAGCGCCACAAGAAGCTGCGCGAGGACCGCAGGACGCTGGTGGATGTGGAAGCTTCGGTCAACGAATACCTGTCGCGCCAGGACTGGCGCGTCAACGCCAACGCCAACCAGGGCTACAGCCTGGGTGGGCTGATTCTCAACGTGTCCGGCAAGGTGGTGGCCAACTACTGGCTCAACCACGTCTACCCGCCCGAGCTCGGCGAGGCGCATCGCGACGGCTCACTGCACGTCCACGACCTCGACATGCTGGCAGGCTACTGCGCCGGCTGGTCGCTGCGCACGCTGTTGCACGAGGGCCTGAACGGCGTGCCGGGCAAGGTCGAGGCGGGACCGCCCAAGCACATGTCGAGCGCGGTCGGCCAGATCGTCAACTTCCTCGGCACCTTGCAGAACGAGTGGGCCGGCGCGCAGGCCTTTTCTTCCTTCGATACCTACATGGCCCCGTTCATCCGCCACGACGCGATGGATTACGAATCGGTCAAGCAGTGCATCCAGGAACTGATCTACAACCTCAATGTGCCCTCGCGCTGGGGCACGCAGACGCCGTTCACCAACCTCACCTTCGACTGGACCTGCCCCGAGGATCTGCGTGAACAGGTGCCGGTGATCGGCGGCGAGGAAATGCCCTTCACCTACGGCGAGCTGCAGGCCGAGATGGACATGATCAACCGCGCCTACATCGAGGTGATGACCACCGGCGACGCCAAGGGACGCGTGTTCACCTTCCCCATCCCGACCTACAACATGACGCCGGATTTTCCCTGGGAATCGGAAAACGCCGAGCGCCTGTTCGCCATGACCGCGCGCTACGGCCTGCCCTACTTCCAGAACTTCATCAATTCGGAGATGAAGCCGAACCACATCCGCTCGATGTGCTGCCGCCTGCAGCTCGACCTGCGCGAACTCCTGAAGCGCGGCAACGGCCTGTTCGGCTCGGCCGAGCAGACCGGCAGCGTGGGCGTAGTGACGGTCAACTGCGCGCGCCTCGGCTACGAGTACCAGGGCGATGAAGACGGCCTTTTGCGCCGTCTTGACGCCCTGCTCGACATGGGGCGCAACGGTCTGGAGATCAAGCGCAAGGAAATCCAGCGCCTGATGGACAACGGCCTCTTCCCCTACACCAAGCGCTATCTCGGCACGCTGCGCAACCACTTCTCGACCGTCGGCGTGAACGGCGTCAACGAGATGATCCGCAACTTCACGGGCGACGAACACGATATCACCAGCGAATGGGGCCACGCTTTCGCGGTGCGCCTGCTCGACCACATCCGCGGCCGCATCGCCGCGTACCAGGAAGAGACCGGCCATATGTACAACCTGGAAGCCACGCCGGCCGAAGGCACCACCTACCGCTTCGCCAAGGAAGATGCCAAACGCTATCCGGGGATCCTGCAGGCCGGCACCGAAGATGCACCCTATTACACCAACTCGTCGCAGCTTCCGGTGGGCTTCACCGACGACGCCTTCGAAGCGCTGGAGCGGCAGGACGATCTACAGCGCAAGTACACCGGTGGCACCGTGCTGCATCTGTACATGTCGGAGCACATCTCGTCGGCGGAAGCCTGCAAGAAGCTGGTGCGCCGTGCACTGACGCGCTTCCGCCTGCCCTACATCACCATCACGCCCACCTTTTCCATCTGTCCCAAACATGGTTACCTCGCCGGCGAACACGAGTTCTGCCCCGCGTGCGACGAGGAAGCCCTGTCCCGCAAGCGCGCTTTTGCTGCATAACCCCAGGAGACCCAAATGAATGACATGACCGTACCGAACCAGGCCCTGCTCACCCTGAAGGACGAGGAGCGCACCCGCTGCGAAGTGTGGACCCGCGTGATGGGCTACCACCGTCCGGTGACGAGCTTCAACAAGGGCAAGAAGAGCGAGCACCGCGAGCGGCGGTTTTTTGTCGAAGGCCGCTGTTCGCAATAAATCGTCATGCCGGCGAACGCCGGTATCCAGCTTCTCAACTGGGCCCCGGCCTTCGCCGGGGCGACGGATTCCACACAATCAGGTGATTCCGCCATGCTGAGCCACCAATCATGACGCTTCGCCAACCCTCATGACGCTACGCGTTGGCGGCCTGACGCCGCTCTCCACCACCGACTGGCCCGGCATGCTGGCCGCGGTGGTGTTCTGCCAGGGCTGTCCGTGGCGCTGCGGCTATTGCCACAACCCGCACCTGATTCCCGCACGCGGAGACAATGAAATTCCGTGGGACGACGTGCTGGCCTTCCTGCACCGGCGCCGGGGCCTGCTCGACGGCGTGGTGTTTTCCGGCGGCGAGCCGACGCTGCAGCCCGAACTGGCCGACGCGATGCGCGCAGTGCGCGCGCTCGGCTTCAGGGTCGGCCTGCATACCGGCGGCGCCTATCCGCGCCGGCTCGCCGAGGTGCTGCCGCTGGTCGACTGGGTGGGGCTGGACGCCAAGGCGCCATTCGCCGATTACGCGCGCATCACCGGTGTCGCCGGCAGCGGCGCCTCGGCCCTGGCCAGCCTCGGCGCCGTGCTGGCTTCCGGCGTCGCCCATGAAATCCGCACCACCGTGTATCCGGCCCTGCTGGATGCCGCCGAGGTTTCACGCCTGTCGCAGGATCTCTCGGCACGCGGCGTGACCCGCCATGTCATCCAGGCGTTCCGAAGCCAGGGCTGTGCGGATGCGGGGCTGGTTCGGGACGTGCGGATCGCCCCGGCATCAGCGAATACGGTATGAACGAACGCTTGGCAGATGCGCCACAATCTGTAGAATCTTCGCCATGCGTCGCTTCATCGCCCTGATCATCATGATTGTCGTCCCGCTCCAGTTCGCCTGGGCGGCGGCGGCCGGCTTGTACGGACACCTGGGCACGGAAGCCGTGGGCACGCATGTTCACGAACACGAACACCATCACGGTACCGGACACCTCAGCCATGACCTCGTGCAGCTCGGCAGCACGGACGACGCGCAACACAACGAGGATGGTCATCACGGCAGCCACTGCCATCATGTCTTCTCCTTCATTCTTCATCAGGCTGATTCACTGCCTTGCCTGCAGCTGAGCGGCGGCCCGGTTCAATACGCCCCCGCCGCTTTTTTCTCCCGCATTCCCCCGCTCCTCGACCGTCCCCCTCTCGCGCGCGCCTGACCGGCGAGCGCGTGTTTCAATGCGGCTTCATGCCGCCTTCTGCAGTCGCGCGCCGGTGTTCTTCGTTCCGTTGTTATTTTCACGAGGAAAACCATGCGACTCACGCTATCCCTATTCCTGTTCGCGCTGCCGCTGGCAGCCTGGGCGCAAACTCCGCTGACCGAGTCCGAGGCTGTGCGCCTGGGCCTGACGCGCGCCGATTTCGTCGATCTTGAGCGCGGCGCGGTGCAAGCTGCCGAGGCCGATGCCCTTGCCGCTGGCCTGTTCCCCAATCCCACCCTGAGCTACAGCCGGGAAAGCATTGGCGGCTCGCCGGACACGGTCGAGCAAACCTGGATGCTCGGACAAGCCTTCGATATTTCCGGACGCCGTGGGCTGCATCGTGAAGCAGCCAGCCGACGGGTGGCGGCCGTCACCGCCGACAACGCTACCCGGCAACTCCAAATGGCTGCCGAAATTCGCCGCAGTTTCCATGAAGTCTTGTTCCGACAGGAGACCATTCGGGCGACCGAAACCTGGACGCAGCGCTTCGCTCGGATCGAGGGCATGGTTGGCAAGCTCGCGCGCGCGGGCGAGGCTTCTGGCTATGACCGGCGCCGCCTTACACGCGAACGCCAGACTGCCGAAGCGCGGCTGGCCGCCGAACGGGCCGAGCTGGATCGATCCGTGTCGCGCCTGATGGCGCTCACCGGAGCACCCGTAGTCCCCCTCGTGAAGGGCGAATTACTGCCGTCGGCTCCAGTTCCGGTTGAAACGGTATTGACCCGACTCGATCAGCGCCCCGACCTGCAGTCGCTGTCCAGTCGATCCGAGGCTGCTGAACTGGAGGGGCGTGCGGCCAAGCGCGGCGGCATTCCGGAGGTGACCGTGGGGATCGGACCCAAATATGTTGATAACGGCAGCACCCAGGACAACGGCGTGGCGCTTTCGCTTTCCTTCCCGTTGCCGGTGTTCGACCGCCAGCAGGCAGGTCAGCAGCGCGCGGCGGCAGAATCCCTACAGACGCGCGCCGAATACCGACTGCTGCGCAATCGCGCCGAGGGCGAACTGCGCGGCCTTTACCGCCAAACCGAAGGCCTGCGCGCAACAGCAATCGATTATCGCAGCCGCGCGGTGGTCGCTTCCCCCGACTTGCTGCGCATCGCGGAAACCGCTTATCAGGGTGGCGAATCCAGCCTGCTGGAACTGCTCGATGCCTACCGTGGCACCCTGGAGGCGGAAGTTACCGTGCTTGAACTGGAATATCGGGCACGTTTAGCCCGCATCGAATACGACCTGTTGACCGGGAGCACCGAATGAACCCCCTGCACCTTGCCCTTTTGCTCGCCACCGCACTGACGCTTGTCGGCTGCGACGACCAGCCCGCCGACAGTCATGCGCCCGAGATGGCCGCCGAGGATGCACACGGCCATGGCACCGGAGGCGAAAAACTCACCCACTTCAGCGACCGCACCGAACTCGTCGTCGAATTTCCGCAACTCGTCGTCGGCGAGAAATCGGTCTTTGCCGCGCACCTGACCATGCTGGCCGACTTCAGGGCGCTGACTGCCGGCAAGGTCAGCGTGCGGCTTTCGGGCGACGGCCAGCCGGACGAAGTCTTCAGCGTCGACGGCCCCAGCCAGCCCGGCATCTTCCGCCCCGAGGCAATGCCGAAACATGCGGGCGATCGCGAACTCTCCATCGAGGTGACCACGCCCGAATTCAGCGTGACGCACGCACTCGGCCCGGTCACCGTGTATCCCGACCGCAAGACCGCCGAGGCCGAGCCGGCCGCGCACGACGACGAAGGCATTGCCTTCACCAAGGAACAGCAGTGGAAGGTGGACTTCGCCACGACCGAGGTGATGACGCGTCCGATTCGCACCGTCGTCAATGCGACCGGCGTGCTGCGTGCGCGCCCGGATGGCGAGGCCCAGCTCACCGCGGCGGCGGCGGGACAAGTGCAGTCTGCAGGCACCTTCCCGCGCCTGGGCCAGCAGGTGAAAAAAGGCGAGCTGCTCGCCTATCTGGTGCCGCGCATGGGCGGCGACACCGACCTCGCCACGCTGCGGGCGGCGGCAAGCAAGGCGCAGGTGGAATACGAGCTGGCAAGACAGGAATCGGCACGCATGGAAAGCCTGTATCGCGACGAGGTGGTGCCGGAGAAACGGGTGCTCGCCGCGCGCGCCGCAGCAGCAGCAGCACAGGCCGACCTGACGGCCGCGCGCCAGCGCCTGGGCCAGTACGGCGGCGCCGGTGGCGGCATTCCCGTCCGCGCGCCGGTCGCTGGGACGCTCGCGGACGTGCGCGTGTCGCCCGGTGCGTTCGCCCAGGAAGGCGCGCTGCTGTTCCACATCGCCGACCGCAGCAAGATGTGGCTGGAACTGCGCGTGCCGGAATCCGACGCGGCGCGGCTGCCCAGCCCGACCGGCGCCGCGTTCCGGGTTGCGGGCGACGAACGCAGCGTCGAGATCATTCCCGGCAGGAACGGGCGGCTGATCGCCGTCGGCGGCGTGGTGGATTCCGTCACCCGCACCGTGCCGGTGGTATTCGAGTTCACCGCTGCCGACCGTCATCTGCCCATCGGCATGGCGGTGCAGGCCCAGGTGTTTGCCGGCGGCGCCCGCGACGCGGTGGCCATTCCTGCCTCCAGCGTGCTCGATGAAAGTGGCTTGGCCGTAGTGTTCGTGATGACCGGCGGCGAATCCTTCGAGCGGCGCCAGGTGCGACTGGGCGCGCGCGAAGGCGACTGGGTGGAAGTGCTGGACGGCCTAACGCCGGGGCAGCGCGTGGTCTCGCGCGGCGCCTATCTGGTCAAGCTCGCGTCCACCGGCACCGCGCAAATCGGCCACGGCCATGCGCACTGATCGGGGGATGCCATGACTTTACCTTGCTCACTTACGTTCGCCCGTCATGCCCCCTCGGGGTGGCCCTTCGGAGGCATGACACCATGATCGGACACATCATTGCGTGGTCGCTGCGCAACAAGCTCTTCGTCGTCATCGCCGGCGTGCTGCTGCTCGCCTGGGGCGGCTGGCAGGCCGCCCAGACGCCGGTGGACGTCTTTCCCGACCTCACCGCGCCGAGCGTGACCGTGGTCACCGAAGCGCACGGCATGGCGCCGACCGACGTCGAAAACCTCGTCACCTTCCCGATCGAGACGGCGCTGAATGGCGCGCCGGACGTGCGTCGGGTCCGCTCATCAACCAAGATCGGCCTGTCGGTGGTGACGGTGGAATTCGAGTGGGGCACCGACCTCTATCTCGCCCGCCAGGTGGTGGCCGAGCGCCTGCAACTCGCCCGCGCATCGCTGCCGGCGGACATCCCGGCGCCGGCCATGGCGCCGGCGGCGTCGATCATGGGCGAGATCCTGTTCATCGCGCTGGCGTCCGATCGGCATTCCGGCATGGAACTCAAGAACATCGCCGAGCAGGTCATCAAGCGCCGCGTGCTGGCGGTGCCCGGCGTCGCCGAAGTGCTGCCCATCGGCGGCGACACCCAGCAGTTCCAGGTGACGCTCGATCCCGAGCGCCTGGCGGCCTACGGCCTGACCGTGGACGAAGTCGCGGCGGCATTGCGCGACGCCAACCAAAACACCTCGGCCGGCTTCATGGTCGAGGGCGGCCAGGAATACCTGATCCAGGGTTTGGGACGCATCGAGGCGCTGAACGACATCGCCGCCACCGTCGTCGCCCGGCGCAATGGTCAGGCGGTGCTGGTGCGGCACGTGGCCGAAGTCGACATCGGCACCGCGCCCACGCGCGGCACCGGTTCCCACAACGGCAAGCCGGCGGTGGTGCTGGGCATCCAGAAGCAGCCGGGCGCCAACACGCTGGACCTGACCGACCGCCTCGACGTGACGCTGGAGGATATCCAGTCCGGCCTGCCGGCCGGCATGCAGATCGAGCGCCATATCTTCCGCCAGGCCGATTTCATCCGCGTCTCTATCGCCAACCTGACGGCCGCGCTGCGCGACGGCGCGATCCTGGTGGTGGCCATCGTGTTCGCCTTTCTGCTCTCGGCGCGCGCGACGGCCATCAGCCTGATCGCGATCCCGCTGTCGCTGGTGGCGGCGATTCTGGCGATGAAGGCGATGGGTGCGAGCATCAACACCATGACGCTGGGTGGCATGACCATCGCACTGGGTGCGCTGGTGGACGACGCCATCATCGTGGTCGAGAACATCGTGCGTCGCTTGCGCGAGAACCGCACCAAGCCACCGGCGCAGCAGGTCAACATGCTGCATCTGGTGTACTCGGCGACGCGCGAGATTCAGGGCTCCATCGTGTTCGCCACCCTGATCATCATGTTGGTTTTCCTGCCGCTGTTCTTTCTCTCCGGCGTCGAGGGACGGCTGATGGCGCCGCTAGGACTCGCCTACGTCGTGTCGCTGGCCGCCTCGCTGGTGGTGGCGATCACAGTGACGCCGGTGCTGGCGGCGCTGCTGCTGCCCAACTCGAAGACGGTACGCGAGACCCTCGAGCCGCGCTTCATCCACCGCCTCAAGGCCGGCTACCGCCGCATGCTGGACGCAACGCTCGTGCGCTGGAAGACCGTGGCCGGGATCAGCGTGGCCATGCTGGCCGTCGCGCTGATCTCACTGTCCTTCGCCGGCCGGGCTTTTCTGCCCGACTTCAACGAAGGCACGCTCACCGTGGGCATGGCCACACTGCCCGGCACCGCGCTTGAGGAATCCGACCGCCTCGGGCGGATGGTGGAGAACATCCTGCTATCGCATCCCGAAGTGGTGGCGACGGCACGCCGTACCGGCCGCGCCGAGGGCGATCCCCACGCGATGGACGTGTCGGCCTCGGAAATGGAGGTGACGCTGAAAATGGGCGAACGCAGCAAGGACGACTTCCTCGCCGCGTTGCGCGAGGATTTCGCCAGCGTGCCCGGCACCCAGATCGTCGTCGGCCAGCCGATCTCGCACCGCATCGACCACATGCTGTCGGGTAGCCGCTCGAATATCGCGGTGAAGATTTTCGGGCCGGACCTCGACGAACTGCGCCGGCTGACCCAGCAGGTCAAGGGCATCGCCCAGGCCGTGCCGGGGGCGGTGGATGTCACCGACGAGCAGCAGACCGACATCCCCTTCCTCACCATCCGCTTCCGTCGCGATGCGCTGGCGCAGCATGGGCTCAGCATCCGCGAGGTGTCGGAAGCGATCGAGGCGGCCTTCTCCGGCCTGCCGGTGAACCGCGTGCAGCAGGGGCAGGCGAGCTTCGACCTGGTGCTGCGCTTCGATCCCTCGACGCGGGCGAACATCGACGCGGTGCGCGCCACCCTCATCACCACCGCCGACGGCGCGCGCCTGCCACTGTCGGCGCTGGCCGACATCCGCAACGACCGCGCGCCGTATTCCATCAGCCGCGAGAACGTGCAGCGCAAGATGGTGGTAATGGCCAACGTCGCCGGGCGCGACCTCGCCAGCGTGGTGGCCGACATTCGCACGCAGGTGGCGGCGAACGTGACATTGCCCGCGGGCTATCACATCGAATACGGCGGCCAGTTTGAAAGCGCCGAAGCGGCCTCGCGCACCTTGTTGGTTCTCGGGGCGGCGGTGACAGTGGGTATTTTCCTGCTGCTGTTCATCGCCTTCGGCACCGCGCGCGATGCGCTGCTGGTCATGCTCAACCTGCCGCTCGCGATGATCGGCGGGGTGGCCGGCGTGTTTGCCGCCGGCGGCGTGCTGTCGGTGGCTTCCATCATCGGCTTCATCACCCTGTTCGGCATCGCCACTCGAAATGGCGTAATGATGATCTCGCACATCCATCACCTGGTTGAACACGAAGGGGTGCGCGATGCGGCGGAAGCGGTAAAGCGCGGCGCCGAGGAACGGTTGGTGCCGATCCTGATGACCGCACTCTCAGCCGGCCTCGCCCTGGTGCCGCTGGTGCTCGCCGCCGGTGAGCCGGGCAGCGAAATCCAGGCGCCGATGGCCGTGGTCATCCTGTGCGGCCTGCTGAGTTCGACCGTGTTGAACATGATCGTCGTGCCCGCGCTTTACCTGCGCTTCGGCGCGATCAACCCACTGCTGGAAAATGGGGACACGCCGCACCGCCGTGCCGTTGAAGGCATCAATCCCGTTTGAGTTTCGCAAACCTGATTTACCAACTGAAGAGGAATCACCCATGAAGTCGTCCATCCTCACCCTGTTCGCCGCAGCGTCGCTTACCGCGACCCTCAACATGGCCCCCGCCTTCGCCGGCGCTGGCCATGACCACGGGCCGAAGTACGGCGGCGTGGTGCGCGAGGTCAAGAACATCGCCTACGAACTGGTGGCCAAGCCGGATTCGCTGACCCTGTACGTCAGCGACCACGGCAAGCCGGTTTCCACCCAGGGCGCGACGGCGGAAGCCGTGATTTACGCCGGCAACGAGAAGACCGCGGTCAAGCTGGAACCGGCGGGTGACAACCGCCTGGTCGCCAAGGGCGCGTTCAAGGTCGGCGTCGGCGTGCGCGTGGTGCTCACCACCACCCTGGCCGGCAAGCCACCGGCCAAGGTGACTTTTAATCTGAAGTGATTTGCTGGACCCCTGCAGACCTTCGGGACGCCCCATTTCGTGGACATCCTGGTCGGCGGCCTCCTGGATGCACATCCTCAAGCAGCAAGGACAAGACGAGGCATCCGGGCCGCTTTTTCGGCCGCGCGCTGAAGCCGGCATTGACGCACGTGGCCAAACCGGGGCAGGCTTCGGCTTCAGCTGATTTTCGATGACGCCCATGTCGCTCCACTCGCATTTAACGCGCTGGTTCGCGATCTGCCTTTTCTCTTCCACGGTGCTGGCTGCCTCGCCCGATGGCGTGGTGTCGGTGTCGCATCCGGTCGCCGCGGCCGCCGGCGCACGCATGCTGGCGGCAGGCGGCAACGCCATCGATGCCGCCGCCGCGGTGCAGTTCGCGCTGAACGTGGTCGAGCCGCAGTCGTCCGGCATCGGCGGCGGCGGCTTTATGCTGGTCCACCTCGCCAAAACCGGTGAGACCTTCATCGTCGATTCGCGCGAGCGCGCGCCGGCAAAGGCCAGCGCCGACATGTTTGCGCCGGACGGCCTCGCCATGCCCTTCCCGCTCGCCTCGACCAGTGGGCTTGCGGTTGGCGTGCCGGGCACGCTGCGCGGCGTCGATACGGCACTCAAGCGCTGGGGTACGAAACGACTGGCCGACACACTGGCGCCGGCGATCGAACTCGCCGAGCGCGGTTTTCGCGTCAACCGCTTTCTGGCCGAGGACATCGCGAACGATGGTGGCCGCACGCAGATTCATCCCGAAACCGCAGCGATCTTCCGCCCCGGCGGCGTACCGCTTGCCGAGGGCGACTGGCTGGTGCAGTCCGAGCTGGCCAGCACCCTCAGGCACATCGCCGCCAAGGGCCCGGAGGCCTTCTACCGCGGCCCGCTGGCGCGCGCCATCGTCAAGGCGCAGCAACGTACACGTGACGAATTGGGCGCAGCGGGCCAGGGCCGCATGACGCTGGCCGACCTCGCCAGCTACCAGGTGGCGATCCGCGAGCCGCTGATCGGCCACTACCGCGGCTGGACGCTCGCCACCATGCCGCCGCCCTCCTCCGGCGGCCTCACGCTGCTGCAGATGCTGGGCCTGCTGGAGCGTTTTCCGCTGGGCGACGCCAGCCAGGGCTTCGGCTTTGGCAGCCCGCAAACCTTGCACGTCATGACCGAGGCGATGCGGCTGGCCTTCGCCGACCGCGCAGTGTGGATCGGCGACGATGATGCCGTGCCGGTGCCGCGCAAGGGTTTGCTGCATCCTGACTATCTCGCCACACGCGCCGCGCTGATCAAGCCCGACCGCCGCATGGAGACGCCGCAGGCCGGCGACCTCACGCCCTGGGACAAGGCGGCTGTGCAGCCGAAGCTATCGCGCGCCCGCACGGACAGCCCCCACACCACCCATTTTTCCATCGTCGATCGCTGGGGCAATGTGGTGAGCTATACCAGCACCATCGAATCCACCTGGGGCTCGGGCATCACGGTGCCGGGCTACGGCTTCCTGCTCAACAACGAACTCACCGATTTCAACTTCGTTCCGTCTGCCGATGCCGCTGCAGGCAATCCCGGCGCCAACGACGTCGCCCCCGGCAAGCGCCCGCGCTCCAGCATGGCGCCGACGCTGCTGTTGCAGCACGGCAAGCCCGTCTTCGCCTACGGCTCGCCCGGCGGGGCATCCATCATCAATTCGGTGCTGAATGTGACGCTCAATCTGGTCGACCACGGCATGACCTTGCAGCAGGCCATCGACGCGCCACGGTGGTCGGTCACCCACGCCGCCGGCCGCATCGCATGCGAAGGCGGGCAGGATTTCATGCAGCCCGGTTTTAGTATCGCCACCCAGGGTGCCTTGCGCGACCTGGGGCACGTCAGTCTGGGCGAGGCCGGAACCGACGCCTGTCAGGCGACGATCGGCTCGGTTCAGGGAGTCGGGATTGATCCCACAACCGACGCCCGGCGTGGGGCAGCCGATAGGCGTCGGGAGGGAACCGTAATTCGGGTCGATTCATCCCCGCCGGGAACTCAAGGCGTATCCAGAATATCTACTGATAAGGGTCAAGTTGAGTCATTTGCGCCCTGATTCTGGTCCGAAAAACCCATGCTGATCGTGCAACTATTTTCGTTAACCTAAACCTAAGCAACAGGCATTGGATTTATGCCAAGTTTTTTCTTAAAACCGATGTTGAATTACTCGTAGCCCAAAAGGAGACTTGCCCATGAACGCATTTCGTAGAAACGTATTGAAAGGCGCCGCAGGCGCCAGCGCCGTGGCAGTTGCCGTGGCCGCCGGCCTGCTGAAGCCGACCCAGGCAATGGCCGCCTGGAACAAGGCTGCATTCGAATCCAAGAACGT
>Ga0208244_101109_pt1 | contig 17090 bp, 18 predicted proteins | sample SubbioCR12Aug_5A_FD_184828 | JGI IMG/M metagenome (GOLD analysis project Ga0208244, IMG submission 184828) | Serpentinite rock and fluid subsurface biosphere microbial communities from McLaughlin Reserve, California, USA - CR12Aug_5A (SPAdes) | ecosystem: Environmental > Terrestrial > Deep... | reverse complement strand
CGCATCGACGCGCAGCACGCCAAGGGCAAGCTCACCGCGCGCGAGCGCATCGAGCTGCTGCTCGATCCCGATTCCTTCGAGGAATGGGACATGTTCAAGGAGCACCGCTGCACCGACTTCGGCATGGAGAAGCAGACGGTGCCGGGCGACGGCGTGGTGACCGGCTACGGCACCATCAACGGCCGGCTGGTGTTCATCTTCAGCCAGGACTTCACGGTGTTCGGCGGCGCGCTGTCGGAGGCGCACGCCGAGAAGATCTGCAAGGTGATGGACCACGCCATGAAGGCCGGCGCGCCGGTGATCGGGTTGAACGACTCGGGCGGCGCGCGCATCCAGGAGGGCGTCGCCTCGCTCGGCGGCTACGCCGACGTGTTCCAGCGCAACGTGCTGGCCTCCGGCGTGGTGCCGCAGATCTCGATGATCATGGGCCCCTGCGCCGGCGGCGCGGTGTACAGCCCGGCCATGACCGACTTCATCTTCATGGTGAAGGATTCCTCCTACATGTTCGTCACCGGCCCGGAAGTGGTAAAGACGGTGACGCACGAGGAAGTCACCGCCGAGGAACTGGGCGGCGCCGTCACGCACAACACCAAATCCGGCGTCGCCGACCTGGCCTTCGAGAACGACGTCGAGGCGCTGATGATGCTGCGGCGTCTGGTCTCCTTCCTGCCCTCGAACAACCGCGACAAGCCGCCGGTGGTGCCGACCGAGGATCCGTCCGAGCGCATCGAGATGTCGCTCGACACGCTGGTGCCGGACAACCCGAACAAGCCCTACGACATCAAGGAACTCATCGTCAAGACGGTGGACGAGGGCGACTTCTTCGAGCTGCAGCCGGACTACGCCAAGAACATCGTGATCGGCTTCGGCCGCATGGCCGGGCAGACGGTGGGCATCGTCGCCAACCAGCCGCTGGTGCTGGCCGGCTGCCTCGATATCAAGAGCGCGATCAAGGGCGCGCGCTTCGTCCGCTTCTGCGACGCCTTCAACATCCCGGTAGTGACCTTCGTGGACGTGCCCGGCTTCATGCCCGGCACGGCGCAGGAATACGGCGGCATCATCAAGCACGGCGCCAAGCTGCTCTACGCCTACGCCGAGTGCACCGTGCCGAAGGTGACGGTGATCACGCGCAAGGCCTACGGCGGCGCCTACGACGTGATGAGCTCGAAGCACCTGCGCGGCGACGTGAACTTCGCCTGGCCTTCGGCGGAGATCGCCGTGATGGGGCCGAAGGGCGCGGTGGAAATCATCTTCCGCGAGGAGAAGGGCGATCCGGCGAAGATCTCCGCCCGCACCGAGGAATACAAGGCCAAGTTTGCCAACCCCTTCGTCGCCGGCCACCGCGGCTTCATCGACGACGTCATCCTGCCGCACGAGACAAGAAAGCGCATCTGCCGTTCGCTGGCGATGCTGAAGGAAAAGAAGCTCGAGAATCCGTGGCGCAAGCACGGCAACATTCCACTATGAAAACAATTAACCACATCCAACACAGAGAGCACAGAGGCACAGAGGGCACAGAGATGAAGATGTTTTCTTTCTCTGTTTTCTCTGTTTTCTCTGTGTTCTCCGTGCCTCTGTGTCCTCTGCGTTGAAAGAGGTTTCCAAAATGTTCAAAAAAATCCTGATTGCCAACCGCGGCGAGATCGCCTGCCGCGTCATCAAGACCGCCCGCAGGATGGGCATCAAGACCGTCGCCGTGTATTCGGAAGCCGACAGGGACGCGCGCCATGTCGAGCTGGCCGACGAGGCCGTCTGCATCGGCCCGCCGCCCTCGAAAGAGTCCTACCTCGTCGCCGACAGGATCATCGCCGCCTGCAAGCAGACCGGCGCCCAGGCGGTGCATCCGGGCTACGGCTTTCTCTCAGAGAATGCGGCGTTCTCGCAGCGGCTGGAGGAGGAAGGCATCGTCTTCATCGGGCCGAAGCACTACTCCATCGCCGCCATGGGCGACAAGATCGCCTCGAAGAAGCTGGCGCTGGAAGCCAGGGTCAACACCATTCCCGGCTTCAACGAGGCCATCGACACGCCGGATCAGGCGGTCGAGATCGCGAAGAAGATCGGCTATCCGGTGATGATCAAGGCCTCCGCCGGCGGCGGCGGCAAGGGCCTGCGCGTCGCCTTCAACGACAAGGAGGCGCACGAGGGCTTCAGCTCCTGCCGCACCGAGGCCAAGAATGCGTTTGGGGACGACCGCGTCTTCATCGAGAAGTACGTCGAGGAGCCGCGCCACATCGAGATCCAGCTGATCGGCGACGCCCACGGCAACTGCGTCTACCTGCAGGAGCGCGAATGCTCCATCCAGCGCCGCCACCAGAAGGTCATCGAGGAGGCGCCCAGCCCCTTCCTCGACGAGAAGACGAGGAAGGCGATGGGCGAGCAGGCCGTGGCGCTGGCCAGGGCGGTGAAGTACCAGTCGGCCGGCACGGTGGAGTTCGTCGTCGGCAAGGACAAGTCGTTCTACTTCCTCGAGATGAACACCCGGCTGCAGGTGGAGCATCCGGTCACCGAGCTGATCACGGGCGTCGATCTGGTCGAGCTGATGATCCGCGTCGCCGCCGGCGAAAAACTGCCCTTCGCGCAGAAGGACGTCAAGCTCAACGGATGGGCGATGGAGTGCCGCATCAACGCCGAGGATCCCTTCCGCAACTTCCTGCCCTCGACCGGGCGCCTGACGCGCTACCTCCCGCCGGCGGAAGCCGACGGCGTGCGCGTGGACACCGGCGTCTATGAAGGCGGCGAAATCTCGATGTACTACGACTCGATGATCGCCAAGCTGATCGTGCATGCGGCCAGCCGCGACCAGGCCATCGCCAGGATGCGCGATGCGCTCAACGCCTTCGTCATCCGCGGCGTGTCGTCGAACATCGCCTTTCAGGCGGCGCTGATGCAGCATCCGCGCTTCCAGTCGGGCAATTTCAACACCGGCTTCATCGCCGAGGAATTCCCCAGGGGCTTCAGTTCGGAGAGCCTGGTGCACGCCGACCCGCTGCTGCTGGCGGCGGTGGCGGCCTTCGCGCGGCGGCGCTACATCGACCGTGCCATCCGCACCAGCGGCCAATTGCGCGGCCACGAACGCAAGGTCGGCAACGAGTGGACGGTGCTGATGGGCGACGACAAGTATTCGCTCATCCTCAATCCGATCGACGGCGGCTACGCCGTCACGCATGACGGCCAGACCTGCGAGTTGCGCTCGAACTGGCGGCTGGGCGACCTGATCTTCCGCGGCGCCTGGAACGGAGAACCGGTCTGCCTGCAGATCGAGCGCCTCGGCCTCAAGTACCGCGTCTCGCATTGGGGCACGCAAGCCGACATGATGGTCATGACGGCCCATGCCGCGCACCTGCTCTCGCTGATGCCGGACAAGCCCAAGCCGGACCTGTCGAAATTCCTGCTCTCGCCCATGCCCGGCCTGCTCACCGACATGGCGCTCAAGCCGGGGCAGGAAGTGAAGGCGGGCGAAAAGCTGGCGGCGATCGAAGCCATGAAGATGGAGAACATCCTCAAGGCCGACCAGGACTGCGTCGTCGCCGAGGTGATGGCCAAGAAAGGCGACAGCCTCTCGGTGGACCAGCCCATCGTGCGCTTTGCCTGAGGGCCGGGAAACCCGGCCCGAAGAAGTGTTCCCGGGATACGCCTGAGCGCAGCACCGCCTGCAAGGCCGACGCGGGCGGCGTGTTAAGCTGCGCGCCGATCACATTTGCAGGAGTCGCCGTGCCCAGCTTGCCGCCGGAAGCCCTCCCCCGGGCGCTGCTCGAGTACTCGGTCGTCTATACGGACCGCGCGCTCAACCACATGTCGCCCGTCTTCCAGGGCGTCATGCGCGACCTGTCCGCCATCCTCAAGGAAGCCTATCGGGCGCATTCCGCCATCGTCGTGCCCGGCAGCGGCACCTTCGGCATGGAAGCGGTGGCGCGGCAATTTGCCAGCGGCCGCAAGTGCCTGGTGATCCGCAACGGCTGGTTCAGCTACCGCTGGAGCCAGATTTTCGAGATGGGACAGATCCCCGCCGAAGCCATTGTGCTCAAGGCACGGCCGCTCGGGACGGAAAGGCAGTCTGCCTTCGTGCCGCCGCCGATCGAGGAAGTCGTGCGGGCCATCCGCGAACAGAAGCCCGATCTGGTGTTCGCGCCGCATGTGGAAACCGCTTCCGGCATCATCCTGCCCGACGGCTACCTGGGCGCGGTGGCCGAAGCCGTGCGCGAAGTGGACGGCCTCTTCGTCCTCGACTGCATCGCCTCCGGCGCGATCTGGGTGGACATGGCCGCCCAAGGGATAGACATCCTCATCAGCGCCCCGCAGAAAGGCTGGAGCGCCCAGCCCTGCGGCGCCCTGGTGATGCTCAACGAACGCGCCCGCGCGCGCATCGAATCCACCAGCAGCAGCAGCTTCGCCGCCGACCTGCGCAAGTGGCTGCAGATCATGGAAACCTACGAGAAGGGCGGCCACGCCTACCACGCCACCCTGCCCACGGACGCGCTGGCGGCCGTCGTCCGGGCGATGCAGGAGACGCGGGATTGGGGCTTCGAGCGCGCGCGCGCTGCACAGGCGGAACTGGGCAGCAGGGTGCGTGCGTTGCTCGCCGGCAGGGGCTTCCGCAGTGTCGCCGCGGCAGGATTCGCGGCACCGGGCGTGGTGGTCAGCTATACCGACGACCCGGATATCCAGTCCGGCAAAAAATTCATCGAACTGGGCCTGCAGACGGCGGCGGGCGTGCCGCTGGTGTGCGACGAACCGGCCGATTTCCGCACCTTCCGCATTGGCCTGTTCGGCCTGGACAAACTGCAGAACATTGGTCGCACCGTCCGGCTGCTCGAGGCGGCGCTCGAGCGGATCGCCTGAGTTGGTCAAGTCGGGCCAAGCCGCCGCGATCGATCATCTTGTCATCGCCACCGCCGACCTCGACTGCGGCGCGGCCTGGCTGGAGGAACGGATCGGCGCGGCGCCGGTTGCGGGCGGCAGGCATGCGGCGATGGGCACGCACAACCGCCTGCTCAGACTCGGGCCGGCGCTCTACCTCGAACTCATCGCCATCGACCGGGCGGCCCCGGCGCCGCGCAGGCCGCGCTGGTTCGGCCTGGACGACGCCGCGACCCGCGCCCGCCTCGCCGAGCGCCCGCGCCTGCTGCACTGGGTGGCGCGCATGCCCGACCTCGACACGGCGCTCGCTGCCTGTCCGGAAACATTGGGCGACATCCTCGAGCTTTCGCGCGACCACCTGCGCTGGCGCATCACCGTGCCGGCCGACGGCCTGCCGCCATTGGGTGGCCTGCTGCCGGCGCTGATCGAATGGAAAACGGACAAGCATCCCGCTGCCGGGCTATACGACACAGGGTGCGAACTGATGAAGCTGGAAGGCTTTCATCCCGATGCGGAGCGGGCGCGCCGTGCGCTCACCGCCCTCGGACTGGAACACGCGCTGGCCGTCTTCCCCTGCGGGCGGAACGAACCGGCCGGGCTGGCGGCCTACCTCAAGACGCCCGCCGGGCTGATTGAAATCGACTAGCGTTAGTAACGCTTGAAGCGGCTCGCCAGTTTGGCGTGGATCTGCTTTGCCCAGTCGGTCGCCGTGATGTTCGTGCCTAGCGCATCCTTGGAGACCACCTCGACGCGGCTGTTGCCCTGGGTGCCGATGCGCTCGACGAAGATGGCGACGCGCTCGCCCCAGCTCCAGGCCGAGGCGCCCCGTTCGACTAGGATGACGCCGTCCTTCTCGTTGGCGCTGCCGGCGTGCAGGCCGAGCTCCTTCAGGATCTCCGGCAGCGCCGCCCACACCTTGTCGAAGGGCGCGGCATAGGTGACGATGACCCCCTTGCCGCGGTCGGCCTGGGCATTCGATGTCGTCGCACAGCCGGTGAAAGTCAGCCCCGGCAGGACGGCGAGCCCGGCCATGAACAGTCTTCTCCTCATTGTCTCCTCCTTGTCGTTATCCGAGTTTCGCAAAGGCCTCGATCACTTCCGGCGGCGCCTGCACCAGTTCGATCAGCACGCCCTCGCCGGCAATGGGAAATTCCTCGCTGGCCTTCGGGTGCAGGAAACAGATATCGAAGCCGGCCGCGCCCTTGCGGATGCCGCCCGGCGCGAAGCGCACACCCTGCCCCGTCAACCACTCCATGGCCCCAGGCAGGTCGTCCACCCACAGGCCGACATGGTTCAGCGGCGTGGCATGCACCGCCGGCTTCATCGAAGCGTCGAGCGGCTGCATCAAATCCACCTCCACCTTGAAGGGGCCGCTGCCCATGGCGCAGATGTCCTCGTCGACGTTTTCCCGCTCGCTGACGTAGTTGCCGGTCACCGCCAGTCCGAGCTTGTCGACCCACAGGGTCTTGAGCCGCTCCTTGGACGGGCCACCGATGGCGATTTGCTGGATGCCGAGGATCTTGAAGGGTCGCGCGCTCATAGGTGCCTCCGTGAAAGAAGCCATTCTACTTCGCCCCGGCGCCCGCAAAAGCTGCCCAAGCTACAATGGCGGCATGAACTTCACCACCTCCCTCCAGGCCGCCTGGACGAAGAACGACTCGCTGCTCTGCGTCGGCCTTGATCCCGATCCGGCGAAATTCCCGGCCGCCCTCAAGAGCCGCGGCGACGCCATCCTTGCGTTCTGCACGTCAATTGTAGACGCCACGGCCGACCTCGTATGTTCATTCAAGCCGCAGATCGCCTACTTTGCAGCGGAGCGTGCCGAGGACCAGCTCGAAGCGCTGATCCGCCACATCCACGACGCGCATCCCGGCATCCCGGTCATCCTCGACGCCAAGCGCGGCGACATCGGCTCGACCGCCGAACAGTATGCGCGCGAAGCCTTCGAGCGCTACGACGCCGACGCGTTGACGGTGAATCCCTACATGGGTTTCGACTCGCTCGAGCCCTACCTCGCGCACAAAGGCCGCGGCGTCATCATCCTCTGCCGCACCTCGAATCCGGGCGGCTCCGACCTGCAGTTTCTCGACACGGGAGGACGCAAGCTGTACCAGCACGTCGCCGAACTGGTGGCGTCGAAATGGAATGCCTCCGGCCAGTGCGCGCTGGTGGTCGGCGCCACCTTCCCGGCCGAACTGGCCGAGGTGCGCCGCATCGCAGGCGACATCCCCCTGCTGGTGCCGGGCATCGGCGCCCAGGGCGGCGACATCGCGGCCATAGTCAGTGCCGGCAGGACGGCGGCCGGCACGGGACTGATGATCAATTCCTCGCGCGCCATCCTTTATGCCGGGTCGGGCGAGGATTATGCGGAAACGGCGCGCCGCACCGCCATCGAAACACGGGACGCGATCAACCGATACCGGCGGTAAATTCGCAGCCCTGGTGCGCATCCTGGACGATTGGCGCAACCTTCGAGCGAAACCCGGACTGAGTTTCGCCCGCACCGGTACACGGAGCCGCCATGCACGTGCCACGCATCCGAACGCAGGACACCACCCGCCGGGCGCTGCGCATCGCCGTCCTCTACGCGGCCTTCGGCGCCCTCTGGATTTCACTCGGCGACGCCTTCGTCGCGTTGCTGGTTTCCGACCCGCAACGGCTGACGCAGATCCAGACCTGGAAAGGCTGGGCCTTCATCGCCGTCACGGCAACCCTGGTCTTCTTTCTCGCCCGCAACCAGATCGGCCGCGTTCGCGGCGCGCACGAACTGTTCCGCGACATGGCGCTGCTCGCCGCCGACTATATCTGGGAACAGGACGAGAACCTGCGCTTCCGCGAATACACGCCCGCCCCGCGCATCAAAGGGCGCTTCGACGGCGCCAGCCTGATCGGCAAGGCCCGCTGGGAGTTGCCCTACCTCGGCATGGACGAGGCCCGCTGGGCCGCCCACCGGGCCGACCTGGAAGCGCGGCGTCCGTTCCGCAACCTTGAACTGAGCATGCGCGACCTGAAAGGCGAGGCCTTCGTCCGCACCGATGGCCGCACCCAATGGCTGAAATGGTACATCTGCCCTTGGCGGGGGGTGGACGGAGGTGATCGGGGGCATCATCCTGGTGGAAGACACCATCGGCCAGATCCGCGACCGTTCGCTCGACTTGCGCCCGCCCATGCTCGACGACGTCGGACTCGCCGGCACGCTGCAGTGGTATGCGAGCCGCCTCGGGAATCGGGCCGGCCTGCCCATCGCGGCCGACATCGCGGCGCTGCCGGAGCGGCCGGCGCCGGAGGTGGAGTCGGCCGCCTTCCGCATCGCCCAGGAAGCGCTCACCAACGCGCTGCGCCATGCCGGCGCCGGGCGGGCCGAAATCCGCTTGGCAATGGAAGACGGCTGGCTTCTCCTGACGGTGCGCGACGACGGCCGCGGCTTCGATCCCGCCGCGGTGCGCCCGGGCGAAATGGGCGAAGGGGGCGGTGCCGGCCTGGTCGGCATGCGCGAACGGGCCGGCCTGCTCGGCGGCGAATTGATGATGGATTCATCTCCGGGGGCGGCACGGAAATCCGCCTGCGCCTGCGCCTGCCCCTGCATCCGGAAAGGCCGCAATGAAGCCCGTCCGCATCCTGCTCGCCGACGACCACCAGATGATGCGCGCCGGCATCCGCGCCCTGGTGCAGGGCTTTTCCGGCTATGAGGTGGTGGGCGAGACCGGCGACGGCCGCGAGGTGCTGCGGCTGGCGAAGAGCCTGGCGCCCGACCTGATCCTGATGGATCTCTCCATGCCGGGGCTCAACGGCCTGAACGCCACCGCCCGCGTCGTCAAGGATCATCCGGCCCTGCGCGTGATCGTGCTGTCGATGCACACCTCGGAAAGCTATGTGCTCGACGCCCTGCGCGCCGGCGCTTCGGGCTACGTGGTGAAGGGCGCCGCGCCGGAGGAACTGGAGCAGGCGCTGAAGGCCGTCGCCGCCGACGACCGCTATCTTTCGCCCGCCATCTCGCGCTACCTGCTCGACGACTACCTGCGCCTGGTGCGCGGCGGCGGCGAGCCGCAGAAAGAGGCGGCGCTGCTCACGCCGCGCCAGCGCGAGATCCTCCAGCTCATCGCCGAGGGCCGCCCGACGCGCGAGATCGCCGAGCGCCTGTCCATCAGCATCAAGACCGTCGAAACCCACCGCGCCCAGATCATGCAGCGCCTCAATGTGCACGACGTCGCCAGCCTGACCCGTTACGCCATCCGGCTCGGCCTGATCACCCCGGAGTCCTGACCCCGCCGAACCCTCCCCGCCCTGAGGCCAATATCAGGGTAGCCCCGATGCTGCGACGCAGCATCGATCGATAAAGTGGCAGCCATCAAGGAGGCTGTCATGAACAACCGCACGAACTTCACCCAGCCGCTGCCAGATAACGAGGGAGCGGGGCGACACCTGTCCAGCATCAATGCCGACATCGAGCAGCGCGTGCGCGAGCGCACCGTCGAGCTGGAGGCCTCCAACCGCGACCTGTCGCTCTTCGCCGCCACCATCTCGCACGACCTGCGCGCGCCCCTGCGCGCCATCAGCGGCTTTGCCGGCATCCTCAATGAGGACTATGGCGCCGCCTGTCCGCCGGAAGCCCAGCAATTGTTGTCGCGCATCGGCGCCAACGCCGATCGCATGGGCGCCATGATCGACAGCCTGATGAAACTGGCGCGGCAGTCCCAGCGCGTGACCGAGCGGCGCACGGTGGACATGAACCGCCTGGCCCGCGAGGTGCTGGCCGGCTTCGACATGGCGCGCGCCGACTAGCTGTTTCAGCCCTGGCATCGCCTGCACCCCGAGGAACGCTTCGAGGGCAACGGCATCGGCCTGGCGCTCGCCGCCCGCATCGTCGGCCGCCACGGCGGCCGCATCTGGGCCGAGGCCGTGCCCGACGCGGGCGCCACCTTCTACTTCACCCTGCCATAGGGTTTCCCCTGGATACGCCTGCAGTCTCCCTTGCATTTTGAGCGACAAATGCTCAAAATGCTTCGATGTTCTCCAGAAAACTCCTTGCCACCCTGCGCCAGCGCCTGGCCATGCAGCCGGCGGGGGCCCTCCTCGGGCCGCGCCAGGCGGGCAAGACGACGCTGGCCCTGCAGCTCGCGGCCGAGGCGCCCGGCGCCATGGTGCTGGACCTGGAGCACGAGGCGGATCGCGCCCGGCTGGCCGATCCGGCGGCGTTCTTCTCGCGCCATCGACAGCGCCTGGTGGTGCTCGACGAAGTGCAGACCATGCCGGAGATCTTCGCCGCCCTGCGCCCGGAGATCGATGCGGAACGCCGACCCGGCCGGTTCCTGCTGCTCGGCTCGGCGAGCGGACGCCTGCTGCGGCAGAGTTCGGAGTCGCTGGCCGGGCGGGTGTCCTACCTGGAGCTGGCGCCCCTGCTGGCGGAGGAGGTCGGCGGCGGCCCCGCCGGCACGGCTTCGCTCTGGCTGCGCGGCGGCTTCCCGCCCGCCTTCACGGCGCCCGACGATGCCGCTTCCTTCATCTGGCGCAGCGATTTCATCCAGACTTTCCTGGCGCGGGACCTGCCGCAGCTCGGCGTCACCGTGCCGGCCGAAACCTTGCGCCGCTTCTGGCGCATGTGCGCCCACCTGCAGGGCCAGTTGTTCAACGCCTCGCAACTGGGGGCAAGCCTGGGCGGCGTCGCCCATACCACCGCGGGGCGCTACCTCGACACGCTGGTGGACACCATGATGCTGCGCCGGCTGGAACCGCATTTCATCAACATCGGCAAGCGCCTGGTGAAATCGCCCAAGGTGTACGTGCGCGACAGCGGCCTGCTCCACGCCCTGCTCGGCATACCGGCGGTGGATGACCTGATGGGGCACCCGATCGCGGGGCCGTCCTGGGAGGGCTTCGTGATCGAGCAGATCATCGGCGCCGCGGCGCCCTTCGCCGGGTTTTCCTTCTACCGCACGGCGGCGGGCGCGGAGATGGACCTCGTGGTCAGCAGCGGGGATCGACGCGTGGGCTACGAGGTCAAGCTGTCCGGCGCGCCGAAACCGTCCAGGGGATTTTGGCAAGCCTGCGAGGATCTGGGCGTGGCGCAGGCCTACGTGGTGGCGCCGGTGCTGGAACCCTATCCGCTGGCGGCCAACGTCGAGGTCGTGCCGCCGATGCTGCTGCCGGCGCTGGCGTAACCGGCGTAGGCGTTTCCCTTCGCGCTTCGACCGGATATCCGCCTGCCGCTCCAGGCCGGCAGGCCGTTGCCCGCACTTCTCATCCGGCCTCCCGCAGCATCCGCGGCACGTCGCGCCAGCCGATGACTTCGACGCCGCTGCGCGAATAGCGGTCGTCGCCGCCGTAGATCAGCCAGGGCGCATGCGCTTCTCCCGCAGCGAAGCGCGCGCTCTTGAGGCCGGCGCGGATGTAGTCCTGCGTCACCGTGGCGCCCGACTTGATTTCCACCGTCTGCAGCCGTCCCGCGCGTTCGAACAGGATGTCGGCCTCGTTGCCGCCGTTGTCGCGCCAGAAATACAGGTCGGCGGGCTGCCCGGCGTGGAAGCGCGCCTTGAAGAATTCGCCGACGACGAGGGTCTCGAACAGCGCGCCGCGCAAGGGGTGCAGGGCGAGCTGCTCCGCCGAGCGGATGCCCAGCAGCCAGCACGCCAGGCCGCTATCGACGAAATACAGCTTCGGCGTCTTGACCAGGCGCTTGCCGAAGTTGCGGTGATAGGGCGGCAGCAGCATCACAATGTAGCTCGCCTCGAGGATCGAGAGCCAGGCCCGCGCGGTGCTGTGGGCGATGCCGGCCTCGCCCGCCACCGCGGAGAGATTGAGCATCTGGCCGGTGCGGGCCGCGCACAGGCGCAGGAAGCGCTGGAAGGCCGACAGGTCCTGCACGCCGAGCAGTTGCCGCACGTCGCGCTCGACATAGGTGGCGACGTAGCTGGGGAACCATTCCCCAGCGGGGATGCCCTGCGCGTGGAGGATGGGATAACCGCCGGCGCCGATCATCGGGTCGGCCGAAGCGGGCAGCGCGGGCAGCTCGTCGAGCGCCAGCGGGAGGAGCTGGGTCATGGCGACGCGTCCGGCGAGCGACTGGGTGACGCCGGCCAGCAGGCCGAATTGCTGCGAGCCGGTCAGCACGAAGCGGCCCGGCGTGCGATCGGCATCCACCATTCCCTGCAGCCAGGAAAAGAGATCGGGCCAGCGCTGGGCCTCGTCGAACACGGCGCCGCCGGCAAAGCGCGCCAGAAATCCGCGCGCGTCGGTCGCGGCGAAGGCGCGCTCGGCCGGGTCTTCCAGGGAGACGTAGGGCTTGTCCGCGAATACGGCGCGGGCGAGCGTGGTTTTCCCCGACTGGCGCGGCCCGGTGATGGCCACCACGGGGAAATAGCCGGCGAGGCGGCGCAGCGTGGGTTCGAGGTTGCGGCGGAACATGGTGCGGATTTTACAGATTGACGATGCAATCGTCAATCTGTAAAGGTTTTCTGTATGACCGCCTACCTGGGTGGCGCCCTGCGCGACCAGATCAGCATCGCCACGCCGGCGGCGATCATCGGCAGCGAGAGCCACTGCCCCATGCTCACCGTGTAGGAGAGGCCGAAGATGCCGGCGTCCGGCTCGCGGAAGAATTCGGCGACGAAGCGCACCATGCCGTAGCCGATGAGGAACATCCCCGACACCGCGCCGGTCGCGCGCGGCTTCGCCGAGAACCACCACAGTACGGCGAACAGCACCACGCCTTCGAGGAAGGCCTGGTAGAGCTGGGAAGGGTGGCGCGCCACGCTATCGACATGCGGAAACACCATCGCCCAGGGCAGCGAGGGATCGGCGGCGCGCCCCCACAGCTCGCCGTTGATGAAGTTGCCGATGCGGCCGAAGCCCAGCCCCGGCGGCACCAGCGGCGCGATGAAGTCCATCACCGCCAGCCAGGCCAGCTTGCGCTTGCGCGCATACAGCACCATGGCCGCCAGCACGCCGAGAAAGCCCCCATGGAAGGCCATGCCGCCTTTCCACACGGCAAAGATCTCCAGCGGATTGGCCAGATAATGCCCCGGCTCGTAGAACAGCACCTGCCCCAGCCGCCCGCCGATCACCACGCCCAGCACGCCGTAGAAGAGCAGGTCGTCGATGTCCTTCGCCGTCCACGCGAGGTCGGGCCGGCGCGCGATGCGCCAGCGGCCCAGCGCGACGAAGGCGACGAAGCCGGCGAGGTACATCAGCCCGTACCAGCGCACCGAGAGCGGGCCGAGGGAGAAGGCGATGGGGTCGATGTGGGGATAGGTGAGCATGATGGGTCAGGTTTCCGGAGAAGCGAGCCGCCGCCAGCCGAGCACCTGGCAGCCTTCCCGCGCATAGGCGTCGTCGCCGCCATAGACGATCCACGGCGGCAGGGCGTCCGGGCCGGCGAAGGCCGCCCAGCGTTTGGCCGCCGACAGCCAGTCCGAAACGAAAGTGGCGCCGGACTTGATTTCGACGGGCTGCAGGCGTGACACATTCTCGAACAGCAGATCGATTTCGTTGCCGTTGTTGTCGCGCCAGAAATAGAAGTCAGCCGGCTCGCCCGTGTTGAAGCGCTGCCGGATGAACTCGCCGATGACGAAGGTCTCGAAAATCGCGCCGCGCTGTGCGTGGCTGTCGAGCGCGGCCGGCTCACGGATGCCGAGCAGCCAGGCCAGCAGGCCGGTGTCGAGGAACAGCAGCTTCGGTGTTTTCACCAGGCGCTTGCCGAAATTGCGGTGGTAGGGCGGCAGCAGGCGCACGATGTAGCTGGCTTCCAGCACCGTCAGCCATTCACGGGCGGTGACATGGCTGATGCCGCAGTCGGCGGCCAGCGCCGAGAGGTTAAGCAGTTGCCCCGAGCGGGCGGCGCACATCTTGAGGAAGCGCTGGAACAGGGCCAGGTCGCGCACCGCCAGCATCTGGTGCACGTCGCGCTCCAGATAGGTCGACACGTAGGCCGGGAACCAGTCCAGCGGCGACAGCGGGCGATCGTGGAGCGGCGGGTAGCCGCCGCGCCAGAGGTGATCCGCCAGGCTGGCGGGCGCCCGGCCCGACGCGGCGAGCTCCGCCAGCGAGAACGGCAGCAACTGCACCAGCCCCACGCGCCCGGCCAGCGACTGGGTGATGCGCGACATCAGGCCGAACTGCTGGGAGCCGGTCAGCACGAACTCGCCCATGCGCCGGTGCTCATCGACGATGCCCTGCAGGTAAGAGAACAGGTCCGGCGCGCGCTGCGCCTCGTCGATGATCGCGCCAGCCGGGTAGCGGCCGAGGAAGCCGCGCGGATCGGTTTCCACCAGCTCGCGCACCTCGGGGTCCTCCAGCGTGACGTAGGGCTTGCCCGGAAACACGGCACGCGCCAGCGTGGACTTGCCGGACTGGCGCGGCCCGGTAATGGCGACGATGGGAAAGCCCCGGGCCAGACGGGCGGCGACGACGGCAGCGGTGCGGGGGATCATGCGGCCAATATACACTTTGAAAGTATAAACTTCAATGTGTATGAATCGGGCCGGGCGCGCCGGTCCAAGTTTGCCCGTTGACGCAAAGCGGGGCGGGGTGCTACTTTCGTATTACCTTTTCTGTCCGAGCCGCCATGACCGTCACGACCACGATCAAGATCCCCGACGACCTGAAGGAGCGCGTCGCCTCCGCCGCCGCCGCCAGCGGCAAGACGCCGCATGCCTGGATGGTGGACGCCATCGAGGCCCAGGCGGCGCTCGCGCAGCGCCGGCAGGCTTTCGTCGCCTCGGCCCTGAAGGCCGAGCAGGAAGTGGCGCAGTACGGGCTGGTCTACGACGCCGACGAGGTGTTCAGCTACATCCTGGCGAAGGCCGAGGGCAAGCGCGCGGCCAAACCCAAGCCGCGCAAGCGCTAGCCGCCTTGACCCGCCTCGTCCTCGCGCCGGGCGCGCTGCGCGACATCGAGCGCCTGGCCGATTTCCTGATCGAACGGGATGCGCACGCCGCCGCCACCACCGCGCGGGTGCTGATCGACGGCCTCGCCATCCTCAGGCAACACCCCCTGATCGGCCGCGAGGCAGAAGCCGGCTTGCGCGAACTGGTCATCTCGCGCGGGCGCAGCGGCTACGTCGCCCTCTACCGCTACGATGTCGCCGCGGACACGGCGCTGATCCTCGCCATCCGGCATCAGCGCGAGGGCGGCTACGAGTAGGGCGGTCGGCTGGTCGGCCTCATGCCCGGTGTGTCGAGGATTTCAGTTCAGGGTGGCGCCGGCGAGTTTGGCGGCGAAGCCGATGAACAGGGCACCCACGCCGCCGGTGGCGCCGGCCGAGAGCCGGCGCCGCTGCCGGAACTGCTGCGCCAGGCGGGCGCCGCCGAAGATCAGCACCGACAGATAGAGCGCGCTGACGAGCTGGACGATGGCGCCGAGGATGGCGAAGGACAGCGCCGGGAAGGCGTAGCCCGGATCGACGAACTGGATGAAGAAGGAAACGAAAAACAGGATCGCCTTCGGGTTCATCAGGCTGATGAGCAGCGCCGTGCGGAAGGGGCGCGCTGCATCGAGCGGAGGCTGCCCGCCGCTGTGCGCGACGCCTTCGCGCCAGATCGCCCGGGCCGCGCGCAGCAGGCCCAGGCCCATCCAGGCCAGGTACGCCGCACCGGCGTACTTGAGCACCGCGAACAAGGCGGGGGTGGTCTGCAGCAGCGACGCCACGCCGGTCGCCGAAAGCACCATGAGAATCGCGTCGCCGAGGAAAATCCCGCAGGCGCCGCGGTAGCCGGCGCCGACGCCCCAGCGCGAAGCCACCGACATGACGTAGAGCGAGTTGGGCCCTGGCAGCAGGACGATGAAAATCGTGCCCAGGACGAAAGTGGTGATGTCGGTGATGCCGTAGGTCATGGATGGACGGGCTGGAGCGCGGGATCGAGGCTGTCGGTCGGTTCAGGCGTTCGCGCCGTGGCACTTCTTGTACTTCTTCCCGCTGCCGCAGGGGCAGGGATCGTTGCGGCCGATTTTCGGCGCGGCGCGAATGAAGGTGTCGGGAGCGCGGTCGGCGAACAGCTCGGCGCGCTCGCGGCGCAGATCGTCATCCTCCCTGAAGCCGGCCCACCATGCCATTTCCCGGGCGACATCGCCGACATAGCCGTCGTTGCGGTCGCGCATCTCGGCCCGGCTTTCTTCCAGCGGCCGGACAATGTATCGGGCAACCCACGCCTCGTCGGCATACTTCGGATCGAGCAGCCCCTCGGCGAACCACTCGCGGATCAGATCCAGCATGGAAACCGCGCCGATGTCGGTAGCGACGGCGACGAGATTGTCGAGTATGTCGAACTCGCTTTCCGCGGCTCGCTCGGAACGCAGGCGCTCCGCCTGCCGCCGGCCGAGATCGGCCAGATAGGCGGTCACTTCCTCGCGATCGGCGTCGCCCTCCAGCACCCTGACGCCGATGGCGGTCAGCGCCGCCGCGCGCGACCAGATGCCGGCTTCGCGGTCCTCGGCCAGTTGCCTGAGCGGTTCGAGGTCGCCGTCGCACACCGAGGCCAGCATGCGGCCGTAGGTCTCGTTGACCACGTCGCCGAGGATGTCGTCGATCACTTCCTCGCTGTTATGGCCGAGCCTCGCCAACGGCCGGTAGGCGCGCGTGTCGCGCCAGACCGCCAGCAGATGCATGGCGTAGAGATGCAGCATGTATTCGCCGTCGCGCGCCGGCTCCGGATCATCGGCGATGGCCTCCAGCGCGGCAAGCAGATGAGGCGCCACTTCCTCGCGATGCTGGCAGGCCAGCGCCACCGCCTCGTGCGGGAAGGGACGGGAGAAGAATTCGAGTTTCGGACGAAGTTCGTACCAGATGTCGGTCATTTCAGTCTTCGAGGGCACGGCAGCGGCATGATAGCAGCCAGCCATGCACTGTGACGGAAACGGATTGGTCGTGAAAGTCAGTCCCGGCAGGACGGCGAGTTCTGTAAAATTCACTGACTTGCACAGGAGCTTGATCATGCCCGCATACCGTTCCCGCACCTCCACCCACGGCCGCAACATGGCCGGCGCGCGCGCGCTGTGGCGCGCCACCGGCATGAAGGACGGCGATTTCGACAAGCCGATCATCGCCGTGGTGAACTCCTTCACCCAGTTCGTGCCCGGCCATGTGCACCTCAAGGACCTCGGCCAGCTCGTCGCACGGCAGATCGAGGCGGCCGGCGGCGTCGCCAAGGAGTTCAACACCATCGCCGTCGACGACGGCATCGCCATGGGCCACGGCGGCATGCTGTATTCGCTGCCCTCGCGCGAGCTGATCGCCGATTCGG
>Ga0208244_101108_pt1 | contig 17130 bp, 19 predicted proteins | sample SubbioCR12Aug_5A_FD_184828 | JGI IMG/M metagenome (GOLD analysis project Ga0208244, IMG submission 184828) | Serpentinite rock and fluid subsurface biosphere microbial communities from McLaughlin Reserve, California, USA - CR12Aug_5A (SPAdes) | ecosystem: Environmental > Terrestrial > Deep... | reverse complement strand
AGCTCCCTTCGACAAGCTCCCTTCGACAAGCTCCCTTCGACAAGCTCAGGACGAACGGCAAGTTGTTGATTCCGTTCGTGGTGAGCCGTGAGCTTGTCGAACGGTCGAACCATGAGCGAAATCAACTTGTTCAGCGTTTCCCTAAAGGGACCGCAGCATGGTCCCGGCGTCGGAGGCCTCGAATTTCCCGGGCGCCTCGATGTTGAGCGCCTTTACCACACCGTCGTCCACCAGCATGGAGAAGCGCTGCATGCGCAGGCCCATGCCGCTCGGCGTCCGGTCAATTTCAAGACCCAGCGCGCGCGTCCAGACGGTGTTGCCGTCGCCCAGCATGCGCACGCGGCCAGCCACCTTCTGCTCGTGGCCCCAGGCGCCCATGACGTAGGCGTCGTTGGTCGCCACGCACCAGATCTCATCAATGCCCTTGGCTTTCAGCGCTTCGTACTGATCCAGGTAGCCGGGCAGGTGCCTGGCGGAGCAGGTGGGCGTGTAGGCGCCGGGCAGGCCGAAGACGACGATGCGTTTGCCGCGGCAGGCGTCCAGGACATCCACGGCGACGGGGTTGAGCGGGCAGCCGGCCGATGCATCGAACTGGGTGGCCTCATGCAGGGTGCCGGCGGGGAGCGTGTCCCCGATCCTGATGGTCATGTTCGTATCCTGATGGTTCAAGCCAGGTCGGCGACGAGCGATGCGCGCACGGCCGGCGGCACCGTGACGGCTTCGCGGTAGTGCTCGTGGTCGATGCCGGCGCGCAGGGCCGCGCCCTTTTTCGCGGCGTCGATCATCTGCGGCGTCAGTTCGAAGCGCAGGAAATGCACGGCCGAGGTCTTGTCCTCGGTTTCGCGGTCGAGGTCCTCGTTGGCGATGGGGTACACCTTGTCGCAGCCTTCCACCTGCAGCCAAACCTTCTTCTCGATGCCGATCAGTTTCGCCAGCATGCGGCGGCGCTCGTCGACGTTGCCGTACTCGACCATGAAGGTGGCCTTCCAGTTGTGGCCGTCGGGGATGAGCGGGTTGTAGACGTCCAGCTCCTCCTGGATCGGTTCCGGCTCGAACATCCGCTCCAGGCGCAGCATTTCCTGCACCTGGTACTGCATGGTCAGGGCATCCTCGAAATACAGCGTGGCATGCGCGCCGATGGGCAGCTGGCGATTCTTCTTGTGCGCGATCACCTTGGCGCGGAACTCCGGGCGGATGCGGGCGTAGTGTTCCAGGGTGTACAGTTTTTCGTGTGTCAGCATGTTCATGCTCGTCTTCCTTCCTTTCAAATGCCGTAGGCCAGGCGCAACAACGTGATGGGATGTTCGGGCGAAGAACCGTCGGCGCGGACATGGCCGATATGGTGTCCCGCCATGGCGCAGTCGCTGCCGTAATGGTCGGGCTGGGCCTGGTTCACCCGACTCACCACCGGCTTGACGATCTTCACGGCGAATTCGTGGAACTCCTGCTTCACGGCGTAGGTGCCGTCGTGGCCGGAACAGCGCTCGATGATGTCCACCACCGTGTCCGGCACCAGCGACAGGGTTTCCTTCGTCTTCGGGCCGATGTTCTGCACGCGCTGGTGGCAGGCGGCGTGATAGGCCACCTTGCCCAGGCCCTGCTTGAAATCGGTCTTCAGCCTGCCTTCCTTGTGGCGCAGCATGAGGTACTCGAAGGGGTCGTAGAAAGCGTCTTTCACCTTCTGCACGTCCGCGTCGTCCGGGAACATCAGCGGCAGTTCCTGCTTGAACATCAGCACGCAGGAAGGCACCAGGGCGGTGAGGTCCCAGCCGGCGTCCACCAGCTTCGCCAGCACCGGGATGTTGGCTTCCTTGGCGGCGCGCACCGATTCGAGATCGCCCAATTCGAGTTTGGGCATGCCGCAGCAGCGTTCCTTCTCGGCCAGCGTGACCGGGATGCCGTTGTGGGCGAACACGGCGGCGAGGTCCTCGCCGGGGCCGGGCTCGTTGCGGTTCATGTAGCAGGTGGCGAAGAGGGCCACCTTGCCCTTGGTTTCGCCGGCCGCTTCGCCCGGCGTGCCGAGCGGCAGCTTGTCCAGGCGGCTGCGCAGCGGCCGGCTGGAGAATTCGGGCAGCCAGGCCTCGGCATGGATGCCGGCCACGGCCTGCAGCGCCTTGCGCGCGGGGCCGACCTTGTTGACGGCGTTCACGGTCTGGGCGACGACGGGGATGCCGGCGAGCTTGCCGACCATGTCGGTGCTGGTCAGCACCTTGTCGCGCAGCTTGGTGGTGCCCTTCCTGAAGTTCACCGCCTTGGCGCGCAGCATGAGATGGGGGAAATCCAGGTTCCATTCGTGCGGCGGCACGTAGGGGCACTTGGTCATGTAGCACAGGTCGCACAGGTAGCAGTGATCCACCACCTTCACGTAGTCCTCCTTCTTGACGCCGTCCATTTCCAGCGTGGGCGATGCGTCCACCAGGTCGAACAGGGTCGGGAAGGACTGGCACAGGCTGACGCAACGCCGGCAGCCGTGGCAGATGTCGAAGACACGCTCCATCTCGTGGAACAGCGCGGCTTCGTCATAGAAGGCGGGGTTGTTCCAGTCGAGCGGATGACGGGTCGGGGCTTCGAGATTGCCTTCGCGTGGTGCGGCCATGCGTATTTCCTCTTGGTGTTGTTCGGGGTGCCCGGCCGCCCCGCAGGACGGTCGGGCAGGGTGCCTATGGTGTGCCTTAGGCGTTGAGCTCGTTGAGCGCCTTCTGGTAGCGGTTGGCGTGCGAGCGCTCGGCCTTGGCCAGGGTCTCGAACCAGTCGGCGATCTCGTCGAAGCCTTCCGATCGCGCGTCCTTGGCCATGCCCGGGTACATGTCGGTGTACTCGTGGGTCTCGCCGGCGACGGCGGACTTCAGGTTGTCGGCGGTGGGGCCGATCGGCAGGCCGGTGGCCGGGTCGCCGACCTGCTCGAGGTACTCGAGGTGGCCGTGGGCGTGGCCGGTCTCGCCTTCCGCCGTGGAGCGGAACAGGGCGGCGACGTCGTTGTAGCCTTCGACGTCGGCCTTGGCTGCGAAATACAGGTAGCGGCGGTTGGCCTGGGATTCGCCGGCGAAGGCGTCCTTCAGGTGCTGTTCGGTCTTGCTTCCCTTAAGTTGTTTCATGGTCTGACTCCTCACGTGGGTTGAATATGACAAGACTCAATGGCCTTGGCAGGTCAAAGATAAGGCCATTCCATGCAAAAATGAAATTGTAATTATTAACCAATACGATAGTTAATGTCTATTTTAGGGCGGCACGGGTGCCGGGCAGCTTGCTGTCGAGCAGCGCGCGCTGCACGACCTCGATGGCCGGCTGGCGCGGGTAGCTGGTGCGCCAGACCAGTCCGACGCGCCGTGCCGGGCAGGGTTCCCTGAACGGCAGCACGCGCAGGAGGGGATCCTTCGGGCGGATGTCATCGACCGCCGAGGCGGGCATGACCGTCACGGCGACGCCGCTGGCGACCATGTGGCGAATCGTTTCCAGTGAACTGCCTTCTATCACGTGCGGCGAAATGCCCGATTGGCTGTGCGCCGTCGCGCAGAGGTCCATCACCTGGTCGCGGAAGCAGTTGCCGGGGCCGAGCATGAGGAGCTGAGCATCGAGGAGTGCGGCGGCGTCGATGGACTTTTGCGTGGCCCAGGGATGGCCGGCCGGCGTCAGCACGCGAAACTGCTCGTCATAGACGGCCTGGGTTGTCAGCCAGGGCTCGTTCACCGGCAGGGCGAGGATGGCCAGGTCGAGTTCGTTGTTCTTCAGTTTTTCGATGAGCCGATGCGTGTAGTTCTCCTCGAGGATCAGCGGCATGGCCGGCGCCCGCTTCTTCACCAGCGGCACCAGGCGCGGCAGCAGCCAGGGCGCGATGGTGAAGATCACGCCGACGCGCAAGGGGCCCACCAGGGGCCCCTTGTCGGCTGCGGCGATTTCCTCTACTTGCGCCGCCTCGGCCAGCACCCGCTCGGCCTGGGCGACGATGCGCTGGCCGACGGGGGTGACGCGCACTTCCTGCGGCGAGCGCTCGAAGAGCGTTACACCGAGCTGCTCCTCGAGCTTCTTCACCGCCACCGACAGCGTCGGCTGGGAGACGAAGCATTTCTCGGCGGCGCGGCCGAAGTGGCGCTCGCGGGCGAGGGCGACGATGTAGCGCAGGTCGGTGAGGGTCATGCGGTTGGATGTTGTTCGAAGTATGTGAATTCGCCGCTGCCGAGTTCGACCTCGACCCGGCTGACTTGCGCACCGGAGGGTCCCGTGCGCGCCCAGTCGATGAGGCCTGCAACGGCCTCGTCGTCGCCATGGATCATGGCCTCGACCGAACCGTCGCGACGGTTGCGCACCCATCCGGTGACGCCCACTTGCTGCGCCTCCCAGGCAAGCGAGGCGCGAAAGCCGACCCCTTGCACCCGACCGTGAATGACCAAGTGCCGGATGGCCATGGCCTACTTCACGCGCATGCCCGGCTCTGCGCCGCTATCGGGGGAGAGCAGGAAGATGCCCGACCCCTCGCCGGACGCCGCCAGAACCATGCCTTCGGACAGGCCGAACTTCATCTTGCGCGGCGCCAGGTTCGCCACCATCACCGTCAGGCGGCCCGTGAGCGCCGCGGGATCGTAGGCGGACTTGATGCCGGCGAATACCGTGCGCGTCTCCGTGCCCAGGTCGAGCGTGAGCTTGATCAGTTTCTCCGCGCCCTCGACGTGGGAGGCAGCGGCGATGCGGGCGACGCGCAGATCCACTGCCATGAACTCATCGATGCCGATGACGCCCGAAATCCCCCCGCTCGCTTCGCTCGCGACCCCCTTTTGCAAAGGGGGTGAAGTTGTCCCCGCTTTGCCCCCCCCCTTTGCAAAAGGGGGGCTGGGGGGGATTTTTGCAGCGGCCTCACCGGCAACATGCGCCTGATGCTCCCCATGCCGCTGCTGCGAATGCGGCTGCGGCGCGGGGGCAGGGGCCAACGATTCCCTGTTGGCCTCGACGAGGGCGTCGATCTGCTTTGAGTCGATGCGAGTCATGAGGTGTTTGTATTCGTTGATACGGTGGCCCGCTGGCAGAAGGGAGGCAGAATCAGACCAAGTGAGCGGGGGGATGTTCAGAAACGTCTCGACCTCAGCGGCAAGCTTGGGCAGCACTGGTTTGAGGTAAACAGTCAGAAGACGGAACATCTGAATAGCATTCGTGCAAATCTTGTGCAATATCTCGTTGCTGTTCGGATCCTTTGCCACCTTCCAGGGCTCAGCGGCATTTACAAAATAGTTAACCTCGTCGGCTAGCGCCATGATTTCGCGCTGAGCGAAGCCGAACTCACGCCTCTCAAACAGCTCTGCAAGAATATTTGAGTGAGATAGCAGTTTTTCCAAAGCGGGAACGTGGCTCCCAGCACCGAGATCGCAAGCAGACAGCTTGCTGTCGAAACGTTTGGTTATGAAACCTGCGCATCGGCTGGCGATATTGATGTACTTTCCCACAAGGTCCGAATTCACCCGCGCGACAAAATCCTCAAGATTGAGGTCGATATCCTCCATCGTGGCGCCGAGCTTGGCGGCGTAGTAGTAGCGCAGCCATTCCGGGTTCAGCCCCTGCTTCAGGTAGCTCTCGGCGGTGATGAAGGTGCCGCGCGACTTGGACATCTTCTGTCCATCCACGGTGAGGAAGCCGTGGGCGAAGACCGCTGTCGGGATGCGGTAGCCGGCATGTTCCAGCTCGGCGGGCCAGAACAGGGCGTGGAAGTAGAGGATGTCCTTGCCGACGAAGTGGTACAGCTCGGTGCCGGCTTTCGCGGCGGCGGCCTTGTCGATGAAGGCGGCGACGTCGATGGACGGGGTGCGCGCGGCGAGGTTTTTCAAACTGCCGAAATAGCCGATCGGCGCGTCCAGCCAGACGTAGAAATACTTGCCTGTACTTGTCCCGTTTTCGCCGGGAATCTCGAAGCCGAAGTAGGGCGCGTCGCGCGAGATGTCCCAGTCCGTCAGCTTGTCTTCTCCTGGCTCGCCGAGCCACTCCTGCAGCTTGTTCACCGCCTCGGGCTGGCTCTTGCAGACTTCGCGCGTGGCTTTGCGGAGAAATTCCTGGCAGCGGGGGTCGGAGAGTCTGAAGAAGTAGTGGTCGGAGGATTTACGCACCGGCACCGCGCCGGAGACGGCGGAAACCGGATTCTTCAGGTCGGTGGGGGCGTAGGCGGCGCCGCAGGATTCGCAGGAATCGCCGTACTGGTCGGCCGTGCCGCATTTCGGGCACTCGCCCTTGATGTAGCGGTCCGGCAGGAACATTTCCTTCACCGGGTCGTAGAACTGCTCGATGGCGCGCACCTCGATGAGGCCGGCGGCCTTCAGCCTGGCGTAGATGTCGTTGGCGAAGAAGCGCGTTTCCTCCGAATGCGTCGAGTAGTAGTTGTCGAAGGCGACGTGGAAGCCGGCGAAGTCGCGCGAGTGCTCGCCATGCACCCGGGCGATCAGGGCCTCGGGCGCGATGCCCTCCTTGTCGGCACGCAGCATGACCGGAGTGCCATGCGTGTCGTCGGCGCAGACGTACCAGCAGGCGTGGCCGCGCATCTTCTGGAAGCGCACCCAGATGTCGGTCTGGATGTACTCGACCAGGTGGCCGAGGTGGATGGCGCCGTTGGCGTAGGGCAGGGCGCTGGTGACGAGGATCTGACGCGGCACGGACATTGCAGAATTTGCCTTGAAAACGAAGTTTCAGTGGAGGCTAACGCCAGACACATCGGCGTTAAGCGCAGCGGCCGTAACTAAAAAACAGCAATTTTAGCAGCAGGCGCCGAATGCCGGCCATGCCTGACGCGGTCGTGTCCTGGCATCCGAATGAATGTTGGCATATCATGCGCATGTTTCCACAACAAATTTGGGCACACCATGCCTTCAGCCGTCGCTATCGCCAGAAAAGCGACCAACATCACCCTCTCCGCCGACGTCCTGGCCGAGGCCAGGGCGCTCGGCATCAACATCTCGCGCGCCTGCGACGATTCCTTGCGCGCACTGGTGAAGGCGGAACGCGAGCGCCGCTGGCGCGCGGAGAACGCCGCGTACATCGCTGCCTATAACCGGCTGGTCGACAAGGAAGGACTGCCGCTCGAAAGCTGGCGAACCTTCTGATGGCCCGTTTCGATGTTTTCCGCAATACGGGGCCGCATGCACGGGAGGTGCCCTTCCTGCTCGATGTGCAGAGTGACTTCCTGGTCGAAATGGAAACCCGTGTTGTCGTGCCGCTGCGGCGCCGCGACAAGTTCCCCGCTGTGGCCATCCCCGGCGACCTCGCGCCGATACTCGAAGTCGATGGCGCCGAATGCGTCATGCAGACTTCTTTGCTTGCCGCGGTGCCGGCCCGCCTGCTCAGGAAATCCGTGGCATCGCTGGCCGCGGATCGGCAGCGCATTGTCGCGGCTCTGGATTTTCTCTTCGAGGGAATTTGATTTTCTGATGTCGGCCTGACAGCCGGCAGGTTATACTATACAAAATTACTCAACTATTTTTGGAGTCCCCATGAGCATTTCCGAACTGCAGGTGCAGACGGCGCTGAAGGAAATCACTGATCCGAACACCGGCAAGGATTTCGTCAGTTCGCGTTCCGCCAAAAACATCAAGATCGACGGCGCGGAAATCGCCGTCGACATCGAACTGGGCTACCCGGCGAAGAGCCAGATCGACGGCATCCGTCGCGCGGTGATCGACAAGCTGAAGGCGATTCCCGGCGCAGGCAATGTCTCGGCGAATGTGTACAGCAAGATCGTCTCCCACAGCGTGCAGCGCGGCGTGAAGCTGATCCCGCAGGTGAAGAACATCATCGCCGTGGCCTCAGGCAAGGGCGGCGTCGGCAAGTCCACCACCGCGGTGAACCTGGCGCTGGCGCTGACGGCCGAGGGCGCCAACGTCGGCCTGCTGGATGCGGACATCTACGGCCCGTCCCAGCCGCAGATGCTGGGCATCACCGACAAGCCCGAATCGCGCGACGGCAAGACGCTGGAGCCGATGAAGGCTTACGGCCTGCAGGCCATGTCGATCGGCTTCCTCATCGACCCCGAGACGCCGATGGTCTGGCGCGGCCCGATGGTGACGCAGGCGCTGCAGCAGTTGCTTGGCGACACGCAATGGCATGACGTCGACTATCTGGTGATCGACCTGCCGCCGGGCACCGGCGATATCCAGCTCACCCTGGCGCAGCAGGTGCCGGTGACCGGCGCGGTGATTGTCACCACGCCGCAGGACATTGCGCTGCTGGATGCGCGCAAGGGACTCAAGATGTTCGAGAAGGTCGGCATTCCCATCCTCGGCATCGTCGAGAACATGAGCATCCACATCTGCTCGAAGTGCGGCAACGAGGAGCACATCTTCGGCTCCGGCGGCGGCGAGAGGATGTGCAAGGATTACGAGACCGAGTTTCTCGGCGCGCTGCCCCTCGACATCAAGATCCGCGAGCAGACCGATTCCGGCAAGCCGTCGGTGGCGGCCGAGCCGGATGGCCGCGTCGCCGAGATTTACCGCGGCATTGCCCGCCGCATTGCGGTGAAGATCGCCGAGCAGGCAAGGGACATGACGGCGAAGTTCCCGAACATCGTGATCCAGAACACTTGAAACCCTTTGTTGACCCACCCCCGAAAGAGCGGATAATTCCGCTCTTTCTCTTTTCGGCGCTGCGCGATGAGCATCAAATCGGACAAATGGATTCGCCGCATGGCGGCGGAGCACGGCATGATCGAGCCCTTCGAGCCCGGCCAGGTGCGCGAGATCGACGGCCGCAAGATCGTCTCCTACGGCACCTCCAGCTATGGCTACGACATCCGCTGCTCGAACGAATTCAAGCTGTTCACCGACATCAACTGCACCATCGTCGACCCGAAGAATTTCGATCCGAATTCGTTCGTCGAGATCAATAACGACTTCTGCATCATCCCGCCCAACTCCTTCGCCCTGGCGCGCACGGTCGAGTATTTCCGCATCCCGCGCAACGTGCTGACGGTCTGCCTCGGAAAATCGACTTATGCAAGGTGCGGCATCATCGTGAACGTCACGCCCTTCGAGCCGGAGTGGGAGGGCTACGTGACGCTGGAGTTCTCCAATACCACGCCGCTGCCGGCCAAGATCTACGCCGGCGAGGGATGCGCCCAGGTGGTGTTCTTCGAAGCGGACGAGGTGTGCGAGACTTCGTACAAGGACCGCGGCGGCAAGTACCAGGGGCAGACCGGCGTGACGCTGCCGAAGATTTAATGGTCGAACGCGGTTATCGGAGCCGAGGCCCCGCCGCAGGGCCGCCCCAAGGCGGGGCCAGCCAACAACATGGAGTCCGCGCGCAGCGCGGACGAACAACCGTTACCCCCTTCCCCGGGAAGGGGGCCAGGGGGTAGGTTGATATGCGTTTTCATTTTCCGATCATCATCATCGACGAGGATTTCCGCTCGGAGAACGCCTCCGGTCTCGGCATCCGGCGTCTGGCCGAGGCCATCGAGGCGGAGGGCATGGAGGTGCTCGGCGTCACCAGTTACGGCGACCTGTCCTCCTTCGCGCAGCAGCAGAGCCGCGCCTCGGCCTTCATTCTCTCCATCGACGACGAGGAGTTGGCCAACGACGAAGAGAAAACCATTGCCGATCTGCGCGCCTTCGTCAAGGGTGTGCGCTCCCGCAATGCGGAGATTCCGATCTTCCTGCACGGTGAAACGCGCACATCGCGCCACATTCCGAACGACGTCCTGCGCGAGCTGCATGGCTTCATCCACATGTTCGAGGACACGCCGGAGTTCATTGCCCGAAATGTCCTGCGCGAGTCCAAGGCCTACCTGGATTCGTTGCCGCCGCCGTTCTTCCGCGCGCTGACCCATTATGCCGCCGACGGCTCCTATTCATGGCATTGCCCGGGGCACTCGGGCGGCGTGGCCTTCCTGAAATCGCCGGTGGGTCAGATGTTTCACCAGTTCTTCGGCGAGAACATGCTGCGCGCCGATGTCTGCAATGCCGTGGAGGAACTCGGCCAACTGCTCGACCACACCGGCCCGGTGGCAGCCTCGGAACGCAACGCGGCGCGCATCTTCAACGCCGACCACCTGTTCTTCGTCACCAACGGCACCTCGACGTCGAACAAGATCGTCTGGCATTCGACCGTGGCGCCGGGCGACATCGTCATCGTCGACCGCAACTGCCACAAGTCGGTGCTGCACGCGATCATCATGACCGGCGCCATCCCGGTCTTCCTCATGCCGACGCGCAACAACTACGGCATCATCGGGCCGATCCCGAAGGCGGAATTCGCCTGGGAGAACATCCAGCGGAAAATCGCCGCCCATCCCTTCGCCTCGAAGGTGAAGGGACAGCCGCGCGTGCTGACCATCACCCAGTCCACCTACGACGGCATCCTCTACAACGTCGAAGAGATCAAGGAGATGCTCGACGGCAGGATCGACACCCTGCACTTCGACGAGGCCTGGCTGCCGCATGCCGCCTTCCACGATTTCTATGGCGATTACCACGCCATCGGCGCGGATCGGCGGCGTTGCAGGGAGTCGATAGTCTTCTCGACGCAATCCACGCACAAACTGCTGGCGGGGTTGAGCCAGGCCTCGCAAATCCTGGTGCAGGATTCGGAGAACCGCAAGCTGGATCGCGACGTCTTCAACGAAGCCTATCTGATGCACACCTCGACCTCGCCGCAGTACTCGATCATTGCCTCTTGCGACGTGGCGGCTGCCATGATGGAAGAACCGGGCGGCAAGGCGCTGGTCGAGGAATCGATCGCCGAGGCGCTGGATTTCCGCCGCGCCATGCGCAAGGTCGACGAGGAGTGGGGCGCCGACTGGTGGTTCAAGGTGTGGGGGCCGGACGACCTGTCCGAAGAGGGCATCGAAGAGCGTGCGGCCTGGATGCTCAAGCCGGGCGAACGCTGGCACGGCTTCGGGCAACTGGCCGACGGCTTCAACATGCTCGATCCGATCAAGGCCACCGTCATCACGCCCGGGCTGGACGTCGACGGCGACTTCGCCGACTGGGGCATCCCGGCCGCGATCGTCACCAAATATCTCGCCGAGCACGGCGTCATTGTCGAGAAGTGCGGCCTTTACTCCTTCTTCATCATGTTTACCATCGGCATCACAAAAGGCCGCTGGAATACCATGGTGACCGAGTTGCAGCAGTTCAAGGACGACTACGACCGGAATCATCCGCTATGGAAGGTGCTGCCCGAGTTCGTCGCCAAGCATCCGCGCTACGAGCGCATCGGCCTGCGCGACCTGTGCCGGCAGATCCACGACGTCTACAAGGCGAACGACGTGGCGCGCCTGACGACCGAGATGTACCTGTCCGACATGGTGCCGGCGATGCCTCCGGCCGATGCCTTCGCCAGGATGGCGCACCGCGAGATCGAGCGCGTCAATATCGACAAGCTGGAAGACCGCATCACCAGCGTGCTGCTCACACCGTATCCTCCCGGCATTCCCCTGCTGATTCCGGGCGAGCGCTTCAACCGCACCATCGTCCGTTACCTGCAATATGCCCGCGATTTCAACGAACGCTTCCCGGGCTTCGAGACTGACATCCACGGGTTGGTCAAGGATGTCTCGAACGGCAAGGCGTGCTACCTGGTGGATTGCGTGAGGTGAATGCATTCAGAGCCTGAAGGAATCGCCTGCGGGCGGGTATCCAGAAAACCAAGGTTAATGTTATGTATCAAAAAAACAACATAACCAATTGACATTTATAAATAAATAGGTAAATGTAAAGCGCTGAAGGAGGGTTTTTTTATGCGCATTCTTTTATTCCTGGGTTTCCTGGCCCTGACCGTACTGGTTCCCGTGGGATTGGCGCAAGCTCAAGCGCCGCAGCAGATTCCAGCCAAGGCGTGGGCCGGTCAATTCGAGGCGAGCGAGAGATAGATAGTATTGGTTGAATGTAGGAAAAACTCCTACAATGTCGTTCGGTTGTTTGGGGTACCCGAAACGTCTTGGGTATTGGCTTGTCCGGCAAAGCGATTGCCGGGAAGGAGGTTCGGTGAAGAAAACGAAAAACACGATCCGGATGGCGTTGCTGGCTGCTGGTTTTTTGGCGGTCAGTGCGGTTCAGGCCGATGCGGTAACCGACAATGCGCGCGCCTTGCTGGACAAGGGCGATGCGAAAGCCGCCTATGCCATCCTGGAACCCCTTGAGACCGAGCGCGCCGGCAACCCGGACTACGATTTCCTCCTCGGCCTGGCCGCCCTTGAAACCGGCAAGAACACCAACGCCGTGTTCGCCCTCGAGCGCGTGCTGGCCGTCGATCCCAACCACGTCCGCGCCCGCGCCGAGATCGCCCGCGCCTATGCCGCGCTGGGCGAAACCAAAACCGCCAGGCAGGAATTCGAAACCGTCAAGAAGCAGGGTGTGCCGCCCGAAGTGGCCGTCACCATCGACCGCCTGCTCTCCGCCATCGAGCGCGTCGAGGACGAAGGCCGCACCACGGTGCGCGGCTACGTCGAGGGCACCATCGGCCACGACACCAACGTCAATAGCGCCACCGCCAGTCGCGACGTCGCCGTGCCGCTCTTCGGCGGCGCCATCTTCACCCTCGGCCCCGGCGGCACGCGCCGCAGCGACACCTTCACCTCGGTCGGCGGCGGTCTGAGTCTGCGCAAGCCGCTGGACAAGGAGTGGGCGCTGACCGCCGGCCTGAATGGCAGCAAGCGCATGAATACCGATGTCGACGTCTTCGACACCGGCTCCACCGACGCCAACCTTGGCGTGGTGCGCACCTACGGCAAGGACGTCTTCAGCGCGGCCCTGCAGTACAGCCAGTTCTGGGTGGACAACGACCGCTACCGCGAGGCGGCCGGCTTCACCGCGCAGTGGCAGCACAACTACGATGCCCGCCTCCAGTCCAGCCTCTACATCCAGTATTCCGACCTGCGCTACATGTCGCAGGAGGTGCGCAACGCCGACCGCTTCGTCATCGGCGCCAACTTCGCCAAGGCCATGCCGGGATTCAAGACGGTGTTCTACGGCGGCGCCTATGTCGGCGAGGAAGCCACCCGCAAGGACGGCTTCGCGCATCTCGGCCACACCCTCTACGGCGCCCGCGTCGGCGCCCAGCACGAGCTGCATCGCGACGTCAAGGGCTTCGCCAACCTCGGCTACGAACACCGCCGCTACAACGGCGAGGATCCGTTCTTCCTGCGCACGCGCACCGACCACCAGTGGAACCTCGGCGTCGGCGCGGTGTGGACGCCGGCGAAGAACTGGCGCGTCACGCCGCAGTTCCAGTACACCGACACCCGCTCCAACGTCGCGCTCAACCGTTTCCGGCGCGAGGTGGTTTCCGTCACCGTCCGCCGCGAGTTCTAAGCAGGAGGCAACATGCCGAACGAATTCAAGATGAAGCATTCCAGCGCCGCCCTGATGGCCGCACTCGCTGCGGCCTTCCCGCTCACTGGCCATGCCGCCAATGCGGCGCGCGTCGATTTCGTCACGGGCGACGTCAAGGCGCTGGCCGCCGACGGCCGCAGCCGGCCGCTGGCCAGGGGTGCCGAGATCGCCAACGGCGAGATGATCGACACCGGCAGCGGCCGCGCCCAGGTGCGCTTCACCGACGGCGCCCAGGTCTCGCTGGCACCGCAGACCCAGTTCCGCATCGACGACTACCAGTTCGCCGGCAAGACGGACGGCAGCGAGAAGGGCTTCTTCAGCCTGCTCAAGGGCGCCATGCGCACCATCACCGGCGTGGTCGGGCGCAGCAACCGCGAGAACTACCGGGTCACCACCACGGTGGCCACCATCGGCATCCGCGGCACCGAGTTCTCCGTCACCTACGGCAACAGCATCAACGTCACGACGGGCGAGGGCAGCAACGAGGTGTGCAACGCCGCCGGCTGCCTGATCCTCAACAGCGGCGAGACGGCCTACGTCGCCGACGCCAACAGCCAGCCGGTGATGACCGACAAGAAGGCGGAGATTCCGCCGCCGCTGGCACAGGAGGGGCAGTTGCCCGGCTTTACCGCGGGGAACGACACCAACAGCGATGGTACGCCGGCCGGATTGACGGCCGGACTGATTTCGGGGCCGGGCTATTCGATCGCCGGAGCTGGCTACTACTACTACCTCTACGATGGGTGTGAAGCAGGCTGCTCGGACCAGGGTCTCTACGATGGAATTTCTGAATCGACCTACGCTACTTTCGACGGCAATGGGCTGGCCGTCTTCACGGCTTACGACGGCGCAGAAGGCATCACGCGGGGCGCGCCGGTGGGCATGCTGACGGATGGCGTCATCGGCTGGGGACGCTGGGTCGATGCCACTGGCGATTTTAGTGGCGGAACCGACAACTGGCAGCATTTCCACTACGTCGTCGGCATGCCCACCTCGCCAATCGAGATGGCCAGTCTTACCGGGACGGCCAACTACACACTCATGGGCTTTACCTATCCGACGGCTTATGACGGAAGCACCTGGCATTTCGGTACACAGCCCATCATCGGCAGCGTGACGGCGCATTTCAGCATGGGTACTGGTACTGTTGAGGGAAATCTGACCGTGCCTTTCCTGGCCAACACTTATTCGTCCGACTGGTCGGCAACTATCTCGTCCGGTACTTCCAGTTTTATCGGGGGGGGCTCTGTTACGAGCTCCGGCGGTGATTGCAGTAGTTGTTCTGCAGAGATCGACGGCTTTTTCGCCGGCGCCAATGCTTCCAGTGCCGGACTGGTTTACACATTTGAAGGAACCGTTTACGGCGGCATCCAGGGCGCGGCCGTTTTCAGGAAGTGAACGAGCCCCCGGGAGCGTCATGGCGCTCCCGCCCCACCCGGATGGCCGGCGGCCCGGCCCATCCTGCGCCAACCCGAAGCTGCCCTGACGCGCTGGCGCTCGATCCCGCCTACCCACCCGCCCGGCGATTCCGCCCCTCCTGCATGGGAAGCATCGCGAAAGCTCGTGCTCACGGACGAAAGGCAAGGGGTGCAGTCGATCTTGCGCCATTGATTGCAATTTGCTAGAGTGCAAGCGCCTGCATCACGAAGAGGTTTTGAAAGATGCCATCCGTTACCGTTCGAAATGTGCCTGATGAGGTGCATCGCGCCATCCGCGTGCGGGCCGCCCGGCATGGCCGCAGCATCGAGGCCGAAATGCGCGACATCCTGGAATCCGCGGTGAAGCCGCAAGGCCGGGTCAAGCTGGGTTCGCTGCTGACCGGGATCGGCCGCAAGGTCAGGCTGACCGAGGAAGAGTTCGCCCTCTTCGAGAGCGTGCGCGACCGGGCCCCGGCCCGTGCAGCGAGCTTTGAATGATCCTGCTCGATACCAATGTGATTTCCGAGCCGCTGCGCCCGTCGCCCGAGGCCCGCGTCAGCGACTGGATCGACGCGCAGCCGCTGGAAACGCTCTGCCTGTCGGCGATGACAGTGGCCGAGCTGCGCGCCGGTGTGGCGCTGATGCCGATTGGCAAGCGCCGGGCGGCGCTGCATGAACACCTGGAAAAGAGCGTGCTGCCGATGTTCGCGGGGCGCGTGCTGCCGTTCGATATGGCCTGCACGAACGCCTATGCCGAGCTGATGGCGAGGGTTCGCAAGGCCGGCAGCGGGATCGGGACTGTCGATGCCTGCATCGCGGCGGTCGCCCTTGCCAGCGGATTCATCGTCGCCACACGCGACACAAGCCCTTTCCAGGCCGCCGGCCTGGCCGTCATCAATCCCTGGAACGGGACATAGAGCCATCCGTTGCGCGAAGGCATCGATGCGATGAATCCGCTCGCCGCCGGCGCGCTGCGGCGAAGCCCTGCGGCGCCGGGAGGCTGCCAGTCCTTGAACGGCGCGCCATGTGCGGATATAATTATCGTTACTCGTAACGGAATTGGTGAAATGGCCACCAGCCTTGAAGCGTGGGACGCGCTGTGGAAGGGCATCCGGGAGATCAACGATCTCTTCCCGGACGGGGCGGTCTTCATCGGCGGGGTTGCCGTATATCTCCACATCAACCAGGACGCCCTTCCTGCCGGTTTCATCGAGTTCAGTCACGATGCCGACCTCTACTTCTCCCTCGCCGATTTCGCGGATCTGCGCGACATGGAGGAGGTAACGGCCAATCGCCGGCTCAACAAGCACCAGATCATCAAGCACGGCGTCGAATACGACATTTACCTCGAGCGCCACAATTCCCTCGCCGTGCCGTATTCGGAGGCCATCGCCCATTCGGTCGTCATCGACGGGATGCGGGTCGCCTGCCTTGAACATCTGCTCGTGCTCAAGCTCGACGCCTTCCGCGACAGAAAGGGGTCTGCGAAAGGCGCCAAGGACGAGCGCGACCTGATCCGGATAGGCTATCTGCTCGCCGCAAAGGGCATCGAGCTTGACCTCGTGATCCCGTATCTCGACGGCGAACGCCTGGATCTCCTCAAGGGCATCGGAAACTCCCCCGGATTTCTGGTTTTGTGCGAAGGCAACGCCCACAAGGCCAGGCCCGTGAGGGACGCCGTAGCCGATGTGATCAGGAAAATCACCGGGGCGCGCAAGGCGGCGAAGCCATGAAATTCAGCATGACCCCGATCATCCGGCCGCCGCTTCACGCCGCCAGGCCGCCCGTCCTGGCCAGGCCCGTGACGATGGAGGCGTTGCTGGCGGCAGTCGGCCTGCCGAACAGGGTCACGGGGGGCTTGCGCGAGGTGCTGGTCCACCCGGGAGAGGGGCACTTCTGGGTGGGCGGCAAGCCCTGCGTGGGGCTATCCAGACGCGCGATCGCCAGGCTTGGGCGGGAGGAGGCCGGGTTCGTGCTCGAAGTTCTGGCGCACGGTTTTCATGACTACACCGCCCGCGAGAACGTCTGCGGCAGGCTCCGCTATCATCCCGAACGCCGCGGCCGGGAAAGAACCGGCCGCGCCATGAGCGGCGCCGAACGCGCGAGGAAGTTCCGGCATGCGGTGGCCGGGCATCATTTCCTTTGACCCGGGAACTGCAACAGCCGGGATTGCCGGGCCGTTCGCGGTCAGGCAGTGAAGCCTCGGGCTACGGTGATTCCGACCCTCCTGGCATGGCAAGCGTAACGAACCCGGCCCTGGACCAGGCGGCGCTGCTGCTGCGCCAGGGCCAGCCCGCGCCGGCGGAAGCGCTCGCGCTCAAGGCGACGACAGAAGACCCGTCCTGCGCCCGCGCCTGGTTCCTGCTCGGCGCGGCGCGCCATGTCCTGCGCCAACCCGAAGCCGCCCTGCCCGCGCT
>Ga0208244_101107_pt1 | contig 17130 bp, 10 predicted proteins | sample SubbioCR12Aug_5A_FD_184828 | JGI IMG/M metagenome (GOLD analysis project Ga0208244, IMG submission 184828) | Serpentinite rock and fluid subsurface biosphere microbial communities from McLaughlin Reserve, California, USA - CR12Aug_5A (SPAdes) | ecosystem: Environmental > Terrestrial > Deep... | reverse complement strand
GACATGAGCGTCATCTGGTGTGCCTGCCATAACGGCCAGTATGATCTCAATGGTCAAGTGGTCGCGGGTCCTCCTCCAAGACCATTGGACGAGTATCAGGTAATCCTCCAGGGCGAAGAAGTTTTGATCTTAAAGAAAATATGAACGCTATGTGGAAGAACATCTACGACTGGATTGATGAGCGGGTTCATCTCGGTGATCTCGTTGAATTCCTGGGGAAGAAATACGTTCCTGTGCATAGTCATTCGATATGGTACTATTTTGGCGGTGTCACACTTTTTCTTTTTATCATCCAGGTTGTCACAGGAATTCTCCTGCTGATGTACTACAAGGGGAGCGAGGATTTGGCCTATGAGAGCATCAAGTTTCTCATGTCCAAGGTGCAGTTTGGCTGGCTGATACGGTCGATTCATAGCTGGGCGGCGAATCTCTTTGTCCTGGCGGCAATGATCCACATGTTCAGCGTCTACTTTACAAAGGCGTATCGCAAGCCTCGCGAAATAACATGGTTGACCGGGATGTTTATGTTCTTTCTGGCCCTGGCCTTTGGCTTCAGCGGCTATCTCCTCCCGTGGAACAGTTTGGCATTTTTTGCGACAAAAGTAGGGACGGATATCGCGGGAGTTGTCCCGATCATTGGCAAGCCGATCATGACTTTTCTTCGGGCGGGAGAAAACGTGACCGGTGCGACTCTCTCGCGCTTCTTTGGGCTCCATGTCGCCGTCTTCCCCGGGATCTTTACGATACTCCTGGCGATTCATCTGCTTCTGGTTCAGAGGCAGGGTATGAGCGAACCGATGGATCGGGAAGGAATGCCGGCCGATGAAAAGAAGACGATGCCATTCTTTCCGAACTTCCTCTTGAGAGATCTTCTTTTCTGGTTGATCGTTCTCAACGTGTTGGCGGTTCTCGCCGTAATGTTTCCGTGGGAACTTGGGGAAAAGGCAGACCCGTTTGCGCCCGCGTTTGCGGGCATCAAGCCGGAATGGTATTTCATGTTCATGTTTCAGACACTCAAGTACATCCCCGGACATATTTGGTTTGTTGAGGGTGAGGTGCTGGGAGTCCTGGCATTTGGATTGGCCGGCGTGCTATGGACACTCGTCCCGTTTTGGGACCGGAAAAGCTCACGCGGTCAGAAGAATCGACTCATTACATACGTGGGTCTGGTCGCGGTAATCTACATCATCATACTTACAATATTGGGATATGCATCATGAGGCGAATCATCACGGGGTTGGCAGGTCTCTTCGTGTTCGTGACGATATCGTGTGGTGTTGCCAGTGCGTTCGGCGATGATCAGTGCCTCACCTGCCACGAGGCGATCGGAGACAAGAACGCAGCCCTCTTTCGAAAGGATGTGCACCATCAACGCGGGATTACCTGCGCCGGGTGTCATGGTGGGGATTCGACAAAGGAAGAGATGGAGCTGGCGATGAACAAGGCGGCAGGATACATTGGTGTTCCGAAGGGGGACCAGATCTCCGAGCGATGCTCCCGATGTCACTCCAGTATGGCGATCATGACCGGAGAGTTTAAGTCGCCATTGTCGCGTAACCAGTCAGAACAAGTATCGCGTAGCGTGCATGGAGACCTCTCAACGGCCGGCGGAAAACGGATCATTCAATGCACCACGTGTCACAACAGTCATGGCATCCTGAACGTCAAGAATCCTGCCTCGCCGGTAAATCCGCGGAACATTCCGACGACTTGCGCCAAATGCCATTCGAGCGCGTCCTTCATGAAAACGTATAACCCTGCTCTGCCGATTGATCAACTGGAAAAATATCGAACAAGCGTGCATGGCCGCCGCAATGCCGGAGGCGATTTGAAAGTTGCTGAATGCGCAAGTTGTCACGGCAGCCATGAAATTCTTCCTGCGAACGACGTGCGATCAAAAGTCTATGCATCAAATCTGCCCGCGACATGTGCAACATGCCATTCGGATGCAGCGTACATGAGGGGATACAAACTTCCCAGCGATCAGCTTGAAAAGTTCTCCGGAAGTGTCCATGGAGTAGCCCTTCTGAAAAAAGGGGATAAGGGAGCGCCATCTTGCAACGATTGTCACGGGAATCACGGGGCTGCTCCCCCAGGAATTGAGTCGATTTCAAAAGTGTGCGGAACGTGTCACGCGCTTAATGCTTCACTCTTTGCGAAAAGCCCGCACAAGCAGGCATTCGACAGAAAGAGACTCCCGGAATGCGAGACCTGTCACGGGCATCACGAAATTTTCGCGGCCAAGGATGAATTGCTGGGTGTGACGGGAGCGGCGGTGTGTGGCTGGTGCCATAAGCAGAATCCACCCAACAAGGGATTCACGGTTGCGAAGACGATGCGCAGTTTGATCGACACTCTGATTGCGCACGAAAAACAGGCACAAGCCTTGATCGATGATGCAGAGCAAAAAGGGATGGAAGTCTCTGAGGCAAAATTCAGGCTTCGTGAAGTGCGCCAGTCGAGACTGGAATCAAGAACAATGGTGCATTCCTTTGATCTCGCTCAGTTCGAAGAAGTTGTGGATAAGGGACGAAAGACAGCGACAGAGATATCCATAGAAGGCCAGCAATCGATTGACGAATTCTATTTCCGTCGTTGGGGGATGGGGGTTTCGACGCTCATCATTACGGTTCTTGCCGTCGCGCTCTATCTCACGATTCGCCGGATCGAGAAGAGACAAAGAGAAGAAATAAAGTAGCTTTGAGCAGGCAGTTGTGACGAAGGGTTGGTTCCACATCCTCGCACCATATTTGGCGGCTGCGTCCTCTGCCCGTCAGTTCAAACGCGACGCTGTATCGCTCATCATTCTCAAATTTTGTAAAACCAAATTTAGGAAGGGTGGAATCAATTTCTCAACTCATTCTCAAATCCTTTGGGCTTGGATATTTCCCATTTTATGAGTATGCTCACGCAGAGACGCGGTTGCAGGTGGCGTTGTCTCATTCCTGACAACACAATCCACGTGGGACAGAACGACGGAACGCTCGGTGGAACAGCAACCGTGGTTTCAAGAACGTGAGATCACCAAACCACTGGCAACGATCACAATGGCTAATCAAGGAGGACCTGAATGCGCTCAATGAAGTTATTTCTAGCTCTCGTCGTTGTTCTGCTTGTCACAGCACTCGCCGCGCAAGCGCAGAACAAATATATCGGCGTCAAGATGTGTTCAATGTGTCATAAGACTGAAAAGCAGGGGAAGCAACTTGATATCTGGCAGAAGAGTGACCACTCCAACGCGTACAAGACACTCACGACAGCAAAGTCTGCCGAAATCGCCAAGGCAAAGGGGATCACGAAACCCGCACACGAGGCAGCGGAATGTCTCGATTGTCATGCACCCGCCTACAAAGTCGATGCAAAGCTCCTCGACAAATCTTTTGACTTGAAAGATGGCGTGCAATGTGAAGATTGCCACGGCGCAGGATCGGCATTCAAAACGATCCCAATCATGAAGGACAAGGCGAAGGCGGTTGCGGCTGGAATGCGTGATTTCAAAGATGAGGCAGCAATCAAAGCGTCTTGCGTGACCTGCCACAATGAAAAGAGCCCGACATACAAGCCCTTCAAGTTCGAGGAGGCATGGGGGAAGATGAAACACCCTGTACCCAAAGGATAAATCGGAATGTTAGAGTGTGCATCCGTTCGCGGCGTCGCGTAAACGCGTCGCCGCGATGGATGTCCGCGGCCGAAACACCGCAGAATGAATGGTGAATGAACGAAAAGTACAAGAGGATCTGAACGCCGCTCCCACCACTCGAACACCGATGAGTCAATTGCAGCCCGCATCATGCTCTAATACATCAACTCCTATTCAGTGAATCCCAAGGAGGTGCGCAATGGAGCCAAAGACGACTCCGGATACCGCTTCAAAATCAGATGCCGACAGCGAAGGCATGCTGAAGATTATCGATACCCGTACAAACAAAGAATACCAGATTCCGATCCAACACGATAATATCCGCGCCAGTGATCTGAGACAGATCAAGGTGAAGGAGGACGATTTCGGTATGATGTCGTACGATCCTGCGTTCATGAACACAGCATCGTGCATCAGCAGGATTACGTTCATCGATGGCGACCGGGGTATTCTCCAATATCGTGGCTATCCCATCGAACAGCTTGCAGAATTCAAGACGTATCTCGAGGTAGCATACCTTGTTCTGAACGGGGAACTGCCGAACAAAAAAGAATTGGCCAACTGGACTGATAATATCAAGGCTCACACATTCGTCCATGAGAATGTCAAACGGCTGATGGAAGGATTTCGGTACGACGCTCATCCGATGGGGATTTTTGTGAGCACGCTGGCGGCGCTCTCGACGTTCTATCCCGACGCGAAAAAAGTCCTCGATGCAGAGTCCCGGCAAAGACAGATCTGGCGGTTGATTGGAAAAGTACCGACGATCGCGGCGTTCGCATATCGCCATAGCCTCGGGATGCCGTATATCTATCCGGATAACGACCTGAACTACACCGAGAACTTCCTCAGCATGATGTTCAAGGTGGGAGAAAAACAATACAAGCCGAATCCGGTTCTCGCCCGGGCCCTCGACGTATTGTTTACTCTCCATGCTGATCACGAGCAGAACTGCAGTACGAATACGATGAGGTCCATCGGCAGTTCTCAATCGGATCCGTACTGTTCGTCAGCGGGAGCGGCGGCTGCGCTCTATGGCCCGCTGCATGGCGGAGCAAACGAACAAGTTCTCCGGATGCTCGACGAAATTGGGACGAAGGACAACGTGCCGGCATTCGTGAATTCCGTGAAGGACGGGAAGGGACGCTTGATGGGGTTTGGTCATCGCGTCTACAAGAACTATGACCCGCGAGCCAAGATCATCAAGAAAATGGCTGACGAGGTGTTTGGCGTCACCGGCAAGGATGCGAAGCTGGATATTGCGCTGGAACTCGAACGCATCGCGCTCGAAGACGACTATTTTGTCAAACGGAAACTCTATCCGAACGTCGACTTCTATTCAGGTCTCATCTATAAGGCGATGAAGTTCCCGGTCGACATGTTTCCGGTTCTTTTCGCGATTCCCCGTATGTCGGGGTGGTTGTCGCAATGGCAGGAAATGCTCATGGATCAGGAGCAGAAGATTGCCCGTCCCCGCCAGGTCTTTCTCGGCTACGACAAACGGGATGTGCCGAAGTAGGCATGCTGTGAAGAAGCCGGACAGACTGGAAGGCGATCACGATAGACATCGTGCGGCATGAGAAAATAAACGAGGTGACAGGGGTACCAATGCAGCAAAAGGAGCCTCTGTCACCTTTTTGTTATTAGGCAATTCTGTGGCGCTGGTTCCACACATCGTTCAATGACGCACGTTTCTGGGTATGGACATCTGGAGGAACTATGACACGTCCAATCTTCACGTTCAATGTCGAACCCTCTCTCCCTCCTGAGCTTGAACGGCTCCGGGAAATCGCCCACAACCTTTTCTGGGTTTGGGATAGCGAACTCATCGCGCTCTTCATGAGACTCGATCTTGATCTATGGGAAGAGACCCGTCATAACCCCGTTCGCATGCTTGGGATGATCAAACAGGAACGTCTCAATACGCTCGCGCGCGACGATGGATTTTTGGCGCAGCTGGATCGGGTCTGGGAGCAATACAAAGACTACATGGAGAGCACGAAGACGTGGTTCGACAAGAACCATTCCGATGAGCCAAATCCGCTGGTTGCATATTGCTCCGCTGAATTTGGATTGACGGAATGCATTCCAAACTATTCCGGCGGATTGGGAATCCTCTCCGGTGATCACCTGAAATCGGCCAGCGATTTGGGAATCCCCCTTGTCGGGGTCGGGTTGCTCTACCAGCAGGGATACTTTCGTCAGTATCTCAATGCCGACGGGTGGCAGCAGGAGCGGTATCCAGAAAATGATTTCTTTGTAATGCCTCTTGCCCAACAGCGTGATGCCAAGGGAGACCTGGTCAAAATCGAGGTTGATCTCGCCGGGCGAAAAGTATGTGCCCAGCTGTGGCGGGTGCAAGTCGGACGTGTCCGTCTCTACCTGCTCGATACAAATATCCCCGAAAACAACAAGGACGATCAGAATATCACCGATCAACTGTATGGTGGTGATGGAGAGATGCGAATCATGCAGGAGATTCTCCTCGGGATTGGTGGTTACCGGGCTCTGAAGGCGCTGGGAATTTCTCCCCCCGTGTTTCATCTCAATGAAGGACATTCCGCGTTCCTGGTTCTCGAAAGAGCCCGGGATCTCATGGCGCAGCACAAGCTCTCCTTTTCGGAGGCGAGAGAAATCGTCTCGGCAGGCACCGTCTTCACGACACACACGCCCGTTCCAGCGGGCAACGATTACTTTTCCCCCGAGCTGATGGAAAAATACTTCAGCTCACTTTATAAGAGCATCGGTCTTTCGAAGAAAGAGTTTCTTGCTCTTGGCCGGAAGAACCCACAAAACGAGAACGAGCATTTTTGCATGACAGTCCTCGCACTGAAGATGTCGACGCACAGCAACGGCGTGAGCAAGTTGCACGCCGTAGTTTCGAGGGGCATGTGGGAAGACGTGTGGCCGGGGATTCCCACAGATGAAGTCCCGATATCATCGATTACGAATGGAACCCATGGGCCCTCGTGGATAAGTCGGGATATGGTGGGACTGTTCGATCGCTACCTCGGACCGCGCTGGAAAGAAGATCCAGGGGATTATGCCACCTGGGGGAGGGTACATCATATTCCTGATGAGGAGCTTTGGAGGACGCATGAGCGCAGGAGGGAACGTCTTGTTGCGTACGCCCGTCATCGACTGCATCATCAGCTGGTTGCGCGTGGGGCACCCCCATCAGAGGCAAATCAGGCACGGGAAATCCTTGACTCGGAAGCGCTGACCATTGGATTCGGCAGACGATTCGCGACGTACAAGCGAGCAGCGCTATTGCTGCGGGACGCGGAACGGTTGATCGAAATCCTGGGCAACAAGGATCGTCCGGTACAGATCATCTTTGCTGGTAAGGCACATCCCCGCGACAATGCCGGGAAAGACCTGATTCGTCAGATCATCCACTTCGAACGCAATCCCAAAATACGTCGGCGCATGGTTTTCCTGGAAGACTACGATATGGTTGTCGCGAGGTACATGGTGCAAGGAGTCGACGTATGGCTTAACACGCCGAGGAGGCCGTTGGAAGCAAGCGGCACGAGCGGCATGAAGGCCGCGTTCAACGGGGCGCTGAATCTCAGCATTCTGGACGGATGGTGGGTTGAAGCGTACAATGTGCACACCGGCTGGGCAATCGGGAGGGGAGAGGAATACAGCGAGGAGGCGTATCAGGATGAGGTCGAGGCAAATGCGCTCTACGATCTACTCGAAAAAGATGTTGTTCCCCTCTTCTATGACCGTGGTGCGGACGGTTTGCCCCGCGCCTGGATTTCCAGAATGAAATCATCCATGAGATCGATTTGTCCCGTCTTCAATACGAATCGGATGGTTAGGGAATACGCCGAATCGTTCTATATCCCCTCAGCCAAACGATTCCAGTTGATGTCCGCTGACCAGATGAGCAGAGCAAAGAATCTGGCTGAATGGAAGGGGCGGATTCATCAAAGATGGAATGATCTAAGTATCGTGGATGTGAAGACAGAAACCAAAGATGGCTTGAGAGTGGGAGACGTAGTTCTCGTCCGCGCGAAACTCAACATGGGGCAACTCACGCATGAGGATATCGCCGTCGAACTTGTTCACGGTATCCTCGATGCGAAGGGTGAGATCGTCAATCACGAGATCACGGCCTTGAGCTTTGTCGGAACCAAACAGGGGGGAGTGGCCGAATTCACATGCACACTCTCTACAACGACGAGTGGAAGACATGGATTCAGTCTGCGTGCCCTCCCTCGCCATGTCGACCTTGATGACGCAAGGAAAGAAGGGCTGATTCTCTGGTCTAAGTGACCGGCACGTGGGTGATTCTCACTTGTGCAAACGGATTGGGGATACCTTCCCATGCGTGATAAATCACAGCACGAATGGTGCGTAAGTCGTTGAAATAGAGTAATTTCGGCGAGCGGGGGAGCGCAATCTGTGGTACAAAACTTGACCGATTTCCCGAGCAATCTGACACTAAGAATGGACAACCATGAGACAATCACTCCTTTTCCTTTCGTTGCTCGTCGTTTGCTCTAATGGAGCAATAGCGCAGCGGCTTCAGGCGCGGTTTGTGACCTCGGCTTACGCGTGGGAGCGGCAGGACACCATTGGAACCTCTTCCAGCCATCTCTATGGCTTCCAATCGGTTCAACTCTCCCTGTCAGGGTCTTCACTTGCGCTGAACACCTATTTGCAGGCCTTCAACGATTTTGATGGACCATTCAAAAACGATCCCCGTCTCAAATTCTACCACCTAAATCTTCAGTGGAAGAATATCGCCGGCATGGGTGACCTGAGCGTGGGACGTCAGGCTGTGTACGCAGGAGTGGGCGTCGGGACAATCGATGGAGCGAAGGCAGGGATCAAGCTTCTGGACTCCCGCGTGCGATTCAACGCCTACGGCGGGTCTCTTGTCCCCGCGGGATATAAATTGACTCTCATCGATGAGGCCTCAGACAATCTCATGTACGGCGGTCAGGTGCAGATTCTTCCTACCGAAAACACTCAGCTCGCAGTGAGCTACCTGAACAGGAACATCAAGCCATCGGCATACAAAGCGTTCCGACGCGACTCTCTCTTCAATCCGTACCTCGTTGAAGTTAAGCCGAGTGCCTCTGCCGAGCAATATCTGAGTACCGATCTCAACGTAGAGCTTGGTGGAAAGGCGAGTGTGTACGGCCGGTATGACTATGACCTCAATCTCGAACAAATGGCACGAGTCGAGGTGTTTGCCAGATTCCAGCTCACAGATCGCCTGGCGTTGACCGCAGAGTACCTCCGCCGCGAGCCAAGAGTCTCATTTAATTCGTTCTTTTCCGTATTTGCCTACAATTCTCTCAGTGAACATGAAACCGGAATTGAATATCGGTTCTCAGGTGGCTGGCAAGTCTTCGCGAAACATGGAGGAGTCTCGTATGGAGACGAAGGGACTCAGCGAATCACTGCAGGAATCAATGGATCGTACGTTGGCATGAGTCTGTCGCGCAATACCAGCTACAGCGGAGAACTCAGCGCAGCATCACTCCATGCATCCTACCCTCTATTTTCCGGAAAGTTGACTCCGACTGTGATGCTCAGCTATGCGCAATACAAGCTCAGTGAGTTTGCCAGGGAACTGGATGGAACGCTGGCAATTGGCGGAGGCGCAGTGTACCGCCCGATGCAGTCGTTCTCATTGGATTGTCAGCTCCAATGGGTTGACAACAAGATATATCAGAATGACATGCGACTCATGCTGAGAGGTAGTTACTTCTTCAGCGAACATCTCACCATCTTCTGAGATAGTCATGCACAACATTATCCGATTCTCAACGCGATATCCATACATGCTCGTCACTGGTCTCATTGTCCTGATCGTCGGATCATCGGTCCTATTGACGTCCCGCGAGGTTTTGCACAAGGCGGATCACAGCAAGATCATCAAGTTCTCGCACCAGTTCCACATCAGCACGGCGGGTGTGGGATGTGCGGACTGCCACGACGCAGCAACGACCAGCCGTTTATCTGCGGACAATCTCCTGAGCAAAAAACCGAATTGCCAATCATGCCACGAGGAGCAGCTGGAGTCCAATTGCACGTACTGTCACACCAGTGAAGATCCTTCAGACTATCTCCCCCTGACGCCGGCTCCGCGGAGCATCATTTTTTCTCACGAACTCCATCTGACGAAAGAGGTCTCTTGCGAGAGTTGTCACAAAGGACTCGACAAGGTCGACTATGCAGGCCCGGCGAACTTGCCTCCGATGGAAACGTGTAATACGTGTCACGATGCAGCGCAGGCCTCAAACATGTGCGAGACATGTCATTCCAATCTTGCTGCCCTTCGGCCTGTGGAACACAACCGGACCGATTTTGTTCGTGAGCATAAGCGAATTGTTCGCCTGGATGACCGGAGTTGTGCGGGATGCCACACCCATGATTCTTGTCAGGATTGCCATTCGAGAGTTGGTCTGCAGGCCACCGCAGCCTCTGGACGCGATCTCGCCTCGCCAATGTCTCCCCGGCTCTTCGGAATTGACAGGGGACAAACGATGGCGCTGACGAAGGTTCATGACTTGAATTTTCGATTCACACATGGGATTGCCGCGAAAGCGAAAATCATGGATTGCGCGACTTGCCACAGTTCGCGCGAGTTTTGTTCGACGTGTCACGCGGCCGGCGGCCATGTCAATCAATTGAAATTCAAACCCGATTCTCACCGTCAGCCACTGTTCAAGACCATTGGTGTCGGATCGGGGGGTGGCTTGCATGCCCAACTTGCGAGGCGCGACATCGAGACCTGCGCGGCATGTCATGATGCCCAGGGGGCCGATCCAACCTGTGTGACGTGCCATACCGATGCTGATGGGATCAAAGGGACCGATGCGAAGACCCATGCACGGGGATTCATGAGATCGGTAAGCGGCGAGTGGCATTCTGATCCAGGAGCATCGTGTTACATCTGCCACTCCGATGCAAATGCCCGGCCACAGGGAATCAAAGGAATCGGTTTCTGCAGCTATTGCCATAAGTAAGGTAGAGGACTTCCATGAAGAATTTCAATATGAATATCGGAGTAGCAGTTCTCGCGGCGATTGTGAGTTTGGGTCTGCTTGCCGGTTGCAGCGAGCTGAAGCAGGAACTCCCCACTGCGACAGAGGGGACCACAGAAATTCACGCGTCGGGTTGGAAATCCGCAAGCTCACCGGATTTTCACGGGACTTTTTTGAAGAAAAAGAACTGGTCGCTGAACGATTGCGCTCCCTGCCACGCAAAATCGTTCAAGGGGGGAGAAAGCAAGGTCTCGTGCTACTCGTGCCACCTCGCCTACCCGCATACGATTTTCAACGAGACCGCGCCGCCGTACTCAAAAGGGCATGCAGGTTTTCTCGCGAGCAAGGGATATCCCTTCGGAGATTGCCGTTCTTGCCATGGAGCTACGTACGCAGGTGGGAGTCGGGTAGATGTCTCTTGCATGGGATCCGGCTGCCACGTTGATCGGAACGGCGCGCCGAAATCACCTGAGGCCTGCAATACTTGCCACGGCGATTTCTCGGCTCCGGCCAATGACCAGATCTCCTATGCGCCCCCCCGGGGAGTGCGCGGCGAAACGGTGACATCGTACAGAGGAGTGGGAGCTCACCAAAAACATCTTAAGGGAGGAACAATCAGCAGTGTAACGGCGTGCGCCGAGTGCCACCGGATTCCCTCCACGCTGCTCGCAACAGGTCACATCGATTCAAATCTTCCCGCTGAAGTGTTTTTTGGCGGGCCGCTTGCAAGAGTGTCGAGCGCTATCACGCCCAACCCTGCATTCAACTCACAAACTCTTGCCTGCAGCAATACGTTTTGCCACGGCAACTTCCGCCTCCGAAAAGCGACATCCCCCTATCAGTTGTTCTATACGGATAGCGTCATGGTAGGGGCCAACAAAACAGTCGCATGGACGGGGGGTGCCGCCGATGCCGCTTGTGGTACTTGCCACGGCTTGCCTCCTGCCGGGCATATCGCCTCGGCACTGACAAGTTGTTGGACTTGTCATCCGGCAGTCATGGACTTCACGGGACAGATTATCGATAAGACAAAACACATCAACGGCAAAATCAACGTATTCGCCACAGAGCGTAGTTTCTGATCTTTAATAGTTCACAACACGTCGGTGCCTTGCGGGATGTATACGTAACAATCGTCGCGCGTTGGCAACATCATTGAAAGGAGAACGAGATGTTGGGTGTCATCATTGTGTGGGTTTCATTTTTGGGAGCGGCTTTTGCCGTGTTCTCGTATTACCGGAGTGCCAACGGCAACACGAGCGATCTGAATCGCGCCCGGAGAGGTTTTGTCATTTCGGTTGCTGGAATCATTGCAGCTTCAACGTTATTGATGCTGTACATTCTCCGGCACCAGTTTGAGTATGAATATATTTGGGGCTACAGTTCACGGGATCTCCCATTAGAACTCCTGATCACCACGTTTTGGGCGGGACAGGAAGGGAGTTTTCTCTTCTGGGCACTGTGCACGGCTATCGTCGGGCTCTTCCTCCAGAGCTTCACCCGGAAACGCGGGATTGAGTCGGAGACGATGGCGGTGTACGCTTTCCTCCAAGCCTTCCTTCTCTTACTCATGATCGTCAAGTCTCCCTTTGGATACGTGTGGGATGCGTTCCCGAAGGAAGTCGCAGTCGGAACGGTCCCGGCTGACGGTCGGGGGTTGAATCCGCTTCTCCAAAATTTCTGGATGATTATTCATCCGCCTATTCTGTTTGTCGGGTTCGCAGCGATGGGAGTGCCTTTCGCCTTCGCTGTAGCCGCTCTCTGGAAAAAAATGTATCGCGAATGGATTAGCCACGCTCTTCCATGGGTGCTTTTCGGAACTCTCTCGTTGGGGGCGGGATTGATGTTCGGAGGATATTGGGCGTACGGTGTACTTGGGTGGGGAGGTTGGTGGGGATGGGATCCTGTGGAAAATTCATCTCTGATCCCCTGGATCGTCGGCGTGGCGCTTATCCATACGATGATCGTCCAGAAGAAAACCGGAAAGCTGGCGAGGATGAATTTCACCCTGGCCATCCTGACGTTCGTCTTCGTGGTCTATAGCACTTTCTTGACACGAAGTGGAATTCTCGGAGAGGCCTCTGTCCATTCTTTCACTGATCCTGGAGCAGTGACATACACCCTGCTTGTCGTCTGGATCCTTTCGATTGTCGGGTTGGGATTCGTAATGCTTGGTATGCGATGGAACGAACTCAAGAAACTGAGCGAAAGTGTGGGGACCATCACCCGCGAATCGCTCATCACGGTCGGGGTTCTTGCGCTTGCCGCGAGTTCGCTGATCATTCTTTTTGGCACCAGTCTTCCGATCGTCTCTAAGACGACCGTTGAGCCATCGTTCTATGATTCGACCAATCTGCCGATCGCGATTCTCATGGGACTGCTCATCGGATTGAGTCTGCTTGTGCAGTACCGTATGGAATCGGGGCAGGGGCTTTTCAAACGCGCAATGTTGGCGGCCATTCTCTCCGCTGTCTCACTGGTTGGACTCATCGCCATCGGCCTTCACGATGTGACGATGGCGGGCCTTGCCTTCACATCATTGTTCGCCTTCTTCGTGTGCGTGAGGCATGGGTACCGGCTCGCAAAGGACCAGCCAATGTTGGTGGGAGGAGCACTCTCGCACATCGGTGTTGCGATTCTGTTTCTTGCGATTATCGGTTCCGGTTTCTATGGAAATAAAATGACCGTATCTCTCCCCCAGAATGAGGCGAAGGGGGTCCTTGCATACCAGCTAACGTACAAGGGAGCTCGGCAGAATCATGACGGGAAGTGGGAGTTTGTCGTTCAGGTTGAACAAGGGAATTCGGCCTTCACACTTGCACCGATCATGTACCAAAGCACTTACAACAATAGCACAATGAGGATTCCGGACTATATCTCGTTCCTGACACGTGACTTCTACCTCGAGCCCGTATCGGTTGAGGAAGGGAGTACTGGAGACCATGTCCATGATGTTTTCGATCTGCCGCGAGGGGAGCCAGTGACGATCGGCGATATGATCGTCACGTTTATTCGCTTTGATATGACGCCGCATGGGAGCGAAGGGGGAGCGATGGGAGGGAGTCTGTTTCCGGTCGGCGCAGTTCTGGAGGTCGTGAGAGGTAGATCAAAAGAGGTTATCACCCCCGTCACGATCTACAAACAAAACGATGAACGAGAAGTCCGGGGTGTCAAGCTTAAGGGATCTCCGTACGAGTTCCAGGTTCAGGAAATCACGGTTGGAATGGAGGGAAGACCGTCAGCTGTCCAAATCAAGATTAAAGGATTTGATACAGGGGAGTATGATCACAGTCACGAGGCGAAACCGGAGATGCTCGTCGTGGAAGCCAGTCTGAAGCCATTCATGATCTTTGTCTGGCTCGCAGCGGTGCTCATCTCCGTCGGGTTCCTGCTTGCGATGATTCATCGCCGTCGTGAGTTGAATGGGTAATCGTTGCATGGTTTCACACGAAGAACGATTTGCCTGGGGAAACCAAGATGATGTGACGACTCGCGCTCAGTGAATCGTCTGCTCACTTCACGGAATTTCCAATTGACCCCGCAGCACGCGTAGTGATGTGGGGTTCGTTTTTCTTCTCGTCATCCGTCGCGTCCACATGGTTGTTGTTCCTGGGAAATGAAAATTATTCTTCCTGCATTTGAGAATGCGGGTCGCGTATTCTTTGAAAAATCAATGGAAAGCCGCCAGTCGTCCTGAAGCAGGGATGGCATATTTGTTGCCGTTAAATGCGTGTTCCACCTTGGGATTAAGGAGAGGATGAGATGATTCGGGTATCCGGGAGTAGTGCCGAGACGATTGGATATCAATTTGTAGTCGACGGAGGGTGCAACGGGTGCCGGCTGTGCGAATTTCTTGCGGTCAACAATTTTGCACGGATTCCAGGAGCGCACCGGTTTCAGATGACCAAGCAGCCCGAATCGTGGGAAGAGCTGTACCAATGTGAAGAAGCCTATGAACGTTGTCATCAGCAAGGTATTCATCGAACAAGCATACCTCCACGTTCCTAGTTTGTCGATCCTTTCAATCACCATACCGAGGTTTACGCAATGAACATCGGAGTTCTTAAAGAGAATTCTGCGACGGACAGGCGCGTTGCGCTCTCTCCTGCCGGTGTCCAGGCTCTCGCAGCATCTGGGATCACGGTATACGTCCAGCGTCATGCCGGATCACAGACACTTTTTTCGGATGAAGAGTACCGCGACGCAGGAGCAAACATCAGCTACAACGCCGAGGAGGTGCTTAATCGTTCTGAGATTGTCCTAAAAGTCGCCCCCCCTACCTCAGACGAATTGGCAATTCTGGAGAAGGGGCAGGCGCTCTTCTCCTTTCACCATCTTGCTGTCTCACAGCGCAAGACGATAGAAGCGCTTCTTGAACGAAAAGTCACGGCAATCGCATATGAGTTGATCGAGAATGAGCGAGGAGATCTGGCCGTGTTGCTGATCATGAGTGAGATTGCGGGACAGCTTTCCATTCAAGTCGCAGCGCATCATCTTCAGGCGCGAGAAGGGGGACGCGGGATTCTTCTCGGAAATATTCCCGGTCTGACCCCCACCTCCGTGGCAATCCTGGGCGCCGGCACGGCCGGTCGGACAGCCGCCAGAGTTGCGGTCGGCCTTGGGGCCGAAGTGACCGTGCTGGACAGAGATCTTCGAAGATTGCGCGAGCTCCATTCAGTCCTCCCTGTGAAGATTCACACGGCCATTGCCACCAGTTACAACATCTCTCGCGTGGTCAAGTATGCGGATGTGGTCATTGGCGCGGTGCTGCTGAAGGGAGAAAAGACACCGCACCTTGTCACGGAAGAAATGGTAAAACAAATGAAGGTGGGGTCGGTGATCGTTGATCTCTCCATCGACCAGGGTGGATGCATCGAGACCAGTCGACCGACAACATTGAATGATCCGACGTTCATCCGGCATGGTGTGGTTCATTACTGCGTGCCGAATATGACGGCCGCGATCCCGCGAACGGCCACAAGCGGATTGACGAATGCGCTCCTGCCGTATCTCCAAAGCATCAGTGAGCGCGGACTCGATAGTGCGCTCCGAAGCGATGTGGGACTGGCGCGGGGTGTTTGCACATACGAGGGCTACTGCACGAATTTGGCCATTGCGAAGGCGTTTGATCTGAAGCCAAAAGATGTTCGCGTGCTCCTCGGCGAAACTGTGAAGAGGGACAATTCAATGGAAGCGAAATGAAGTGGCTTCAACACTACAAGTCGAAATCTGTATCAATTGACGAAGCTGTTGGGGTTGTCAATTCCGGGAATCGAATTTTCATCAGCGGCAATGCAGCGACGCCGCTGTTGCTTACAAACGCGCTGGCACGTCGAAAAGATGATCTTCAGAATGTCGAGGTTAACCACGTTCTCCTCCTGGGCGATGACCCGCTCTCCAAGCCCGGAATGGAAAGACACTTTCGGCATAATTCCCTCTTTGTCGGGCCGGCAGATCGGGAAGCGATCGCTGAGGGCCGGTCTGATTATGTTCCCGTGCATCTCTCCGAAATCCCGGATCTGTTCCGTCAAGGGATCATTCCGCTGGATGTCGCGCTGATCCAGGTCTCACCCCCCGATGAGCACGGGTTCATGAGCTTTGGTGTGGAGTGTGTGGCATCCAAAGCCGCGGCGGAGTGCGCGAAGGTTATTGTCGCTCAGGTGAACGAGATGATGCCGAGAACGCTTGGAGACGTCTTCATCCACGTCTCTCATGTTAACAAGATTGTTGAGTGCTCAGAACCGATGCTGGCTCTGGAGAGGAAGGGCTCGACAGATGTTGAGAAGAAGATTGCACAATACGTTGCGTCACTGATCGAGGACGGATCCACGCTCCAGCTTGGCATTGGAGGCATTCCGGACGCCGTCATAGCTGCTCTGGATAGCCAGCAACACCTGGGAATTCATACGGAGATGGTTTCCGATGGCGTGGTTGAAGCGATCGATCGGGGGGTAGTCACCAACAGAAAGAAGACGCTCCATCCGGGCAAGGTCATTGCCACTTTTGTTTTCGGCTCTCATAGCCTCTATGACTACGTTGACAACAATCCGGTCTTCGAAATTCATCCGTGTGACTATACCAATGATCCTTTCGTGATCGCTCAAAACGAGCGGATGGTGGCCATTAACTCGGCGATCGAAGTCGATATTACTGGACAGGTATGTTCGGATTCGATTGGTTCGAAGATCTACAGCGGCTTCGGTGGTCAGATCGATTTCATCCGGGGCGCTGCGTACTCAAAACATGGAAGGCCTATTATCGCACTTCCATCCACGGCCGCGAAAGGCAAAATGTCTCGTATCGTGCCACAGCTTAAGCCGGGAGCCGGCGTGGTAACTTCTCGTGCGGATGTTCACTATGTGGTGACTGAATACGGTATCGCGGCTCTTCATGGCAGGAATCTGACCCAGCGGGCAGAAGCGCTTATGCAGATTGCCCACCCAGACTTTCGTGATGAACTGGAACACTCGGTGCGGAAGA
>Ga0208244_101106_pt1 | contig 17136 bp, 13 predicted proteins | sample SubbioCR12Aug_5A_FD_184828 | JGI IMG/M metagenome (GOLD analysis project Ga0208244, IMG submission 184828) | Serpentinite rock and fluid subsurface biosphere microbial communities from McLaughlin Reserve, California, USA - CR12Aug_5A (SPAdes) | ecosystem: Environmental > Terrestrial > Deep... | reverse complement strand
CGCTCTGATGGTAAAGGTAGCATTAACCTGTTCGACGAAATTGCTTGGATTGATTATAATTTCAAATTGATAATCAAGCACGAGGTCATTGAAGTCATAATCACCTTTACCTGGCCACAGGTCTTCATAAGCCAGCGTTCCAGGACCAAGAGCTGGATAGAGATTGGTTGCTCCAACAATAATGGTAACTGTTATTGTGGCTATGTCACAAAGTCCATTTTGGTCGCATACTTCGTAGTCAATGGTTGCAACTCCAACATAGTTGTTCGCCGGTGTAAATGTAACAATACCAGTTACAAGGTCAACTGTGAATACACCAACTGTTGCTGCATCAGGCTCTGTACCACCGATGAAAGTAATACTTCCAGGAACTAATGGCGTTGAACCTTCTATGTCATTATTTAAAATGTTGATATTAACAGGAGTGTTGATTGGGGTAGTCGCCTGGTCATCAACAGCTGTTGGACCGTCAGGTACTGTAAATGGCTGGCTTGCTGTTCCTGCAGTGGTACTTAAGAATCCAGCATTATCCTTTGCTTTAAAGGGTATATCTACGGTAACAGCACCGTCAACAGGATCAACGAGAATGGTTTGTGTAGGATTACCGTTGGCCAAGGCAGGAATCTCAACTCCATCTACTGGAAATGTTCCACTGGTGTAGGGAACTCCGTTAATTGTAATTGAAGTTGCATTGGAGGGGAAGGAGGTGATTAAAATAGCAGTTACTTCACCATCAGGATCAGCTGCAGTAAAAGTTGCTGCAGGTACTGTTGCAGAATTGTTTCCACCAGGATTAGCTTGAACTGGTGCTGTAGCAACCGAAGGAACAGGCAATTGCTGAATACCAAAATTAGCATCTGAGGTCATTTGATCGGCAACAACTGTTACAGCAAGTTTGCTGTCAATAGTACCGTCGTTGCCTGCCGCTGTGCCAAGATTTTCGCCGGTATTTACCCATCCGGAAGGGAACACAACTGCGGGAGCGGACTGACCTACAGTACCTTGATTCATACTAAGCTGGACAGTATAGCTTCCCGGATTAAGTCCAAAAAAGACATATGTGCCGTTTGAATTAACTTGTTTTGTGTCAACTACCTGGTTCGATCCATTCAGAAGATTGACATATAAAATGTCAGAACCGATTGCTCCAATGCCTGTTCCGTTTACTGTGGCATCAACAAGGCCATTAATATCATGAAACACATTTCCGCTTATGCCGGCAACTGAAGGATTGATCGGGTTATCGTCGAAGGTGTTGTCACTGAGACCGAAAAACTTAACATCTGCCTGGTCAACACTATTAAAAATCCTTAAGCCATAAATGGTTTGTCCGGCATTAAAAAGTGCCGCAGGAACAACCGTAAAGGCCATAGCCTGAGAAGGGGTGTAAGTCATTGCATAACCGGTATTCCAGTTGTATTTCTGATATGTTCCACCACCCCCACAACCAAAGCATAGGGTATTACCAATTACGTTGCCATTGGCATCCAAAGCTCTGAGTGAGAATGTAGAATTTCCCCAACGTTCTGCAACCAGCATATAATCTTCGGGTAAAAAACCTCTAGAAAACTGTATATCGAAATCCTGAGTGGTACAGTCAGGAGGTAAAGTATTGCAAGGCAGATTGGTTGGGCTGTCATACCAAACTTTGCTACGAATGTTGCCATCAGTTACTAGTAATTCCAGTTGATTCCGGAAGTTGTTTACATTATTGTGGATTAAGGTATTCACCCCGTTATAATATACACCGACGCCAGTTGTGGCTGCAGTTAAATTCAGATTTTGGATATGGACATTTTCGAAGTTAAAATAGTCCAACACTACAGGTGTTGGATCTGATGGTGATTTTGTGGCATTAATGCGCTTTAAAAATACCGGTGTGCTTCCCGCGTTCTCACTTCCTGAAACAGCCGGAGAATTCTGCGTTACATCCACTCCGTTTATAGTATAGATGACAGACGTGATCGGACTATAGTTTCCTGTGTTGGTGAAGGGGTTGACATTGATAACCTGTGCGCTAAGGCTGAATAAAACAAAAGATAAAATGAAAACCATTAAGGTTCTCCTTATCTGTTGTAACTGTGTAAATCTCTTTAACATGATTATGAAGTTGTTGGTTGTACAGAATACTACAAAATTCACATTTGCCTCTGCCTGTGATTACAAAAGACCTCCTTAAAAATTAACTGTCAGTTGTGCGGCAGATAATTCTAGTTCTTTCAAATGCGCACCGTGTTTTATCTTAACTTTCTTTTCAAAGGAAGGAACAGTGAGCTTCATTGTAAAAGTACTTTCGGGCGACAGAAAAACTTTTTGATAGGGGATACCTTCACTGTTACTTACTTCGACTAAGCCAGAAGTTGATGTTGAAAAAGTTATAAAATAGTCTTTCGTAGTCTTCCAGTCAAACTGATCGGGTACTTCGATGTTCTCGGTTGAGGGTTGGTTGGTGATGTTTTCAGGTTTATCCTTTTTACAAGAAGAAAGGGATAAAAATATGATACCAATCAAAGCGGTGATCAATAGATGCTTTTTCATGTTCGTATATTATGTGCATTTTATGCTTATCCAATATTATGCCATAGATTGTAAGAGATTAGAAAGTAATACTATAAACTAAAATTCTTATCGAATTATTTCCCAATTCCGGAACGTTTTATCCAAAATTTACAACACTATGATTTTAGGAAAATTTCATAAAAAAAGGCTGCCGTTTTTTGATGGCAGCCTTAATGTAATTACTTGAAATTTAATTTCCTACAGGTACAGGATATATCAATTCGTTGTTTCTGTATCCAGAAAGATTTTTGTACCAATCGGGGAATAGCACTCCGCCACTGGTTGCCCATTCGGCAAACTTAAGATGGGCGAGGAGAACAAGTTGTTTCTCTATGGGATAATCAAAACTCTCATAGATATGAATCGCCCATGGAAGATTGTTGTCGGTTTTGTAATAGGTTTCCTGCGCAGGATTGCTGTAGTCTTCCATAGTGCCAAACAGTGTCTGGTCAGCCAGGTCTGTTGGAACATAATCAGGAAGGTGTACTTCAACACCCCGGTTTTGATTCACAATGATAAAGGGATTAAAACCTCCGATATTGAGATCCTGATAAGTATAGGTGTCAGCAGGGAATCCAATGGTGATGTTTAATGTGTCAGGAGTTATGTAAGGCATGTTTAGCTCAGTGTTTACTCCAATACCAACGCCTGGCCATTGCATCTGATTATAAGCGTTATCATAAACAATTACTACAGGTTTTGATTGTCCGGCCTCGGTTCCGTTAGAAAGCAGAGTGATGTAATTTTCGGTGAGTGAATAACCTGTGACGGTTAGATCTTCAGGATCGATAGGTCCTTCAAGCTGAAAACCGAACCCATTTTCATAGGAAGCACCAAAGGCTTTGATAATGAATGTTCCGAACATTTCCACCACGTAATTTTGTGAGTTGGTGACAACTTGGAACTCATAATCCAGTACGAGGTCGTTAAAATCGTAGTCACCTTTGCCGGGCCATAGGTCTTCGTAAGCAAGTGTGCCATAACCATTGGCAGGGAAGAAGTTGTCGGTGCAGCGGTCGGGGTCGGTCGGATAATCGTCTTCATCATCGTTGCATCCATCTCCATCAGTGTCGTTTCCGCCACCATCGCAGGTAGTACCGGCACAGTTCATCACATATTCAAAGTCTTCAACAGTAAAAGTGGCAAACTGTCCGCTGGTTCCGGCTTTGGCTGAAACCATCTGTTGCTGAAGCGGGCCGGAAAGGGTATAGGTAATTGTAAACACTCCTGCATTTCCACCGCCAATTCCGGAAGTATTGTCGATCTTAAATCCCTGAAAAGGATCAACTCCGAGATTTGGTCCCAAATCAATATTACCATAGTTCATTGATCCCGATATAACTTCCACACTGATATCGCTGTATGTGCCGGGGGTTGCCTGCACCGAGTAATGCGAAAGTGATTTACAGCTAGGACCTCCGCAACCGTTATGTTCAACCCTGAGCACAATAGTATGTGTTTCGTTTGGGTTGCAGGTCACAGATTCTATGGTAGTGGTAAAACCACCACCATTTACTTTTGTAATTTCACAAACCACTACCATTGCATGAGCAGAAACTGATCCAAAGATCAGCATCAGCATAGCAGCGACAATGGTGAAATTTCTGAATTGATTCATTGTTTTCATGTTGATTGCCTTAATTAAAGGTGTACTCAATGTTGATTGTGCTTAACTGCAACTCGATATTCTGTCCCATATATTTCAGTCTGACAGACTGCTCATATGTGGGAACAGTGAGTTTCATGGTATAAGGTTCGTTTCGGGTCAGAAAAACTTTCTGATAAACAACACCTTCAGGAGAGGAAACCTCAACTATGCTGTTGGCATAACCGGTAAGGGTCAGTTGGAAGTCCTTTATGGTTTTCCAATCGAAATCAGCCGGTATCTCAAGCTCTTCCATAGTAGGAGGTGTGGTTGGCTTATTGTCCATGTCCTTTCTGCAGGAAGAAAACAATACCGCCAGACCAAGTACGGTTAAAAGGATTATTTTTTTCATATTTCGTGAAGTTTTTATCTTTGATCGAAGTATGACAATCTGTGTGCCAAAAAATATATATAATTATATATCAACACATTAAAATCATTTTTCTTTTCACATATAATATTGTAAAAATCCAAATTTTACAACAAATTCCAAAAAACGGAAAGTCAAGAAGTCACTTAGTGAGTGATAGTGCTTTTTGATAAAAATACAAAAAATTCTGGCTGCCCATCTGTGTCCTATCTAATTTTTTCAACATACTGAAGTTATTAATCTTAAGATGACCATATGGCAGCCTGATCCGGAACTTTCGGATAAAGGTATTTTTTTTAGTAATAGCTTAAAAATCGTTTTTGGAAGTAAGTTGTTTTGTGCCTACATTTGCTCTTTCATCAGAACTAAACTATAAACCTTAAAACAATGATTGGATTTACTCTCGACAACCGGCAATTAGAGATTCAGGAGAAGTATCGCGATTTCGCAAACCGTTGGATTGTGCCCAACCGTCTGAAATACGACCAATTAGCCGAATTCCCATGGGAAGTGGTGAAGGCAGCATATAACGAAGGGATCATGAATGGTCCTATGCCCGCAAAATTTGGCGGTAGCGATTACAGCATCCTTGACGGTGCTGTGGCCTCCGAAGAATTGGGTGCTGGCTGCATCGGTATCGGTATTTGCATAGACGCCAATACTCTTGCGCTGACTCCCCTGTATCTTGCAGCAAATGAGGAACAGCAGAAACGTTTTTTTGGACTCATCAATGAGAAAAAAGCTGTTGCAGCTTATGCGCTCACAGAGCCCAATGCAGGTTCGGATGTGGCAGGAATTAAATCCACAGCCATCAAAAAAGGTGACAAATACATTCTTAACGGACATAAACGTTACATAACAAATGGAGAGGCATCCTCATTTATTACTGTTTTTGCATTAACCAATCCGGAGAAAGGAGCACGAAGCCTGACTGCATTCGTCGTGCCAACCGATTCCCCCGGTGTTGAACTGAAACCACGTCTGCAAAAAATGGGGCAGAAGGCATCTGTACAAAACGAGTTTATCTTCCATGATGTTGAAATTCCAGATAACAACAGGCTGGGGGATGAGGGCACAGGTTTTCTGATTGCCATGAAAACCTTCGACCGCACGCGCACCGGTGTTGCTGCACTCAGTGTAGGTAATGCCAGAGCGGCATACGAAACTGCTTTACATTGGGCCAAAAACCGTATTCAGTTTGGTGCACCGATAACAGCTAACCAGGGCGTAAGCTTTATGCTTGCCGACATGGCAACCGAAGTTGAGGCTGCGCGTCTGATGACCTGGTATGCTGCCTGGGCTTACGATAACGGATTGAAAGCAGCCAGCAAATTATCGGCCATGTCGAAAATGTATGCCTCCGATGTAGGTATGAAAGTCACCACCGATGCGGTTCAGGTGATGGGCGGCGAAGGTTACAGCACAGAGTTTATGGTTGAAAAAATGATGCGCGATGCTAAGTTGTGTCAGATCTATGAAGGAACAAACCAGATTCAGCGTGTGGTGATCTCCAAAAGTATTTTAAAGTAATTGAATAACCAAAACAGCAAAAGACCCCTCCGGCAAATGTCGAAGGGGTCTTTTTTTATGTGAAGCTGATAATAATGCGGTTGTCAAAAACTATACTGGTTATCTTCGATCAGTTTTTCGGCAATTCTCCTGCGGGCATCTTTAATATTAACCGGCTGCACAAAACAACGTTTCGATAATATTTCAAGCATTCCGATTTGTTGTTCCGCCGGTGCAAATGACATGATGGCGTCTTTGCCTGATTTCTGAACAACTGCAGCACAATCCACAGAAAGAACATCGAGAATATCTCTGTAGATACTCATCTCCTCCTGACTTTTCATAGTAGCGAGTTTCTTCACCCTCAATGCCGTTGATTCAAGGGCATACACCTGCATCATCATATCTGAAATGTTCATCAGCACTTCTTCTTCATCAGCCAACTTCCGTCCAAAGGCTTCCGAAATACCGGGTATAAGCATCAGTATTGCGTTTTTCAGGTTCCTGACAAGTGCTGCCTTTGCTTCGTCATATCCGGGTCCTGACACATTTTCAACCCATTCAGGACGATCCGAAACATGTCTGGCTTTCTCAAACAGGTTGAATTCGTTCTTCATGCCCCTTTTCAGGAGTGCATCAACAGCCAGAAGTCTGTTGATTTCATTGGTTCCTTCAAAAATACGGTTGATACGTGAATCGCGGTAGGCTCGGTCAACAGGGGTTTCAGACGAGAAACCCATCCCTCCGTAAATCTGTACTGCCTCATCAACTACATAATCCAGTGTTTCGGATCCATAAACTTTCATTAGTGCGCATTCAATGGCGTAGTCGGCAACACCTTCAATATTGGCCAATCCATGCTGTACACCTGAGGATTTCATAGAAAGAATGGTATCCTGAATGTCTTTGCTGGCGCGGTACACGGCTGATTCGGTAGCAAAAGTTTTAACTACCTGTTGTGCAAGTTTGTGTTTGATGGCTCCGAATTCAGCAATGGCTTTACCAAACTGTTTGCGTTCGTTGGCATAATTCACTGAGTGGAGTATGGCCCGTTTTGCACCTCCAATTACCGTTGCAGCCAGTTTTATGCGACCCAGATGCAGAATATTCAACGCAATCCTGAATCCTTCGCCTCTTTTTCCAAGCAGGTTTTCGACCGGTACTTTAACATCGTTGTAGAATATCTGACGTGTCGAGGAACCTTTGATTCCCATCTTCTTCTCTTCAGGATTCATGCTTACACCTTCCCAGGCTCTTTCAACGATGAATGCGCTCAGCACCCTGTCGTTGTCGATCTTGGCGAAAACAGTCTGAACGTCGGCAAAACCTCCGTTGGTGATCCACATTTTCTGACCATTGAGAATATAATGCTTTCCATCGGCTGACAAAACGGCACGTGTGCGGCCCGAATTGGCATCTGAGCCAGCGCCCGGTTCGGTGAGGCAGTATGCTGCCATCAATTCGCCACTGGCGAGTTGCGGAATGTACTTTGCTTTCTGTTCTTCATTTCCATAGTATAATATGGGCAGTGTTCCGATTCCGGTATGCGCCATGATGGCCACTGAATAGGAATAACCTGATCCCAGTGCTTCATTTGCTTTCATTATGTTTAGAAACGACTGTTCAAACCCTCCCAGTTCTTCGGGTATGGATAACCCCAACAGCCCTAATTCACCTGCTTTTTTCAGTAATGAAGCCATCAGACCGTCTTCCTGTTTGTCTATTCTGTCCAGATTAGGAAATACTTCGGTTTCCAGAAAATCACGACAGGTGTCAGCGATCATCCGCGTTTCTTCATCAAATTGTTCCGGAATAAAAATATCCTGAAAATCAACTTCCTTCAACAGGAATTCTCCCCCTTTTAAGACTGCTTTCGTGCTCATTGAATATATGTATATATGTTAGAAATTGGCGGCAAACTTAGTCAAATTCTGTCATAATTTATACAACTAACCCGACATATGAATACACTAAAGAGAGGACGAGGCCTTAAAGAGACAAAACCGGGTATTGCCCGGTTTTGTCTGAAATATCACGATAATAATGGATAAGCTTTTACGGAGTTAAGGCCATATCCTCAGTTTTAGGATTAATTTTAACAGCCATTTCACCGCTCTCTTCTAAATAGTCAAGCAGGATCACATCACCTTCATGTAGCTTGGTTTTGATGATTTCTTCAGCCAATGAATCTTCTACATATTTCTGAATCGAGCGCTTTAGTGGCCGTGCACCAAATTGCTCATCCCATCCCTTTTCGACAATGAAATCCTTTGCTTTTTCAGTAAGCTGCAGGGTGTAACCCATCTCTTCAACCCTCTTATACAAATGCTTCAATTCAATGTCGATAATCTTGTGAATATCATTTCGTTCGAGTGACTCGAAAATCACCACATCATCAATTCTGTTCAGGAATTCGGGAGCAAATGATTTTCTCAGTGCGTTTTCGATAACACCTTGTGCAAACGTGGCTTTGGCGTTTTTCTTTGCCGAAGTGCCAAAACCAACTCCTTGTCCGAAATCCTTCAACTGTCTTGATCCGATGTTGGAGGTCATAATGACAATTGTATTTTTGAAGTCAACCCTGCGACCAAGGCTGTCTGTCAGCACTCCGTCATCAAGAACCTGCAGCAATAGGTGGAACACATCGGGATGAGCCTTTTCAATTTCGTCGAGCAGAACAATGGAGTAGGGCTTGCGCCTGACTTTCTCAGTAAGCTGACCACCTTCTTCGTAGCCTACATATCCGGGAGGAGCACCTACAAGTCTTGACACAGCAAATTTTTCCATGTATTCACTCATGTCGATCCGCACAAGTGCATCCTCAGTATCGAACAGATATTTGGCTAAAACTTTTGCCAGATAAGTTTTACCCACTCCGGTCGGGCCAAGGAAAATGAATGTTCCGATAGGCTTACTGGGATCTTTGAGGCCGGCACGATTTCTGCGTATCGCTTTGACCACCTTTTTTATAGCCTCGTTTTGTCCGATTACGGCATCTTCCAGTTCGTGCTCCATATTTATAAGACGGTCACTCTCGTTTTGGGCAATCCGCTGTACCGGAATTCCAGTCATCATGGCCACCACTTCGGCAACGTTTTCTTCGGTAACCATTTCACGGTGTATTCGTGACTCTTCTTCCCAACGGCGTTTGGCCTGTTCCAGCAATTCAGATAGTTTTCTTTCGTTGTCGCGAAACATTGCTGCTTCTTCGAACTTTTGAATCTGTATTGCCTTGTTCTTTTTCTGCCTGGTTTCTTCGATTTCGTTTTCGATGTTTATGACTTCAACCGGCACGTGAATATTGTTGATATGAACTCTGGCACCTGCTTCATCAAGTGCATCAATGGCCTTGTCGGGGAGAAAACGATCCGACATATACCTGCTGGTAAGTTTTACACATGCCGAAATAGCTTCGGGTGTGTATTTGACAAGATGGTGATCTTCATATTTCTCCTTGATGTTGTTCAGAATTTCAAAGGTTTCTTCAGGGGAAGTTGGATCAACAAGTATTTTCTGGAATCTCCGCTCCAACGCACCATCCTTTTCAATATATTGTCTGTATTCATCAAGCGTTGTTGCTCCGATGCATTGCAGTTCGCCTCTGGCAAGGGCAGGTTTGAACATGTTAGATGCATCAAGGGAGCCACTTGCGTTACCAGCACCGACAATAGTGTGAATTTCGTCGATAAACAGGATAATGTCAGGGTTTTTCTCCAGTTCATTCAACACAGCTTTCATTCGCTCTTCAAACTGTCCGCGGTATTTCGTTCCTGCGACGAGTGAAGCGAGATCGAGCATTATAATTCTTTTGTTGAATAAAGCCCTGCTTACTTTACGCTGAACAATCCTCAAGGCAAGTCCTTCAGCAATTGCAGATTTTCCCACACCGGGCTCACCTATTAGTATTGGGTTGTTCTTTTTTCGTCTGCTGAGTATCTGTGCAACACGCTGCAGCTCTTGCTCCCGGCCAACTATCGGGTCGAGTCTGTTTTCTTCTGCCGCGCGGGTCAGGTCTCTTCCAAAATTATCAAGCACAGGTGTCTTTGATTTGGAGTCCCCAGGTTTTTTGCTACTTCCAACAGATTGCCTCGGGTCGTCATCTTCATCGGCCGACTCACCAGGATGCTCTGCTCTTGGCGCATCAAAACCTTGCTCTGGTTCGTCTTCCGAGGCGGTCATTAACATCAGTTCATTCTTGAATGATGCAAAGTCAACACCTTCTTTTTCAAGATATTGTGTAATCATATTGCTCTTATCTCTTAGTATGGCCATCAGCAAATGTTCGGTATGAATCACATCACTTTTAAACTCTTTGGCAACAATATATGTAAATTTAAGGGCACGCTCAGTTTGCTTCATCAATGGTATATTGGTCAGATTCCCGTTTACTTTGTCGGGATTCCGTATCGTATCCTCAATCTTACGTTTGAAATGATCAATATTGATTCCTAAGTATTTAAGCAGTTGCAGGGCTTTCCCTTCACCATCCCTGACCATTCCCAGAAACAAGTGCTCCAGGCCAATGTAATTGTTGCCTAGTCTGACGGCTTCTTCATGGCTGTAGGTCAAAATGTCCCTGACACGTGGAGAAAATTTAGCGTCCATATTATGGTTTAACTTCTGTGGTATTGTAACGTATTGATAATTAGCTCAATTTTGACCATCATAATTAATGGTCAGCCTAAATTCAAAGGTAACAACAAAAATCAGTCCATCTTTGTTCGTAAGTGTTATTTATTAACACAATTCTGTTGACTTTTGGTTGCATAGAAACCTGAAGAGCTTCGCCGAAAGCTATTCGTTAATGCGTATATACTTTAAAAACAAATTGATACACTTATAATACTTTTGTTTTAACCGCCCTATCCGACTCCTTAAGTAACAAATGATTGTTTGACAGTTCTGGTTGATAATAAACAACCATGATGCTTATATAGGTGCGTTTAATTTTGCTATTTTTGCACATTATTTACAAACGAAAGCGTAAAATACTAATATACTGAATGGAAGAGGTTTTTGAAGGAGAAAAGATTGTCAAGGTAAATATAGAGAATCAGATGAAATCGGCCTACATCGATTATTCGATGTCGGTCATCGTAAGCCGAGCCTTGCCAGATGTCCGTGATGGACTAAAACCAGTGCACCGTCGTGTACTTTTCGGAATGCTAGAGCTGGGTGTTTTATCAAACAGGCCTTATAAGAAATCGGCAAGAATTGTAGGGGAGGTGCTGGGTAAATACCATCCCCATGGTGATTCCTCAGTGTATGATGCTATGGTGCGCATGGCACAGGACTGGTCTTTGCGCTATCCTTTGGTGGACGGGCAAGGTAACTTTGGCTCCATCGACGGCGACAGCCCCGCAGCCATGCGTTACACCGAAGCCCGACTTCGAAAGATTGCCGAAGAAATGTTGGCTGATATTGATAAAGAAACGGTTGATTTTCAATTGAATTTTGATGATTCGCTCAGCGAACCAACCGTATTGCCTGCATTACTGCCAAACCTTCTTGTTAATGGAGCAAGTGGTATTGCTGTCGGGATGGCCACTAATATGGCACCTCATAATCTGTCTGAAGTTGTTGATGGCATTATGGCATATATCGACAATCGTGAGATAACGGTTGCAGAACTGATGCAGTTTGTCAAAGCCCCTGATTTTCCTACAGGAGGGATTATTTATGGTTATGAAGGAGTGCGCGAAGCATTTGAAACCGGAAGAGGACGTATTGTCATGCGCGGGGAAGCTACTATTGAGGAACATAATGGAAAAGAATGGATTATTGTAACCTCAGTACCTTATCAGGTGAACAAGGCTGAGATGATCAAAAAGACTGCTGATCTCGTCAATGATAAAAAATTGGAAGGAATTTCGGATATACGAGACGAATCGGACAGAAACGGAATGCGAATTGTTTACGAGCTTAAACGTGATGCAGTATCCAATGTTGTTCTGAACAAACTGTATCAAATGACTCCGTTGCAGACAGCATTCAGTGTCAACAATGTGGCATTGGTAAACGGCAGACCTAAAACACTCAACCTGAAAGACCTGATCCATTATTATGTCGAACACCGGCACGAGGTAGTAGTACGCAGGACCAAGTTTGAACTGAGCGAAGCTTTGAAGCGGGCGCATATTCTTGAAGGCTTGCTCATTGCGCTGAACAATATTGACGAAGTGATAGAGCTGATCAAAGCATCCAAAACACCGGAAGATGCGAAGAATAGCCTTATGATGCGCTTTGAACTATCTGAAATTCAGGCAAAAGCAATTCTCGATATGCGTTTGCAACGCTTGACCGGGCTCGAGATTGACAAGCTCAAAGCGGAATATGATGAATTACTGAAGCTAATTCAACACCTTAATAACATTCTCTCTGATGAAGGTCTGCGTTTCGACATAATCAAAGAAGAATTAAGAGGTTTGAAAGAGAAGTTTGGTGATGAAGCCAGATCTACAATTGTTTATGCAGCTGATGAAATGCGCATGGAAGACCTAATCCCTGACGAACCTGTTGTAGTTACAATATCTCATCTTGGATATATAAAACGTACTGCGTTAAGTGAATACAGACGTCAGAGCAGGGGAGGCAAGGGTGCAAAAGGTTCTGAGGCCCGTGATGAAGACTTCATCGAACACCTTTTTGTTGCCACAAACCACAATTATATACTGTTGTTTACTGAGAAGGGCAAATGCTTCTGGATGAGGGTTTATGAGATTCCTGAAGGAACCAAAACCTCAAAAGGAAGGGCAATTCAAAACCTGATCAATATTGAACAGACAGATAAGGTAAAGGCATTTATCAATGTAGCCAACCTGAAGGATCAGGATTATATTGACAATAACTTCATTATATTGTGTACAAGACAGGGAATCATCAAGAAAACCAGTCTGGAAGCCTATTCTCGTCCGCGACAAAATGGTATTAACGCCATTACCGTCAGGGAAGGAGACGAACTGCTTGAAGCCAGGTTGACAAACGGATATAATGAGGTGCTGATGGCATTGAGATCAGGAAGGGCAATAAGATTCAATGAGTCAACAGTTCGTCCGATGGGGCGCAATGCTTCAGGTGTTAAAGGAATTACGCTTGCAGGCACTTCGGACGAGGTTGTTGGCATGATTTGTCTTGGAGACGAACAATCAGATGTGCTTGTGGTATCGGAGAAAGGATTCGGAAAAAGGTCGCAGCTGATAGATTACCGCGTAACCAACAGAGGCGGAAAAGGCGTAAAAACCATTAACATTACAGAAAAAACAGGGAACCTGATTGCTATTAAAGACGTTGAAGATGATGATGATCTGATGATTATCAATAAATCAGGGGTACTAATCAGAATTGGAGTGGCCCAGCTAAGGGTAATGGGTAGAGCAACACAAGGTGTGAAACTTATAGACCTGAGAGCCGGTGATGAGATCGCTGCTGTTACCAAGGTTAAAAAGATGAATGAAGAAGATGAGCTTTCAGCAGAATCTTCCGGTGTGGCAGAAACTGAGGTGGAAACTTCGGAAAATGAGTTATAAAAGGGTTTTCATGCCATTTATCATTTTGGTATGATTTTAGTAATTGATACAAAAACTTGAATATTCATAACCAATATCAAAATCAATGAAAAAACTAATAATCATGCTGGTTATGCTGATAGCCGGCTTTGCGGTGAACGCACAGAAATCTGAACGCACGAATGCATTTATGTACAACAAGAACGGTCAGTATGATAAAGCACGTGCGGCAATTGATAAGGCAATCGTTCATGAAAAAACCATTAATGATGCCAGAACCTGGATTTACAGGGGAATTATTTATCTGAATATAGTTTTCTCTGATGAATATAAATCGTTGGATGAAAACGCATTGGAGAAGTCATTTGAATCTTTTGTTAAAGCAAGGGAACTCGATCCTGACGATAAAGAGGGAATGGGAGGGGAAATCACAGTGCGTATCGAAGCAATTGGACAGAGGTATTTTGAAAAAGGGGTTGAAGGATTTAATATCAACGATTTTAAATCTTCTGCCGGGAATTTTATTAAGGCATTTGAGGTAGCAAAAGTAGTTCAAAAGACCGACACGCTTGCTTTGCTTAACGCAGCTCTGTCTTCGGTGAGAGGTGAGGACTTCCAGAATGGAATTAATTTTTACAACCAGCTTCTGGAAATGAACTTTTCTGAACCGGATATCTACAAGAATCTTGCACTTGCCCACAGAAGCCTTGGTGACAACGAAAAGATGTTTGCAAGCATTGAAGAGGGTCGCGCAAAATACCCTGAAGACGCAGGACTTCTTCTTGAAGAGATTAATGCTTATCTGGCGATAGGGGAAGGCGAAAAAGTGGTTGACGACTTAAAGGAACTTGTCGAGAAAGATCCAACCAACTATTCTGTCTTTTTTGTGTTGGGTACAATCTACGGTGATGAACTGAATGCAGATATGTACAACATGGAAACAGCTGCATCTTATTATACCCGGGCCATCGATCTTAAACCCGACTATTTCGATGCCATTTATAACCTTGGAGCTCTGTATATCAACGAATCCAATAAACTTCAGGTAAAGGCAAATGATCTGCCTTTGTCAGATACAAAGGGCTATGAAAAAATTACTGAAGAGGCAAATGTCATTATCCGAAAGGCATTGCCATATCTTGAGAAGGCACACGAAATGCAGCCATCGAATCAGGAAACCGTTGCTGTTTTAAAAACTATCTATACAAGATTCAAAATGGAAGATAAACTGAAAGCCTTGAATCTGTCAGAATAGAAGTGGGTATTATCATTAAAAGACCCGGATTAGTCCGGGTCTTTTAATAAACTTACATTTAACATAATGTTAATTATAAGACATATTTATCAACACCATTTTTGTTATTTAACTGATATTGTGATAGATATATTTTACAAGACACTTAAAAATATTTCAAATCATGCTTGTTTTGTTTAAGAAACTATGTGTAAATTGCTTCTATAATGACAGTTACAATACGTAAGGTTATGGATCAGCTAAAGATTGTCGACATTACTTTCCCGGAATACGGCCACTGGAAAACCGACCTCACCAAATACAGAATCGACTTTGGAAACGGCATCACAGCTTACACCGGAAGCGAAAAAGAAGCGCGGAAAATAGTTACTGCAGGAAACCTGTTTTACCGCAGGCTATTCACAGAGATCAACCTTAGTGCAGGCCAACTTTACCAGGCATGGAAAAGCCAGGTGCCGCGGTCATGGAGCCTGAACAAGAAGATATCAGGCTTGTTTGTCGATTTTGAATATACTATGCAAAAGATTCAAAAAAAATATAGTTCGGCGCGGTTTCAGGCAGTGCAGTTCAACGATTGTCTTGTTTTTGTGGCATCTATAGCTTCTCTGATGCAAGAAAACTATCCTATGCTCGAGGTGTTGTGGCGTTCGGTGCTCGACAAAACACTATCCGACAAAGCCGCCCTCGACTCACTCGGTCAAAGATTCAATACCGAATTTACTTACTCTGATTTTGGAAAATTGCCGGATATTAAATTTTGACCCCTATGGGAATACCCTATAAATTTTATCCCTTCTTAAAACCCGCACAAAAATAACTGTGTCTGAGACTAATAATATGCCTATCCGATAATCACCCATCCTTATACGATAAGTGTTTTTGGCACCCTTCAGTTTCTTTACACCTGTAATTTCAGAAAGATTTGAAGCCAATTCAACTTCAGCAATGATTTTTAGTAACGACTTCTTAGCAGATGATTCCTCAATTAACTTAACGTCTTTACCAAAAGAATCTTCGAAAAGCGTTTTCACTAAGTTTTTAACATTTTTATTACTGACTCCTTACTGATATAATTGCGCTTACGACCTTGCTTTATGGCAATTGACATGCCCATATCAAGCACGTCATCCACATTCAAAGACTTGGTTTTTGCCCCAATTCTTGCCGCAATATCTTTAATAATCTTGATGTCAGAAGCGTTTTCTGATGTAATAATCAATCCTTTCACGATCTTATTTTTGGCAAAAATACTTAAAAAGTTTAATACAGATATGATGCCTCAAGTGCAGCCTTGTATACAAAAATTCTATTTGCACATAACGTCAATTAATTGACTCAAAATGCAAATTTATTTGCGTTTCACGAAAACAAACCCTAAAATTAATGCCGCCAAAAGCAGCGCCATCCAAGGCAATGCCCTTATGAGTTCGCTCAGCCGGTCGGGTTTTACCACGTTTATCCGGGGCTTTATTATTTCGCCGGTGATGAGTGCCGAATCGGCGGGGATATCAACCCCCACCCACACCGGATCACTTGGTGCGCCGGGTTGAAAAAGACTCAAGGTAAACCTGTCGCGCTCGATTTTCAGTGTGTCGTTTCGAAATCCACGTGGCGATATCAGGCTGTCCCAGCTCACCCCAGGTTTGCGCCACAAATGCTGCCAACTGAAGGTGTCGTTTTGCTGAAGCTGCGGATATCGCTTCAGTAGTTTTTGAAGCCTGGCTTCGGGCGTGGGCCTAAGTATCGAACATGCCGAAAACAACAGTAAAACAAGGCTAAGAAGCCCCGTCCGGAGGATCCTCTTCAGGATGGTGTTTTTCATAACGTTTTTGTTCTTTTTTAAACCATGCTGCCCCACTCCATCCTGCATAGATGGCCCCGAGCAATGCCGCCAGCTCAAATCCCGGGAAAGGCTGCATGCGGGCCTGCTGAAGCATCACCCACACAAAAGCCCCCATCAACAGGGCCGTAAACAGCGTTACGATCAAAAAACCGGCACGCATCGAGCTTTCCGGTGTGCCTTCCATCAGCAATCGCTTCAGCCATCGTAGCATTATTCATCGTTTTTTGGTGGTTTGCGCCGCAAATCGCGGATGTATTTGGCAATGGAAAGCAGGCCGGCAACTATGCCCACTGTCCAGGCTGCGTGCTGAAAAAATGTGTTGATGGCCGGCTCGGCCACGCCCTGTGCCTGATGCAATGCTGTGCCCACAGTGGTGGCGCTCAGGCTGGTTACTGCAGTGCGCGAATGGCGCACAAAATCTAATATTCGATCCACAAAACTCATCTTTTC
>Ga0208244_101105_pt1 | contig 17166 bp, 12 predicted proteins | sample SubbioCR12Aug_5A_FD_184828 | JGI IMG/M metagenome (GOLD analysis project Ga0208244, IMG submission 184828) | Serpentinite rock and fluid subsurface biosphere microbial communities from McLaughlin Reserve, California, USA - CR12Aug_5A (SPAdes) | ecosystem: Environmental > Terrestrial > Deep... | reverse complement strand
TGTTCCTGCCAGACCCCGGCGCGGCCATTGTTTTCGACCGTAACACCGGTAAGGATGGCGCGGCCACCCACAATCAACAAACCGTCACCAGCGTTGTTGGCAATGCGCCCACCGTTGACTTCCAACTGTCCTGAATTACGGACCGCTGTCGTGGACGCGCCTCCGCTCGACGCGCCATTGTTCTCGAAATTGGTGTTCTCAACCAGGGCGGTGCCATTGTTGGAAAACCCGCTGCCGAAAGCAAGCGCATTCTCACGGAGGGTTGAATCGACCAGGGTCAGGCTGCCGCTATTGAGAATACCGTAGCCGTTTTGGGTAATCAGGCAATTACGAACGGTCAACTGCCCAGAGATGAGGTAAATGCCGCGGTAACTCTCACGCACCTGGCAATTTTCCAAAACAACCACCGCGTCGTTGTGCCGGATGTCGAGGCCGCTGCCCATGGTATCAGGCCGCGGGGTGGAACCAATGGTCAGGTCAGCAACCGTGACTCGCGCCGCGCGCGTGACCATCAGGTTATCGACCGGGCGCTCGGAAATCAGCACCGTCCGGCCGCGCCCGGCCCCGCGAATCTCGAGGCTGTGCGGGACTTGCAAGGCCACTCCCGTCGTGTTGCGGAACTCGCCCGGCCCGATGTTGATGATGCTCCACGGCGACGATTTACGAATTGCTGCCGAGACGGTCAGGCAGGCGGTTTCAGCACTCAGGCAATCGTTGGAATCATCGCCATCGGTGGCAACAAATAGAATCAGCATGACCGGCGGCTCGCCCAGAGACGGCTCAGGTTCAGGGGTTGGTGTGGGCAGGTTGCAGGATGAAAGCGACAGGGCGATGACCAACACGCACGGAATGACCCTCGAAAAAATTCTCATAGTAACTTCCTTATCCTCTCTCCTGCAACAAGGCAAATTTTTCACCTATCACATGATAATAACCAGACCTTTAAGGTATTATTGCTCTTGTTTCAGCGGCCTGTCAAGTACCCCCTGGTACCAACCTTACAAGAATCTCATCGACCCTTCGTGGTTCTCTGATATTTGCCGTGAAGAAGGCCGCATTTTGGGGTGTGAGCGCGCGTACGCGCGCTCACACCCCAAAATGCGGGGGCTTACCACGGGAATTCCTAAAGAGCCCCCGGTCAAAAAGACATTTTCCCGAATCCCTGATAAAATTAGGTGAATATCTAACCCATACTTGAAGGAGTGTCTCTATGACCGTTAGCCTCGCCCCCTGGAGCCTGAGCGACCTTTTCCCGGCTGCCAATGCGCCGGAACTTGAATCGGCTTTTGGGGAACTTGAAAAACAGGTTGCAGAATTCGAGCAGTTCCGCGCCGAACTGAACCCCGGCATGGATGTGGAACGCTTCATGGAAATTCTCGAACATTCTGAAAAAACCACCCGCCTGGCGTACCGCGTCTACGGGTTCGCCGGGCTGATGTTCTCCGCCGACACCCAGGATCAGACCGCCATGGCGCTGATGGGGCGCGTCCAGCAGTTTTTTGCCGAACTGGAGAATCGCAGCCTGTTCTTCAGCCTGTGGTGGAAAGAACTTGACGATGCCAGCACGAAACGCTTCCTGGATGTCTCTGGCGATTATCGTTACTACCTCGAAGCCCTGCGCCTGCAAAAGCCGCACACCCTGAGCGAGCCGGAAGAAAAAATTGTCAACCTGAAGAACGTCACCGGCGTTGGCGCGCTGACCCAGTTGTACGACTCGATTACCAACCGCTATACCTTCAAACTTGAGGTAGATGGCGAAACGAAGGAACTGACCCGCGGCGAGTTGATGTCCTATGTGCGCATGGCCGACCCCGACCTGCGCGCCCGCGCCTATCAGGAGCTATATCGCGTCTACGGCGACGACGGCCCCATCCTCGGGCAGATGTACCAGACCGTTGTCCGCGACTGGCGCAACGAGAACGTCAGCCTGCGCAAACACGCCAATCCCATTGCCGCCCGCAACCTGGGCAATGACATCCCCAATGAAGCGGTCGATGTGCTGCTCAGTGTCGCCCAGAAGAACGCGGTCGTCTTCCAGCGCTTCTTTAAAATCAAAGCCCGCCTGCTCGGCCTGGATAAGTTGCGCCGCTACGACGTTTACGCCCCGGTCAGCAAGTCGAGCAAGGAATATGCCTTCGACAAAGCCGCCCAGATGGTGCTCGAATCGTTCTCTGATTTCCATCCCGATTTCGGCAAACAGGCCAAACGCGTCTTCGACGATAACCACCTCGACAGCGAAGTCCGCAAGGGCAAACGCGGCGGGGCCTTCTGCTGGACGGTCGAACCCGCCCTGACGCCATGGGTGCTGGTCAACTACCAGGGCAAAGGCGACGACGTTGCCACCCTGGCGCACGAACTCGGCCACGCCATCCACTCGATGATGGCCGAGCAGCATACCGCCTTTACCCAGCATTCCTGCCTGCCGCTGGCCGAAACCGCCTCCACCTTTGGTGAAATGATGCTGATCGACCGCCTGATGGCCGAAGAAAGCGACCCGGCTGTGCGGCGCGATATGCTCTTCCGCCAGATCGACGACAACTACGCCACCATCATGCGCCAGTCGTTCTTCGCCCTGTTCGAGAAAACAGCCCACGAGATGGTGCAGAACAACGCCTCGGTCGATGAACTGGCCGCCGCCTACCTCGAAAATCTCAAAACCCAGTTTGGCGACTCGGTCGAAATCAGCGACGAGTTCAAATGGGAATGGGTCAGCATCCCGCACATCTACCACACCCCCTTCTATGTCTATGCTTACGCGTTTGGGCAGCTGCTGGTGCTGGCGCTCTACAAGCAGTTCAAGGCCGAGGGCGAGTCGTTCAAACCCAAATATATGAAACTGCTCGCGGCGGGCGGCTCCGAAGCCCCGGAAAAAATCTTGCAAGAATCGGGCATCGACATCCGCAGCGCAACCTTTTGGCAGGGCGGCTTCGATGTGCTCTCCGCGATGGTGGATGAATTGGAAAAACTGTAAACCGGCAAATTAACACAAACAGAAACGGGACGATGGCGATTGGCGCATCGTCCCGTTTTTATTTATCAGTATAATGAGCCTGCGCTCACCCGGCATTTGCAACCCTGCCAATTGCAGCAGGATGACTTCAGGAAGCATCAAAGGAGTACCAGATATGAAAAACAACCGACCCTCACCACGCGCCAAAGAAACCAAAAAGGCTGACTTGATTCTGGATAAAGATTTCATGATTTCCAGGGTCGATGAACGCCTGTACGGGTCATTCATCGAACACCTGGGGCGGGCCGTATATCAAGGCATCTACGACCCCGGCAACCCAAAATCGGACGAAAACGGGTTCCGCCTGGATGTCATCGAGATGATAAAAAAACTAAACGTGTCGGTTGTGCGCTACCCGGGCGGGAATTTTGTCTCCGGCTTTAACTGGGAAGACTCGGTCGGGCCGCGCGAGTTGCGCCCCAAACGGCTTGACCTGGCCTGGGCTACCACCGAATCGAACGAATTTGGACTGCACGAATTTTGCGGCTGGTCGAAGAAAGCAGACAGCCAGGTCATGTACGCGGTCAACCTGGGAACCCGCGGCCCCGACGAAGCGCGAAATGTCGTCGAGTACGCCAACCACAAAGACGGCAGCGCCTGGAGCGACCTGCGTCGAAAAAACGGGGCAGACGAACCGTTCGGAATTAAGTTATGGTGCCTGGGCAATGAAATGGACGGCCCCTGGCAGATTGGACAGAAAACCGCCTACGAATATGGGAGGGTTGCGAACGAAGCGGCCAAGGTGATGAAATTGGTCGATCCGTCGATTGAGTTGGTGGCCTGCGGTTCCTCGGCCTATGATATGCCGTCTTTCGGCAGCTGGGAACTGGAGATGCTCGACCAGTGCTACGAAAATGTCGATTATGTTTCCCTGCACCGCTATTACGCGAACCCGTCCAACGACTTGCAGAATTTTCTCGCCAGGAGCATGGACATGGACGCCTTCATCCAGACGGTCGTGGCGCTTTGTGACGCAATCGGAGGGAAGAAGCACAGCAAGAAAAAACTGAACCTGTCGTTTGACGAGTGGAATATCTGGTATCACTCCCACGAGCAAGACCGGGAAATCCTTGCCCAGAGTCGCTGGGGACACTCCCTGCCCATCCTGGAAGATGTCTACAACTTTGAAGACGCCTTGCTGGTCGGCGGGATGCTGGTAACACTGTTGCGCAACTCAGACCGGGTAAAAATCGCCTGCCTGGCCCAGCTCGTCAATGTCATCGCCCCCATTATGACCAGCGAGCGAGGCTGCTGGGCGCAGACCATCTACTGGCCTTTTATGCACGCTTCACAATACGGGCGCGGGACAGCCCTGCGGCCAATTGTCCATGCGCCGCAATACAGCACAACCGATTATGACGATGTGCCGGTTATCGATTCTGCAGCTGTGCTGGGGGACGATGGAAGCCTGAATATCTTTGCCCTGAATCGTAGCACTGAAAACGACATCGAACTCTCGTGCGATTTGCGGGCATTCGGGAAGATTAATTTCAAGGAACATATCGTCCTTCATCACGATGATGTTAAAGCGGCAAACTCTGAAGCGAATCCCAGCGAAGTCATGCCTGTGGTTCGCCAGGATTGCGAAGCAGGCAATGGGATGTTTTCCGTTCGGTTGCCCGCTTTGAGTTGGAACGTCATAAGATTTGCAGGGAATTAAATCCCCCAAGACAAGCAATCAACCCAGCACAGAACTCCTGGGAGGAGCAAACCCCTCAGGAGTTCTGTGTTTTAAGTCTCCCTTCAACCGATATCCACAGGCCAGGGCGGGCCTGTCATTGACTTTTGTCACTATCTTTTCCCTGACGTCACTTTTGATATTGACAAACTAAATTTTATCAAGTAACATTGTTATCGATAACGTTATCGATAACATAAGTTGTTGATCACCTATTCGTCAATCCCGGCAGGTTCTGGTGCCGAGAAAACATTTTTTACCCAAGGCAAGAAGAGAGGAAAAGAAAATGAAAAAAAGTATTACCCTCGTAATGTCGCTTATGATGGTGCTGGCGATTGCCCTGAGCGCGTGCGCTCCGGCTGGCGGCTCCACTGGTGGTGACGATGTCAAGACCGTCGGTATCTCGATGCCGACCAAGACCTCGACCCGCTGGATTTCTGACGGCGAAAGCATGGTTAAGGTTTTCGAAGATATGGGTTACAAAACCGACCTGCAATTTGCTGACGACGACATCCCGAACCAGTTGGCCCAGATCGAAAACATGATTACCAAGGGCGCCGACGTTCTGGTGATTGCCGCCATCGATGGCAGCACGCTGTCTGACACGCTCGCCAAGGCCAAAGAAGCCGGTGTGCTCGTTATCGCTTACGACCGCCTCATCGTCAACTCCGAAAATGTTGATTACTACGCCACCTTCGACAACTTCGGCGTGGGCGTCATCATGGGCTCGCAGATTGAAGCCGGTCTTGACCTGAAAAATGCGGCTGGCCCCTTCAACGTCGAACTGTTCGGAGGCTCACCCGACGACACCAACGCCTTCTACTTCTATGATGGCGCCATGTCTGTCCTGCAGCCCTACATCGACAGCGGAAAACTCGTCGTGCAGTCCGGCCAAACCGGCATGGACAAAGTCTCGACCCTGCGCTGGGACGGTATCGTTGCCCAGGCCCGCATGGAAAACCTGCTGAGCGCCTATTACACCGACAAGCGCGTTGACGCTGTGCTCTCTCCCTATGATGGTCTGAGCATCGGTATCATTTCGGCTCTCAAGAGTGTTGGTTACGGCACCGCCGGCCAGCCCATGCCCGTCGTGACCGGCCAGGATGCTGAAATTGCTTCCGTCAAAGCCATGATCGCTGGCGAACAGACTTACACCGTCTTCAAAGACACCCGCGAACTGGCCAAGCAGACTGCCGCCATGGTTGATGCCGCCCTGAAGGGTTTGGAAGTTCCGATCAATGACACCAAGACCTACGACAATGGCGTCAAGATTGTGCCTTCTTACCTGCTGACCCCGTTCAGCGTTGATGTCACCAACTACGAGAAGTATCTGGTTGAGAGCGGCTACTACACCGCTGACCAGCTCAAGTAAATTTGTTTGATTGGGTGTGCAGGTGAAGAGTTTGCCTGCACACCCTTTTTTTATCCATCGGTTTATGTAAGTTGCGCGCTTTTCATTGTAGAATTGTTTTGCGAGCTGTAAAAAGCAAAACCTGGCACAAATTCTGAGGAAACAAATCTTATGTCAAATGTTATTCTAGAGATGCGTAACATCACAAAGACATTTCCGGGTGTCAAGGCGCTTGATAATGTGAATTTTAGCGTCAGGCAGGGCGAAATTCATGCCCTGGTTGGCGAAAACGGGGCTGGGAAATCCACGCTCATGAAAGTGCTGAGCGGCGTTTATCCTTATGGCACTTACGACGGCGAAATTTATTTCCAGGGGCAGGAATGCCGTTTCCGCGACATTGTCGAATCTGAAAAAGTTGGGCTGGTGATTATTCACCAGGAACTTGCACTTATTCCATTTCTTTCAATTGCAGAAAATTTATTCCTCGGCAATGAACGCGCCCAAAATGGAATCATCCATTGGAACGAGGCGATTTCCCAAACCCGCGACCTGCTTAAGCAGGTCGGCCTGGACGAATCTCCGCAAACACTGATTACCGATATCGGGGTGGGTAAACAACAGTTGGTTGAAATTGCCAAAGCCCTGGCCAAAGAAGTCAAATTGCTCATCCTGGATGAGCCGACCGCATCTCTGAACGAAAGCGACAGCCAAAATTTGCTCAACCTGCTACTCCAGTTTAAGGAGCACGGCATCTCCTCGATTTTGATTTCTCACAAATTGAGTGAAGTCTCGAAAGTGGCCGATTCAATCACCATCCTGCGCGACGGCGCAACGATTGAGACACTCGACTGTCATGTCGACCAGATTAGCGAAGACCGCATTATTCGCGGCATGGTTGGGCGTGACCTGACCCATCGTTTCCCGCCGCGCAATGCCGAAATCGGCGAAGTGATTTTTGAAGTGCGCGAATGGAATGCATATCATCCCATTCATGAAGACCGCAAAGTGAGCAACAACGTCAATATCCATGTTCGCAAAGGCGAGGTTGTTGGTATTGCAGGTTTGATGGGAGCAGGTCGGACAGAATTGGCAATGAGTATTTTTGGCCATGCTTACGGAACGCGCATTAGCGGCAAGGCCTACAGGCACGGCAAAGAAATTGACGTCAGCACCATCGACAAGGCCATTGCCAACGGCATCGCCTATGCCACCGAAGACCGTAAAAGTTACGGACTGGTGCTGATTGACACCATCAAGGACAACATCACCCTTGCCAACCTTGAAGACGTCTCAACGGGCGGGGTGATTAACGAACCGCGCGAAATCCAGGCTACCGCGGGGTATCGGGAAGCCCTTAACATCAAGTGTTCGAGCATTTTGCAAGAGACGGTTAACCTTTCAGGCGGCAACCAGCAAAAAGTAGTGCTAAGCAAATGGCTTTTCGCCGGTCCCGAAATCTTAATATTGGATGAACCCACCCGAGGCATTGATGTCGGCGCCAAATACGAAATTTACACAATCATCAACCGTCTGGCTGAAGAAGGCAAGGGCATCATCCTGATTTCTTCAGAACTCCCTGAAATTTTAGGCGTGTGTGACCGTATCTACGTTATGCGGGATGGAAAGATTGTCGGCGAAATGGCCTCGAGCGAGGCGTCTCAAGAAGCGATTATGAAGTGCATCATGACACACTAACAAGAGGTGATTAAATAATGAAAACCTTGTCCACCCTATTTAAGAGCAATATCCGTGAATATGGTATGTTAATTGCGTTGGTTGCAATTATGATTTTCTTCCAATTTACAACCAACGGCATTCTCTTTCGGCCCATTAATATTACCAACCTCGTCTTGCAGAATAGTTACATCATTGTGATGGCCCTGGGCATGCTCTTAATCATTGTCTCCGGTTGGATTGACCTGTCTGTTGGCTCGGTGGCAGCCTTTGTCGGCGCTGTAGCCGCAGTGCTGATGGTGAAGTTGGGCGTCCACTGGGCGATTACAATGCTTCTTTGTCTGTTCGTCGGCGCATTGGTTGGCGCATGGCAGGGATATTGGATTGCTTATGTGAAAATTCCAGCCTTCATTGTCACCCTGGCGGGCATGTTAATTTTCCGCGGCCTGACCCTGTTGATTTTGCAGGGTGAAGCCGTTGGGCCATTCCCCATCCCCTTCCAGCGCTTGAGCACAGGCTTTATCCCCGATATCTTTAATTTTGAAGGCTTTCACCTCACGACCATACTGATAGCAGTCGTCATGGTCGTTACGCTCTTTGTCATGGATTATCGCGCCCGCCAAAACCAGTTGCACTACGGCTTCGAAGTCACTCCAATGTACTTTTTCATCGCCAAAAATATGCTCATCTCTGGCGCTATTCTGGGCCTGTGCTATTTGATGGCCTCGTACAAAGGGCTGCCAAATGTGCTAATCGTGATGGCCGTCTTGATTGCCATCTTCTCATTCGTTACCAGCCAAACCGTCATCGGGCGTCGCGTCTATGCTATGGGTGGCAACGAAAAAGCGGCCCGCCTTTCGGGTGTCAATACCCCGCGCCTGCTCTTCCTGACCTTTGTCAACATGGGTGTTTTGGCCGCCCTGGCAGGCATGATCGTAGCCGCTCGCCTGAACACCGCCACCCCCAAGGCCGGTGTCGGCTTTGAGTTGGATGTTATCGCAGCCTGTTTCATCGGTGGCGCATCTGCCAGCGGCGGCATCGGCACCATCATCGGCGCAGTGGTTGGCGCTTTCGTCATCGGCGTCATGAACAACGGCATGTCCATCATGGGGATTGGCATCGACTGGCAGCAGGCAATCAAGGGTTTTGTGCTCCTGATGGCCGTCTTCTTCGATGTTTACAACAAGAACAAGGGCTAGTAAATACTGGCGCAGGCAACTTGTTTCCTCCTTCAAGCGACAGCCCCCGCATAATGCGGGGGCTGTCCAGTTTTGCCGGGTTTTCTACCCGGCCTTTGGCGTACTGTTTCGAAGGACTAGTTGCGTTTGCAAGGTAATGACCCTCTCAGGCTGTTCCTGCCCGTCAATTTGGGCCAGCAGGGTCTTGACGGCCAGAATTCCCGCTTCGCGCAAAGGATGGGTCACCGTTGTCAACGACGGGCTGAAATAAGCAGACTCGGTCAAATCATCGAACCCGATAACCGCCAGGTCTTCCGGCACGCGGATGTCGTTGGCGTGGCAATAATGTAAGACTCCCAGCGCCATCTGGTCGTTGCTTGTAAAAACCGCATTCATTTGCGGATATTTTTGGATGAGTTCGGCGAAAGCCGCCTCCCCGCTGCCCGAAGACCAGTTGCCCTGCGACCATTTTTTCGCAACCACATCCACCCCGACATTGGTCAGGGCATCCTCCCAGCCCTGCATGCGCTGGCGGGCTTCCAGCCAGTCGAGCGGACCGGTAATCAGCCCGATATGCCGCCTGCCCACCGAAAGCAGATATTCGACCGCCTTGCGCGCGCCGCCGTAATTATCGACACAAATGCTGGCATAGTTGGGGTTGGGCTGGCTCTTCAGGAATACAATCGGAGGGCAAAACGACGGTAGTTGCGACTGCACTACTTTGACATTCTCATTGATGTCCGGCGCGGCAAAAACAATCCCCTCTACATGGCTGGCAATCAACGACTCGATCACCGGCACAATATTGGGCGTGTTAAAGCGCGGCAACTCTTTAACCAGCAACGAATACTTTGCTTCTTCACAGGCTTCATTAATCCCGTTCAAGGTTTGCGACACACCCACATAGCGCAACCCGGCGATAATCACCCCCAGCGTATAACTACGCTGCTGCACCAGGCTGCGCGCCAGGGCGGAGGGGCGGTAGCCCATTTCGGCAATCGCATTTTCGATGAGTTCGCGTGTCTCCGGCGAAACATCGGGGCGCTTGTTGATGACCCGCGAAATGGTCTGGGTCGAGACATTGCACATACGCGCAATGTCTTTGATGGTCACTTTTTGGATGCGTTGTTTCGCCATAATCCTATTCCCGGGAATCTTTTTTAACTTGTAATTTCTATTATACCTTTGTTATAATAATATGTGAACGATAACGGTAACGATAACATATACAAAAAACCTATTTCTTTCGCCTTTGACAGGGATCGCCTCCATGGAAACGATTTTAAGCCAACTGCTGCAAGAGGAAGCCGAACTTCAATTTGAGCGCTTCAACGAACAGACCGCCTGGCAACTTGGCAGCCTGCTGGTAGAGCGGGCAACGGCACAGGGTTTGCCTGTGACGATAGACATCATGCGCGGCGAACAGCAACTCTTTCACGTCGCCCTGCCCGGCGCATCCGCTGACAACGACGAGTGGATTAAGCGCAAAGTGCGCGTGGTCTATCGCTTCGGGCACAGTTCGTTTTATATGGGACAAAAACTCAAAGCAAAAAGCAAAGGCATCGAGGAAGTCTATCTCATCCCCGAAAGTCAGTTTGCCGCGCATGGCGGTTGCTTCCCCATCATCGTGCGCGGCACGGGCATGGTCGGCGCGGCAACCGTTTCGGGCCTGCCACAGGAAGAAGACCACAAACTTGTCACACAGGTTCTCCGCGAATTTTTGGCAAAGGAGTAAAGATGCAACTCAACCCCATCATCGCCCTGCTCGGGCGCAGGCTGCGCCTGGCCGTCGTCGGCGGAGGCTCCGGCTCTTTCATCGGCGCAATGCACCGCCAGTCAGCCCGGCTGGATGACCGCTACGAAATTGTCACCGGCGTGTTGTCCTCGAACCCTGAAAAAGCCCGACAAGCGGGACAGGAACTCGGCTTCGCACCAGACCGCCTGTATACCGATGTAAAAGACATGCTCGACGCTGAATCTGCCCGCCCTGACGGCATCGATGCGATTGCGATTATGACTCCCAACGACAGCCACTTCGACTACTCGATGTGGGCTTTGGAACGCGGTATCGATGTCATCTGCGACAAGCCCATGACCAACACCCTGGCCGAAGCCGAAAGCCTGCACGCCAAAGTGCAGCAAAGCGGCCTGGTTTTTTGCCTGACCCACAACTACACCGGCTACCCGATGGTGCGCCAGGCGCGCGCCATGGTTGCAGATGGGCAACTCGGAACCATTCGCCTGGTGCAGGTTGAGTACGTCCAGGGCGGCAAGGCGGACGAAGAAAAAGTATTTTCTCCCGAAGACTGGAAATTCGACCCGATGCGCGGCGGCCCCTCGCGCGTCATGGGCGACATTGGCACCCACGCCCACAACCTGACCCGCTTCATCACCGGCCTCGAAGTGGACGAAGTCGCCGCCGAAATCGGCGCCATCGTGCCGGGACGCCAAATCCACGACTACGCCGGGGCCTTGCTGCGCTTCGACAACGGCGCGCGCGGCAACTTCTGGGTTACCCAGGCAGCCGCGGGAGTCGAGAACTGCCTGCGCATTCGCGTCAGTGGCACGCAGGGCACCATCGAATGGATGCAGGAATTCCCGCAAGCCCTGACCTTCAAGCCCCTGCGCTACCCCTCCGAAAACCGCACCCCCAACGGCCCCGGAACGCTCCCGCTTTCGGCGCGCTGCACCCGCCTGGTGGCCGGACATCCCGAAGGTTTTCCCGATGCCTTTGCCAACATCTACTCCGATGCCGCCGAAGCCATCGCCGCCCGCCGCGCCGGGACGACTCCCGACCCGCTCGCCCTGCACTTCCCTAACGCGCATGACGGCCTGCTCGGCGTGCGCTTTGTCGATGCCGTCATCCAATCCAGCAACGCCAACGGCGCGTGGGTGAAATGCTAGATTCCAGCCTCCTCCTCGTCACCGGCGCGACCGGCAAAGTGGGCAAAACGTTCATCGCCCGCCTGCTCGCCGACCCGGCTTTCGACCACTTCCGCGTGCGCGCCCTGTGCCACAACCGCCCCCTCGACCCGCATCCGCGCATCGAAACGGTTTTCGGCTCTATCGAGCACCGCGACGTCGTCGAAAAAGCGATGGATGGCGTCACCCACGTCCTGCACCTGGCCACCGTCAAAGAAACGCCCGAACAAATCATGGATGTAACCGTCAAAGGCCTGTTCTGGCTGCTCGAAGCTTGCCGCGCCAGCCCGACTTTCAAGCAGTTCATCCTGGTCGGCGGCGATGCGGGCATGGGACATTTTGTTTACCCCCAGCCCATCCCCGTCACCGAAACCCAAAAGCACTCGGCCTACCCCGGCTGTTACGCCCTCTCCAAAGTGCTCGAAGAAGTCATGCTCGAGCAGTATTACATCCAATACGACCTGAACGGCTGCTGCCTGCGCGCCCCCTGGATTATGGAAAAGGACGATTTCAAATACCAACTCTCGTTTGGGGAGGACGTTTTTGGCGGCCCCCGTTGGCGGGACTTGGTCGGCCCGGAAAAAGCGGATTCCTACATCCAGGCCGGGGCCGTCCCGGTCATGCTCGACCCGGCGCTGGCTCCCGTTAAACGGAATTTTGTCCACGTCCACGATTTGGTCAGCGCCATCCTCGCGGCCCTCGGCCACCCCAAAGCGCGCCAGCAACTCTTCAACATCTGCATGGATGAACCCGTCGATTACGGCGCAATGGGCGCGTATCTGAACAAAACGCGCGGCTTGCCGCTGGTTGAAATCCAGACCGAATACCACGCCACCTGGCTCGACAACACCAAAGCCAAATTCCTGCTGGGCTGGCGGCCAGAATATGACCTGGAGCGCCTGATTGACGAAGCCTTTGACTATGCGCGCGCGGCAGATGACCCGCGCAAAGTCTGGTACCCGGGATAAAACCGACGGAAGACAATAGACCGATGACCGAGGAAATTTTCATCCGCCCTCCGTCCGTCGTCCTCGGTCAAAAAAACAGGAGATGAACATGAATCAAATCGACATCCAATACGCCATCACCAGCGGCAAAACCGCCCTGGGCATCGAACTTGGCTCGACGCGCATCAAAGCCGTGCTGGTTGGTGAAGACCACTCTCCCCTCGCCTCGGGCAGCCACGAGTGGGAGAACCGCTACGAAAACGGCGTCTGGACCTACAGCCTGGAGGATGTCTGGGCGGGCTTGCAGGACGCTTTCCGCAACCTGCGCGCCGATGTGAAGGCCAAATACGGCGTCCCGCTCCAGACCGCTGGCGCAATGGGTTTCAGCGCCATGATGCACGGCTACATGGCCTTTGACAAAAATGACAACCAACTTGTCCCCTTCCGCACCTGGCGCAATACCAGCACCGGGCAGGCTGCCGAACAACTGACGGAATTATTCCAATTCAACATTCCCCAACGCTGGAGCATCGCCCATCTTTGCCAGGCCATTTTGAACGGTGAAGCGCACATCACGGACATCCAGCACCTGACCACCCTGGCAGGCTATGTCCACTGGCGGCTGACCGGGCAAAAAGTGTTGGGCGTTGGCGAGGCCTCGGGCATGTTCCCGATTGACAGCCTGGTCAACACTTACGATGAGCGTATGCAGGAACAGTTTAACCACTGGCTCGCAGGCCAAAACATGCCCTGGAAACTTGAAGACATCCTGCCCAAAGTTCTCGTCGCGGGTGAAGAGGCCGGGGTGCTGACTCTCGAAGGCGCAAAACTGCTTGACCCGACCGGCGAACTCAAAGCCGGGATTCCGCTCTGCCCGCCCGAAGGCGATGCCGGGACAGGCATGGTCGCGACCAACAGCGTCGCGGCGCGCACCGGCAACGTCTCGGCGGGCACATCCGTCTTTGCCATGATTGTGCTGGAAAAACCGCTTTCAAGGCTGTATCCTGAAATCGACCTGGTGACCACACCGACCGGCAAGCCGGTGGCCATGGTACACAGCAACAACTGCACCTCCGACCTGAACGCCTGGGTGGGCCTGTTTCACGAATTTATACAGGCAATTGGCATGCAGTTGAGCGAATCCAAACTGTACGAAACACTCTACCGGCAGGCGCTCAAGGGCGACGCCGACGCAGGCGGATTGCTGGCCTATAACTACGTTTCCGGTGAGCACATCACCCATCTCGAAGAAGGTCGCCCGCTCTTTGTCCGCACCCCTGAAAGCCGTTTTAATCTCGCCAATTTCATGCGCGCGCATTTGTTCTCGTCGGTTGGCGCGCTGAAAATCGGCATGGATATTCTGTTTGAGCAGGAAAAAGTACAACTCGACCAGTTGCTGGGCCACGGCGGATTCTTCAAAACCCCTGAAGTCGGCCAAAAAATCATGGCGGCGGCGATGAACGTTCCCGTATCGGTCATGTCCACCGCTGGCGAAGGTGGCGCCTGGGGCATGGCACTGCTGGCCGCGTATATGCTGCATAAATCAGCCGACGAACCGCTCGAAATCTATCTCACCGATAAAGTTTTTGCCGCCGAAAACGCCCTGACCATTGCCCCCGACCCTGCCGACGTTGCCGGTTTTGCGGCCTTTATGGAGCGCTACAAAACGGGATTGGATATTGAACGCGCTGCGGTGGAAGGCTTGAAAGCGTAACGCGATATTCGATAACTCGATGCTCGACAACTCGATGCTCGACAACTCGAATATCGAACAACGAATAACGCACTCCCGGAGAAACCATGCTGGAACAGCTCAAAGAACAAGTATTTCAGGCCAACCTGCAACTCCCCAAACACGGGCTGGTCACTTTCACCTGGGGCAACGTCTCAGGCATCGACCGGGCGCAGGGGTTGGTGGCCATCAAACCTTCCGGTGTTTCCTACGAGACGATGAAAGCCGCCGACATGGTGGTTGTCGAACTGGAAACGGGAAAAGTTGTCGAAGGCGCGCTCAAGCCTTCCTCGGACACGCCGACGCACCTTGAACTTTACAAGGCATTCGCAAACATTGGCGGCGTTGTGCATACCCACAGCCGCTGGGCGACCAGTTTTGCGCAAGCCGGGCGCGGAATCATGTCGCTCGGCACCACCCACGCCGATTATTTCTACGGCGAAATTCCCTGCACGCGCAAGATGACAACGGCTGAAATCCAGGGCGACTACGAAAAGGAAACCGGGCTGGTCATCGTCGAAACCTTCGAGGGCAAAGACCCCGCCGCTATTCCCGCTGTGCTGGTCTACAGCCACGGCCCATTCGCCTGGGGCAAAGACCCGCTAGACGCGGTGCATAACGCGGTGGTGTTGGAAGAAATCGCGTTCATGAACATCCAGACCCTGCTGCTTGCGCCGGGAATCCAGCCGATGCAACAGGAATTGCTCGACAAACATTATTTGCGTAAACACGGCACAAATGCCTATTATGGGCAGTAAAAAACCATCGAACCGCCCAGAGCGCTAATGGCACGGCGTTTAAAAAGATTTTCTTAGCGTTCTTCGCGGACCTTGCGGTTCGTTTATTCTGAAAATAGGAGAAATTAATATGATTGACTTAACCCAAAACGAAATCTGGTTCGTGACCGGCAGCCAGCACCTGTACGGCCCCAAAACCCTCGAAGAAGTCGCCGTCCACTCGCGCGAAATCGCGGCGGCGCTCGACGCTTCAGCCGGGATGCCGGTCAAGGTGGTTTTCAAACCAATCCTGACCACGCCCGAAGCCATCCGGGAGCTGTGCCTGGAAGCCAACTCGGCCAAAAACTGCATCGGCCTCATCACCTGGATGCACACCTTCTCGCCGGCAAAGATGTGGATTTCCGGCCTGACCCTGCTCAAAAAACCCTTCGCACACCTGCACACCCAGTACAACCGCGAAATCCCCTGGGCCGACATCGACATGAACTTCATGAACCTGAACCAGGCCGCGCACGGCGACCGCGAGTTCGGCTTCATCGGTTCGCGCCTGCGCCTCGAGCGCAAGGTCGTCGTCGGCCACTGGCAGGATGCCGAAGTTCAGCGCGAACTCGGCGTGTGGGCGCGGGCCGCAGCCGCCTGGGCCGACTGGCAGGGCGCAAAGGTGGCCCGCTTCGGCGACAACATGCGCGATGTGGCCGTCACTGAGGGCGACAAGGTCCAGGCCCAAATCCAGTTTGGCTATGACGTCTACGGCTACGGCGTCGGCGACCTGGTCAAGGCCGTCAACGAGGCCGGCGATGCCGACATCGATAAAATGATGCAGGCCTATCTCGATGAATACGATGTTGCCCCAGCCCTGAAACCCGGCGGCGAGCGCAACACCTCCCTGCGCGAAGGCGCGCGCATCGAGGTCGGGATGCGCAACTTCCTACAGGCGGGTAACTTCAAGGCCTTCACCACCACCTTCGAAGACCTGCACGGGCTGGCCCAACTGCCCGGCCTGGCCGTCCAGCGTCTGATGCGCGACGGTTACGGCTTTGGCGCGGAAGGCGACTGGAAGACCTCGGCCCTCGTCCGCGCGATGAAGGTCATGGCGTCCGGACTGACGGGCGGCGTCTCGTTTATGGAAGATTACACCTACCACTTCAGTGCCAGCGGCGACAAAGTTCTCGGCGCGCACATGCTCGAAATCTGCCAATCGATCGCATCCAACAAGCCCAAACTCGAAATCCTGCCGCTCTCAATTGGCGGCAAGGCCGACCCGGTGCGCCTTATTTTTGACTCGAACACCGGCCCGGCCATCGGCGCATCCATCATGGACATGGGCCAGCGCTTCCGCATGGTTGCCAACGTGGTCGATGTCGTCCCGACCGACGAACCGCTGCCCAAACTGCCGGTCGCCCGCGCCCTGTGGCTGCCGCGTCCGAACCTGAAAACCGCCGCCGCCGCCTGGATTTTCGCCGGTGGCGCGCACCATACCAGTTTTAGTTATGCCGTCAGCGCCGAACACCTGCGCGACTTTGCCTCCATCGCGGGCATCGAATTCCTGCTCATCGACGAGAAGACCGAGGTCGAGGCCTTCAAGGACAAACTGCGCTGGAACGACCTGTACTACCACATGAGCAAGGGTCTATAGACCCGGCCCAAACGAAATCGGGAGGTGGCAATTGCCATCCTCCCGATTTCGTTTTCCAGCCCGCGACACCTACCCCAACGACAAACGCTCAACCAACCCTATGACATCGTCCGGGCGTTCATCCATCCGGTGTAGTTCCCAGTGCTCGACATGGGTCAGCGAATCTCCCGGCGCGAGCAGGCTGACCGGCCCCAGGGTTTCCAGTTCGATGAACTGCTGGTTGCAATAACACTCGCTTGAACTGCCAAAATCATAATAACGGGCATCGGGCTGGTACGCAGCGCGCTTGACAAACAAGACT
>Ga0208244_101103_pt1 | contig 17244 bp, 11 predicted proteins | sample SubbioCR12Aug_5A_FD_184828 | JGI IMG/M metagenome (GOLD analysis project Ga0208244, IMG submission 184828) | Serpentinite rock and fluid subsurface biosphere microbial communities from McLaughlin Reserve, California, USA - CR12Aug_5A (SPAdes) | ecosystem: Environmental > Terrestrial > Deep... | reverse complement strand
GAAGAACGCCGTCGAGCCCGTGCCGCCCGCAGGCGTGCCGTCCTGCCAGTTCGCCGTCTCGCTCCAGTCGCCGCCCGTGCCTGCCGTCCACGTCCCGTCAGCCGCCCTCAGCAGACCGACCACGCCACAAAACACCGCCGATAAAGCCACACGTATCCGTCTCATAACGCAGCTCCTTTCAATCAAACAAGCCATTTAATATAGTCGCCCAAGTATAGGACACCGGAGATTGCCTTGCCTAGGGAAAAAACGGGCGCGCCGCGCTGGGGATCAGAGGTCATCGGATGTTACATGCTCGCGATACGGTTTCACGCTTGCATCTTCGCTCCGTTCGTAGTATAAACCCGAACACAATGACAGCGAGGTGTTGGGTCGATGCGGCGATGGAGAAAGTTGCCGTTTCCCCTTGAACGGGGGGAGGGGAGCTGTTAAGATTCTCACCCTTTTCCAAAGGAGAAACGGTTATGTCCAGAGTTTGTGAGGTTTGCGGCAAGGGGCCGATGGCGGGTAATACGATTGTCCGTCACGGTCTTGCCAAGTACAAGGGCGGCATCGGTTTGCACACGACGGGTATCACCAAGCGTCGGTTCCTGCCGAACATCAAGAGCGTCCGCGCGAAGTCGAGCGAGGGCGTGGTTGGCCGCATGAAGGTTTGCGCCTCCTGCATCAAGCAGGGCAAGGTCGTGAAGGCTTAAAAGGCGAGGCAGGCATCGGCGATCGGTAACGTGAGACATCGAGCTTCATCCGACAGGAGGTTTTCATGAGCAAGAATCCGGCGGATCAGAATAAGGCCGAGGACGAGGAGTCCGCGGCGGAGGCTCAGTTGGACGTGCTGGTGCCTGATGAGGGGGAGAGTGACGAGATCCGCGCCACGGATATCGTTTTCGACTGCCCCCACTGCGGTCACAATCTCGCGATCGACTACCGGGGCGCGGGCCTGCAGATCAACTGCGTGGCGTGCGGGCAGCCGGTGCTTGTGCCGATCCCCGAGGGGATGAAGATCGACGATCTTGACTCTTCCTCCGGCGAGCTGTTGACCCAGCTTTTCCAGACGCGCCGCATGCTGCTCAAGAGTGAGCAGCGTATCGCCGAGCTGGAGGAGACGTTGAACAGCGTCAAGATGCGGCGTACGGAGCTGGAGCGGGCGCGGATGACAACGCTCCACCGATGCGCAGAGCTGGTGAGCATGTGCCAGAGCGGCCTGAAACTCCAGAACGAGCTGACGACGACATTCAACCGGATGATCGCCCTGATCGCCGAGGAACAGCAGCGCTAAAGCGAATGACCTTCGACACGGTGATTATCGGCGGTGGCCCTGCGGGGCTTACCGCCGCTTCTTTTTCAGGCGGGGCCACACTGGTGATTGACCGGCTGGCGGCTCCGGCGCGGAAGCTGCTCGCGACGGGCGGCGGGCGGTGCAACGTGACCCACGACACGGACGCGGCGGGGATCATGGCGGCGTTCGGGCGGCAGGCGCGTTTCATGTCCGATGCGCTGAAAGGGTTCCCGCCTGCGGCAATCTGCGAGTTTCTGGGCTCTTTGGGGGTGGCGACCCGCGCGGAGCCGGACGGTTGCGTGTTCCCGGTCTCGCAGAAGGCATCGGATGTGGCGGGAGCGCTTGAACGGGCCGCCCGCGCGAACGGAGCTGAGATCCGGTGCGGGGTCCGCGCCACACGCCTCGTGGTCGAACCGTTGCACGGGGAGGGCGCGTGCGGAGGCCGCGTCTGCGCCGTGCAGACCTCGTGCGGGACGATCCGCGCCCGGCGCGTCATTCTGGCGGCAGGCGGCTGCTCTTACCCCGCGCTGGGGTCGGACGGGTCGGGATTCGAGTTGGCGCTTCAGGCGGGGCTTAAGGTGGTGCCGCCGGTGCCCGCGCTGGCGGGGCTTTTCACGCGTGAAACGTGGCCCGGGACGCTGGCCGGGATCGTTCTGGAGCGGGGCGCGATGCGGCTGGGACTCAAAGGCCATGCCGGGCAGTGGCTGACCGGCCCAGTGCTTTTCACGCACAAGGGGCTCAGCGGGCTGCCCGCGCTGGATCTGTCGGGAGAGATCGCGTCGAGGCTCGCCGCGTTAAGGGCGCAGGGCGAGACCGAGCCCGTCATCCCGGTGCGCGTGTCGTTCGAGGCCTCACGGACAGCGGGCGACTGGCTGAAACTGTTCGACGGCTGGCGGGCGGCGCACGGGGGACGCGCGTTGCACAACCTGCTTTCGGGCGAGCTGCCGCGCGCGCTGGCGCATGCGCTTTGCGAGCAGGCGGGGGCGAGGGAGCTTGCCGTCGCGCGGGCAAAACGCGAGGTGCTGCACGCCTTGGCGGCGGCGTGCGCAGAAACGGAGTTGCACGTCACCGGGACGGAGGGGTGGGAACGGGCGATGGCGACGCGCGGCGGTGTCGCGCTGAGCGAGCTGTCGCCGCGGACGCTGGCGTGCCGCAACGTCGCGGGACTCCAGTGCGCGGGCGAAGTGGTGGATCTGGACGGGCGATGCGGGGGCTACAACCTGACGTGGGCCTTCGCATCCGGAAGACTGGCCGGTCTGGCGGCCGGGGTCGCCTAACGCCCGCACAGCCTCCATCGCGTCCCGTTCGGGAAAAAGAGCGGGAAAAAGCTTTGACTCACCCCCCTACCTCTGTATGATACTACCCTATCGGCTGGGTCATGTGTGTGACGAAAAGGGTGTTAAGCCGAGTGGGGGACGTACGGATGAGACGGGGATTGATAGCCGTTATTTTTGGGTGTGTGGTCGGATGCGGTCTGCATGCGCAAGACCCCAAGGTTACGCTCTATCAGGAGGCGAGGATCGTCGCGCCCGAATCGCCGCTCGACACGCTGGTTTTCCGTGCGTTGGGGCAGAAGGGCATCAAGCCGCAATACTGCACGGACGCGGTTTTCCTGCGGCGGGCATATCTTGACGTGATCGGGACGCTTCCGACGGCGGAGGAGGCGCGCGCGTTCCTGAACGACCCGTCGCTGAACAAGCGGCGCGCGCTGGTGGATCAGTTGCTGCAGCGGGACGAGTTCGCGGATTACTGGGCGATGAAGTGGAGCGACCTGCTGCGCATCAAGGCGGAGTTCCCCGTGAACCTCTGGCCGAACGCCGCGCAGGCGTATCACCGCTGGCTGCGCGCCTCGCTGCGGGAAAACAAGCCCTACGACCGGTTCGTGCGAGAGATGCTCGTCTCGAACGGGAGCAACTTCCGCGTGGGGCCGGTGAACTTCTACCGGGCGATGCCGGACCGCACGCCGGAGGGGATCGCGGCGATGGTGGCGCTGACGTTCATGGGGATGCGCACCGAGAACTGGACACCGGCGGAACGGGCGGGGTTGGCGGTGTTCTTCTCGCAGGTGGGCTACAAGCCGACACGCGAATGGAAAGAAGAGGTCGTTTTCTGGGACCCCGACAAGGCGGCAGGCACCAACGGGGCGGCCCGTGCCGCCGGAGCGCCGCTGACCGGGCTCCTGCCGGACAAGAAGAAGGTGGCGATCCCGGCGGGGCGTGACCCGCGCGAGGTGTTCGCGGACTGGCTGGTCGCGCCGAACAACTATTGGTTCTCGGCCAACATTGTGAACCGCATCTGGTCGTGGCTGATGGGGCGCGGGATCATCCACGAGCCGGACGACATCCGGGCGAACAACCCGCCGAGCAATCCGGCGCTGCTGACGTACCTGCAACGCGAATTCATCCGGAGCGGGTTCGACACGAAACACGTTTTCCGGCTGATCCTGAATTCGCGCACCTATCAGCTCTCGTCGGTCTTCCCCCCCGAAAAGCTGGAGCAGGCCGCGCCGCTTTTCGCCTATTACCCGGTCCGTCAGCTTGAGGCGGAGGTGCTGATCGACGCGATCAACAAGGTCACCGGCTCGACAGACCTCTACACCAGCGCGATTCCCGAGCCCTTCACCTTCATCCCCGCCAACAAGCCCGCCATCTCGCTGCCGGACGGGTCGATCACGAGCCCGTTCCTTGAGCTTTTCGGCCGGCCGGCGCGGGCCACGGGGCTTGAGAACGAGCGGGTCAACAAAGCGAGCGCCCCACAGCGGATGCACCTGTTGAACTCCAGCCATATCCAGAGGAAGCTGGAGACCGGGCCGATGATGAAAATGCTGCTTAATCCGAAACGCAAGCAACAAGAGATCATCGAGGACGTTTATCTGACCATCCTGTCGCGTTTCCCCGCCCGCGACGAGGTGTCAAAGGTGGAGGCGTACATGCGTTCGGGCGTGGTCAAGGGCAACGAGGCGGGGATGGATCTGGCATGGGCCTTGATCAACAGCGACGAGTTCCTGTTCAAGCATTGAGTGTGAGCGGCAAAGGAGGCGAGACATGAAAAAGCGGAACACCATCACCCGGCGCGAGGCGTTGCGCCGCGGTTTGTTCGGGACGGCTGGCGTGGTGCTGGCCGACCGGTTGAGCGGCGTTGTCCACGCGGACACGAAGGCGGCTGCGGCGCCCCTGAAGGCCAAGGCCAAGTCGGTGATCCAGATCTTCCTCTGGGGCGGCATGTCGCACTCCGACACGTGGGATCCGAAGCCTGACGCGGGGTACGACTACACCGGGCAGTTCAAGGACGTGATCCCGACGAACGTGGACGGCGTCCGGCTGGGCTCGCTCTTCCCGAACCTCGCCAAGCAGGCCGACAAGTTCTCGATCGTCCGCAGCATGACCCACCGGAACAACGGGCACGAGACGGCCGCCTACCTGATGCAGACCGGACACATGCCGGGCGAACGGCTGGCTTATCCCTGCATCGGGGCCGTGTTCGCGCTCTTCAAGGGGTACGAGTCCGGCTACAAGGGGCTGATCCCGCCGTATGTGGTGCTGACGCAGCCGCAGGGGCGTTTCTCCGAGGCGGGCTTCCTGAGTTCGCGCTATAAGCCCTTCGCGACGGGCGGCGACCCCAACGCGCCGCGTTTCGAGGTGGAAGGCGTGGTGGCGCGCGGCATCACCGATCAGCGGCAGCATGCGCGGCGCGACTTCCTGCAGTCGATGAACACGCTGGGAAGCGTCCAGCCGAAGAACCCCGAGCTGCTGGCCGCCCGCGAGGCGGAAAAGACGGCCTATGACCTGATTCTGGGCGAGGGCAAGACGGTGTTCGACCTCTCCAAGGAAGACGCCACGTTGCGCGACCGCTACGGGCGCCACACCTTCGGGCAGGACTGTCTCGCGGCGCGACGCCTCGTGGAGGCGGGTGTGCCGTACGTGACGATCAACTATCCCGGCGGCTGGGACACGCACTCGAACCACTTCGCCACGATGAACCGCCAGTGCCCGCAGCTCGATCAGGGCATCGCGACGCTGCTGCAGGATCTCTCCGACCGCGGCCTGCTGGAGAGCACCGTCGTCTGGTGTTGCGGCGAGTTCGGGCGCACGCCGCGCGTGGACTGGCAGCCGCCGTGGAACGGCGGACGCAACCACTTCGGCAACGTCTTCTCGGTGCTGGTCGCCGGAGGCGGCTTCAAGGGCGGCCAGATCGTGGGCTCTTCTGACAAGAAGGGCGAGGATGTCGAAGACCGGCCGGTCTACCCCATCGATCTGCTGGGCTCCATCTACGACCTCGCAGGCATCGACACCAACGCGAAGCTGCCGCACCCGGAAGGGGCCGAAGCCTATGTGCTGGCGACCGCCGAAAGCGGGGCCAAAGCCGCCGGGCGCCTGAAAGAAATCATGTAGCCGGAGGAGCCTTTATGACCGTCCCGTCCCTCGCGACCATTCTCGTCGTCGTTTCGCTGTCTGCCGCCTGTGCGCGTGCGCAGTCCTACATCGGATTTGTCTACCCGGCAGGCGGGCAGCAGGGAACCACGTTCCAGTGCACCCTCGGCGGCCAACGGCTCGAAGGCGTCTGCGGGGTGTCGGTGTCCGGCAAGGGTGTCGAGGGACACGTGGTCGAGTACAACAAGAAGATGAACCCGCAGGAGATGCAGTTGCTCCAAGAGCAGATTCGCGAACTGCGGGCGATCCCGGCGGCCAAGCGCGATACGACGACCTCGAATCTGATCACGCGGCTCGACGGGTTTATTTCCGACTACGTTCAGCAGCCGCAGTCCGACTCTATCGCGAATCTGGTCATCGTCGAGATCACGATCGCGAAAGACGCGCCGCCCGGCCCGCGCGAGATCCGCCTGTACACGCACAGCGGGGTGTCGAACCCGATGGTGTTCCATGTCGGCCAACTGCCGGAAGTGACCGCCGAACCGCTGCCGACCAGCCCGAAGCAGATTCTGGGCAAGGAGGGGCAGAGCCTCCGCAAGCGCAAACGCGAGACGGGCAAAGAGGGCGGCATGATGATGGGCATGGAGATGTCGATGAGCATGGCCGGCCCCGGCGCGCAGAGCGACGTGGACGACGACGAGGTGTTCATCAAGATCCCCTGCACGGTCAACGGACAGATCTCGTCGGGTTCCGTGGACCGTTTCCGCTTTGTCGCGCGGCGCGGACAACGGCTGGTCGTAACGGTCAACGCCCGCACGCTCGTGCCGTACATGGCGGACGCGGTGCCCGGCTGGTTTCAGCCGGTGCTGATCCTGTGCGACGCGCAGGGTAAGGAATTGGCCTACAACGACGACTACCGGTTCAAGCCCGACCCAGTCATCTTCTGCCAGATTCCGACCGACGGCGAATACATTCTGGCGATCCACGATTCGATCTTCCGCGGACGGGAAGACTTCGTCTACCGCATGTCGATCGGCGAGCTGCCGTTCATCACCAGCGCCTTCCCGCTGGGAGGGCAGCTCGGGATCGAGGCGGCGGTCGATATCAAGGGCATCCATCTCGCCGAGAACCAACTGATGGCCAAGACGAAGGATGTAGTCCCCGGCATCTATGAGCTGTCCGCGCGCGGCAAAGGCGGCATGCTTTCGAACCCGATCCCGTTTGCGGTCGACACGTTGCCCGACGGGCTTGAGCGGGAGCCCAATCACGGCGAAAAGGGGCCTCAGCGCGTCTCGCCGCCGATCATCATCAACGGGACGATCGGCACGCCGGGCGATCAGGATAACTTCCTGTTCGCGGGACGCGCCGGACAGGAGATCGTGGCGGAGGTCATGGCGCGGCGTCTCGACTCGCCGCTCGACTCCATGCTCCGCCTGCTCGACCCCTCCGGAAAGTGCATCGCCTCGAATGACGATCAGGAAGACATCGGCTCCGGCCTGAACACGCATCATGCGGACTCCTACCTGCGCGTCACGCTGCCCGCCGACGGCAACTACACGCTCGTGCTCAGCGACGCCCAGCAGAAAGGCGGCGAGGCGTACGCCTACCGCCTGCGCGTCAGCCCGCCGCAGCCGGGGTTCGACCTGCGCGTGGTGCCGTCGCGGATCGCCATGAAGAGCAAGGAGTCCGCCACGGTCACCGTCCACGCCATCCGCAAGGACGGGTTCACCGGGCCGATCCGTTTCCAGATCAAGGACGCCGAATGCGGGTTCACGGTACAGGGCAGCCCGGTCCTCTCCGGGACGCAGACCGTGATGCGGGTGACGATCAAGACCTCGCTGGCCGAAACCGAAGAGCCCTTGCCGATCGTGATTCAGGGCCTCTCCACGAACGGCACCGAAACGCTCGTGCGCGACGCCGTACCCTCCGAGGACTGCATGCAGGCGTTCCTGTGGCGGCACCTCGTGCCCGCGCAGGAGCTGGCGGCTTTCGTCTATCCGCCGAGTGCCGCGCCGAAAGGCTTCAAACGCCGCAAGCGCCTAGAGAAGAAGTGAGAGCCAGACCACCTACAGGCCGGCCTCGCACTCCTTGATCTTGCGATCATAAAACTCCTTCGTCAGCAGGCCGCGGTCGTACAGTTCCTGAATCTCACGGATACGACGTTCCACCTGCCCCCGGGTGAAGCGCGGGCGGGTCGAGTCGATCACTTCCTTGATCTCGGCTTCGCTGAGCGGACGGTCGAAGACGAGCACCTCGTCGACCGAGCCCTCGAAAGAGGCGGTCCGTTCCTTCGCCGACGGATTTGAGCGGTTCATGCCAAGGAAAAGGTCCTGCCCCGCCGCGCCGATCTCGCCTTTCCACGCGACCGTCTGCTTCTGCAACGCGCCGTCGATGTAGAGCCGGATGGTCTCGCCGTCGTACGTCAGCGCGGCATGGTGCCACGCGTTGTCCGCGAGGGCCGCATCGCTGAAGCAGTCGCGTCCCGCCACCGTGGCGTAGATTTTGCCGCGCCTCATGCTGTTCTTGTCGCCGGTCGCGAGACGGATGGCGTAGCCGGCATCCGCGCGCTTGTCGATGAGCGTGCGGTCGGGGTCGTCCGCCTTGGCCGTCTTGAACCAGAGGCAGGCGGTCACCTTCTTGCTGTCGAGCAGCGGCGAGGCCGGCACCTGGATGTAACTGTTCGAGCCGGAGAACTCGCACCCCCCGTTCAGCCGCCCCGAGGCGGCGAACTTCGCGCCGACCACCCGCCCGTTGTTGTTGCTGGTCACGTCCGGCAGGATCGTGCCGCTGTCGCTGAACTCGTCGCAGGTGTATTTCAGGACCAGCCCCTTGGAGATGTCCGCCAGCGCCATCCCCGCCACGAGGATGCCGCTCAAACACAACGCCGTCTTCTTCATGTCTTCCTCCTTATATGCGGGACGCGTCCGCCGCGCCCCTATCTTCCGAACTTTCTTTCCAACTCGCGATACGATGTGAAAATCATCGTGGGCCTGCCGCGCGGGCAGGTGTAAGGCATCCGCGTCGCGGCCAGCGCGTTCACCAGCCGTTCGGCGGTGACGGTGCCGAGCGTCTCGTCCGCGCCTGCCACGGCGCGGCAGGCGGCTTTGGCCACCAGCTCCTCGCGCCACTTTTCCGCGCCGCGCCGCGTCCCCGCGTTTTCGAGGTCGTGCGCGATGTTTCCCAAAAGCTCGCGGCAGGAGGCTCCCGCCAGCGCGTCGGGCAGCGCCTCGACGATGAAATGGTCGCTGCCGAAATCCTCGACGCCGAAACCCATGTCCTGAACCACCTTGAGGTGCTTGCGCAGACGCGCCGCGTCCGCCGGGGGGAGCTGCACCGTCTCGGGCAGGAGCAGCTTCTGCGAGACGGCCTCGCCCTTCTGGTGCTGGCACATCAGCCGCTCGTAGAGCACGCGCTCGCGCGCCGCGCGCGGATCGACCGTCACGTAGCCGCCGTCGGTCTCCAGCAACAGGTAACGTCCGCCCAACTGCCCCAGCACGCGGCACCAGCGCCACGGCGATCCCTCTTCCGGCGCGGCGAAAAGCGGCAGGCCCGTCCCCGTCGGCGCGGCAGGCGCGGACGGGCTGTGGGGCGCGGGAGTAACGGCCGCCGCCGGAGACAGGGAGGACGGCAGAGGCCGTGGATAGGGAAAAGGCGCGGCAGCCGCAGGCGGCGACTCCGCCGACGGCGAGGGAGACGGGCGGCTGGCAACGGGCGGCGGCGCGGCGGGGGCAGGCGCAGCCGCGCGGCGGCAGCCGAGCGCCTCGCCGATGGCCTCGATGAGCGCCTCGCGCACCTCGGCGGGCTTGTGGAAGCGCACCTCGCGCTTGGTGGGATGGACGTTCACGTCCACGCCGCCGGGCGGCAGCTCGATCATCAGCAGGACGATCGGCTTGCGGTCGCCCTCCAGCGGCGGGTACGCCTCGCGCAGGGCGTAGGCGATGACCGGGGCGGTGGCGGGGCGGCGGTTGATGAAGATGTATTGCTCGCTGCGGTCGTTGCGCGTCATGTTCGGCAGCCCCGCGAAACCGGTCACGCGCACCTCGCCGACGGTCTTGTTGACGGGCCGCAGATCCGCGCAGAAGTCCGGGCCGAAGAGATCGCGCACGCGCTCTTCGAGCGTGGCGCCGGGCGGCAGGCGCGCGAGTTCGCGACCGTCGGCGGCGAGGCTCATGCCGATCTCGGGATGGGCCAGCGCGTGGAGGGTGAAGACGGAGCGGATGTGCGCCTGCTCGGTCTGGTAGGCGCGCAGGAACTTGCGGCGCGCGGGAACGTTGAAGAAGAGGTCGCGCACCTCGACGGTGGTGCCGGGCGGCAGGCCCGTCTCGCGCACGTCTTGCAGGCTGCCGCCGAGAATGGCGAGTTCCGTGCCCGCGTCGGCCTCGGCGCGGCGGGTCTTGAGGGTGAAGCGCGAGACCGAGGCAATGGAGGGGATGGCCTCGCCGCGGAAGCCGAGGGTGTCGATGTGCTCGATGTCGTCCACGTCGCGGATCTTGCTGGTGGCCTGACGTTCGAGGCAGAGCAACGCGTCGTCGCGGCTCATGCCGCAGCCGTTGTCGCGGATCTCGATCAGCTTGCGGCCGCCCGCGGTGACGGTGATGTCGATGCGCGTCGCGCCGGCGTCGATGGCGTTCTCGACCAGTTCCTTGACGACGGAAGCCGGGCGCTCCACGACCTCCCCCGCCGCGATCTTGTTGGCGACGTGGATCGGGAGCAGGCGGATATGTCCGTCTTTCAACATGGCCAACAGGATGACCGCTTCAGCGCGGAGCGTCAAGCAGGTTTATTGCCCTTGTTTCGCTTTCGGCTTTGTTGCTACACTTGACCGCGACCGGAAAGGAAGGCATGACAGCCCATTCAAGATATTTGAGCTGCGGAGTGTTGGGTCTAGGTCTCTTGTTCGCCGGTGCGGGACACGCGCAGAATCCCCTGCTGCCCGCATGGTCGGCGTATGTCGGGGGCGATTTCGACCCGGACAAAGTCTCCGCGCTGGTCATCGACAGCGCAGGCAACAGCTACATCGGCGGCACCCTCGGCAGCAGCATCATCCGCAACAACGGGGGGCAGGACTACCTCTACACCGGGTCGAAGGGCTTCGCCGCGAAGGTCTCGCCCTCCGGCGCGCTCCTGTGGGCCACGGGTTTCGATGGCCTTTCCGGCGATAACATGAACGGCGTCGCGCTGACGCCTTCAGGAAAGATGGCCGTTGCGGGATCCGACGGGAGCATCAACGACGGCAGGTATGCGTTCTTTTCGACGGTCAGTCTCGCCGACGGCACGCCCGGCACGTCCCACTGGATCGGCGACGGGTTCAGCACCAACGCATTCAACGCCGTCGCGGTGGACGCGGCAGGCTACGCCTACACCGTCGGCTACACCTCGCAGACCAACCAGCCCTGCAACGTCCCGGGCTATCAGGTCGGCGGCGTCACATACGGGACGGCATTCAAGGGCGCCATCGACGCTTTTGTCGTCAAATGGGCCCCCAACGGCACCATCGTGTGGCGCCACTACCTCGGGGGCACGGAAGACGACCGCGCCACCGCCTGCGCCATCACCGCCGACGGCTTCGTCTACGTCGCGGGCACCACCGCCTCACCCGGCTGGGCCTCCCTCAGCACCCACACGCCGAGTCCTGCCGCCCCTGACGGCTTCCTCGTCAAGCTCAACACCAACGGCACCCACGTCTGGTCGGCGTTCCTCGGCGGCTCCGGCGTGGACGCCGTCACCGCGCTGGCCGCCAACCCCACCAACCAGACCCTCTTCGTCGGCGGCAAAACCTTCTCTGCCGACCTCCTCTCCGGCGCGAACCGTCTCAACGCCTACGGCGGCTCGGGCGACGGCTTCGTGCTCAAGCTGACCGACACCAACACGGCGTTCCGCACCGAGTGGTGCCGTTTCGTCGGCGGCTCCGCCGAGGACGGCGTGGCGGCACTCGCCCTGACACCGGACGGCAAGTTGGCGGCAGGCGGCATGACCCAAGCGGGCTCGTGGCTCACGCAGGCGGGCGACTCCGCCTTCAGCGGCGTGCGCGACGGGTTTCTTACCCTGCTTGACGCGGCAGGCGAGGTCACCTGGTCTTCTTACGCCGGCGGCACGCGGCGCGACGAGGTCTTCGCCGTGGCGGCTGCCACCAACACGCTCCTCGCCGTCGGCAGCACCTTCTCCGCCGGCTGGGTCGGCGGCGGCTTCTGGGACGAGTGGAGCAAAGAAGAGCAATGGCCGGAGACGGGCGATTTCGGCTTCATCGCCAAGTGGTCCTCCGAGCCCGGCACCGCGCCCGCCGTCGTGTCCGGCCCGGCGGACGCCACCGTGCACGAGGGCGAGACGGTCGTCCTTTCGGTCTCCGCCACCGGCACCGCGCCGCTCGCCTACCGCTGGTTCCGCAACGGCCAGCCCTTCGCGGGCTCCACCTCCAACGCCTGCGTGCTCGCGGGCGTCACGCCCGCCGACAGCGGCAACACCTACGCCTGCCTCGTCTCCAACTACTGGGGCACCGCCGCCAGCCGCACCGCCACCCTCACCGTCATCGCCGACGGCACGCTCAGCGTCGCACTCTCGCCCGCCCAGGCCGTAACGCAGGGCGCGGCGTGGCGTCTCGACAGCGGCGCGTGGCGCGGCGCGGGCAGCACGAACCTGCATCCCGGCACCTACGCGGTCGCGTTCGCCGACCTTCCCGGCTGGCGCGCGCCCGAGCCGCTCGCCGCCGTTCAGGTGCTCGCCGGACTCACCACCGCCACGGCGGGCGTCTACACCGCCATCCTGCCGGAGGCCAGCCGCGCCGTTTCCGGCACGAACGTCACCCTCACCGTCGCCGCGCCCGCCGGACTCTCGACGTGGACGCTGGCCGAGACGATCCCGCCGGGCGCCACGCCCACGGTCTACACCTCCGGCGGCGTCTGGAACAGCGGCGCGCGGACGCTTACCTTCACCGGCGTCGAGGCCACCACCGGCACGGTCTCCTACACCGTCAGCGTGGTCACCTCCGGCGTCTACACCGTCAGCGGCACGGTCACGCCGCAGCCTTCCGGCATCCCCGTGCCGGTCACGGGCGAGAACCGCATCATCAAGGCCAACCTCGTCCGCACGATCAACGGCACGTCCGTCACGATCACAATGTACCAGCCCAGTCCCACGCGCACCTGGTATGTCGATGAGTACATTCCCGAAGGTATCGAGCCGCTGAACATGACGGGCCCCAACCCGTACTGGGATCCCGAGACGCGCCTGCTCAGCTGGTATCTGCGCGGCGTCGGACAGACGCTCACGTATCAGGTCGAGGGCACCCCCGGTTCGTACGTGTTGTCCGGCAGCGGCAACGTCACCGGCTCCGACGAGCCGATTTTCGGCGACACGGTGCTGGTCATCCCCGGCGCGGAGGTGCCGCCGCCGGACATCCTGAGCCTCGTCTCGCCTGCCGCCGGGCTGCTGCAGCTCACCTTCGTCTCGGTCGCGGGGCAGGCGTATGCGGTGCAGACCAACGCGGCGCCTGCCGCGCAGGGCTGGGCCGACTGCCTCCAGCTCTCCGGCGACGCCGACGCGACCACCACCTCTGTGCCGGTCTCCGGCCCGCGCCTCTTCTACCGCGTCCGTGTCCGCGAGTGAAGCTTACCCTGTTTGCTTGAGGTGTCTCTTGTAAAGAAACCACCTCTTGATACGCGACCCCACGATGTATAACTCGGGACCTATTCGTTCCCGCTGTATTGTATTGCATGGAAACGGGAGAAGAACACAGTCCCCGGATGAATAGTTTCGCGACACCCATTTGGCATTCATCGCCCCACAAAGGACTGGACGTCCTAGGCAAGCCCGGAAGAGGTTAAGATCCCGATGACGCTCCCCGCCGAAAGACTTCTCCCAACTTTCTGCATTGCCGATCCTCCGTCCGTATAACCAACACCCCCCCATAGCGCGAAGGGAAACGTTTTCCTTCAAGGACAAATCACTGTGTTTCGGCGCGGAACCACGCCTTTTGAGGCACGCCCAAAGCCAAGGGGCTCCTGTTGTTCATTTTTGCGGAGGGAGTGGTCAACGCAAACACACACCCATCAGTCCACCATCCCGCAAGCCCCCACCAGTGGGCAAACGTATCCGCTGTTATCGACGGACGCCCCTCATATCCCCCTTTCGCCTCGATGACGGTACCAAACGTTGTTTCCTTGATTTTCTCGGACTCTTGAAAGTAGCGGGCGAGAGCCCCCGACATATGCTGTATCGCCTGTTCCCTCGACGTGGCATGATGATCCCCGTCAGCCTTAACAAGGAAGACCACCCCCTTCGTCGTCGCGGTCACCTGTATGGAGGAATTCTTAATCCTGTAACGGAACCTGACGGCATCATACCCCGCCACGCTATTTGTCAAAGCCAGAATGCCAAGGTCTGCGCGGGAGGGCAGCCACTCAGGCTTTAGTATCCGTCCGACCTGTTCCAGCGTCGTCTCCACAGCCCTTCGGACCTCCACATGGGACTCGGGGTGAACCGCGTGTGTCTTGATTTCTTCAGCCGTAGGCCACCGCAAGGTTTCCGCCCCGAAAGCCCCGAACCTCTCGGGCGCAGCATTTTGGATAAACACAAAGCCTTCGGGCACCGCTTCAGCAGGGGGTTGAATAACGTCTAGCTTTTGCTCGATTGCGAAAACACGTGCGGTCATAACAATCATAGTGACAATAACTTGGCGAAACCGCTGCTTGTTTGTCATGGTCGTTTCCTCCTGCTGTTTCAGGGTTTGGGAACAGGAAAGGGGGGATAGTTCGATGGCATGAATTCCTGATTCCAAATGTCCCAGTATACCCAAAGTTGATGATTACCAATCGGCAAATTGTCACCAAGCCAATGCCGTAAAATTGCAACTGGATTATTTGCGCTACAAAGTTTCACCGCATAAAAAAAGGTTTCTATCCCGCTCGTCACCATGCATACGGCTTCCCAACGGTTTAACCCCCCATCCATAACCCAGATCATCTCAGTTCCGTTCAAGGTTTGACGTACTTCCCAATTTGTCGGCAGCAGCGAACAGCAATCTTCATCCGTTGACCCGTATACAAATGCCGTAACTCCGTCAATCCCGAGCAGCTCAAGTGCCAACACCATTAAATCTGCAAGGTCAACACATTGTCCTGCATGCGGTGCGCCTTCCATTAGCAACCATAGAGGGGATGGAGCCTGACTGTTCAGATTAAAATATGGTGGATTTGTCGGACTTGAAAGAGCCTCCCAAATTCGATCAGTTACTTCTCGTTGTGATGTTTTACCGCTTGCCACTTCGCACGCCCAATTAAGTCGTTTCTCTGTTAGTTTCTCGGCACTAGGGGTTGCATAAGTTGTATAAATTTTATGGACGCCAGACGTACCCAAGGAGACATCGAGGCCATGTGTCCTAATTCTCCATTCGATGCTATCACAAAAAACACCTATCGTATCAGGTATTTCCGTTTGTGCGACAAGAGTAACTTCCTGAGGAGCCCCTACTGAGCAAAGCTCTGAAACATTAAAACTCATAAAACTATTTTCTCCATTTCCGTCTAAACTATAACTTAGTCCAGCTGGCTCAATCTTTGCCAAAAGCTTTACGATAACTTTCGTGTTTTTTGTCTGGCTAATAGGGTAATTATTTATCCCGCTAACCCACTCCGGTCCACTAAAGGCTGTTCCTTCATCACTCCAGTCGGATAAATTATTGATAAGAAGATTATTGCCGTTATTTTCATGATCGCTAATAAACTCAAGTGATTGTATCTCTGCCTTGACCACGTACAGCATCGCCGAGTCCGCGAGGTCGGGGAACGTGGCGGAGCGCGCGGTGACGGTGTGGACGCCCGCGGTAAGCGAGGAGACGTCCACCTGCCACGGGGGCTGCCCCGCGTCGCGGGCGACGCCGCCGATCTCCAGCGTGAACCCCGCCGGGTCGTGGCTGGCGGCGGAGAGCCCGACCGCGAGGGGGGCGGCGGAACCCTCCGCGACGCAATACAGGCCGGTGGAGAGGCCGACCACGACCGCCTCGAGCGCGAGGTTGGTGGAGACCGCCACGCCGCCTTCCGGGTCGCGCAGGGCGTAGGTCAGGGTGTGGGGCCCGCCGTTCGTCGCCCCGGCCCAGAACACCCGTTCCGCGTCCACGGAGCCGGGGGGGGGCGTTGGTCAGCGCGGCGGAGGCGGCGGACGGGGGCGTCCCCTCCGCGCCGCCGAAGAAGAGCCCGGCGGAGGCCTCGAGCGTGAGGCTCCCCTCCTCCAGGGCGGACAGCGTGAGCGCGGGCACGCGGCTGACGCATCCGGTGGGGCCGCCCCGGATGAGCCTGCCGCACGGCCCGTCGGGGCCCTCCGGCGCGGCGAGCCCGACGGAAGCGACGGTGAACGACGCCCACGCCCAGTGCTCCTCGCCGGGGTGCGGCTCGTGGCTGAAGGCGGCGGAGGCGTCCCCGAAGCGCACGCTGGGGGCGACGCCCTCCGCGTCGAGGGCCGCGGGGGCGGCGATGCGGGAGCCCGCCGCCAGCGGGTTGGCCTCCCCGTCCGTGAGGGCCAGCCGGGAGGAGACCGCGCGGAGGACGTTCGTCTTGACCTGCGGGGCGGAGAGCCCGGCGTGCTCGGGGCAGCCGCAGCACGGCTCGAGCCACGGCCGGTCGGTGTCGTCCCACGAGCCGACGGCCAGGCTCCGGAACCCGCCGGGCGGGAGGACGCCGCCCCCTCCTTCAAGCGTGAGGCAGGGGCAAGAGGGCTTGGGCTGGCCGTGGGCGTAGCACCAGTGGTCGTTGTGCTGGCACAGGCCGCAGCCGCCCCACGGGAGCCCGTGGCGGCAGGTGCCGCCGCGCAGGCAGCGGCTGAACCCCGTCCCGGCGGCGCACGGCGTGCCGTTGCCGCCCTCGGGGTGGTACGTGACGGCGAGCCAGCCGTCGGGGACGCCCGTCTGGGGGAGGAAGAAGCCGGAGCCTGAAAGGGGCTGCCCGTCCAGTGTCCACGAGAACACGCCCGGGAGGTCCGCCGTGACCCGCGCCGCGACCCCGGTCTCGCCGGGGTGGAGGCAGAGCGTGGCGCCGCCGGAGCCGAGCGAGACCTCGGGGAGGGCCATCGTGGCGGCCCCGGGGCCCGCGCCGCCCTCGGCGAGCCCGCCTGTGCGCCCCGTGAGCGCGAGGCTTCCGGCGCACGCGAGGGAGACGGACACGCCGGGCGCGGAGGCGAGGACGAGAGGCAGGGCGCGGTCCGGCGCGAAGAGCAGGGTGAACGAGGGCCGCCCCGCGAGCGTGACAGACCGTCCGCCGATCGAGAGCACGGAGGACGGGAGGGGTGTCCCCGAGACGGAGAACGCCACGGCGCGGGAGCCGTCCGCGAAGAGGGCCTCGACATCCCCCGGCACCGTGTCGTCCGTCCCGTAGAAAAGCTCTTGCCACAGCGGGTAGCCGTCGCTGTCCGCGTCGGCCCCGGCGTCGTTCCACGCGAGGGGGGCGGGGTCGGAGCCGTCGGGGATGCCGTCGCCGTCGCTGTCGGGGTCGAGCGGGCCGGTCCCGGCGGCGATCTCCCCGGCGTCGGAGAGCCCGTCGAAGTCGGTGTCGGGGAGGCGCGGGTCGGTGCCGTATGTGAAGATCTCTTCGGCGTCCGTGAGCCCGTCGCCGT
>Ga0208244_101102_pt1 | contig 17278 bp, 12 predicted proteins | sample SubbioCR12Aug_5A_FD_184828 | JGI IMG/M metagenome (GOLD analysis project Ga0208244, IMG submission 184828) | Serpentinite rock and fluid subsurface biosphere microbial communities from McLaughlin Reserve, California, USA - CR12Aug_5A (SPAdes) | ecosystem: Environmental > Terrestrial > Deep... | reverse complement strand
ACTGGCTCAATCAGACTGCCCTTGCCACATAGCCGGGAATATTTTACCGGAGTGGATTGAAGAAAGATCAGCTAATCTTCCGGACTGGTTACCTGATTCAAGAGCATGTCGCTTCTCGATGATTGCAGCAATGCTGGCTCTTGAAGATGCCGGTTTAGCTCCTGAAGATGTTGCCAGGCGTAAAGGCGCTGTATTCATGGGAGCCAGCAGCCCGGATATGGAGATTTACCAGCGAGAGTATACGTCTTATACAACAGATGGTTTTATCAGGCCAGATGCTCTTGCATCTGCTGCACCGCATGCTCCGGCCTCAGCAATATCTCATTTATTAAAGATATTTGTCAACGTTGTTACAGTTTCAACAGCCTGTTCTTCCGGAAGTACAAGTATACAATATGCATCAGATTTAATTGCCCAAGGTGAAGCTGATATTGTTATTGCCGGAGGGGTAGATGTACCACTTTCGCCATTTTTTATTAGTGGCTGCAGCGCAGTTGGCTTGGTTCCATTAAAATATAATGACAGGCCGGAATATGGAAGCAGGCCGTTTGACGATCAGCGTGAAAGCGGTGTGTTATCAGAAGGAGCAGGAGTTGTAATCGTGGAGGAAAAGGGCATGGCTTTAAAACGAAAAGCAAAGATTTATGCAGAATATTCAGGAGGTGGCACATCCACCGCATTATCACCTTCCTGGATGAAGAATTCATTCATTGCAGCAATGTCAGAATCGCTTGATCAATCTCGATTATGCCCGATTGACATAGATTATATTTCCGCCTGTGCCCCCGGGCATCCGGTTATTGATCAAGTCGAAACAGATGCTATCAAAGATCTTTTCGGAAAAAGTGCCTATAACATACCGGTCAGTTCGATAAAATCTATGATCGGAAACCCGGGAGCTGCATCAGGATCGCTTCAAATAATTGCCGCTGCGTTAAGTATCGACCATAACTATATTACACCAACTGTTAACCTGGAAAACTGCAGTGAAAGTTGCGACCTTGATTATGTGCCGTTAAATGGTCGCGTGGCTAGAGTTAACCGGGTCATGATCAATGTTCGGGGGTTTGGTGGTAACACCTCGTCAATGGTAATTTCAAGGCTTGATTTAAAAGATAAATGAAAAAATATGTCAGGATGACCATTACACGATTGAAAAACGCTGGTGACAATAGTGTTTAATTCTACTCTTTATATATTGATCTGCACAATGATTGCCTATTTAATAGTAGGTTTTGTAGTAATAATTAATAACCCGAGGGCTGCTGCAAACCGTATCATGTTTAGTTTCTCTCTTGTGGCATTTTTTTGGATTCTTTCTATCCTTATCATTAATATACAGGATAACCTTCAGACTACTTTATTTTGGATCAGAGCAAGTCATGCTCTCGGTGTTGTTGCACCCTGGCATATTCTTGTTCTTATTACTTCTCTGTTTGATGAAGATCCACTTTCTTGTAGGGCAGTAAAAATAACTCTTGTTAGTAGCATTTTTATGGCTTTTGTTGCTTTCTCCCCCTATTTTATCGTTGGGCTTGAGGAGCCCTACTCTGAAAATAGAATAATATATGGCATTTTCACTTATCCCTTTGTTGCTTATTTTATGGGAATAATTGCTTATACTTTACAACAGGTTTTTAGCAGAATGAAGTGTTCCCGAGGAAAAACACGTATCCAAATGAATTACTTGTTTACTGGAACACTGATAGCAGCTCTGCTTGTTGCTGCAGTAAATGTAATACTGCCTCTGTTGGGAATAATATATGTGCATAATATAGATATACGCTCGTTAGGACCGCTTTTCAGTCTTATTATGCTCGGTTCTATCAGCTATGTAATTATCAAACATCGTTTTATGGATATCCGTCTCGCACTGCGTAAAAATCTGACCTCAATTATCACTGCACTACTGCTCGCGATATTGTCAGTCTTAATTGTACGTGTATTGTTCCAATGGAATACAGTATACGATACATTAACATCAGAGCTTATTATTGCTTATATCGTATTTGTTTTTGTAATTGGATTACCTTCGATAAAAGATCGGATACAATTATTGATCGACAGATATTTATACAAAGGTGTAACGGATTATCATACACTAATAATTGACCACACAAAAAAATTAGATAACATGCTGGACATGAAGATATTGATAGATAATCTGATTGAAAAAATAGTCAGCTTGATGAAACTTGAATATGCTTTTTACTATTTGAAGGACGACAACCACAATTACATTTTAAAAGGATTTATTGGACTAAATCAAGAATACTCCGAGTCATTAATTGATTCGACTTTATTAAAGCCAATAATTGATTGTATTGAAGAAGATCATTCAATGCCCATACAGGCAGATATTTTAAAGAGAACAGGCGATCAGACCGGAGAACTCCTGTACGCTAATATGAAAAATATGGGAGTAGATGTTGTATTGCCTTTGGTTAGTGATGATTATTTGGAAGGGATGTTGCTTTTAGGGGCAAAAGATTCCGGAGAGCCATATTACCATGAAGATATATCTCTTCTTTCATTTATTTCTACCCAGGTAAAAATAGGATTAATTAATGCAAAACATTACAAAGAGATCTCGAGTATCAGAAATTACCAGGAAACAATCCTCGCCAAAATGGGTAATGGCCTGATAGCCGTGAATCACAAAGGCTATATTACGGCTTTTAACAGCGAAACAGAAGAGCTTTTAGGTATTTCTACAAAAGATGCAGTAGGGACAAAATTGCTTGAGACACTTGGTGATTATTTTTATCAACTTTTTTATCAAACTTTATTGAAGAACAGCGGTTTGCGTCAATATGAAATACCTATATACATAAAAGGTAAAACCCAGTTTGTTTCTTGTAACACATCCCTAATTCAGTCGAGAGATAGCCTTCATAACGAAGTAATAATAGTTTTAAGTAACATAACAAGGATAAAGGAGCTGGAAAGCGAAAGGCGTCAATCACAGCGTTTGATAACACTTGGAGAAGTAGCGGCGGGTATTGCTCATGAAATAAAAAACCCGCTGGTATCGATAAAAACATTTGCCGATCTTTTGCCGGAGAAGTATGAGGATGATGAATTTCGCTATAGGTTTTCTAATGTAGTTGGCCAGGAGATTACCAGGATCAATGATCTGGTGAGCGAATTACTTAACTTTGTAAAAGAGCCTGTTTTGAACTATGAGCAGTTTGACATAACGGATTTGATCGAAGAAATAGTTTCCTTGCTATCTCCGCAGATGGAGGGGCAGGGTATTTCCAGAATAATCGAATTTTCCGAAGCAAAAATGCTACTTTCTGCTGATCGTTTACTGTTAAAGCAGGCGCTTTTAAACATTTGTTTAAACTCAGTTCAGGCGATGCCAAACGGGGGCAGTTTGATCGTGGGGGCTTTGTATTCTGATTCAGGGCTGACAATCTATATAGAAGATACAGGTCCCGGCATAGCAGATTCGATCAGAGACAAGATCTTTGATCCCTTTGTAACCTATAAAGCCGATGGTGTTGGATTGGGTCTTAGCATTTGTCATAAAATCATTTCAGCACATGGGGGCAGGATTATTTTAAAGGGTGACGAAAGTACTGGATCGCGGTTTGAAATAGTTTTACCTAGGCATTGATTTGGGGTTACTCCTGTTCTTGTTTGCTGAGCTTTTTAGCATTAGTTTTTTTCGAAAGGATACGCTGGGATGAAAGTAGTATTGCTTGTTACTGAAGATAGTGCTTTGCTTGAGGATATCAAGTGCTATCTTCCCGATAAATATTTCCTGATTGAAAGCAATGACGATGCTTTTAACTGGATTTATGAGAACGATCTCAGCCGCGGTGTAGTTTTGGTTGATACTGATCAGGTTGATGCGCTCAAATGGTTGCAGGGTGCGCAGAAAAGAAAGCCCGACCTTGTTTATGTCGGCGTAGGCAAAGATAGAAAGCAGGCCCTGCTGCTTATAGAATACCTTTACGATTTTCTGCCTCTGCCCTCTGAACCATGGCAGCTTGAAAAAACCCTGGATCGGGCCTGGGAAAAAGTAATCAGCAATACAGACCTACCTGTTGGTCAGCTGGACAGTAAGACAGTGACTAACAGCTCTTCGCAGGGCGATTTTGATTTTGCGGCACGTCCATGGGCGAGGGTTTTAAGCGATTTTTCCAGGACTGTAAGCAATCAGTTGAATCGCGATAAGTTTTTAAATCTCTTTATCTACGCTGTAAAAGAGCTAATTCCAGTCGGCAAACTGGCTGTGTTATTAAAGGATGAAGATAGCGGAGATTTCGTGATTGCCGCTCAACAAGGACTTGATCCTGAGATTAACAGAATGTTAAGGTTAAATGCCACAGGTGGTATCATAGCCTGGCTCGTGACAGAAGGTCAGATCCTGAAACGTTCTGCAGGCCCTGATCTCCGCACCCCTGAGATTAAAGCGGAAGTTATCCAGGAAATGAAGCTGCTGCAGGCTTCTATATGTGTTCCCCTAATCGCCCAGGGTAATATAAAAGGCGTACTTTGCCTCGGATCAAAAGTAACGGGCAACCCTTTTTACGAAAGAGAACTGGAGCTGCTCTATTCTGTTTGCGGCAATATTGCCATAGCTCTCGAGGATATCGGTCTCCATGAACGATTGGTAAACCAGAAAATATACATAGAGAGTATCCTGCAGCGGATGAACAGCGGGGTTGTAGCCATTGATCATTCTGAAAAGATAACCACCTTTAATCAGCGGGCAGGAGAAATATTGAATAAAAACCCTGATGAATTGATCAGCAGAGATTTAAGAGCTTTGGCCAGTCCTCTTGGCGATATGCTTTTCGAAACTTTGCAAAGGGGTAAAGAGTACCATAAAAAATACCTTGAACTGGCCGAAACCAAAATCCCCCTGGAAGTAAGTACTTATTGCATGATGAACCATACCCAGGAAGTGCTCGGCAGCGTGATGATTATCGATGACATAACTTCACGAAAAATAGCGGAGGCAGAAAGAAATAAGGCTGAGCAGATTACTGTTTTAAACCGTTTTGTAAGCCAGTTGACTCACGAAATTAAAAATCCCATGGTGGCGATCCAGACTTTTGCCGAGCTTTTGCCGGAGAAGTTTGAAGATGAAGAGTTTCGGGCTGCTTTTTCTCAGACGGTCAGGCAGGAAGTTAAAAGGATCAATGAACTGGTAGATCAATTAATTGCTTTTTCTTCACCCTTAAACTATCAATATCAGCTTACCGATATCCACAGTGTCATAGATCAGGCAGTTTATCTGATTGAGGAGCAGGGTGGAGAACTTAACGGTTTAATCAGGAAAAACATCAGTGAAGAATTTCCGCTGGTAAAAGTTGACTGCCTCAGCATGGCCAAGGCGATTTCATATATTATTAACTTCCTTTGTCAGGGTATCCCGGATACGGATAAAGAGCTCTCAATTATTACCACCCTGCGCGAAGGAGACAGCCCTGCAGATCGGATCCAGATTATCATTTCAGATAACAAGACCAGGATTGATTTTGACAACCCCGAAAAAATTTTTAGTCCCCTAGAAATCAGCCCCGATAATACAATATCAATCGGTCTTCCCGTTAGCCGGAAAATCATCGAAGATCACGGGGGGACTCTGCATGTGCTTCAGGCAAACAACAGCCACTTGAAGTTTGGCATCAGTCTGCCGGCAGGTCAATCCTGAGATTATGGTTAAGGAGATTACCATGATTATTTCAGAAAAACCGCTAATCCTGATTGTTGATGATGAGTTAGGCCCCAGGGAGTCGCTGCGTATGATTCTTAAGGGTGATTATGGCGTAGAAACAGCGGGCAACGGCAAAGAGGCAATTTCTTTGATTGATAAAAATGAATTTGACCTGATCATTCTAGATATCCGCATGCCGGAGATGAACGGAATAGATCTGCTTAAAGTAATCAGAGAAAAAACTCCGGCAACGGAAGTGATCATGGTTACAGCTTACGCTTCAGTGGATACGGCAACGGAAGCTTTACGCCTCGGTGCGGTTGATTACCTGAATAAGCCCTTTGAAGTATCGCACGTCAGGAGTGTTGTTAAAAAAGGTTTAAATAAGCGTTACCAATCACGAGAAGTTGGCAGAAAGCTGGATGAACTGCAGCTAGCCAAGCTCAGTCTGGAAGAAGAGATCAAATACACTAAAAGCAGTATTCAAAGTCATTACCGGGAAACAATTGACTCGCTGGTAGCGGCGGTTGATGCCAAGGATTCTTACACAAAAGGCCACCAGGAAAGAGTTGCCGATCTGGCTAAAAAAATTGGAGAGAGTATGGATCTATCCGCCGGTGAGCTGGAGGCGATTTGTCAGGCCGCGACCCTTCATGATATTGGGAAAATCGGGGTTGCGGAGAACATCCTCAGAAAAGAAAGCAAACTAAATGCCAAAGAGTATGAAGTAGTAAAAAAACACCCGGTAATCGGGGCTGACATTCTATCTCCGGTTACATTTTTAAAAGATATTATTCCGCTTGTGCTTTACCACCATGAGAGATACGATGGAAAAGGCTATCCGGAGGGCGTAAAAGGAGATCTTATTCCTTTCGGGGCAAGGGTGATTGCCATTGCGGATGCTATAGATGCCATGCTGTGGGAAAGGCCCTATGCTGCCTCCAAAACAGCTACCGAGGTTGAAGAAGAGTTGAGAATGGCAGCGGGAACCCAGTTTGATCCGGAGATTGTAGCGGCAATCCTTGAAAATAAGTTGCTCACTATGACCGCTATTCGTTAAAGCAAATAAACAACCGACATAAAGTATATTACAACCGGGTTGGTTGAAATTCTTCTGCTTGAAGCGGCTGTAAGTTAGTTTTCTAATTTTCCCTTAAAAAAACCTTGTCGCTATTGGAATTAGCAGTATTATTTGGCAATCGTAAATAAATCGCTGATCAGGGCATAAGCAGTTTGCCTGATCTGCGGGTTATGGCTTTCGATTGTTATCTCTCCAGCCAGGTCAGTGTTCAGGGTTAAAGCAGAAGATGTACCCTTGATTAAGGCCAGAGGGTCATCCAGGGAGATAGCAAGGGGAGCGACTTTACCCCGGCAGCCGTTTTTATCCCGGTGGCCCTCACACATTAGCCTGATTGTTTTTCCTTCTCTCCCGGCATCTCTGATCTCTGCTTCTTTGATCTCTGTAATCCCAGTCCGCTCAACGTGGTGAGGAGTGATCCGGGCATCAAAGATCACATTCATCAGGGCTGCAACTTTTGCTGCCGCGTCCCAGCCGTCAAGATCCAAAGTGGGATCTTCTTCAACGAAGCCAAGTTTCCTGGCTTGGTTGAGGGCCAGTTCATATTTTGTCCCGGCTGCCATCTCGGTCAGGATGTAATTGGTGGTGCTGTTCAGGATTCCCTTAAAACTTTTTATTTCGCAGCCGATCAGTGTTTCACGGATCAAATTAAATACGGGCGTGCCGTCCATAACGGTACCTTCATGCAGCAGACAACGGTTCATCCTGGAGGCCAGGGTTTTTAACTCATGATAGTTAAAAGCGATCGGTCCCTTGTTGGCCGTTATGACATTTTTACCGCTTTTCAAAGCGCTGATTAGGTTGTCGAAGGCCGGTTGACCGTTTTTTATGTTTAGAGTGCTAATCTCAATTACAACATCTACACTATCCAGCCGGGTTAGTTCCAGTGTATTCAATATAGCAAAGTCCGGATTACTGTTACTAAATATCCCTGCTCCTGCAACATCGGCGAGAGCTCTCTTCAGATCGATTCCTCTTTCATTAAAAAGTGAGCCTTTACTAAGTGTATTTACCGCCACTACCTTAAAGCTCACCTCAAAATTCTTCGCCCAGTCTTTCTCTTTTTCGATCAGAATGCGAGCCAGCTCCTGGCCTACATTGCCAAAGCCGATTAAACCAAGTTTAATCATTTTGATCATCTTCTATTCACCTATCTGCCGGCGATAGCAGGGGTTGTTAAATGAGCGCGGAACGCAGTTTTGGTTTGCAGTGGCGTCTGGCGGCGATCTGTCTCGCTGCCGGTGCTGTTAGCGCACTGGTTACTTTAATTGTCTATTTTACTGCCGACTATCTTGAGCTGCCGCAGCAAATTATAATAGCTGTTGCCTTGTTCAGCGGATTACTTATCGGCTTATTGGCAGCAATAGTTGGCTCCCTGATTACCCGCTTGGTTAAACTTCGCCTCTGGGAAGCCGGTCGAATGGCTGGACGCATTGCCCGCGGTGATTATCAGGCCAGGGTGGAAATAGGGCCTGACGATGAAGTTGGCTGGCTGGAAGCACAGCTTAACCTGATGGCAGTTCAGCTGGAAGAGGCGGTCGGCGCTTTGAAAACCCTGGCTGAAAGGAATCTGCTCCTTTCTGAAGAAGCGGGGCGAGGCGCGGCGCTTGAAGAGAGAATGCGGTTGGCCCGTGATCTTCATGATACTGTAAACCAGCAGCTTTTTGTCCTGGCGATGAGAACCGCGGCCTTAAGGAAAAAAATTGAGGATAACTTTGAAAATAGTGAGGTATTAGTTAAGGAGAGTGAAACCCTGGAGCTGATTGCACGCCAGGCACACGGCCAGATCCGGGAGCTGATTATGCAGCTTAGACCGGTCAGTTTGGAAAGAGAGGGCCTGGGAAAGGCTCTTCAGGAATATGTTATAAAAGTTGCCGAACGGGAAGGCTGGGACTTGATCGATCGGATCGACACAACCATTAATCTTAGCGGCGAACAGGCAGAAGGTCTCTTCCGGATTGCCCAGGAAGCGCTGAACAATATCAGCAAACATGCCCGGGCAGAGAGAGTCGAAATCCTTCTGCTGAAAGAGGCTGATTTAGTAAAAATGCAGGTGGGTGATAACGGCACCGGCTTTGATCCCCATGCTCCGGCCAATATTTCTGCAGTTGGCCTTTCCGGAATCAGGGAAAGAGCTGCCGCTATCGGCGCTCAGGTGAAAATCGACAGTACACCCGGCCGGGGAACCAAACTAATAGTAACACTGTCCATAGCTGAAAAGGGAAGTGATAGACAATGATTACAGTTCTGCTGGTAGATGATCATAGCCTGGTTCGTGAGGGTTTAAAAATATTTCTTGAAACAGAGCCGGATTTACAAGTGATCGGGGAAGCGGCAAATGGTGTCGAGGCAGCAGCGCAGGCCGGACACTTAAAACCTGATGTGATATTGATGGATCTTTTAATGCCTGGTGTTGACGGGGTGGAGGGCACCAGGAGATGCCTGGAAGAAAGCCCTCGATCGCGGGTGATTGTCTTAACCAGTAAGGTGGAAGACGATTTGGTTCTTCCGGCAATCAGGGCCGGGGCGCTTTCATACCTGCAGAAAGATGTTGCTGCCGCTCAACTGGCGGAAACAATTCGCAGCGCCGCCTTAGGGAATCCGACTTTGCATCCACTGGCAGCTGCAAAAATGCTGCAGGAAGTGGGCGGTAATCATAACAGCGCCGGTGACTTAGACCGGATCAGCCCGCGTGAACTGGAAGTTTTAGAGCTGATCTCCCGCGGCCTGGGCAATAAAGCAATCGGAGAACAGCTATTTATCAGTGAACGTACTGTTAAAACTCATGTTACGCATTTGCTTGAAAAACTGAACCTGCGCGATCGTACCCAGCTGGCGATTTACGCTCTCCAGAATAAACTTTTCGATAGCTGAAAGCGCTGTTAATGTGGTGCGGTTTTTATACCGGGATGCTATAATCTACGAAGATCCAATCAGTTTGAAAGTAATGACGCTCATACAACATGACAGTTGGTTAAAAAACATAAAAAAAGAGGTCTTATAAACGATGCGAGAAAAAAAGGGGGATTCTGTTTTGGGGTCCTGGGTCAAGCAAATTGCCCTGATCGTTGTTGTTACAGTGGCGGTTAGTGTACTGGTGATACAAACCTTTGATATTAACGATAGATCGATGGAGCCGACCTTTGACCGGCAGGGCAATCGGGTGCTGGTCTTTCTTACTCCCTATCTCCTGGGGGCTACTCCTGATCATGGCGATCTAGTTATTATTGACGGCAGGGTCGAACGGCAGCGAACTATGGTGGATCGTTTTATTGAAAGCCCCCTGCCGGCGCTTTTCATTCAAAGGGAAAGAGATCATATGTGGGTAAAGAGGGTAATCGGTCTTCCCGGCGACAGCCTGGAATTTATTATGGGTAGCGTTTATCGCAATGGCGAACTGCTTAATGAGGACTATATCAAGAGCAAGATGGCCGGCGAGCATGACCCGGTTGTAGTTCCGGATGGCTACGTTTATCTCCTCGGGGACAACCGTAATCACAGCAGTGACAGCAGGCAGATCGGCCCGGTGCCGTTGGGAAATATCCAGGGGCGCGTAGTCCTGCGCTTCCTGCCGCTATCAAAAATAACCACATACTAATTATAAATACATTTATGTTAAATGCGTCGGTTACCGGTGAGTGAGGCAGTTTTTGAGGAGCTGTTAATAGTGGCAAGGAAAAAAAGGAAAAAAAGAAGAAATTCTTTTCTAAAAAAGCTGTTGCTTTCATTGCTTATGCTATCCTTCACCTCCCTGCTGCTGATTGGTTTTTTCCCGGAAAGCGTTTTTACCGCTAACCCTGTTGTTTCCTCGGCCGAAAGGGTTAATTATCTCAAGGGCAACACCTTCAACGTCCTGCTACTTGGCTTTGACCGGTCGGCAGATCGGGAGCAGCAGATGAGCCTTTTTCGACCCGATACGATCATGATAGCAGCTGTTGATTTTGCTGCTAAAAAGGTATCGCTGGCCTCTATTCCGCGGGACAGTTACGTAAAAATCAGCGGTTCCGACATCTATGATAAGATAAACCACTCTTATATGTATGGCTATAACCGTAAGTCTGAAGGAGAGGATCGCCACCAGGGTGGGGTTGAAACGGTGATCAGGACAGTTGAAGATTTCTTGGGTGGCATCCCTATTCATGCGTACCTCATTGTTGATATGGATGGAGCGAGGGAGATCGTAGACGCTGTCGGAGGCGTAGTGATCAACGTTGAAAACGATGTCCGGTCCAACTACGGCAGGGGTGATATCCTGGTTGCAGCCGGCAGCCGGCGTCTTGATGGGGCAGCATTCATGCAGTATGTGCGCAGCAGGGCTGATAATCTGGGTGGAGAACGGGGAAGGACAGAGAGGCAGCAGAAAGCGCTTATTGCCCTCTTCAGCCGGCTACTCTCACCTAAGGGGCTAGTATCACTACCTTCTTTTTACAGGGCAGTTGACAGCAATATAGAAACCTCATTAAATACCTTACAGATCATGGCCCTTGGCCTCTTTGGGCTCAGACTTGACTATGATAAAGTTGAAGGCTACATTTTTGCCGGCCAAGGGAAGCTTTCTAACAGAGATGGGCGTAATATCTATTATCTTGTCATTGACGAAGAGTATCGCCTTGATATTATCGGGCGGGTTTTTAACCTGAAAGTAGAGCGGCTCAGCCAGCCTTATCTACCCGGACCGGTTGCCTCCGAGCCTTCTCCCGAGGAGGAGCCTGAGTTTATTCCCGAGCCAATTACCGAAGAGCTGCCGCCGGAAGAGCAGCCTCAGCCTTTTCCCGATCCAGAGCAGGAACCTGCAGAGGAACCTGAACCGGAAATAGAGCCGGAATTGCCTCCGGATCCGGAAGAAACTCCGCCAGTCGAAGATGAGACGGTGGGAGACGAATGATTAGATAAGGACGCCACAGGGGGTTAGTTATGCAGGAACAGATATTTGAGCGGATCAGCAGGGAAACAGGGATAGCTGTAAAGAAAATCAGCCAGAGCGCCGTTCTGCTGGATGAGGGCAATACGGTGCCTTTTATTGCCCGTTACCGCAAGGAGATGACCGGTGGGCTTACTGATGAAGAGTTGCGTCTGCTGCAGGAAAAAATAACCCAGTATCGCAATCTCGAAGAACGACGGATCGATGTGGTTCGCCTAATCGGTGAACAGGGATTTTTAACCCCCGAATTAGAGGAAAAGCTTCAAGCGGCAGCTACAGTTACCGAACTTGATGACCTCTACAGGCCATTTAGACCTAAAAAGAAAACCAGGGCTTCGGTGGCCAGGGAAAAGGGATTGGAGCCGCTTGCTCAACTTATCCTTGCCGGCCGGATCGATCCCCGCCTGGAAGCCGGGAAGTACCTTAACAGTGATCAGGGGCTGCTCTCAGTAGAAGATGTTTTACAGGGCACATCCGATATAATTGCCGAAATGATTTCCGACGATGCAGAGGTGCGCAAGGCTCTGCGCAAGCTTTACCAGAAAACAGGGTCGGTTGAGGTCAGGAAAAAAGCGCGGGTTGAGGATAAAACATATGACGATTACAGTGATTACAGCGAGCCGCTGGCCAGGATAAAGGATCACCGGGTCCTGGCTATTAATCGCGGTATTAAAGAAAAAGCGCTTGATTTAAAGTTGCAGGTGGAAGAGGAATTAGCTCTCAAGATTATTTATATGGCTTTTATTCAAAAGGAGTGCAATGAAGTATGTGCAGGTCTGATTGCCGGGGCAGCCGCAGACAGCCTGAAACGGCTGGTGCACCCCACGCTTGAAAGAGAACTGTGGCAGGCCCTGCTGGAGAAGGCAGTTGCGGGAGCGCTCACGGTTTTCCGGGCCAATCTCAAAAAGCGCCTGCTGGTACCCCCTGTTCGCAACAGGAAGGTGCTTGGCTGGGATCCCGGTTTTCGGACTGGCTGTAAACTGGCAGCTGTTTCGGAAACAGGAAGCCTGCTCGAAACAGCGGCGGTATTCCCTACGGCTCCGCGCAACGACCAGGAGGGAGCAAAGAAAACGCTTGTAGAGATGATTGACAGGTATCGGTTAGACAGTATTGCCATCGGTAACGGCACAGCATCCCGCGAAAGCGAAGCTTTTGTATCTTCCCTGATTAAAGAAGTAAGGCCGAATGTTGAGTATACAATAGTAAACGAAGCGGGAGCCAGTGTTTATTCTGCTTCAGCAGAAGCGCGCAGGGAGTTTCCTTCTCTCGATGTGGCGGAGCGTAGCGCAGTGTCGATTGCCCGCCGGCTCCAAGATCCTCTGGCTGAACTGGTGAAAATAGACCCTAAAGCAATAGGAGTGGGCCAGTACCAGCACGACATGCCGGCGAAAGATCTGGACAGTTCATTAGCCGGCGCCGTTGAGGGCTGTGTGAACAGTGTTGGTGTGGATTTGAACAGCTCTTCGGCCGCGCTACTCTCCTACGTGGCCGGCATTAACAGCACTGTTGCCGAACGGATTGTCGATTACCGGGAGAGGGCCGGATCATTTAGTTCCCGTGCTGAGCTGCTTAATATAACCGGGCTGGGTCCAAAAGTTTTTAAGCAGTGCGCCGGTTTTTTGCGTTTGCCTGAAAGCCTGGAATACCTCGAGCGCAGTGCGGTTCATCCCGAATCCTATGAGCTGGCCAAAAAAATGATGGATAAGCTTGGTTTAAAGCCGGAAGACCTTGGTTCAACCAAAACGATTGCTCTTCCTGAAGATGAACTTGTAGCCGAAATGGCGGCCGATTTTAGTGCCGGAGAGCCTACGGTTCGCGATATATTGGAGGAATTTAGAAAACCGGGCCGCGATCCCAGGGAGGATTTGCCCAAACCGGTTTTTATGAAAACAGTAACCGACTTCGATGATCTCGAGCCGGGAATGGTCATGATGGGCATTGTCCGCAATATTGTTGACTTCGGAGCTTTTATTGATCTGGGAGTACATCAGGACGGGCTGGTGCATATTTCTGAAATTGCCGATCGCTTCATCAAACACCCTCTTGATGTTTTGCAGATCGAGGAAACCGTAAACGTTATGATCCTATCAATTGACCGTGAAAGGAGTCGCATCTCCCTCTCCATCAAACAGGCAAAAGTCGAAGGCGACATCACCAGTTGAGCAGGTTATTAAATAATAGTTTGTAATCTCCAAGCGGATCGCTTAAAATAATAGTTGAAATTATCTGTTTATATCAGATTGCCTGGTGACCAATTTTATGTGGCAGGAGAGAATCGCAATGTTTTTTATCCTTGCTTTAAATCCGGGGTCCACTTCAACCAAGATCGGTTATTTTGAAAATGATCAATGGGTTATTAAAGAAACTCTGCGTCATAATGAAGAAGAAACTTCATCAAGCCTGGATCGCAAGGCGCAGGCTGCTTTTCGTCGGTCAGCGATCTTAAAATTCATAGAGGAAAACAATATAGATTTGAAAAAAACATCGGCTATCGTAGTGCGCGGCGGGTTGCTTAAGCCCCTAAAATCGGGCACTTACCTGGTTGATGATCAAGTTTATGCTGATCTTTACTCGGCCAAGTACGGATGGCACGCTTCCAATCTTGGTTCGATCATTGCCCTGCCATTGGCGCAAGAACTGGGGGTTCCTCTCTATACTGTTGATCCTGTCACCGTTGATGAGTTTGAGGCGGAAGCGCGTTATTCAGGTCTGAAAGGGATTCCCCGACTCAGCATGTCGCACGCCTTAAATATGAAAGCGATGGCCGGACAAGCAGCAAAGCAGGTTGGCAGACATTATGAGGATATGAACATGATTGTGGTCCACCTTGGTAGCGGGATATCGGTATCGGCACACCGGCAAGGTAAGATGATCGATGTTAATAACGCTAATGAGGAAGGGCCATTTTCCCTGGAACGGTGCGGAACTCTGCCCGCTTTAGGCTTGGTTCGTCTCTGTTTTGACGGCACAAAAGACCAAGATGAGCTAATTCGCCTGCTCACCGGTCAGGGCGGTATATTTTCCTATCTTGGAACCAAGGATTTTGTCAGTGTTGTGCAGCGGATTAAGAAAGGTGACCAAGAGGCACTAGAGGTTGTTTCGGCGATGGCCTACCAGGTGGCAAAGGAAATCGGGGCTATGTCAGCGGTATTAACAGGCAGGGTGGACTGCATTGTGCTGACCGGTGGGATGGCAAACGCGGAAACCCTGGTGGACCTGATAAGCGAACGAATATCATTTATTGCCCCGGTAAAGGTTTTGGCCGGGGAAGAGGAACTTGAAGCCCTCGCTACAGGAGCGCTGCGAGTTTTAAGAGGAGAGACTAAAGCCTTAAAGTATTAGCGATTATTTGTGGAAGACAGTGCTTATCGGTTAAAAAGGGGAGGGTTCAGAAGGGTGTCATTTGAAAACTTTTACCAGGTAATTGCTGCGGTTAAAGAACTGCCGTCCTGCCGCCTTTGTGTCGCCGCGGCGGCGGAAGAAGCGGTGCTGGAAGCGGTGAGAGATAGTCGTAAGGAAGGTCTGGTCGATTTTATTCTCATTGGTCCGGAAGAGCGGATCTGGCGGCAGGCGATGACTGTCAGCCTGAACCTGCAGGGCATCGAGGTGATTGATGAACCCGATCCGATTCAGGCCACCCACAGGGCAGTGAGGGAAGTTGCTGCGGGCAGGGCTGATATCCTGATGAAAGGCATGGTCAACAGCTCAGATTTCTTAAGAGCGGTGCTTAACCCGGAAGGCGGAATGCGGAGGGACCGGATCTTAAGCCACCTGGCCATTTACGAGGTGCCCGGTTATTATCGTCTGATCTACATGACTGACGGGGGTCTTAACGTCAGCCCCAACCTGGAACAGAAAAAAGCAATCACCCTGAACGCCGTTGAATTCCTGCAGGCAGTGGGTATTGACCAGCCGAAAGTGGCATTCTTAACAGCCAACGAAAAAGTCGATCCGAAAATGCCCTCAACTGTTGATGCCCAGGCATTAAAGGAGATGGCACCGCAGGCTTTTCCGGGGGCGATCGTCGACGGTCCTACACCTCTTGATATAGCGGTCAGCCTTGAGGCCGCACTGCATAAGGGAATAGAAAGCCCGATTGCCGGAAAAACTGATCTGCTGATGGTGCCCAATATCGAAGCGGGAAATTTACTCGGCAAAGCGATTATTTACTTCGCCGGCGGGCGGATGGGTGGTCTGGTCCTTGGCGCATCAAGGCCGGTTATTCTTACCTCGCGTAATGAACCGCCGATGGGCAAGATGGCTTCTATCGCCCTGGCCGCTTACTCGGTAGCCAGGAACCGCTAAGGATAGAGTCAGGGTTGATTTGAGAAACAGTAACAAGAATAAACAAAAAATTTACAATAAAAGAAGGACTATCATATTTAGTATAGAATAAATCTAACTATGTTTTAATATTTCAATATATCCCGAGGCATTACATAATCCGGTCCGTAATGGTGGATAAATATGGTTTCAATGGAAACTTTGACTGGGAACCAGTTGCATTTAATTCTTTCTTCAAGTCGCCTGCTTAACTCTCAGCTGGAGTCAGAAAAAATGCTTTCCCTTGTTTTAACTAAAGCTATGGCAGTGGTTATGGCGGAGGCCGGCACCATGTGGCTATCCACGGAAAACGGCTTAATCAGGCCTGTAATCGTGGAGGGCATCAAAAAAGAACAGCTTGAATCGCTGCACTTAAAGACAGGTGAAGGGATCGCCGGTCGGGTAATTGGTAAAAATGAGCCTATCCTGGTCGAAGATGTCAGAAATGAGCCGGGGTGGGCTGCACGTTTTGATCAGGAAACTGGTTTTGTTACCCTGTCGATCCTTTGTATCCCGCTTCGATCAGGAAATAGGGTCATTGGTTGCCTTGAGTTGGTCAACAAGATTAACTACGGTTGTTTTTCTCCAAATGATCTTGATCTGGCGATGGTCTTTGCCGGCCACGCAGCAGTGGCTCTTGAAAACAACCGCCTCTATTTAGAAAATAAAAAGCTGCTGGAAAGTGTCATGCTTGTACTCTCCTCTACTCTCAATGCAAGGGAGCCTTATGCTCGCGAACATTCGGAGAGGGTTACCAGTCTTTCTCTGGCTGTAGGGCAGGCTATGGGCCTCTCTGCTTACGATTTGGAAGTATTAAAATGGACTGCACTTCTACATGATGTTGGGAAGATAGGGGTCAGTGACCAAATTTTGCTTAAAACAGAATGCTTGCGTAACGGTGACTGGGAAGAAATCATGAAGCACCCCAGAATCGGTTGTGATATTTTACATGAACTTCAACCCGCATATCTGGCAGAAAGAATTTGCAGGGGAGTTTTGGGGCACCATGAAAAATTTGACGGTAGTGGCTATCCCGAAGGTCTAAAAAATGTGCATATACCCCTCTTTGCCAGAATTATTGCCGTTGCCGACGCTTTTGACGCCATAACCTCCGATCGTCCGTACCGCGAAAAAACCAGCAAAGAAGCAGCACTTAGGGCTCGTAGCAAATTAACCTGTACCGGGTTGACAAAGTGAAACACAAAACGTACAATAGAGTCGGGGTGATTTACCTTGACAACAAAATGGAAAACACCGTTTTGGATTGGCGATCGGCTGTTCA
>Ga0208244_101101_pt1 | contig 17294 bp, 17 predicted proteins | sample SubbioCR12Aug_5A_FD_184828 | JGI IMG/M metagenome (GOLD analysis project Ga0208244, IMG submission 184828) | Serpentinite rock and fluid subsurface biosphere microbial communities from McLaughlin Reserve, California, USA - CR12Aug_5A (SPAdes) | ecosystem: Environmental > Terrestrial > Deep... | reverse complement strand
TATTGCAATTCTTTCGTTCCCTAAATGATAGCATGGGAGAATTATTTCATTATATGGTGATATTACAATTACCCTGGAAACTGCTTTACAAAGTGGTTTGTCGGTTTTATTTCCTCCATTTTTTCTTAGTTTTAGATATGAATCATTTATATAAATGTCATTTTTATCGGTTACAAATTCTTCTATAAATTCAATAGCTTCTAAACTTAAACCAGCATTACCGAAATATGAAAAGACAGGATTAACAATTAAGACAAGATCAAGTTTCCGGGATAATTCATACATTTCCGGAAGTTTAAGGTAAGTATCATTTGTAACAGTAAATAAAATATCAGGAAATTCACCTAGACTTTTGGCTAATGAAAGTCCGCCGAGCACCGAATCAAAACAATCAACACCGCGAATTTTATTATGCTCTTCCTTATCCGGAGAATCTAGGGAGAAATGAAGCAAATTTACATTCCCAACAAGTTTTTCCGCAAATTTGGGATAAAGTAATCCGTTTGTTGTTATACTTGTTTGCATTTTATATTTTTTTGCAAAAGCAGTCATTTCAGCAATTTTCGGATGTAAAAGAGGTTCACCGCCTGTCAGATCAATGAATTTAACCCCAAGTTTCGCAATTTGCTTTATATTGGATTGGAAATCCTCAAACTTAGCATAAGGTGTTCTTTTATATTTCTGGTGGTCTGCGAAATGGCAGAATTCACAAAATGCATTGCATCTGTATGTTACATAATAGTTACAAAGTAGAAGCATTAATATTCCCTCCCCTTCCACTTAACTTTTTTGTTAAAAATAACGATAAAAGGGAGAGCAACAACATAAATTATGTAATAAAACTCAAATGCAATGAAATGTTTCAACGAATTCTTAATCTTTAATTTTTGAAGCGGGTATAGGAGAAAACCAAAATCGACTAAGAGTTTAAAAACTAATAATCCCAATACATTTATACTAAAAAAGAATGGAGATAGAAGAAAACCAACATGAGTTAAGAAGCCGCTTGTCATTACAAGATAACCCCGCAACGGTGATTTTAGACCACCAACTCCCCATCTCTTCTTTTGTCTATATAGTTCTTTAAATGTAGAACATGGTAATGAAACAACATGTGCATTAACATCAAGAGGATAAATAATTTTATACTTATTTAGTTTATAAATTGCAAAGAGTAAATTAAAATCCTCAGTAACGCTGAAGGGAAGATTTTCGTATCCGCCTACCTCACGGTAAATATTTTTTCTATATGACATATTATTACCGATACAGCTCAGAGGTTTATCAAAATTTATCGTACCGGCAGCTACTGTTAAAAGATAAACGAAGTCGAGATTTTGCATGCCACTAAAATTAGTATCCCACGTCTGTGAAGTAAATCCGAACACCATAGCAACATCTTTAGTATAAAACGAAGCTATAGTTTTTGCCCAGGTAGGAGCAACAGCACAATCAGCATCGGTTGTTAAAATTATTTCACCTTTGGCTATTTCAATAGCATTCGCTAAAGCATTGGTTTTTCCTTTTAATCCTCCTATTGCCTGCTTGGTAACAATCTTTTTAAATACCGGTTTCCCATGAATATATTCATCAATCAATTTGCCTGTATTGTCATCGGACCTATCATCAACAATGATGATTTCAAGTTTATTATCCGGGTATTCAAGATTATTGAGTGATTTTAAGCATCGTAAAATATTTTTTTCTTCATTACGGGCGGCAACGATAACAGTTGCGGTTGGTAGTTCACTATCATTCAGCCTGGGAAATTTCTTTCTCACACCGAGCACAAAAAGTATTGATTGAAGAGTATAAAGAAATAGTGCGATTAAAAAAATTAATTCAAACATTCAGCCGGAACTCCAATTTCAAATCCTTTTTTTGATGCGTCGTCCACAACAATTTTTATAGAATCTAGGATAATATCTTTTGATTTCTTGTTGTCGTGTAAAACAACTATTGAATTATTTCTTAAATATTTTTCAACTGCAAATTTAACAAAACTGATATCGCCTTTATAATCCATTGTAAGTAACGACCACATAATGTTTTTTAAGTTAAAATTTTGTAAAATTCTCTTTAATCCAAAAGCCGGCATACCATGCGGTGGTCTAAAATAATCTACTTTATAATTGTGATTTTCATTAAGAATTTTATTTGTCATACTTATTTCTTTCTGAATCTCCACTGAGTTAAGCCATAGCAACTTTTTGTGAGTCAATGTATGGTTACCTACGGAGTGTCCGCTTTTTATCAGCAATTCTGTCAATTCCTTGTTTGAACTAATATTATTTCCAATACAAAAGAAAACAGCTTTAATGTTCAAATCATTCAAAAGAAGAATTATTTTTTCGGTAGATTCAATAGTTGGTCCGTCATCAAACGTAAGAAGAACTTTCTTACACTTCGATTCCCATATATACTCTTTGAATAAGCTTTTTACGAAAGAAGGTGGAGTGTAAAAGCTCTTCATCTTTTAAGTTTTCGTCCTTTCCAGATAAAATTACCCCTAATGCCGGTTAAAGCTGTGAATAAGATATACGGAACATGTAACAACTCAGCAATTAAAAAGACTTTCAAACTTATTTTTTTATAAAAATATGGTGTACCGCTTTGAAGAATTTTATATTCAATGTAAAATTTTATTGCTAAACTTATACTAAATGAAAGAAAGAACCAGGGTGAAAGGAATACTCCTAGTAGTATCTGAATGACCATGCTTAAGAAGAAAAGATAAATCAATATTAGTTTAAGAATCAAATATTTATCATTATAAAATAAACCTTTACTTGCCCAACGTTTACGCTGGTTAAAAAATTCTTTAATCGATTTATTTGAGTTTGTTTTCACTATTGAGTTTTCGTCAAAACAAAACTTGACTAACTTTTCCTTTTTTGCAGCTATTTTCTGCATAAGGAACTCATCATCACCCGAAGAAAACGCCATATTGTCTTCAAATCCGTTTACCGAGATAAAAGCTTTTTTGCTAAATGCTATATTTGCCGCATTACATATTGTAGGCTTTCCCGAACCTATTAATCCTGCTCCTACAAGCACTAATCCAGCAAACTCCAATTGCTGGATTTGAGAAAACAGTTCAACATTTGATTCAAATAATACGGGTGCCGATACAAATCCAACTTTATCGTTGAACATTGAAACAATCGTCTGAAGCCACATCGGATGATGCGAACAATCCGCATCTGTTGTAACAATTATTTGACCTTTGGCATTCTCAATTCCATACCTTAATGCCCTCTTTTTATGGGCATTAGGAGAAAAACCGGAAGGAATTGAGAGAACTCTGATATTATATCGATGCTTATTCTTGAAAAGAAGATTGTATGAATTATCTTCCGAATTGTCATTCACATAAATTACTTCATAGTTCTCTAATGGAAAGATTTGTGCTTTAATACTTTCAAGATTTTTAAGAATATTTTCTTCTTCATTTCTGAATGGGATAATGATAGAAACAAAATACTCATCTCTCGGAGGTGTTGTAATGCGAGTAACTTTCTTTAATCCTTTAATTACAGTGTAAAGAAAATAAATGTAATGAGCAAGTAGAGCTACAAAGAGCACCATTAAAACAATAGTCATCGTTTTCTCCTAAAAAGAAGAAATAAACCAATGAGCGAAGGGATGAGAATATTAATAACAAAAAGTAGAAATGCAGCATTAAAACCCGCTTGTTCATTAAAACCGAACTCCGAAACAAAATACATAGAGGCAGCTTCTCTTACTCCCAATTCTCCGAAAGTAATTGCCGGGATGATTGTTTTAACAAAGATAGTTAGAGTGCCCGCCCACAAATGATAAAAGAAATTCATACTGTTTGTAAATGATGAGACTAGTAATCCGTATTGTATAATAAAACAACTATAAAACATAAAAGAAAAGAAAGATAATTTGAGTAAATCTTTTCTTTCAAGATTTTTAAGTATTCTCAATTGATTAACCATCTTTTGAATAATTACAATCTTACTGAACGTTTTGTGGAAAACATTTTTCCATAAGTTTTCGTTAACAAGTAGAATTCCAATAAAAACAAATAGTAAGAATAAAATGATAAATAGAGATAGAGAAATAAATTTTTCAAGATGAAATGAGAAATCAATGAAGAATATCATCGACATGGAACCGAAAAGAAAGATGAAAAAAAGATTGAATAATTTATCTATCATCACCGTTATTGCTACAGATGAGAGAGTGCTATTCTTAAAAGCTAATCCCCTTCCGAAATATTCTCCTAAACGTGCCGGAGTAAAAGAACCCGCCGCAAAACCAAAAAATAAGGAGTGAAAGATACTTTTATTATCATTCTCATCTAAACAAACATTACATAACAATTTCCACTTAAGGAATTGTAGATAAATATTCAAAAGTGAAAGTATAGCTGCTACCGAGAAAATGTAATAATTTAGATTACTGAATACCTCTTGAAAATTGAATGACCCATATTTAATTATCAAATAGACTAACAAACCGGCTGCAATTATTATTCTCGCCACAAAGATCAGAAATTCTTTTCTAGAAAAACTAAATTCCGTTGAACCGTTAATATTCATTGCGGTCATTAATTTTCGATTTGAGTTATATTCATATTCATACCTTCGGTGCAGTTACTGCACATATCAATCCCTCTCCTATTCAGAAGTATTTTTTTTCTGAATGAATTATAGTTGTCAGAATGCCAAATTTCGGTAAATGCTTTACCATTCAACGAATCTATTTGAAAAATAGCATCTTTGTCAAAACAGCAGGGAACGATTTTACCATCCCAGGTTATAACCGATGTTCTCCACAGCGCAAAACATTGATTTTTAATTTTACTTTTTAGACTTAGTGCACCCTCTTTTACAATATACCTTCTGTACTTATCGTTAGATGGTAATAATGAATCAATATTAGCATGATTACTTATCTGCACTGTTTTTAAGAGGACTCTATCTACTTTCAGTTCTTTACCGTATGCAAATAAATCATCTATCTGATGTTCATTATGTTTCATCACAATAAACTGGAGTTCGATAAATGGTTTTTTCTGTTTTAATCTTGTTTTTCTCTCGATTAATAAACGCAAACCTTCGTCCGCTTTCTTAAAAGTTCCTCCCTTCCTATACACCTGATAAGTTTCTTCATCCAAACCATCAATAGAAAAGATTAGTTTATCCGGAACACTATTCATTATTGTATCAATATTTTTCTCACCAATAAAAGAACCGTTAGTACTAACAGAGACATATATTTTTTTCCTTTTCGAATAATCAATCATCTCAGGCAGATATTTATTCAAGTAAGGTTCTCCTTGAAAATAGAGCTGTATATAAAATCCGGTATCTGCAATCCCGTCAATAATTTCTTTAAGAAAATCGATATTCATCAAACCTTTGGGTCGTGTTAAAGTACCGAGTCCTGAGGGGCATTCCGGACACTTTAAGTTGCAAAGGTTAGTCGGTTCAATCGAATATGAAACCGGCATTCCCCATACAATAGTTTTTTTTGTTAAAACCGATAATCTGTATGAAGAAATGATTTTCATCACATTGATAAACCGTTTAAGTGTAAAATAGCTTAATGGATTAAATTCAATCATTTTCAAGAAGTTTTATTTACCCTTATAAACGGGAGTTTATTCACTGAATTTTAGTGCTTTAATATACAATTTTTACGGCTCATTTAAAATCAATTCAAAATTAATTATTTTTCAGTTGAATATTTATATTATTAGAGGATTTTATGTTTACAAGTTTTTCCGATATACCCGGACACCAAAATCTGTTTTTAGATTATCTATATGAATTTGAAAATGTTAAAGTTTTTTATTCCAGGAATTTTAGGAATAAAGAGGGATATATTCCTCATTTTGAAAAATTATCCGATTCAAAACATATTGATAGAGAACAGCTTGTTAAAATCATTGAAGAGCAATATTCAGGATTTTCTGCCTCAAACAAGACGTTAAAGAATATACAAAGTTTAAAATCCAGGAATACACTTACTGTGGTAACTGGTCAACAAATAGGAATCCTCGGTGGACCTATGTACACGATTTACAAAACCATAACTGCGATAAAGTTAGCTGCCCAATTATCGGCGCAGTATGAAGATTATAACTTCGTTCCGGTGTTTTGGATGGAGAGTGATGACCATGATTTTGAGGAAATCCGTTCAATTAATATTATCGATAACTCAAATAATAATGTAAAAATTGAATATAATTACGATTTCCCTACAGATGAAAACCATGGCAGTGTAGGTGACATCACAATTCGTGATACAATTAATACTTTTTTTGAAGAGATTGAAAAAGGATTGAGAAAAACCGAATACACAGAAGAGATATTAAAATTGATAAAATCATTTTATTCTCCTCTGAAGACATTCAAAGAAGCTTTTAAAGATCTTTGCTTCAAACTATTTGATGAACAAGGATTAATAATTTTTGACCCGCAGGATAGTCGTGTAAAAGAGTTACTCAAGCCAATTTTTGTGAACGAGATTGATAATTTCCGGAATCACTCTGAAAAATTGATTAAAACAAGTGCAAAACTTGAAGAGTTCTATCACGCACAGGTAAAAGTCCGTCCGATAAATCTCTTTATGAGTTACCCGCGCAGCGAAGGATCTTCAGAAAAAGGGAGATATTTAATTGAACCAACGGAAAATGGTTTAAGATTAAAGAATCGAAGAATAAAATTCAGTTTCGAAGAAGTAATTACACTTATAAGAACCTCTCCTGAATTATTCAGTCCTAACGTTCTTTTGAGACCGATTTGCCAGGACTTTCTATTCTCAACAGCATTCTACATTGGAGGACCAAGTGAAGTGTGTTATTTCGCTCAGTTAATGCCTCTTTACGAGCTGTTTGAAATAAACCCTCCAATAATATATCCACGTTCTTCGGCAACATTAATTGAAAAAGGAATTCATCAAATACTGGATAAATATAAAATAACCTTAAACGATGTTTTTGTGAAAAGAGATTCGATACCCGATAGAGTTATTTACAGTTTATCAACTTTAGACATCGAAAAAAAATTCAACACATCAAAAATGGAATTCAATAAAATATTTGACGAATTGAAAAACTCAATCTCTGATCTTGATATAGCAAATTCGGATTTGCCTGAAAAGTATCGAATAAAGATTTTATCAAGTTATGATGAGTTATTAGCTAAATCTCTTGAATCAAGAAAACGGAAGTATGAAATCGTAGTCCGTCAAACCCAGAAAGCAATTTCTAATCTAGTTCCGGGGAATAACTTACAAGAGCGTGAATTAAATTTTATATACTTTGCTAATAAGTACGGCATGTCATTCATCAATTATTTATTTGATGAAATTTCTATAAGCCGGTTTGAGCATCAGATAATTTACCTATAAAAAAAGCTGCTCAACCAGAAGTGATTGAGCAGCTTTCTATTAAACATCAAATTGCAATGCTTATTTCAACATTGTCATTTTAATAGTCTTTGAGAAATTTCCGAATTTGAGTTCGGCAATATAGTTACCGCTTGCAACGGGCTGTCCAAAACTGTTTTTTCCGTCCCAGACAACTTCATAAGAACCACGTGAATAGTCCTCATTTTGAATAAGGTTAGCTACTTGATTACCGAGAATATCATATATCTTCAAAGTAATCCTGTTGTCAACCGGAAGTGAGAATCTAATTGTAGTTGAAGGGTTGAACGGATTCGGATAGTTCTGATCCAGTGTATAATCATCGGGTGTGATTATATTTAATTCTCTTGCTTCAATACCTGAAGAGGTTGATTCAAATATTCTAACGTTGATCTTGTTAGGATTATTTACCTTAACGGTATTTGTTAAGAAATACTTAGCCGAATCAACATTATAATTGTAAAACCTGTGAGAAACCGAGTCATAAACACTTTGATAAGATGCTACAACCGATGTTTTACCGCCTAATTGAAATCCTGCATGCATTTTTGCAATAAATGCTGATTCAGAATAAGTAGTATCTATAACACCGAGTGAATCATAAATATTTACGAATCCCCACATTTTCGGATTCGGACCTGAGAAAACTACATAAGCATCGTAGCTGTTCTCATCAAGTAAACTGCCTGTGCCTTTATATTCAAGAGCAATTAGATTATGATTATTACTACCGCCTAAAAGAATTTCTTCTCTTCCGTTTCCGTTAAGGTCTGCAGCTCCGATACCCCAGAATGAACCAACTGCATCACCGCCAACCTGCCACAAATTTCTTCCGATTACAGCAGCTTTGGTTTTATCCCATGCATAAAGAGGATTAACTGTACCGTCAAGGTCAATTAATGCAACTGAATAACCTTCGCTTAAACCACCGTAAAGGATTCCTGCGATTTCATCTTTTCCATCGCCATTCACGTCAACTCTTTGAACACCCATATAAGCAACTGCGTCACCTACAGGAGTATTTGCAAAAAATTCAACATAGTGATTTGCTTGTGCAGTATCCGGGAAAGCATACGTATCAGCACCGGTAGGTCTAATACTAAAGAAACCGTAATTATTCCAGAAATGGCTGACAATTTCTTTTGTTCCGTCACCATTAATATCAGCAGCAATTGAATGCCAATGAGAACCGGCTCCAACTTTTGGAACTTGAGAAGGAAGTCCAGCTTCAATCTGCCAGCTTGCAAATCCGGGGAATTGTCCGAATACACCGAGAACATAAACTCGGTTATCTCTATTAGTCATTACTAGCTCATCCAAACCGTCATTGTCAAAATCATAAACTTCACCAACTTCTCTATTGGTTCTGAAGTTACCTACACCCTGTGCAGCAAAATAGTCGGCAGGGAGAACAAATGCTGGTTCTGTACCATAGTTATTGTCCGTACCTTGATACTCAAATACTTGAACTTGAAAATCTGCGGCTGTAGTTGTTAACGGAAAAATGATTTCTTTGAAACCATCACCGTCTAAATCACCGCTTCTCACCCATCTTGGTGTAGATCCGCTTGCCACTCCTACTCTTGTTGGAGAAGACCAAACTAGTTCGAGAGTGTTAGGATTTGTTAATTCAAGAACATGAACTCTACCACCGTTAGTATAGTCTGTTACAACGAAATCCGGTTTTCCGTCATTGTCAAGGTCGCCGGCATAATAGACTGTCCTTGCACCCTTGTCAGTCGCCCAGGGTCTTGTTGTATCGGGCTGACCCGACACGTTTGCAACGTTCCAATTTGCAGTATTAGTTACCTGTCCGAAACTTGACAGAGTACCAATAATGAAAAATAGAAGTGTAAATTGTAGTTTTTTCATTTGTTAACTCCTTTAATTAGTTTATGGATTATTGTACTTGTGCTAAATATCTATCCACATCACGAATATATGTGGAAGTAGTAAATTCTTTTTTAAGTCTTGTTAATATCTCCTTAGCCTCACCTTTTTTACCAATTTGAATGTAATTAATCCCTGCAAAAAGCAAATATTTTGGATTTAATACATTTTCTTTTGAGACAGTTGCTGCCTTATGATAAAGTTCGGCAGCCTTTCCGGGTTCATTTTTAGCTTCCAGGCATGCAGCCTGTCCGGCAAATGCAGTTGCTTTGAAAATCTCGTTACTGCCGCCGTAATCTTTGTAATACTTTTCTGCTTCATCAAATTTACCGAGAAAATAATATGCATTTGCAAGATAAATTTTTGCAGATTCACCGATTTCCGAACTGCCATATTGCTCAACAATCTTCTTTAAACCGATAAGAGGTGTTCCTGCTTGTCCTTCAATAGCTTCAAGGAAAGAGCCCTGGTCATATAAAGGAATTACACGTGCCAATTCAACATTAGCTTTTTCATTATCGGTTTTCGTATTTTCAGAATAAAGAAAAATCGCTAAAACAACTACAGCAATACCACCAACAACATAAGCAATATTCCTTTTTTGTTCTTCGTAGAAAGCAAGTACTTTATAATATGTTGTTACCAGCTTATCTTCTTTCATCTCTTTCTTAGAGAATTTTTTCTTTTGTCCGATCATTTATTTCTCCTATTACAATGTCAAATTTATTATTTAAATCCCGATCCGGATGTGATTTGAAAAAATCCATGCTTTGTTCTCAAGATATACCTCAACCCGATAAACACCTTTTTGCTTTATAATGAACTCAGCATCGAAATTTTCAACCGAATCGGCAATTTTTCCGTTTCTAATAAGTTTTATCAATCCGGAATTTCCTGGTAATAAAACTCTTAATTTCAACTTTTTCGAAAATTCTACTTTTTCCCCCATCTGATAGATTTTATTACCAGCTTCCGCAAAGAATCTAAATCCAGTTGCATCGCCATGGTAATAATTGGACACAAAACATCTCCCCTCTGCCAAAGAATCGTAAATTATTTTCTTTGCGATACCTATTTTTTGCGGATTTTGACTAATTTCAATTTTTTCAGACATTAAGATATGGGTTCTGATTGATTTAAACAACACTTTATAAGGAAATACCTCAACTTCAAAGAATCCCAGTAGATTCACTTTGTGAGCATGAGCGTCAATTCCACCAATACCAACGACTTTTCTTTTAAGATTTAGTTTATCCCAAACTTCAACAGTTTCGGGATTCGGGGCAGAAATTGTTTTTAACGGGTGAATGAAGGATTGATATTTATTTTGTTCGGTAAGGTTCTCCATCCATTCAGACATGTGATTCCATATTTCGAGACCTGTAAAATCCTCGGTATTCCATTCAGTCCAGGGATAAGGCGGATGCTGTTCCATAGAAGACCTTTTTTCATGCGGATGAGCAATAAAACCAATACCCCCAGCTTCTTTAATCAGTTTTAGATATTCCTTTGCCGGTAATCTTGTTGAAAAAGTATCATTAATTCCGCAGGCTATGTAGTGATTTTTATTCTGCTTATCATTTATCTCACAACCGACTAAAAGGAGTGTTTTCCCGTAGAAACCTTCATAACCTTCCTTTAATGCGCGGAGGGTATTATGATCTGTTAAGAGTATGAAATCAAGACCGACCTCATTTGCCATAGAAGCGATCTCTTTAACATCACCTGATCCATCGGAAAAAATGGAATGGATGTGCAAAGCACCTACATATTCGAACATTTATAAATAAAAGTATAATTTTTTCAAAAAAAAGGGGTTTGATTTCTCAAACCCCCGATCCTATAAAAGGAAAATTAAATTCTTAAAAAGCGTAGCTTGCAGAAACGTGAGCAAACGTAGCTTTTGCATTAGAAAGGTTTCCAATACCATCTCTAATAATTTGGTCATTAACAGTGGCATCTAAGTTAAATCCACCAAAACGGAAACCAAGACCGAATCTTACGTCACCCGGTGTATGACCGGTTGTAACTTGTTCGTCTTTAGTTGTTGCAGATGCCATAGTTTGATTTGTAAAAATGAACGTATTAGCAACATAACCGAAACGACCGGTTAACCAATCGTTGAACTGCCATTCAGCACCAAGATTCCAGTTCGGGAAAATGAATCTTGAATCTTTAGTTTCTGGAGATGCGTTTGCAACTGCAGGGGTAGTAACTGATTCCATCATTAATGAAGGACCGCCGGCAATTAAAAGATCGCCAACTTTATAGTTAATACCAACACCAACAGCTATTTGTGCCATTGACGGTATATCCGTAGAAGTTTGAGCTTCAACTTTGCCTGACATTGTACCGAAATGAACTGTTGGGACTAACCAAATTTTGCTTGTCATTTTGTAGAACATTCTTGCATCAATCATCATGATTGTTTGTGAACCTTTAACTTTTATAGCACCTGCGCCAGCTGGTTCATAATTTGCAGAAACAGAAGCAAATGATAATGCCGCATCTAAACTTATATCAGATGTTAATTTCAAATCTAAACCTGCATTTAAACCAATTTGACTTGCACTGTTCTTATCACCAGTACCGGTTGCAGGTTTGAATTCATTGCTTGTAGATGCATAAGCAATACCGAGACCAAGTGTCATATTGCCCATTGTATAAGCACCCAATAATTCAAGGTTATTATTCAAAGGAACAATTGCAGCACCAGGAACATTTGCATTTAATTGTGATACCATTCCACCCGGATCAAGTTGTCCGATACTAGGCATCATAAAATCATCACGTGTTAACAAAGCACCGACAGTAAGTTCTTTGTTGACTCTGAAATTAAATCCTGCAAATTGACCTACATCTCCTACAGTTCCAATATCTCCCCATAAAAAGTTAGTATATTTTGCGGCGTAAGCCGGGTTAGCTGTAAGATCTACCGGATCAACTACATAGGGATTGCTACCCAAACTGAACCATCTTGCATAACCACCATACCGATGGCATTTTTCTCCATCCTGAGCAAAAAGGGTAACAGTCATTAAAATAGCAAATGAAAGAATGAATAGTTTTTTGAACATATATCCTCCTTAAATAAAGAAATTAGTTATTATTAATCCGAAACTTTCAGATTTCAGTGCCAAACCTAATTATTTTGGAATTCAAAGTCAACGAAAATTTTAATTTTTTAATTAAGCGGTAGACTGATTATCAGGGAGATGATGTTGAATGGTTAATCTTCTAATAAGTAAAAAAAATCGAATAAACTATCTTGGATTGGTAGGACGAATTTCAACTTCGCTGATCATTGCACGAATTGGAAGATTGATTATTGAAAAAACAACATCCGCCACGTCAGAGGGTTGTAGTATTTTTTCAGAATTTGCCGGAGCCATAATTGTATTTGTAAGTAGTTCAGTATCTACAGAACCGGGACAAACAGAAGCAACACGAACATTGTATTCTCTAACTTCAAGCATTAATGATTTAGAAAAACCCATCAATGCGTGTTTAGTTGAAGAGTAAAGCGTTCCGCCTGAAACCGGATTTTTTCCTGCAATGGACGAGATGTTAATTATTGTCCCTTCCCGCTTTGCCATCATTGATGGAAGAACAGCTTTTGTAAAATTATAAACTCCATAAAGATTGGTATCAACTTGAAGTTTAAATTCATCAAGATTAGTTTCAATAAACTTTTTTGCGATCATTACCCCAGCATTATTTACCAATACGTCAATTTGTTTATGCTTTTCAATTACCCGACCAATACTTTCTTTAACAAAGTTCTCATCAGTAACATCACCGACAAAAACATCAGCATCACCATCTTCTTTATTAATTTCACTTTTTACCTCATTTAATAGCTTTTCGTCCCTGCCGAAAAGCATAATTTTATAATTTTCTTTTGCCAATTTTAATGCAATAGATTTGCCTATTCCCCTCGAAGCACCCGTAACAATAGCGGTTTTATTCACTATAAATCTCCCTGAACCGGTCTAAGCACAATTTCTTCTGTAACAAGATTTCCTTTTTGCAGAAAAGCCCAAACAATAACCTTCGCAATATCATCCGGGGTCATCATTCTTTCTCCATATTGCTTCCGGATTTCTTGAGACCAGATCGGTGTTTCAGTAGCACCCGGGGTTATATTAATTACTTTAATGTTGTGTTTTCTGACCTCTTCCCTTAAAACATCGGTATATGCTTTAAGCCCGCTTTTTGAAGCAGAATATGCACTACTCTTTGTAAATACCTTTTGTGACACAACCGAAAGAAGATTTACTATAACTCCCTCCCGCTTTTCTATCATCTTAGGCAAAACACTTTTTATTGTATAAATAGAACCGAGAAGATTAGTATTAATAATATCAACTATCTCATTAACCGAATTAGCTTCCGCAGATTTGAAGGATGTTATTCCCGCAATATTAATAAGACAGTCTAATTTTCCTTCTGTCAGAACTTTTTTCGCCGCTTGTTCAACATTTTGATGAGATGCAACATTAAGCGGAAGAATTTCAACGGAAAGGTTTTCAGCCGCTAACTCCGAGTTTAATCTTTCAAGTTCGGTAACCCTTCTTGCCGATGCAAAAACTTTACAACCGATTCTTGCAAATTCTTTTGCAACAGCTTTTCCGATTCCCGAACTTGCCCCGGTAATCCAAATTACATTATCACTTGTCATACAATCTCGAATTAATTAAACTTAAAAATTCAATCCTGGATTTGGGATCATCCTGGAAGCAACCAAGCATGGAACTTGTAGTTGCAGATGAATTTTGTTTTTCGACACCACGCATCATCATACACATATGGAAGCCTTCAACTACTACTCCCACTCCTTGAGGAGAAAGATATTTATCAATAGTATCTGCAATTTCCTTAGTCATCCGTTCCTGAACCTGGAGTCTTCTTGCAAACACATCAACAATTCTAGGTATTTTACTCAAACCGACAATTTTTCCGTTGGGAACGTATGCTACATGGACTTTACCATAGAAGGGAAGCATGTGATGCTCGCACATACTAAAAAAATCGATGTTTTTAACTACAACCATTTCATCATATTTTTCGGTAAAAATGGCTTTATTCAGAACTGCATCAATGTCCTTTTTATAACCTGATGTTAGAAATTCATATGCTTTGGCTACTCGTTTAGGTGTGCTTAAAAGACCTTCTCGCTTAGGGTCTTCACCTATTTCTAAAAGAATGTTTTCAACAAATCCTTTTACTTTATCGATGTCCATTTATTCACCTTTATATTCAACGTAATTATTTTCAGTTTCGTACAGTTTTACCGAGTATAATTGACCGGCTGGCAGTTTATCTCTTAACTGCTCCCATATTGCTATTGCAATATTCTCCGATGAAGTGATCTTTCCTTTAAGAAAATCTACATCAAGATTTAGGTTTTTGTGGTCAAGTTTATCTGTTACATATTTTTTTATAATTTTTTTCAAATCTTTTAAGTCAAGCAGATACCCGGTTTGCGGATTTACTTCTCCGACAACTACGACCTCAAGAGTGTAGTTATGACCATGTCCGTTTAGATTTGAACATTTATCATAGATTTTCAAGTTATCTTCATCGGATAAAGCCGGATTAAAAAGCCGATGGGATGCTGCGAATACTTCACGGCGGGTTATATAAACCATAATTTTTATTCCTTTAATGCTGCGGCAACTTCTTCAACGTGTCCTTCAACTTTAACCTTCGGAAAGATAGTTTTTACTTTGCCGTTTTCATCAATGATTACAGTAGTGCGTTCAATACCCATATATTTTTTCCCGTACATGCTTTTTTCTTTCCAGACACCATAAGTTTCAAGCATTTCTTTTTCAGGGTCACTTAGAAGAGAGAAAGGTAACTGATATTTATCAGCAAATTTTTTATGGGATTCTACCGAATCGGCACTAACTCCCAAAACAACAGTATCGAGTTTTTCAAACATAGAGATTTCATCCCTGAAATAACATGCTTCCTTTGTACAGCCGCTTGTATTGTCTTTTGGATAAAAATAAAGAACTACCTTTTTTCCTTTTAAGTCGTTCAGTTTTATAGTTTTTCCCGATTGGTCTTTTAGTTTGAAATCGGGCGCTTTCTTTCCAACTTCAATCATATTTATAACTCCTTTTAATACTTTGTTAAAGCAGGATCAACTGCAACTGCCCATAGATGAATTCCACCGCGCATATTGATCACTTCTTTAAATCCGTTTTTAATTAAATATTTACATACCGAGAGACTCCTTGTTCCGTGATGACAATAAACAACATTTTTATCTTCGTTGTTTATTTCTTTAACGAATTTTAAGAAATCACTTAAAGGCATATGTTCACTATTAACAAGTTTTACAATATCCCTTTCCCACTGCTCACGGACATCAATCAGTCTCAATTTCTCCCCTGATTTGATCATCTCATTTATTTCATAAGGTGATAAATTTTTTACCATTATTCCTGTAAAGCCTCTTTTATTTTTTCATAATTCGGCTCTTCACCTGGATTATCAAGAATTTCTGCATACTTAACAATTCCGTCTTTATCAATTACAAACGCAGAACGTTTTGCAACACCCATATAGTCAAACTTTCCAGGTGCAAAAACATCGTGCATTGCTCCATAGGCTTTACAAACCTCTTTATTGAAATCGCTTAAAAGCGGGAAATTCAGATTGTTTTTTTCTTCCCACATTTTCAATGAAAACGGGCTGTCTACACTAACGCCTAAAATTTGAGCATTTAATTCTGTATAACGGCTGTAGTTATCTCTCATCGTACACATTTCCTTTGTACAAATACCCGTATTTGCAAACGGAAAGAATAACAATACTACATTTTTCCCTTGGAATGATGATAATGATACATCTTCCGTATTTTGATTTTTCAGTGTGAATTCCGGTGCTTTATCGCCTGCTTTAATTGACATGATTTTACTCCTTTTTATTAATGATTTTTATCTATAGAAACAATAAAACTGTTTTTAAGTTCATTTTTTTCAAAACAGTACTGTTAAATAACGAGTTAAATACTCAGACCTGTATCAAAGTCGAAATAATGAAATTTATTCACATCGAAGAACAGGCTTCTTTTCGAACCGGCATCCGGTTTTTCCCTTGCCGGAATTCTTGAAGTAAACTGCACTTGCTCCGCTTGAAAATAGAGAAACAATTCATTTCCCATCGGTTCTACAACATCAAGTGTGGCAACATACTGATACATTTCGCCGTCTGCCGGTTTAGTATTCTCATCGAAAATGTCTTCGGGACGAATTCCGAGCCAAATATTTTTATCAACAAAATTTTTCAGTTTTGCTTCATCCTTTTTTCCGAGTTTTATTTTCAATGAATTGCTCTCGCTATGGAAATTCAATCCGCTATCCAATACAATTTTTCCTTGTAAAAAATTCATTGACGGACTACCGATAAATCCCGCTACAAATTTATTTGCAGGAAAATTATATAGGTTTAGCGGAGCATCAATCTGCTGAATTATACCGTCTTTCATTACAACTATTCTGTCTCCCATTGTCATTGCCTCTGTTTGGTCATGGGTAACATAAACCATAGTAGCTTCCAGCTTGTGGTGAAGTTTTGAAATTTCGGTTCTCATCTGAACACGCAGTTTAGCGTCAAGATTACTCAAAGGTTCATCAAACAAGAAGACTTTCGGTTTTCTTACTATTGCACGTCCAACTGCAACACGCTGTCTTTGACCACCAGATAATGCCTTTGGTTTTCGGTTTAGGTATTCTTCTAATCCCAAGATTTTAGCAGCTTCATTAACTCTTTTAGCGATTTCATCCTTTGGAAATTTTCTAAGTTTCAGCCCGAAAGCCATATTATCAAAAACAGTCATATGCGGATAAAGGGCATAATTCTGAAAAACCATAGCAATATCTCTGTCTTTCGGAGAAATGTTATTCACCATTTTGCCGTCAATATATAATTCGCCACTTGAAATCTCTTCTAGTCCGGCTATCATTCGTAAAGTCGTTGATTTA
>Ga0208244_101100_pt1 | contig 17298 bp, 13 predicted proteins | sample SubbioCR12Aug_5A_FD_184828 | JGI IMG/M metagenome (GOLD analysis project Ga0208244, IMG submission 184828) | Serpentinite rock and fluid subsurface biosphere microbial communities from McLaughlin Reserve, California, USA - CR12Aug_5A (SPAdes) | ecosystem: Environmental > Terrestrial > Deep... | reverse complement strand
CCCAAAAGATACTGCTACAAAGTAACGAGAGAAGGCTTACCCTTGTCTTGAACAACCAAGTTTAGCCTTTGCTTGCGGTGGGCAATTTTAGGCGGAAAAAGTGGGCAGGTTTCAGGCGGAAAAAACAATGGTCGAATTCCACCGTGGAGTGATGCTTACATACAGGTCAAACAGAGCATCTCGTACGCCAATCGTTTGTATCAAATGCGTACCGTCATTAGGAGAATCAAATGAATACGTGAGAACGTGAGAGTAGTCTATTCTCACAGGATCGCCTTCCTTGTCGGGGATGTCTCCCACCGTCTCAGCTGCGTAAACGGCACCTGGTATTTCATTGATATCGATTCCAATTCTTGGATTCGGAGCCCCACGTGGATCAGCTCCCGCTCTCCTTCCCAATTGGTCAGTGACAACAAAATGCACGGCATCTGAGCTTGTGATATCTAAGAAGCCTCTCTGCTGTGCATATCCAATCTGACAAATCAATGCAACTATGAAACAAAGAATCCACAATTTGTAAACAGTTTTTGATCGCTGTGCTTTCATGGCAGGTGTCCCTTACCGTTTTGGTTTATAAACTATGAACCTGTAGACTGTATTCTTATATGCACCCTCCAAAGTATCACGGTTTGCATATCCTCCTGGATCGAGAATGTTGTATTGCCCTCCACATTTCCCGGTTACGAGAACCCAATGCTGGCTATTCGTTGAAGGATTGAATACTTCAGCTAATATCGGTAGCCCCTTCGATAAGTATGGGTCCAGGTTACATGTGCCGGCTCCGGAAGCTGATAGGCAATCGTGGTCGTTGGATTGAAGGGATTGGGATAGTTTTGAAACAGCTCAAATTGTTCTGGCGCAGCGATGACAATCGCGATCTCCTTCGTCCACTGTTGACCGTCGCTCGTGCTGATGCGAAACTGCAGGCGATGCTCTCGGTTGACGGGAGCGGACTTCTCGACAGAAAAGGAGAAAAGTGCCGTCGCTTCTTCGTTCGCGTTAATAGAGCGCAGGGTCTGCTCCGCTGAGGCAAACCGCAGCCATGAAGGAATATTCGTGGCTTCGATTTTGACTTGTGAAGCTGCAACCGTTGAGCCGTTGGCAACGGTAAGCTCGATCGTGTTGCCGGTGGACGCAAAGGGGATGTGATGTGCCGTTTGGGCTGAGACGATTTGTAAGAACCATATCGCCGCGAGAATGTACGACATCAATTTCTTTTGCATCTGTTTTCCCTCCTAACTTCTGATCTCTGACCTCTGTCTTCTGCTTTTTCTCCCCTACTTCTCCTTCTTTTTCGGTAATCGGTCAAGGATATACTGAGCGTTATAGTACAGAAACTTCCAACCTTCGACGGTGACAAAGCGTTTATCTCGTGGCTTGTTCTTCTTCTCGTTGTCAATGGTCTTCTCGTATTCCTTCTGCACCTTCTCCTGAAACTTCTCCACTTCTTTGTACGTGTTAAGCGAGTCTCCTTTGAGCAGATGCTTCTGGGCATTTTCTAAGTGGTTGTCCAGTTCTTTGACAAAGTTCTTATCGCCAAGCCAGCCGCTGGTTTCTGCCTGATGCTTCATGGCAATGAGTGTGTCGAGCAAAACGTTGGTGGGGGTTATGACGGTAAGATCGACAGGAATCGATTGCAAAGACTGCTCATTGAAATAATAGAACTTATCGGGATAGTTATCGAAAATGAGCGCTTTCCCCTCCGGTGGTAACAACAGGCGCTGCATGAGCTTGCCTGTCTGAGCTTCGAAAACGTAGACGTTGCCGGGACGGTATTCAACAGATTCTCTTGTTCTATCAAAATTCACCTGCTCTAGTATGACGTATTGCGCGTTTGGAGAAAGTAGGCCTTCAGATCGCCAAGGAAATGGAATTGGTCGATAAGTTACACCTAGTTCTGGGTCACATACAACATAATGTTGGTGTTCAAAAGATAAATAGTTTGCCGGATCAGGATTATTTAACTCGTGGAACTTTATTAAAGCCCTAGAATTTCTCCCATCTGACAAAGATGGCGCAAACGGAAATGGTCCAAGGTTCCCATATCTTCTCTCTTGAAAAGTTACACCACTAAAAGCATCGATTGTTCTAAAGTAAAGACCAGTCGAATTGGGAATCAGTTTGTAAACCTTCCGCTGATCCGCAGAGAAAAAAGGCTTGTTGTATGACAGAAATTGGGGCAGCGTGTCCACAGGTTGATAAGTTGTACGGTTGAAGATTATCGTTTTCGAATTTTCATAGTCGATATCTTCAGGCGCAAGGGAAATATAGACTCGATTTGTTTGCGTCGCATCAAGAACATCTTGGACCCAATCGACCGGATCCAATAACCTCTTTGTTTCACTCGGATTATTCGCATCGATGATGTCTAACACACTCCGATTCTGAACAAAAATTTTTGTCTGATCAGAATTCCAGAAGACCTGGAGAATGCGACCCGCATTCGGCAGAAAAAGATCAGAGACCCCAGTTCTCAAGTTTACCCGATGTATGTCGGCCTCCCCCCTATCTGTCGTAGGTTTGAAAAAATAGTAGTATGGTTGTGCCATCAAAATCTCCGGCATTATGCTAACTGATACTACTACCAAATAAAGAATGAATTTCAGAATGATATTATCTGTCCACATAGCAATTCTCCTTTTGCCGTTCAATTCCAACCAGCCGGTGGTCGTCCACTTAATACATTGATATATGTATCCCAAGCTTTGGCCCCGTATCCGCTTCCACTTGGTATCGGCTTCCATTCTCCAGGACTAACTGGGTTGTCAGGGTCAACAGGATGCCACCACCAGTACGCACCTCCATTATATCTTTGAAAAGTTTCTTTCCAAAGAAGTTCATCAGTTGAAAAATTGGGAGTATTGAGATATCCCGACGAGAGCGCACCCCTGCGTGCTTTTGCTCTTATTCTCCCTGGATAACCTTCGGCGTCTGTACGTTTTTGTTGAAGTAAAACTACCCCACCTGCTTTATTCTCCCTCCAATTCCATACCTGCTCGTCCGTTGCTCGAGGATCATCCAGCTGCATCAACCCGTAGCCATGAGGATCACCAAAGATGGGAAACCCATCCGCTTTGAAATGCTTCCATTTCGGAAAGCTCTCTAAATACACCACTACTTGTTCCTGCAAGCTCAATCCTTGTTTGACTTCTGCAACACTAGGATTCTCACCAAGAATTCTAAACGGGTTGCGTAACTCTGAAATGTAATTTCTACCTCTTGCCGTAGCAACAACAAACAATCTAACATCGTTACCGCCGCGTATCTTGTTATCCAACGTAATGTTCCATTGGGTAATCCCAGAATTCTGAGCCTGCGTTGCTCCGTGAAAAACATCACTGATTTCTCTCGGTTCAGGACTTGTCCATTTGACAACCAGAGTCCAATCGAAGGTAACTGTTCCGCCTGTGAAATTCTTCAGTTGAGCCTGAGCTTGTAACTGCGGCATCTGTGGTGCCGATGTAATCTTTTCATCCGCTGAGCCTGGCACTGGTCTTAGCACAATCAACTCCGGTTCAATCCCCTTCACCACCACACTCCCGCTGCCGCTCTTCCCTTCGCCAGTGACACCAACATCCACTTTCTGAGGCTCCAAGTCAATGGGATTTTCTCCATCCACCACAAACCATACATTTCCTTTCCTGGCATCTTCATACGGGACGTTGTCCAGCCACAATCCTTTCCGGCCTCCATAGGCCAATGAAGCATACTTCTCATCCGCTCGAAGAACCACATTCAAGAGCGTACCGCCGGGTAACTCCACATCTTTTCCTTCTTTGTCTTTTGCCTGGATGAAGAGACTCGCCGTCTCTCCGTGAACAATGGTATCTCGTTCGGCAGTGACCAAGAAGTGATCAAATGTGGAGATCGTGACGAGAAGATGAGTGGTGGAAATAGTTGGCCCTTCGCCATCAACAAAATAGATAGCTGCAATGGTTATTAGTATCTCCTCGGTCTGGTCAGACACTGCCCCTTCCACCCGAAGGCTGACCTTTCCAAGGTTCGCATCTCGATACGGTACTTCAGACAAGTATTCCGGATAGCCTATGCCATCCAACATGAATATTCCTGTTAATGAAGATGGATCGAAATCGGTCAACAGTTCTCGCATCGGATCATCATTCCTCTCGATGGTGTTTCCCTGGAAATCAGGGAGAGATCCAATGATGGCCACAAATGAAACCCGTGCGTCAGCGGGTATCTCGCTGAAAGAAAGGTCCCGGCCCCAAAGATCCAAGGCCTGTACAAAGACCGTAGTCGTTCCCCCCATGGGAATTGTATCGGGTTCTACAGAAACGTTCAACTTGGGATATGGGCCTTCCGTTGTGACCGCCAGAAGTATTCTCTTTTCAATTCCTCCCCCCACAGCTCTGATCTCCACAGTATCCCCCGGAGCTGAGGGGGGCTCTCCGTTGGCTTCAAAACGTATTTTGAAATGATTGGTCAAGGAAGCAAGCGTCACCGAATGACCCAGCGGTGCATTATCAGGAACGGATTTGAATTCTCCAAAACGACTCCCCCGAACAATAGACAGTAGAATAGGACCACTGAAGGGGAAGGCTCTGCATTCTTCCCAAACTGGGTCGAGAAAGAGCAGGGTGCCCCCACCATGCCGCACTGAGTATGGATCTGCAAATATCCTGAAACTGTTTGGATAACCAAAATACACCGATTTGGCCGGATCAATGCGGCAAGACCAGCCAGAGTGATCCATTCCGAGAACATTGCCATCGTGATCCTCAACCCTATACCACTCACCACATACTGACCCGTAACTATTGACGATGATACCATACCAACCGACAGGGGCAGGTCTGATCACGAGTTCCAGCCTTGCAGGACTGCCTAACCCTTTTCCAGGCCCCTCCACGGTCTGATACAATCCACACGGCCCCCAGACACGAATGTAACCAGCCGACGTCGACCTCCATTCATAGATGATCTTCAGCGACGGAACAGTCGAGGTTGCCGATGAGGAGTGATCCGCTGAAATCTCTTGCCGAACGCTCGGCAATATATCAACCTTCTCTCTGATCACAACCTGCGCAGAGAGCTGTGCGAATGCAAGTAAGAAACAGACAATGGGGAGAAACATCCGTACAGGCCAAACAGCCCGCAACGGTAGTAGTGGTTCTATCATAAGTTCCCCTGAGATTTTGAAAGGACATTGAAGAAATGATTCTGATTCCCCCCGGAACCAGTGGCGAAGAAAATTAAATCGTCTTCAGGATATTGTCAAGGAAAATCTGATTGAAGGCAGGAGGAACAAATCATGCCAATTGGCTTCGTTTCTCCCAGAAAAGAACTCCGGCTCTCACGCTCAAACGAAACGCAAGAACCGGAGCTCTCTTCTTCTGAAACAGACTTGCCTAATTTACGGGCTGACCTTCCGCATTCAAAATTGTCGCGCTTCCAAATCCGAGTTTCTCAAGCGGTCCGCAAATGCTTGATACATCACCCACAATGACGATCGAAATCTGATCTGGGTTGAGATACTTCTTTGCAACCCGCTGAACATCGGCAACACTCACCTTATTGATATTACCGATATAGGTATTGAAATAGTTGTCTCCGAGTCCGTACAAGACAACGTTGGCCAGCTGGTTCGTCAGTTGTGAGGGAGTTTCGAAACCCGAGGGATAGCGCAGTATCATTGAAGTCTTAGCCATCTCCAGTTCTTCAGTGGTCACTGCCTCGTTCCGGATCCGATCGATTTCATACAATGTTTCGATGACCGAGCTATCGGTTACCGACGATTTCACACCGGCCGATGCAACAAACGGTCCATCTGTTTTGCGGTACGAAAATCCGGAACGGGCTCCGTATGTATATCCCCTCCGCTCACGAAGATTGTAATTGATGCGGCTTGTGAACTGTCCCCCGAGAATCGTATTCATCACCTCAAGAGCGAAGTAATCATTGTTCGACCTGCGCGTTCCCACATGTCCGATGCGAAACTGGGACTGCGGGGCCTGCGGCTTGTCGACGAGGAACACGCCTCGCTTTGGCTGGGTCGCTGTGCCGGGGAATTGAACCGAAGGAATATCTCCGGATGTCCAGCCTCCAATGTGTCTTTCAAGAAACGGAAGAAGCTCCTTGAGTGTAACATCTCCAGCGACAATCAGCGTCGCGTTGTTCGGACGAACATGATCTTTGTAGAATGTTCTGAGATCATCGATGGTAAGGGAGCGGATTGACAGTGTTGTCCCATTCGACGACAGTCCGTACGGATGCTTGGTCCCGAAGACAACTGTGTTAAACACCTTGGTGGCCACGATTGCCGGCTGGTCGTTTTCCTGCATAAGGCCAGCGAGACGTGTTTTTTGAATACGATCGAATTCCTTTGCCGGAAAGGAGGGATTGAGTAACACGTCAGCATAAATGGTCAGAGCGTCATCAAGTTTTTCTTTAAGCGTCTGCAGCGAGGCGTAGCTCCCATCGATCGATGATGTGAATCCCATTGAAGCGCCGAGAAACGCGATGTCCTCCGCAATCTGCAAGGCATCCCGATTCGTTGTTCCCTCATCCATCATGTCGAACATCACCGAAGCAAGTCCTGGCTTGTCGAGCGGGTCATTAGCCGAACCGGACTGAAACACGAGCTGCATATTGACAATAGGGAGTTCATGCTGCTCGATTAGCATCACCCTTAAGCCGTTCTTCAATGTGGCGTGCTGCGGTTTTGGCAATGTGAAGGCGGGAGTTGCACCCGGCTTGGGTTTCGTGGATCGATCAACTTGTGCCATGGCAATCGTTCCCAATAGGGATATATACAGGAATAACGTAAGTAGGGGTTTCATGGTTTATCTCCATTAATCCGAAGTTCCGTTTCAGAGGGTTGCTTTGAGTTCGGTTTTTCCTTGCGGCACAACGCTCAGGACCACCATCGCGTTCATCTTCATGTACATGTTCGCCGCGCGCTGAATCTCCTGGGTCGTAACCTTCATAAAACGGTCGAGATCCTTTGAGAGGAATCCCGGATCGCCGGTATAGTATTCATAGTAGTTAAGCTGGTCACTCTTTCCGCCGAATCCCCCGACATTCTGAATGCGATAGATTGCTCCCGATTTGTATCCGTTCTTCACTCGGTCGAGTTCACGGGGCTGAACGAGCTCGTTCTTGATCTTCACGATCTCTTCGTCGATCGCCTTCTTCAGATCGGACAACGTGAAGCCCGGTTTTGCGGTTGCCATGATCGTGAATGTGCCGGCAATCTCGCGCGAGCTTTGAAATGTAACAACATCCTGCGCGATCTGCTTTTCATAGACAAGCGCCCGGTATAGTCGGGAGCTCTTTCCCTGGCCAAGAATGTTGGCGAGCAATTGGAGCGCAGCGTCATCATTGGAGAACAGGGGAGCGGAATGCCATGAGAGATAGAGCCGCGGCAGTTGAACGCGGTCTTCCATGAGCAGTTCTTTGACTCCGGAGAACTCAAAGGGGATCGGCTTCAGCCGTTCCAATGGTTTGCCGGTCGGAATGTCGCCAAACCACTTTTCCACCAGCTTCTTCATCTCTGACGATTTGAAGTTCCCGGCAATGGAAAGACCAGCATTGTTTGGTCCGTAATAACGTGTGAAGAAATTCTTCACATCTTCCAGTGATGCCGCAGAGAGGTCTTCCTGCGATCCGATCGTGAGCCAATGATAAGGGTGATGCGGCGGGTACATGTTTTCAGCGATGAGCTTTGACGAGAGACCGTACGGTTGGTTTTCGTAGTTCTGCCGTCGCTCGTTCTTTACGACATCGCGCTGGTTGTCGAGCTTTTCGAGGGTCAGGCCTTCAAGGAGGAATCCCATCCGATCAGCCTCAAGCCAGAGCGCAGTCTCAACATAGTTGCTCGGCACGATTTCCCAGTAGTTCGTCCTATCCGTGCTGGTGGAGCCGTTGAAATTTCCGCCGACATCCTCGATCGACTTGATCTGTTCCTCTTTGCTGATGTGTTGTGACCCCTGGAACATCACGTGTTCGAACAGGTGAGCGAAACCGGATTTCCCCTTTTCTTCGCGTCCGGAACCAACGTAGTACCAGATATTAACGCCAACAATCGGCACGGAATGATCTTCGTGCAGAATCACGGTGAGACCATTCTTCAGCTTGTATTTTTCATAATTGATGTTTACCTGCGCTGTCAGCGGCATTGCCGCGATGAGCGCAAGAGAGATCAGAAGCATGGTTCTCATGTAATCCTCCTTCAATAAGATCTCCGCATGGAATAAGTTCATTGCACAGAGCTTTATCAAGTATGGCTGGAAAACATTCATAAGACGGATTCCGAATCCCAAAGTTCCGACGCAGAGATCAGTTTACGTGGTGGACGCCTCGGGCTGAGTTGTTCTTTGGGTCGCAAATCGATCCCAAACAATCTGTAACAGGGGAGAAAGACGTATCGCAACGTAGGCGGTGAGAATTCCGATAATAGGATCCGTCAGGTAATGGTATCGCGCGTAAAACGTCGAAACAAAAAGCGAGAGAACAATAGGGGTGATGACGTAGAACGTCGGTTTGTGGTAGCGATATGCCATCACCCACATGATCGTTGCAGCCGCAGCGTGCGGGCTGGGGATCGATCCTCCCTTGTAATGAAGATAGTGGCGCATCAGCTCGCCCAGATAGGTGAAAAGGTATCCATCCAGAGGAACAGAGTAGATATCCGGCACATAGTACATCGGACTTGCAACGGGGGCGAGAATAAAGCCAATGTCGCAAAGGACGTTGGTCAATCCCAGAGCGAAGAAATACTCTTCCATCTGCGTCTCTCCATGTTTGAAATAGATAATGCCGCAGAGAATCGGATAGAGCGGCACATAGATGACATAGGAGAACATCATCCACTCTGTCAGGGCTGGAGAGATGAATTGTTGTGCCCAGAGGGTGGGCTGAAAGCCGAACAGATATTGCTCGAAATCGAGGATGTAGGCATCAAGCCATCCGTCGTGCAAGATGAGCTGGAGCTTGTCGACAGCCCCGAACAGATAGGCATAGGAAAGCGTGACGACCGCCGTTCGGGCTGAGAACCGTGTGACGCGGTGAGAAAGTCTCTTCGTCCAGAGGAGCGAAGCGAGAATAACCGCGCCGACGGTGATGTTCTTCAGGACCAGAAGCCACCACTGTTCAACTTTCCAGAAGAAGACGAGGGCGAGCAGTGTAAATCCGGCAAGCGTTGCAAGGATGAGCGCATCGGTCGCCTGAAGTGTGAAACGACCAACGACGAGCTTTTTATCTGTCATCATATCGCGAAGCGAGCCTTCCGGAACATTGAACGATGAATCAGAAATAAACAATCAAGAAATCGAGCGAAACGCCGAGCAGCCAGTGAATAAGCAAAACATAGAGAAGCGATCGCGAGCGAAACGCCACAATGCCCCAGACGATACCTGCAATGATCGATCCGAAGATTTCGCCTCCGGGCTTGCCGATGTGCAGCAGACAAGATGCGAGTGTCTGAACGAGGATCGCATTCCAATCCCCAAGCGATTTCCGCAATCCAAATTGCATGAACCCGCGAAAGAAGAATTCCCATCCCACATAGAAGAAGAGATACGTGAATGCGTGAAACGCGAATTGTTGTGGAGAACTCCCGGCTCCGGGATGAAGAGGGTACTCCGCCAGAAAATCACTCATGTTGGAGGATGGCCAGCTCGCGATCATCATGATGGGTGCAAGTATGACGAACGCTTGCCATCCAAATCGGGCATCGCCAATTTGTACGCCGTATTCCCCAAGTGATTCCTTGAAGACGAACTTCACCACAAACGCAGGAATGACTCCCATGAGGAGAAGAGATGCGAAGAACGTATAAAGGGCCGCATAGAAATGCGGATCCTCTAATTGCGGAAGAAGCGGACCGAGCGTTTCCAGGAAAAAGGAGGTGCTGCCGTAATACTTGAATGTCGTCAGGAGGAACGGGGCAAGCAAAAGAATGATCGTCGGCTTGCGATGGTTTCCGCCGAAAAGGCCGGAGAGTGAAATGGACGAATCGAATCTAGACATTGGCAATCTTCCGCTGTTCAAGAAGCCAGTGGTATGTACGGTTAAGCCCCTCCCGGAGAGGAGTGATGGTGTATCCCAGCTCCGTCTCAGCTTTCTTGCATGAGTATGCCCAGTCGTGCAGGAATGTCTCGACCCATCCCGGCGTAATCTGGGGATAGAACCCGAGGGTTCTTGCCTTCAGGCGTTCGAGTCGGGCATAGAGCAATGCGACAGAGGGAGGAAGATTGAACTGGATATGTTTCTTCCCGCTGAACTCGTCGATGTACTGAAAAATTTCTTTGAGCGAGCAGTTCTCCCCGCCGAGAATATACCGTTCACCGATTTTTCCCTTTTCCATCGCCAGCATATGGCCCTTGACGAGATCATCCACGAAGGCGTAGTTTCCGACATTAATACCCTTGTTCAGAAGAACCGGCATCTTTCCCCGGTCATACATATCGATCATCAAAGAAACGGAATTTCCTTCCGTCAATTTGCCGGGACCGTAAACACGGGTGGGATTGACGATGACAATCGGATACCCGTTTGTCGCGTACTCCAGAGCTCTCTGTTCTGCAACAGCTTTGCTCTCTTCGTACTCGGTGAAATATCGCTGGGTGATACGCGGCAACTCCTCGGTGCCCACCGTTCCTGGAGGAGTTGGGCCGAACACGACAATCGTAGAGGTGAAAACAATTCGCTGGATTCCTTCTTCCTTTGCGGCTTCAAATACGTTTACCATCCCATCGACATTTTGACGGAAGAACATGGAAGGGTCTTTTGACCAGTTCTTGGCGTATGCTGCGAGGTGGTACACCTGATCGCATCCACGCATTCCGGCCCTCAGTGAATCGCGGTTCATGATGTCACCCGGCACAAGCTTGATCCGCTCATGGGAGAGCCCATCCCGATTGCTCGATGCCCGGGTGAGGGCATGGACGGAGTGGCCCTTCTGCACCAGCGCGTTGGCAAGCCCCGTCCCGATAAATCCGGTTGCACCGGTGACAAAGACAGTTGGTGAATGATGCACTATCTTCCCTTTGGTGATGGAGGAATCCAGCCTGGACGAGACCAGCGTTCGAGTTCGATATGGGCCGTTCCAAGCGAGATGTTCATCTCGGCCTTGATTGGAATTGCCGCCTCATCGTTGCTGAAAAATCCCCGAAAATCTCCGGAAAACCCGCCGAGAGATTTTCCCGAAAAATTGGCCCGACCGCTCAATTCTTTCACACTGATACGCTGAGGATAAGCGTCGATGGAAACGGCAGAAACATTGTCGGTGAAGTCGATATTCGTGGTAAAGAAATCCATGTCGACGAGCGTGGGGGCAACAATCCGCAGATTCGAATGCAGCATCTTGCGCGCAAGGAAGACGAGAGACGCTCCTTCGTAAAAGGCATCAAGGCTGTCCTGAATTTTCTCCCTGACCTTCACGCCGGCCGGATACTTCCATTCCTCCATCTTCACCTGGCGGAGCGAATCGTTGGCGAGGTATACCGTGACAAGCGTATCTTTTCCATCAATCTCGTACCCGATGAATTGCGTGCAACGAAGTGGAGAGACGGATATTACGCTTTCGTACTGGCTCTTGATCGTGAAGAAGAAAATGGAGGGATCGGATTCCAGAGAGATACGCACGCGATATTGACGCGTTGCAGTTGTATCTTCAATCTTCTCGGTTGTTGCGGCAATCGTACCAAGCCGGAAGATCCACCACCGAACTTTGTACTCAATTCGCTCTCCGTCCATGAAGACGTTGTTCTCATTGCCCGGCGTTGGCCGCGCAGGAAGGAGAGTGGCCACCATGAGGCCAGCTACAACAAGAATGACGACAAATGCAATTCGCAAGGTGATATACAACGTTTCATATTGTGAGGTGACGGCCGGAACGCTTTTCTAAATTATTTATTGGAAGCGGCACTAATAGCTTCTAGGACGGCGCGTTACGTCGGTCCAGATTGCGACTAAATATATTTCGGCCGGACAAGTGTCAATAATATCGAAAATTGCGCTCACTCACAATGAAGGATTAAGGCATCGGAGTGGATGCGGTATGTTCTCTTCGGATGATCGTGGAATATATACTGGTCTGTGCAGCATAGAATCCCGCCTTCAGAGTCAATCGCATCACCATGTAGATTTGTTGGAAAAGAAAAATGACAAGGATTGAAAAATATCCGGTCTGCGGAATCTGTGACTCCACTACAGCGTAGAGACCGATAAGAACGAATCCGGTGAATGACAGAAGCACGTACAGTCCGCCTGTGCGAGGAAATTGTCTGAGACCGAACCAGAGACCTGCAAAGAAGGCGAGTAACGCGCTTGACCGATCATCCACCACAATCCGGATCTTCGCGTAATCGGTTCCCATAGTAAGGAGAGCAAGAAGCGCCGCAACGGCGAGATTCCGCATCATGTATAAGATAAACGGTGTCAATTCTGATGATTCGCGCTCGGTCCAGGGGGCAATGAGGTTTGTGATCGGGTCAATGACGACACTGAAGAGAAGAAAATAGATGAGAATCGAGAAGAGCGACAGTCGCAAAAACGGTCCGAAGTACCGCACTCCTTCCGAAAGGAATTCGGAAAGAGCTCCCTGTTGATTGCGTGCATAGACACCGATGAACCCGCCGGCGAAAAATATCCAAACGATCCCGTATAACACCGTGATCAGGAGCAGGAGGCTCACGTGTTCAGGGGAAAAACGAAATCGGAGTAGCAGGTCAATGAAAAAACTGCCAATACCTTTGACAATGGCGCCTGTCAGATACAGCTCAGCATGATGGTAGAAGAGCGCGTGGCCAAAGATCGTCAGATCGAGGTGCTTCACGAGCTCGCTGGTTTGATGATCTGCCTGAAACGTGGCGAACCAGTTCGCGGACATCTGATCGACAAGTTCCTCCTCCATCGTTGTCGGGCCAACATATCCCTCGAGCGTATCAAGCATTGGGAGCGCAGCAAGGAGGCTGAGGGCGACACTAAGAACCCAAGTAAGTATGACGAGGCGCTTTGCGCGCGCAACCTGGGAAAATCCGGATTTGTATGCATGGAGGATCATGGTGACACACTCCTGGATGACGGTTGTGAATCAGCAGCAGTCAGTGCTTTGCGGCGATGCTTATTGGGTCTCAATGCCAGAAGCTTCCAAATTCAAAATAGTTCTGCACCCAGAACATCCATTTGGATGCAATCTTCCGGGCGGCGAGAGATCGAAAATCACGATCACGCGCCACCTTACTGTTGTTGTTGTAGTTGACATCAAGGACCAACTTGCGATCGGGATCAACGATTGCATACTTCACGGGTGTTTTTCGGGCATACGTGAACTTCTTCCACCGGTATTCGCCGTCCCATTGCTCTCGTACAATCTCGCCGTTTGCAAAGACGATCTTCACGTCAACGGGGGCGATGGCCTCTCCTATCCGTCGAACAACCACAGTGCATTCATAGAGATTATCTGACAATTCAGGACGATCTACGGGCTCGCCGTTGTTCGTAAACATACCCTCCGAAGGCGGGATCTTTCGGTTCTCAATCGCATCGAGAGAATAGTCGAAGAGACTTGAACTGAACCACGTATTGTCAAAAAACCATCTCATATCCTTCCCGGTCACTTCGTCAACCGTGCGGACAAAGTCCTGCGTGGTCGGATGCTTGAAGCGATACCGGTGGTGAAACGTGCGCATGATGCGGTACATTGTCTCCTCGCCGACGTAGTTTTCCAGCATGATCAGTGACATCGCCGGCTTGGTATATGAATTGAGGCCGTAGGACTTATAGTACTCCCAGCCCCTCCGAGTCATGACGTCGTGCGTTCCGAGTTCGCGTACCTGAAGATTCCCCGTTGAATACCGTTCCTGATCGATGTCGCGGAAGACATAAGGTATTCCAACAGATGTCCCGGCGCCCTCCCCTCCGAAGAAATATCGGACGGTCTTAAACGGTTTCCACCCGCGTTCCATGACGCGAGCTTGCGAGTACGAATTGAACCCCTCATCAAGCCAAGCTTCTTCGAATTCATTGTTTCCAATCAGGCCATACCAGAACTGGTGTCCGAATTCGTGGACCGTGACGCTCTCCGGTGATGGTTGTTCTTCCGGAGCGAACATCGTTGTTCCTCCCGTAAAAAGTGTCGGGTATTCCATACCGCCCGACCTGCTCCCGTTGGCCGGATCGACAACCGTGACGGTTTCGTATGGATACTCACCGTACCGTTCACCATAGTAGCGAAGGGCTTTGAACGTGGCGTCGAAGTAACGATCGATCGTATTGGCGTGGTGAGGTTGAGTCAAAAGAATAACGTCAACCTCTCGCAATGGATGATGATAATCTAGAGATTCATCGGGATCGGGCTCGACGTGGCGGAATTTGCGGACAGTCTGCACGAGATGCGGAGACGCGAGCCACGCGAAATCATGGACATCGGCCTGATAGAAATTGAGTGTCTTGGTGCCGTCACCGTTATCCCGCTCCCATTCGGGAAACCCTCCGGTTGCTCCGACTACGTATCGGGAAGGAAGTGTAATCGTAACATCATAAACGCCGAAATCTGCAAAGAACTCCGTGGAGGCGTGAAACTGATGACAATTCCACTCTCCGTTCCACCACACGCCGATTTTTGGAAACCACTGAGCCACGAAATGGTAATCACGAATGACACCGGTACGCGAGATCGGGAGCGGTTGTTTCGTTTCAAATTCAATTTTGAACCGCGCGGTTGCCCCGGGGAGAATTCCACGTGGAGTGGTGATTTGGAACACCGTCTGATCATCTTTGTTCCCGTCGTCCGGCTGGATGTACGCGAATGTGGAGGTAATGTCGATCTCCTCTCCATCATCGAGGAGTTTCACGCTCCCGACATTCGTATATCCATATTCATCTTCCGTCATGGCGAGTCGTCGCAGACTCCAGCCGCTTTCTTTCGCGTATGTGCTCCGGTTGTTCTTCCAGGCATTATGGTAGAGATGGAAGGGAAAGTCCCGCTGGAACCGACCAGTCGTATTTTTCCATTCTACGATCAGCCAGCCGCGAATGATATTCGCTTGGGTATCGAGTCGAACATCCATACGGTAATTGGCTATCCGGTCGCTTTGAGTTGGGAGAATGAGATACTGCTCCCACCCTCGATCAGGAGGCGCCGTCTCCTGGTCGACCACGGTCGCTGAACCATGAAGGTCGAGTCTTTCGGACGATGGAAGTCCGATGAAGGCCGTAAGGGCAATGAGCACAACGAGAAGTACAGCATATTCAGTCGCGGAAATCCATGAACGTGACATAGATGTTCCTTTCAAACAAACAGAGGGCAATGTTCAATCATCGTCGGAGCTATGGCGTGTCAAACCGCGATCCTGTCCATGATTCAAAGATCTTCTTCTGCAATGGCGTGGCCGACTTTGATTTTGTCACCGAATAAGAAGGCACGGGGGGCATCGAAAGCGTAACCCGGAACTCCCGCAATCGTTCGTCACGAAATACTGTAAGGGTAACGGCATCCCCCGGTTTCAGCTCGTTGAGACGAACGGTGACGTCCTGCGCCCGGACGCGATATCCGTTGAACGCGATGAGCTCATCCTCCGCGTTGAGACCTGCATCATATGCAGGAGATCCGGCATGGACGCGCGCAATGCGGGTGCGGTCACCACGATCAGCGGCTTGAATGCCCAGATACGCCTGTCCGGAATCGAGTCTTGCATCGACCGTCAATCCTGCATAGATCAAAGCGCGCTCCCACTCAAGAGGAGCCGTGCCATGAACGAACGCATTGAAAAACTCTTTAAGACTGGAACCCGCAAAGTGTTCCGCAATTCTTTGGAAATCATCCACGGTGTATCCTGTCCCGTTCCACGGAAACCGGCGATACAGTTCACGGATGACATCATCGAGCGAATGCTTGCCTTGTGAACGATGGCGGATTTCAAGGTCGAGGAGCATACTGACGCTTGCCCCCTTGTCGTAGAAGTCGGTTTCGGAGTTGTACGCGTTGGCTTCGGATCTCCGAAATCTCACCCATACGTCGAACGATGACTCCGACAGGGATTGGATCCGATTTCCGGGTCTCATGCGGTCGTTATAAATCCGTTCCGAAAGTCCATCCACGTACCGCTCTGGAGAAATGAATCCGGCCTTCACGCGCATCCGAGGGCTGTAATATGTTGTCATCCCTTCTGCAATCCAGAGTTCCTTGACGTAGTTTTCCTTTGAATAATCGTAGGGGCTGATTCCGCGCGGTCGAAATTGTTTGACATTCCACGTGTGGAAATATTCATGTGCGACAAGGCCAAGAATCCCTCGGGCGCTGTTTGCATTGGATAAAACGAACGGATGCGAGTTCATGATCGTGGAGTTAATATGTTCCGTTCCCCCTCCTCCGAGCGAGGAGAGATGAAGCATGAATACATACCGGTCGTACGGGAGACTCCCCCAGAAGTCGAGATGAGCCTGAACAAGTTTCGTGATGTCATCGATCAAATCCTGACTTCTGTCATGTTTGCCACCGAGAATACTCAGGACGTGTTTCTTCCCCCCGACCTCAAATTCAAAATCCTTTTGGTTGCCGATAAAGAGCGGACAATCAGCAAGGTGATCGTAGTTGGGGGCGCTGAAGTGGTTTGGCTTTCCGGGAATCTCATCCAGCCCGGTGGTGACATGCCAGGAGGAGTATGGAGCAACGGCCAGTGTCACGGGGAGACGACGATACTTCTCAACGTACATGAACGCCGTTATGCCATCCAGAAATCCATATTCATCGTTCAATCCTTTGGTCCGGAGCTCAAATTCATTCGCGTAGACCTTGTATTGAACACGTACGCCTTTGCTCTTCCCTTTTCGGATGCGCCATGTCGACTTGTCCGTTTTTTCCCAGCCTAGAGGATTCCCGTTCCCGTCGAAGGATTGAAATTCCTGTACACTTCCTGCAAAATCGAAAATGATGTATCGTCCGGTGCGCCACACGGGAAGGACGAGATTAATCGTTGCATCATTGACGGGGAGCCGATCGAATGTGATCTGCACTTCGTACAGGTGCGTCCACGGTTGGGACATACCCAAATCGTATCGAATGACCGGGGCCTGCGCCAATACGAAATTGGCACTGACGAAAAGAAGGAGAAACGTTCGAATGAAATTCATCATGCAGATTAGAGGAATGAATTGAAGAGAACTGTGGGTTTAATGGCTATTCAATATCAAGATTTTTTCTTCTTTTTCAAGCGGTTTTTTATGGTGGGACTCCTAACAGGCTGTTGAAAAACCGTTCCTTCACGCCATCCGATAAATCGGACGGCTAGTTTTTCGACAAAACCCGAAGGGTTTCGCTGACTGAAAGGCGTC
>Ga0208244_101098_pt1 | contig 17317 bp, 15 predicted proteins | sample SubbioCR12Aug_5A_FD_184828 | JGI IMG/M metagenome (GOLD analysis project Ga0208244, IMG submission 184828) | Serpentinite rock and fluid subsurface biosphere microbial communities from McLaughlin Reserve, California, USA - CR12Aug_5A (SPAdes) | ecosystem: Environmental > Terrestrial > Deep... | reverse complement strand
GGCTTCCTCGCCCCAGGTCGCAAAAATTTCCCGCTTGCTCATCCCTTGAAGCGCACCGTAATGGCGCTCGTTCAATCGCCAACTGGAAAAGAAAGGCACTTCGGGCGTGCCCATCGCGGCCAGCAGCGTCTCGGCCGTCTGGCGCGTGCGCTGCAGCACCGAGCCATGCACTTCGTCGAAGGCAAACCCCGCTTGCGCCAGCCGTCGGCCCGACACGGCCGCCTCGGCTAGGCCGACTTCGGTCAGCGGGATGTCGGTCCAGCCGGTAAAGCGGTCGGTCAGATTCCACTCGCTGTGGCCGTGGCGGAACAACACCACCCATGCTGCCGGCGCGCTCATTCCGGTGGCTCCATCAAAACCTCGCTGAGATGGTGACGATCGCCCCAGGCTTCCAGATGCCAGCCCTGGCCGTCGAAGTGAAACCAGTTGAGGGCGCAATTGGGGATGACGAAATCACGCGGCGCATGCAGCGGACGACCAGTGGCCCGGCGATACACCACATCTAGCACGCCGCTGTGGCACACCGCGGCGAGCGTTTGCCCGCTGTGATGTCGCACCATCCAGTCGATGCCGTCCGCCACCCGTTCGGCAAACTGGCGCAGCGATTCGCCCGTTTCGAAGTCGTAGTCCAGATCGCGCGCCACATAGTGGGCATAGGCGTGCGGATGCAGGGCGGCGCCCTGCGCGGCGGTCATCCCCTGAAAAATGCCGAAGTGACGCTCGCGCAATTGCGGCAGCAATTTGATCGGCTGGTCTTCACGCTGCGCCAATGCCTGCGCGGTCTCGACGGCGCGTTTGAGATCACTGCTGTAGATCGCGTTGAACCGATGGTGTGCAGCATTGAACGCCATCGCCAGCGCCTGCGCCCGCCCGGTTTCACTCAGGGGAATATCGGTATGGCCCTGTATCCGTTTCTCGGCATTCCACCCGGTTTCGCCGTGGCGGATGATGCAGATGCGAGTACTCACCGGGTTGGAGGGATGATGCATTTCAATTGAGCGAAAGTGGGCTATACACAATACAAATCTGACATAAAAATCAGGGTGGCGTACGTTTTTGCATGCAAACAACAACCGCTTCGACTTAGCGTGCCGACCCAACGCATCATCTTGACACCCTCAAGTATAAGTAGATATATTTGTCTTCAATGCGAATAAAACATTAAATTCGCATGTACTAATCAAGTCAACACTCACGGGAGACGTGTATGGAAGCGACAACCTACAACTATAAGGTCGTCCGCCAGTTCGCCATCATGACGGTGGTCTGGGGGATAGTCGGGATGCTGGTCGGGGTAATCCTGGCCGCGCAACTGATCTGGCCGGACCTGACCTTTGGCATTGAATGGCTGTCGTATGGCCGTCTGCGGCCGCTCCATACCAACGCGGTGATCTTCGCCTTCGGCGGTTCGGCGATGTTCGCGGCGTCCTATTACATCGTGCAGCGAACCTGCCAGGCGAGGCTGTGGGGCGAGAAGCTCGCGGCCTTCACTTTCTGGGGCTGGACCGCAGTGATCGTGCTGGCTGCGATCACCCTGCCGCTGGGCTACACCAGCTCCAAAGAGTATGCCGAGCTGGAATGGCCGATCGACATCCTGATCACGGTGGTGTGGGTGTCCTACGCGCTGGTGTTCTTCGGCACCATCATCAAGCGCAAGACCAAGCACATCTATGTGTCCAACTGGTTCTTCGGCGCCTACATCCTGGTGATTGCGATTCTGCACCTGGTCAACAGCGCCGAACTGCCGGTGACCTTCACCAAGTCCTACTCCGCCTACGCCGGGGTGCAGGACGCGATGATCCAGTGGTGGTACGGCCACAACGCGGTGGGCTTCTTCCTCACCACCGCCTTCCTCGGCATGATGTACTACTTCATTCCCAAGCAGGCCGGTCGCCCGATCTATTCGTATCGCCTGTCGGTGGTGCACTTCTGGTCGCTCAACTTCATCTACATGTGGGCGGGCCCCCACCACCTGCAGTACACCGCCCTGCCCGACTGGGCGCAATCGCTCGGCATGGTGTTCTCGCTGATGCTGCTGGCCCCCTCCTGGGGCGGCATGATGAACGGCATCATGACCCTGTCCGGCGCCTGGCATAAGCTGCGCACCGACCCCATCCTCAAGTTCCTCGTCACCGCGCTGTCGTTCTACGGCATGTCGACCTTCGAAGGCCCGATGATGTCGATCAAGACGGTCAACGCCTTGAGCCACTACACCGAATGGACCATCGGCCACGTGCACTCCGGTGCGCTGGGCTGGGTGGCGATGATCACGATTGGCTCGATGTACTACCTGATTCCGCGCCTGTTCGGCCGCGAGCAGATGTACAGCACCAAGCTCATCGAGTGGCACTTCTGGTGGTCGACCATCGGCGTCGTGCTCTACATCGCCTCGATGTGGATCGCCGGCGTGGCGCAGGGCCTGATGTGGCGGGCGGCGAACGTCGACGGCACGCTGACCTACAGCTTCGCCCAGGTGCTGAACACCATGTATCCGTTCTACGGCATCCGGCTCGCCGGCGGCGCGCTGTTCTTCGCCGGCATGCTGCTGATGGCCTACAACGTCTGGAAAACGGTTCGCGCTGGGCGGGTCGTCAATGACGCCCCCATCCCGCAAGCCGTTCACGCCTAAGGAGACCGAACATGATTTCGCATGAAAAAATCGAGAAAAATATCGGTCTGCTGATTGTGCTGACCATCCTGGTCGTCAGCATCGGCGGCCTGGTCCAGATCGTGCCGCTGTTCTTCCAGACCTCGATGACGCAACCGGTGGCGGGCCTCACGCCCTACACCGCGCTGCAACTGTCGGGACGCGACATCTACATCCGCGAAGGTTGCGTCGGCTGCCACTCGCAGATGATCCGCCCGTTCCGCGCCGAAACCGAGCGCTACGGACACTTCTCGGTAGCCGGCGAGTTCATCTACGACCGTCCCTTCCTGTGGGGCTCCAAGCGTACCGGACCCGACCTGCACCGCGTCGGCGGCCGCTACTCCGATGACTGGCATTACGCCCACATGATGAATCCGCGCGACGTGGTGCCGGAATCCAACATGCCGGCCTACCCCTGGCTCGACCGTCCGCTGAAAGACGCGGCCATCCAGAAGAAGATGCGCACGCTGAACATCGTCGGCCACGGCTATAGCGAGGAAGACATCGCCAACGCACCGGCCGAGCTCGAAGGCAAGACCGAGATGGACGCGGTCATCGCCTACCTGCAGGTGCTGGGCACCCACGCCCCGAAGAACTGACCCCGGCATATGGACAGCGGAACTATCAGCGGCATCGTTACGGTCGTCTTCATCATCGTGTTCATCGGCATCGTCTGGTGGGCCTACAGCAAGGGCAACAAGCAGCGTTTCGAAGACGCCGGCCGCCTGCCTCTCGAAGATGACGACACGCCAGCCCAACAAGGAGACAAGCAATGAGTGATTTCACACACGGCTTCTGGCCGATCTACATCAGCGTCATCACCCTGGTGAGCATCATCGGCACCTGGATTTTTCTGAAGAAGCAGACCACCCGCAAGCTCGCCCCCGGCGAAAAGGCCGAGCTCATGGAGCACACCTGGGACGGCGACCTGCAGGATCTGAACAACCCGCTGCCGCGCTGGTGGCTGGGACTGTTCTACGGCACGCTGGTGTTTGCCCTGGTGTACCTGGCGTTGTGGCCGGGCCTGGGCAACTTCCCCGGCCTGCTGAAATGGACGCAGCTGGGCGAATACGAAGCCGAGGTGAAAGCCGCCGAGGCCAAGTTCCAGCCGGTGTATGCCGCCTTCATGCAGCAGGACATCCCCACCGTCGCCGCCGATCCCGATGCGCGCGCCATCGGCCGCAACCTGTTCCTGACTTACTGCTCGCAGTGCCACGGCTCGAATGCGGAAGGTTCCCGGGGTTACCCCAACCTGACCGATGGCGACTGGCTCTACGGTGGAGATCCCGACACCATCAGGGCTACGCTCGTCGAGGGTCGCGCCGGCATGATGCCGCCGATGGGCGACGCGCTGGGCACCGATGGCACCAAGGAAGTGGCGCACTTCGTACTGGCGCTGTCAGGCCGACAGCATGATGCTGCGCTGGCTGCCGCCGGCAAGCCCAAGTTCGAGGAAAACTGCGCTGCCTGCCACATGCCGGACGGCACCGGCATGCAGGCCATGGGGGCCCCCAACCTGACCAACAATATGTGGCTCTATGGCGGATCCGAAGCAGCGATCATCGAGAGCATCGCCAAGGGCCGCAACGGGGTGATGCCCGGGATCGACCAGACGCTCGGCACCACTTCCAACAAGGACGCCAAGCTGCACCTGCTGACGGCTTACGTTTACAGCCTGTCGCAAAAACAGTAAGCAGAGGCGGCTCGCCGGACCCTTTCCGGCGAGCCGCTTGAGCGCATTGCGGCCCGTTGTCGGGCAGTGCGTTCAAGCGGCTCAGACCTTACACGGACCTACGCAGTGACAGACGAAAAGCAGTCCGCTCCCTCCTCCGCCGAAGCGCCCATCGAGCAACAGCTCTACGCGATCCGGCAAACCATCCAGACGCGCGCAGTGCATGGCGTGTTCGCCAACTGGCGCATCGCGCTGGTGCTGCTCAGCCAGGCGCTTTATTACGGCCTGCCCTGGCTGAAATGGGATGACCGCCAGGCCGTGCTGTTCGATCTGGCCACGCGCAAGTTCTACATCTTCGGTCTGGTGTTCTGGCCGCAGGACTTCATCTATCTCACCGGCATCCTGATTCTCTCGGCGCTGGCGCTGTTTCTCTTTACCGCCGTCGCCGGCCGCCTGTGGTGCGGCTACGCCTGCCCGCAAACGGTGTACACCGAAATCTTCATGTGGGTGGAAAGCTGGCTGGAAGGCGACCACGTCGCCCGCAAGAAGCTGGACAAATCGCCGTGGAATATCGCCAAGCTGAAGAAACGCGGCCTCAAGCATGCCGTGTGGTTTGCCATAGCGCTGTGGACCGGCTTCACCTTCGTCGGCTATTTCACGCCGATCCAGAGTCTCGCTGCCGAGACGCTCAGCGCCAGCCTGGGGCCCTGGGAAACCTTCTGGATCCTGTTTTACGGCTTCGCCACCTGGGGCAATGCCGGCTTCATGCGCGAACAGGTGTGCAAGTACATGTGCCCCTACGCGCGCTTTCAGAGCGTGATGTTCGACTCCGACACGCTGACGGTCACCTATGACAGTTCGCGTGGCGAGCCGCGCGGCGCGCGCGGCAAGAAGGTCGACTACAAGGCCGAGGGTCTGGGCGATTGCGTCGACTGCGGGGTGTGCGTGCAGGTCTGCCCCACCGGCATCGACATCCGCAACGGCCTGCAGTACGAGTGCATCGGCTGCGCCGCCTGCATCGACGGCTGCGACCAGATCATGGACAAGATGGGCTATCCGCGCGGGCTGATCCGCTACACCACCGAAAACGTGGTGAAGGGCCAATACCCGGACAGCGGCATCCTGCGCCACATCCTGCGTCCGCGTACGCTGATCTATTCGGTGCTGATGGGGGTGATCGGCAGCGTCTTCCTCTATAGCCTGGCCACCCGGGTGCCCCTGCGCGTCGATGTGGTGCGCGACCGCGTCGCCTTGTCGAAGGAAACGAACGAGGGGCTGATCGAAAACGTCTATCGCCTGCAGCTCATCAACAAGGACAACCAGCCGCACCGCTACACGATCAGCGCGCACGGAATCGAGGGCTTGCAGCTCATCACCTCGGTGCGCGACATTGCAGCCGGTCCCTTGCAGACCATCGACATCCCCGTGAGCCTGGTGGCCGATCCGGTCGTGCTGAAAAGCCGATCGATCGAAGTCAGCTTCACGATTCAGTCGACCGACGATCCGCGCATCAAGGATGACGTCACCACCAAGTTCTTCAACCGCTAGATTGAATGGGGCATGACGCCATCATGAACAACGCAATGCACTCCAAACCCTGGTATCGCGAGCCCTGGCCCTGGTTCCTCATCAGCCTGCCCGCCACCGCGGTGATCGCCGGCCTGACCACGGTGTGGATCGCAGCGAAGAGTGCCGACGGCCTGGTGGTCGGCGATTACTACAAGGCCGGCCTGGCCATCAACCAGACCCTGGCGCGCGACGACGCTGCGCGTGAACTGGCACTCAAGGCCACGCTGCAAAGCGAGGAAGGTTTCCTTGCGCTGACCCTGACTGGGCATCTGCAGGAGTATCCGGACCCGCTCGTGCTGACCCTGGCCCACCCGACCCGCCAGGGCGAGGACCAGACCCTGACCCTTCGCCACGCCGGAGACGGTCGCTACCGCGCAACGCTGCCCGCCCTGCCCGACGGCAAGTGGCAAGCCCAGTTGACCAATTCCGCTGCCACGTGGCGCCTGTCCGGCGTAGTGCACAGCCCGTTCAGCGAAGCCGTCACGCTGACGACGGATGCCGATTCTTCCGCTCAATAAACAAGGAGCCTTACATGGACGTCGTACTGAATTTGCTGTTCACCCACCCGATCGGCCTGCTGAGCCTGTTCACCATCCTTTTCATCATCGGCATGGCGGTTTACCTGGTGGTCTGGTACAGGCGAAAGATGAACAATCCGGAAGAATGATCGCCACCCAATCGAGGAGCACGCCATGTTTCAGCGCATCATCTCCATTCTGTGGCCGTCCTTCCTGGTTGCCGGGGTGGCCGATGTCATCTTCACCACCCTGTTCGATCCGCTCGAGCTCATGTATCGCGGCGAGGCGATCTTTGAAAATCGCATCGCCGCCTACACGGTGGATTTTTTCATCTTCTGGCTGATCGCCATCTCGTCGAGCATGCTGACCTGCTACTTCCAGCGTACATCCAATGAAATCAACCGCTGCGCGTTGCCCGCGTGCAAGCAAGACCATCTCGAACGGGAAGCTGACAGCGACCGCACCTGAGCCGCCGAAAGCGCGGACCTCGCGATCAAGCCGTGCGTGAATAGCGTGGCTGTTCGCTGCTGGATTCCTTCAGATAACGGTCGAAACACATGCCGATGTTGCGCAGGAACAGGCGGCCTGTGGGGGTGACGCTGATCCGGTCTGCTGAAACGCTGACCAGCCCGTCGTCCGCAAGCGGCTTCAGGTCGGCCATTGCGTCGCTGAAGTAACTCGCAAACGAAATTCCCCATTCGCTGCCGAATGCAGCGAAATCAAGTTCCAGGTCGCACATCACGCGCGTGATGGCATCACGGCGAATCTGGTCGTCACGCGTGAGCTTCAAGCCGCGCTCGACAGAAAACCCCGTCGCCCCGACGTGTTCCTGGTAGCGCTTGAGGTTCTTCTCGTTCTGCATGTAGGCGTCGGCGGTCTGGCTGATGCTGGACGCGCCGAAGGCCAGAATGTCGCAATCCTTGTGCGTGGTGTAGCCCTGAAAATTGCGCCACAGGGTCTTGTTCTGCTGCGCGCGCACCAGTTCGTCTTCGGGATGGGCGAAGTGATCGAGACCGATGTTGATATAGCCGGCCGCGCCCAGCGTCTCGTTGACCGCCTGCTGCAGGCCGAGACGGGTGGCCAGGTCAGGCAGGTCGGCTTCGTTGATCAGTTTCTGGTGCTTTTTCATCCACGGCACATGGGCATAGCCAAACACCGCCAGGCGGTCGGGCGCCCACACCATCACCCGATCCAGGGTACGTCGAAAACTGTCGACGGTCTGCTTCGGCAAGCCAACAATCAAATCCAGGTTGATGCTGGTAAAACCCAACTCGCGCGACCAGTCGAGCACGGTCTGAATCAGGTATTCGGACTGGATGCGGTTGACCGCCTGCTGCACCGCCGGATCCATATCCTGAACGCCGAATGACACACGATTGAAGCCCATCTCGCGCAGCGCCGCCAGATGCGCGAAGCTCAGTTCGCGCGGATCGACTTCGCAGCTGACTTCGGCGTCGTCTGCCAGGGTGAAATGTTGCCGCGTCATGTCCATCAGGCGGCGAATGTCGTCGGGATTCAGATAGGTGGGCGTGCCGCCGCCCCAGTGCAGCTGGCGCGCCACGCGCCGCCGATCGACGTGTTCCGCGGCACGCGCCATTTCCCGGTCGAGCGCCGCAAGATAGGGACGGGTCTTGCTGTAGTCGTGCGTCGCCACCATGTTGCAGCCGCAGTAATAGCAGAGCGAATCGCAGAACGGGATGTGGGCATACAGCGACAGGCCGCGATCCGCCGCCGGCGCAGCCAGCGCCTCGGTCCAGTCGGCTTCAGCAAAGCCGGTGTGGAAATACGGCGCGGTGGGGTACGAGGTGTAGCGCGGACCGGGAACGCTGTATTTCTGAAGCAGTTCGAGGGTGTTCGGCATAGGGAAAGCGGCCTTACAAAAGACAGTTTTATCTTTTTAGCACAGCCCGGCCGCCAAATCCAGCCCCGGGTTCAAGGCACGCTCAGCCGGAGGGGGCCGAAATCGTCGTGGTACAGCCCGAACTCGTCGCCTGACGCAAACTGCCAGCCTTCAAGGTGGCCGAAATCGGTGCGGGATCTGGGCTTGAGTTCGAGCGTGAAGCGGCTGGCGGTGGACAGGCTGGGGTTGCGCACTGTCAGCATCACGGTGAGATAGCGATCGCTGGTGTTTTCGATCCCGGCGACCAGGCCCTTGCCCAGCAGCGACGCGCGAAAACCGACGACCACGGGCAGCACCGGCTTGATCGAGGTTACGGCCTGATAATCGGTGTCCTTGTAGCTCAACTGCGCATTGAGCTGCTCGATTTCACGCAGGCTTTCGGTCAACTGGTTGCGCGTTTCGACCAGGTAGCGCTCGGCCTGCTGGCGGATTTCAACTTCCTTCGACAGGCGCCGTTTCAAGTCGCCCAGATCGACATTGAGCATGAAGGCATACAGCAGCAGACCGCACGCCAGCAGCAGCAGCACCACGTTCGCACCGATGGACACGACCAGCCCGCGCCGCTTCGGCTGAAGGGAGGAGGAATCCGTCATGCCGCCAGTCCCGCCCTCAGCCAGTATTGCGCATTCCGGCGGCGATGGCATTGATCGAGCGCTTCAAGGGGGTGAGCCAGGAATCCTGCTCGGACTCCCACACGCTGTCGGTGCGATAGCGCTTCAGCATCCGCACCTGGATGTGGTTGATCGGATCGATGTAGGGACGTCGACGCGAAATCGACAGCGCCAACGCCTGGTTGTCTTCCAGCAGGTTCTCGATCTGCGCGACCTGCTTGACCCCGGCCACGGTGAGCGCGTACTCATCGGCGATCGCCCGATAGATCGTCAGGGTGTTGGGGTGATCGCACAGGTGCGCATACTCCTCGGCAATCTCCAGATCGGCCTTGGTCAGCGCCATCTGCACATTGGACAGCAGACCGCGAAAGAACGGCCATTCCCGATACATTGCCTGCAGGTGTGCAAGGCCATCGGGCTGGCTATCGATAAAGCCCTTTAATGCGCTGCCGATGCCATACCAGGCGGGCAGCGTGTGGCGCGACTGCGCCCAGCCGAAGACCCAGGGAATCGCCCGGATCGAGGCCAGCGAGCGATCGGCCTTCTTGCGGTGCGAAGGCCGGCTGCCGATGTTGAGCAGGCCGATTTCGGTCACCGGCGTGCTCTCGTAGAAATAGTCGATGAAGCCCGGCATGCCGATCAGCGCACGATAGGACGCCTCGCCGGCCGCCGCAGTGTCGCGCATCCAGTCGAGATAATCCTTCGGGTAATGCACTTCGCAATGCGCCAGCGCGGTGGCGCTGGCCTTCAACAGGCCGGTCACGCCCATGCCGATTTCGTAGTTGGCCGTCTCGGGATTGCTGTACTTGTAGTACAGCATCTCGCCCTGCTCGGTGAACTTGATCTCGCCGTTGACTGTGCCCGGCGGCTGCGACAGGATTGCCTCGTGGGTGGGGCCGCCGCCGCGACCGACGGTGCCGCCGCGCCCGTGGAACAGCCGGCATTCGATGCCGTAGCGCTGGGTCAGCGCGATGATCGAAAGCTGAGCTTGGTAGAGGTTCCAGTTCGACGCCAGGATGCCGCCGTCCTTGCACGAGTCGGAATAGCCGAGCATGACTTCCTGGCGGTTGCCGTCGGAGGCGACGAGCGCACGGTAGACCTTGTTGGCGAACAACTGGTCGAGAATGGACTGGCTCAGCTGCAGGTCGTCCACCGTCTCGAACAGCGGCGCCACCCGGATGTTGCAGAACCAGTTGCCCCCGTTGTGGCCGCACAGGCCGACCAGGCGCGCCAGCAGCATCACTTCCATCACGTGCGACGCGCTGTGCGTCATCGAAATCACATAAGCGCCGAACACTTCGTTGCCCACCTCGGCCTGCAGCTTGGCCATGCGGCGGAACACGGCGAGCGCCTCGCGCGCCTCGTCGTCGAGGACGGAATCGTTCACCTCGATCGCGTCGATGTGGCCGATCCAGGCGGCCAGGCGCTGCAGGCGGTCGGCTTCGCTGGCCTTGGCGTAGTCGAAATCGGAATCGATCTGCCGCAGCACGGCGGCGACGGTGCGGGTGTGCACCGTCGACTCCTGGCGGATGTCGAGCTGCAGCAGATGGAAGCCGAAGCTTTCGACCAGCCGGATCAGCGCCTGCAGGCGCTGCATCGCGATGATGCGATCGTCGTGGCTGATCAGCGAATCGCGCAGCAGATACAGGTCGTCGAGGAAGGCGGCGGCGTTTTCATACGCCAGGTGCGGGATGAAGCTCGGTACGTCGGCCAGGCACTGGTGGACGTAGGAACGGTTGGCATCCAGCCGCGCCAGCATCATCGCCGCCATGCGGCGATAGGGTTCGCGGCTGTAGATCTGCACCGCGGTGCCGCGGAACACCTGTTCGCCGTATTCGTCCTCGTATTCGGCCAGGCGCTCGAGGAAAGGCGCCGAAGGCGTGCACCAGTCGCTGCTGTGGGTCAGCGTCTGGCGCAGCTCCAGCACGCGCGCACGGTATTCCTCGAGCGCCTCCTGCATCTGCCGGTGCACCGTCCACTCGGTGACGTCCGCCGTGACGAACGGGTTGCCGTCACGGTCGCCGCCGATCCAGGAACCGAAGCGGATGAAGCTCGGCACGTTCACCACATTACCGCCGTCGGCGTTGACGCCGAAATGCTTGCGGATGGCTTTCTCGAAATACTGGTAAGCCTTCGGCACCGCCTCGAACAGGCTTTCCCGCACGTAATAGAGGCCGTTGCGCACTTCGTCGCGCACTTCCAGCTTGGCGCTGCGCAACTCGTCGGTGCGCCACATCACCTGGATTTCGGCCGCCAGCTGCGCTTCCAGTTCGCGCTGGTCGTTCACCCCCAGGATCGGGCTGTACATCTGGTCGCAGATCAGGAAGATCCGGCGCATCCCTTCCATCACCGCGCGGCGGCGCGCCTCGGTGGGATGGGCGGTGAACACCGGCGCGAAATGCAGCCGGTCGAGCATGCCCTGCAGGGTATTCACCGTGATGCCCTGTGCCTTGAGGTCGCCCAGGGTGCGGTCGAATGAGCCTTCCCACAGCGCCATGCCGTGCGACAGCAGGCGGCGGCGATTGCGGTGGGCAAAGCTTTCTTCTGCCACGTTGACCAGCATGAAATAGCTGGAGAACGCGCGCACCACCAGTTCCACCTTGGCGGCGGGCATGGCGTCGATCATTTCCATCAACTCGGTGCGGCGCTGCTGATCTTCCTGCTGTTGCAGCTCGGCGAAGCCGCGACGCAGCGTTTCCACGGCTTCGAACACATCTTCGCCGGCAAATTGCAGCAGCACCTGGCCCAGCAGAGTGCCCAGCAACTTGACCTGCGCGCGCAGGTGATCGTCTGTCAGAAGATTTTCGGGTGCATTCATGGCAAAAGAATCAGCCCGGCCAGCGGGGTTCAATGGCAAAGCCGGTTATTTTCTCATAGACAACGTTTATCACCCAACCGCGCGACGCGCGTTGCGGAACATCCTTAGCCAGGGCGCATCGCCCGTCAGGCCGTCCGGTTTCCACGACAGCTGCGCGGCGCGGAATACGCGCTCCGGGTGCGGCATCAGGATGCTGAAGCGGCCCTGCGCCGTGGTGAAGCCGGTCAAGCCCCCGGCCGAGCCGTTCGGGTTGGCCGGATAGGTTTCGGTCGGCGCGCCGCGATGATCGACGTAGCGCAGGGTGGGCAGCGCCTGGGCGGCGTGCCCGGCATCGCGGAACTCGACCCGGCCTTCGCCGTGCGACACCGCGATCGGCATCACCGAGCCGGCCATGCCGGCGAAGAACAGCGACGGCGAATCCAGCACTTCCACCAAAGCGAAGCGCGCCTCAAACTGCTCCGACAGGTTGCGCTCGAAACGCGGCCAGGCCGCGGCGCCGGGAATCAGGTCATGCAGCTGGCTCATCATCTGGCAGCCGTTGCACACGCCCAGCGCGAAGGTGTCGCCACGCTCGAAGAAAGCCGCAAACTGGTCGCGCGCGCGGGGGTTGAACAGGATCGACTTGGCCCAGCCGCCGCCGGCGCCCAATACATCGCCGTAGCTGAAGCCGCCGCAGGCAGCCAGCCCGGTGAAATCGGCCAGGCTGACCCGGCCGGACAGGATATCGCTCATGTGGACATCGACCGCGGCAAAGCCGGCGGCATCAAACGCAGCGGCCATTTCGACCTGGCCGTTGACGCCCTGCTCGCGCAGCACCGCGACGCGCGGACGCTTGCCGCTCGCAACGTAGGGCGCGGCGATGTCTTCATTCACATCGAAGTTCGGCGCGTAGCGCAGGCCGGGGTCGGCCGCGTCGGCGTGGGCCGCGTATTCCTGTTCGGCACAGGCCGGGTTGTCGCGCAGCTTCGCCATTTCGTAGCTGGTGCGTGCCCAGGCGCTTTGCAGATCGGTGCGCGCCTCGTCGAGAATCACCCGTTCGCGACGCAGCACGCGCACACGGTCGGCCGAATGGGGCTGGCCAACCACATGGAATTCGCCGCGCAGGCCGGCATCGAAGAAAGCCTGCATCACCCCCTGCGTGTCGGCGCGACGAACCTGCAGCAGCGCGCCCGCCTCTTCGCTGAACAACACGTTGAAAATGCGCTCGGAGTAGCCGCGCGGATCCAGCGTGCCCGGTTCCGGCTGGCCCGCTTCCTCGACGTCGAGGCGAATCTTGTCGGAGCAGAGTTCGTCGACGTCGATCTCTACCCCGCAATGGCCGGCGAAGGCCATTTCGCACACGGCGGCAAACAGGCCGCCGTCGGAACGGTCATGGTAGGCCAGCAGCTTGCCGTCCGCATTGAGCGTCTGCACGGTGTCGAAGAAGGCCTTGAGCGCCGCAGCCACCGGCGCGTCCGGGCACGAGTCGCCGACCTGCTTGTAGGCCTGGGCGAAGCTCGACGCACCGAGGCGGTTCTTGCCGCGCCCGAGGTCGATCAGGATGAGGTCGGTGTCGCCGGCGTCGGTGCGCAGTTGCGGCGTCAGATGCTGCGTCGCATCGGGGGTGGTGGCAAACGCCGAGATCACCAGCGAGATTGGCGAGGTCACCGCCTTCTTCTCGCCGCCGTCCTGCCACACACTCTTCATGCTCATCGAATCCTTGCCGACCGGAATCGAGATGCCCAGCGCCTGGCAGTAATTCGAGACCGCCGCCACCGTGTCGAACAGCGCAGCGTCCTCGCCGGGATGGCCGGCGGGCGCCATCCAGTTGGCCGACAGCTTCACCTGCCCCAGGCCCTCGACGCGTGCGGCGGCGAGGTTGGTGACCGCCTCGACGATCGCCATGCGCCCCGATGCGGGCGCATCGATCAAGGCTAGCGGCGCTTTCTCGCCGATGGAAAATACCTCGCCCTGCGTCGTCTGGTAGCCCGCCAGGGTGATCGCGCAATCGGCCACCGGCACCTGCCACGGCCCCACGCACTGGTCGCGCGCAGTGAGGCCGCCGACCGAGCGGTCGCCGATGGCAATCAGGAACATCTTCGACGCCACGCCGGGCAGCGCCAGCACGCGGTAGACCGCCTCCTTGAGGTCGATGTCGTCGAGCGCCAGCGGCGCCGGCAGGGCCGGCTGGTGCACCACGTCGCGCGTCATCTTGGGCGGCTTGCCGAGGATGACGTCGAGGCTGACGTCGACCGGCGCATTCTGGAAGTGGCTGTCGGTCACCCGCAGGTGATTTTCTTCAGTGGCCTCGCCCAGCACGGCGAACGGGCAGCGCTCGCGCTCGCACATGGCGCGGAATTCGTCGAGGCGGCCCGGCGGAATCGCCAGCACATAGCGCTCCTGCGCCTCGTTGCACCAGATCTCGCGCGGCGACATGCCGGATTCTTCCGACGGCGCGGCGCGCAGTTCGAAGCGGCCGCCGCGGCCGCCGCCGTGCACCAGCTCGGGCAGCGCATTCGACAGGCCGCCGGCACCGACGTCGTGGATGGACAGGATGGGATTGTTGTCGCCCAACTGCCAGCAGCGGTCGATGACCTCCTGCGCGCGCCGCTCCATTTCCGGGTTGCCGCGCTGCACCGAATCGAAGTCGAGATCGGCCGCGTTGGCGCCGGTGTCCATCGACGAGGCGGCGCCGCCGCCCAGGCCGATCAGCATGCCCGGGCCGCCCAGCTGGATCAGCAGCGTGCCGACCGGCAGCAGCTTCTTCTCCACATGGTCGGCGCGGATGCTGCCGACGCCGCCCGCCAGCATGATGGGCTTGTGATAGCCGCGCCGCTGCCCGGCAACCGTCTCTTCGAACGTGCGGAAATAGCCGGCAAGGTTCGGCCGGCCGAATTCGTTGTTGAACGCAGCGGCACCGATCGGGCCTTCGAGCATGATGGCGAGCGGGGTGACGATGCGATCCGGCTTGCCGTAGGCAGTGGCTTCCCACGGCTGTTCATAGCCGGGGATATTGAGGTTGGACACCGAGAAGCCGGCAAGCCCGGCCTTGGGCTTGGAGCCGATGCCGGTCGCGCCCTCGTCGCGGATTTCACCGCCGCTGCCGGTGGCCGCGCCCGGAAAGGGCGAGATCGCCGTCGGGTGGTTGTGTGTTTCCACCTTCATCAGCACGTGGGTGAGTTCGCTGCTGTAGGCGTAGCGGCCGTCGGCGCGCGGATAGAAGCGGTCGATCTGCGCGCCCTCGATCACCGAGGAGTTGTCGGAATACGCCACCACCGTGCCTTCAGGATGGGCGGCGTGGGTATCGCGGATCATGCCGAACAGCGACTTGGCCTCTTCGACGCCGTCGATCACCCAGCTGGCGTTGAAGATCTTGTGGCGGCAGTGCTCGGAGTTGGCCTGCGCGAACATCATCAGTTCGACATCGGTGGGATTGCGCCCGATGCGGGTGAAGTTCTCCAGCAGGTACTCGACTTCGTCGTCCGACAGCGCCAGGCCCAGCCGCTTGTTGGCGGCCTCCAGCGCGGCGCGGCCGCCGCCCAGCACGTCGACCGACGCCAGCGCGCGCGGCGGCACGTGGCGGAACAGCTGGTCGACATCGGTCAGCGTCATCACCGCTTCGGTCATGCGGTCGTGCAAGAGCGGCAGCAGGCGCGCCCTGGCCTCGGCCGACAACGACTGGCCAGCCGCGTCCAGCACATGGAAAGCTACCCCGCGCTCGATCCGCTTGAAGCCGGCCAGCCCGCAATTCTTCAGGATGTCGGTGGCCTTCGACGACCATGGCGAAATCGTGCCGGGACGCGGCGTGACCAGGATCAGCGGATCATTGGCGGTCGGCGCATCAGTCGGCGTGCCGTAATCGAGCGCCTGCTCGACCAGGCGCATCTGCGCGGCGTCCAGCGCGGCGTCCACTTCCAGAAAATGCCAGTGGCGCGCCGCCAGCGTACCCAGGCTCAGGCCCTGCTGCGCGGCCTCGCGGCGAATTTTATCGAGACGGAACGGGGACAGCGCGGCAGCGCCGGGAAGGGGGACGATTGCAGACATGTGCGTCTTTGCGAACGGGCAAAGGCGCTATTTTAGCCGATCGGGGCGCTTCTCCGAGCCGGCTTATTGGCGATTGCCGGCCTGCTTTTGCCAGGCCTCGAGGCAATCCAGACCGCAGAAATGATGGACATAGTCCTGCGCGTCCGTCACCTTGACAGAATCGGCGGGAATTTCCTTCAGGCAGACGGCGCAGGTCACCACCGTGCAGGCCGCCTCGTCGGAACATTGCGCCACCAAGGCGCCCGACGGGGTGCGATGTTGGGTATCCATAGCGTGTTCCTCAAACCAGTGGATACCCGCAGTCTAGGTCACCCCACGCGTCCCGCAAGCCGCCGGATCAGTAGCCGGCTTCGCTCATCGCCTGTTTGATGGTCTTGTAATCGGCTTCCTTGTCGATCACGAAACCCGTCACCTTGCTGTGGATGGTTTGCTGCAGCGAGGCAATGGCGCTTGCGCTCAGCCCGGCCGCCGCCGCGCCCAGCTTGTTCTGGTCGGCCGCGCTCAGGCGGTTGGTCGCCATCAGGGTAAAGTCCGGCGTGGTCGGCAGGGGATACCACACCTCGACCAGGCCGCTTTCGACCAGCTTGTTGGCCGCGCCACTGCGCAGACTGCCGGCCTGGGCATAGTCCCGCTCGATCGCCAGCGCCACATCGTCCTGCGTCTTGAAGTTGTAGATCTTTTCCGGCTGAATCTTGTTGTTCTTCAGGGTATGGCGCGCCATGACGTCGAGCCAGGACTCCTTCTCGGTCAGCGCCACGGCCTTCACCGTCGCGCCCTTGCGCCGCACCAGCACGCCCGTGGCCTGATCGCGCACGCGGACGACCGGCGAATAATCGTGGTCGAGCACGGCCACCGCCACCGAAGGCGGCACGAAATAGAGATCCAGCCGCCCGCTTTTCAGTGAACCCATCACGCTGCGGATGGTGCGGAACAGGGTGAGCTTGGGTTGCGCATTGATGGCCGCCCCCAGCGCATCGGCGAAGGGCGTGGCATAGGCGCGAAAGTCCGCCATCAGGATGTCGGCCTTGCCGGTGCCTGGATAAATGCCGATGTTAAGACTGGCCTTGGCGGCATGAGCCGTCAGGGGCAACGCGGGGAGGATGGCCAGTCCCGCCAGAAAGTTCCGTCTGCGCATGTCAACGTCCTTTGAGTGGTTGTTGGGGTTTCGGTGCCAGATTAACGGCAGTTTTGCAGCGCACTGAATACCCTCGCACTAGTCAAGTCGGACTAGCGCGACCGGGGATTTAAAGGCATGCTTTGACGTGATCGACCCTCAGCTGGAAGCCGGTTGCAGGGCCCTCCCCCAATCCGCAGCGCTTTCCCTCTCGCCCATGCCGATCGATCCCTTTTCCCTGGTCTCTCCACCGCTGTTCACGGCCGCCGACCACCGCAGCCTCGAACGGCAGTGGGCGGAGCGTCATCCCGGGATCTCGCTGATGGAGCGGGCAGGTGCCGCTGCAGCCGAACTCGCCGGCAGCCTGGCCCGCGAATCGGGCGAACCCGCCCTGGTCCTGGCTGGCCCCGGCAACAACGGCGGCGACGCCCTGGTCGCCGCCCGC
>Ga0208244_101096_pt1 | contig 17412 bp, 14 predicted proteins | sample SubbioCR12Aug_5A_FD_184828 | JGI IMG/M metagenome (GOLD analysis project Ga0208244, IMG submission 184828) | Serpentinite rock and fluid subsurface biosphere microbial communities from McLaughlin Reserve, California, USA - CR12Aug_5A (SPAdes) | ecosystem: Environmental > Terrestrial > Deep... | reverse complement strand
CAGGTAGTCGATAAAAAACGGCAACTGTCCCAACGGCGTTACGGCCGCTTGCGGATTCCATTCGACATGAATCCGCCCGCCAAATGTGTCGACCGTTACGGGTTCGGCTAAGGGGATCAATGCTTTTGATTGGCCTTCACCCAATGGGTGAGTCATGATCTCTTGCATAAGCGCCTCTTTCTCAATTGATATCAATTACTTGAGATAGTTTAGCAAGTTTTAACTGCTCTTTTTAGGTTTATCCATCAATTCGAAGGAGATAGGATCATTGATTATCAGCTCTTGCTATATCGAATTATGATGGGGCTGTACTGCTGTCTTTACGCCTCAATGCCGTAAGCTAAGTACTTTTCCGTTCACCTTGAGCCCTTCGACAACGCTCAGGAAGCCATGCCGAAGGATGAACGGAAAGTCCGAGTCGATAAGTTAAGCCGTCCAGGTTTCGACAGCCTTACCATGAACGACTTAACTTAATCACATTGCATCCTAAACCTTGAACAATTGTTCCAACGTATCGACAAACAAGATACGCTCTACCCATTGATCCAACTGGGCTTTATTGGCCTGGTTGATTTTTTCTTCTACCCAATCAGGAAAGCCGCCGTATTTCAGTTGAATTTGTTTCAGGAGCATTTGAGCCTCTCCTTGCATTTCTCCTTCTTGTCTACCTTCTTGTCTACCTTCTTGCCTTCCTTCTTGCCTGCCTTCTTCTCTTAATATCTGTGCTAAACCCATACGTGCCTCCGCTTCGGATAGATAGTCTTTGCGATAAGTTTCAATTTCATTTTCTGTTAGGTCCGTATAATAATCGACAAAGTCAATATATTTAAGTTGCTTTTTCGGGTCAGGCTCCAGTTGCACTAGACCCAATTGTGCATCATGGTAGATATCCAGCTTTTGTTCTTTGGCATAACGCATATTGGGTAAGTTCAGGCGGGCGACGATGTTGCCGCTAGTGCGGTAATCGTCAGCCGAACGATTTTTCAGTTCGCAACTGATGTACTGAAAACTGAGATAGGTATGCCGATCGCCGCCTATATGCAATTCGTACGCATGATGTCCCCGATCCAGAAAAATTACGACAGGAACTACCCGTTCGGTTTGTGCCAACTCGGATAAATCCAGGCAATAATGGGCGAGACGATGAATGGAAAAGCGCCGGGCTTCGGTTTCTTCTTCCAGCAAAAACAAAACCACTTCGCGACGACCATCGGGCCATTCGACGAGTAGAGGTGTATCCAATTCATGAAATCGGTCGCCGAGCCGTTCTTTAAGCTGTTCTTGTCGAAACGGGATAATGCGCGCTTGTTGCAAATCATCGTGCGCTTCCTCCGCGGCAAAAAACTGCAAGGCTTGCACCGGATAATCCAAAATTAGGTTTTTGAAATTTTGATCGTGCATTGGTTGATGAGCATTCTGCGATGGCTTGATTTGAAATTGATTGCCAGCTTAAACGTAGACTGGATGAAGCGAAGCGTAATCCGGGGAATACTCAAGATGACACTTTCCGCTACCTGTCAATCCGAAACGGATGGTCATTGTTCTGAACAACCAGAATTCCATTTTTCTCCATTCAGGCTGCTTGCTTATGCCTGATTTATACCCATATTTTGGAAAAATCGAACTGAATTCTGCATTTTCGCAGGTTAAACTCAATGCTCTCTTTGCCAACATCCAGCATCTTGATGTAACGGCCCTCCAGCAAGTGGTAGACCTTGGCAATTGAATCAATGGGATCTACGATCACATAATATCTAACGCCCTCCCGCTCATACAGTTTGAATTTGGTAGTACGGTCCTTATGCGCGGTGGCTTGGGAGAGTATTTCGAAAATCAAGATGGGGGCTTTGCTTAAATAAGCGCTTTTTTCCAATTCTCCACAAACCACCAAATTATCTGGCTGGACCGTGGTTTCCTCATCAATTTTCCAATCAACAGGCAGCAACGCATGACATTCCTGGCAATGTTCCAAAGCACGCTCTAACTGACTGGCAATGTGTTGACTGATTGCCTGGTGGGCAATGCTGGGTGAAGGACTCATCGAGTAAGCCAGCCCGTAAATGAGCTCCCAACGGCCTTCCCATTGCACATAGTCATCGTAAGTATAATGAGGTAAATCGTCCTCGCTTGGCGTGCTCATAAGTTGCTTATATTTCGAGACTGGGATAGAACAACCCGGATTTCGTTAAACTACATTCCGGCTAATTTCTGGGTATTTTTTTGCAAGATGACTTTATTTAATGGTACTTATCAACATCATCCAAGGATTTGACTATTTCGACTTCTTTAGTCAATAGTTCAATTTCTTGCTTCAAACTTTCGTATTCGGCAAGCTTTATTTCGAGAAACCGTTTGGTCAATAGCCCTTTTTGCGCGATTCCGATTGGCGTTAACAAATACACATAGGCCATGCGGTTTTGGCTGTTACGGAAATTTTGTACCTTAATAAATCCGCGATCGAGTAATGCCTTGAGGCAGTAATTGATTTTGCCTACGCTCACGCCCAAATTTTCAGCTAACTCGCGCTGATTCATCTGCGAATTGTTTTCCAACAAACGGAGTACGCGCAAATGGGTTTCTTCGTGTAAAGAACCTGACGGTTTATCGTCGTTTTCCATTGTAGCTGTTAAATGTCGAACGAGAATCTGGCTTACGTTGATCTTACATTGGTTTACAAAAAACACGCTACCGCCCTACTGTGTCACGATCAGCAAGCGCGGCAATCTGTTCAACTATTGAACGCAATATACCACTGAATTTTCTTAAGGGGAATATTGGCAATAAAATTGGCGACAATCAAAACAAGTAGAAGTTAATTGAGTTCTGAATTGGGGGAGTAAAAGACCTATGATGGAGTGCATATAGGCTTATTGTTTTCCGAAACTTAGCTGGATTTCTTTAAATGTACGATGTCAAATTTTGCTTTGGTAGGCTTACCGAGAAACTCCATCAAAACCAAAGCTCGTGACTCTCCGTCTGACATTTGATAAACGGCCTCCATACCGGAAAAAGGACCTGACAAGATTTGTACTTTTTCACCTTGATTAAATAATTTATCAGGCTCCCCCGACTTGAAATTATTTTCAACATTTTGCAAAACATCAACCAGCTGATCGTCGACTTTTGCAATTTCTCCACCAAAAGAAACCAATGCCTGCACGCCTTTGGTAGATCGAATGGCGTTCCAATTGAGTGCATTGTCTGAATAAATAAATAGATAGCGGGGAAACAAAGGTTCGATGCCAATGTATATTTTCCCTCGCCTAATTCGTTCAGCTTTAAACGTCGGCAAATAACAACGAAATCCTTGCCTTGCCAAGTTTTCAAGCGCTCGACTTTCTTGCCGAGGCTTGGTATGTATGACATGCCACGTCATGTTATTGGGGAGCGATAAGAAACCTGAGGCAATGGGTTTACTTAAAATTGATAACGAGCAGGGTAGCGGAAACCACTAAGCCTAATGTCCAATACATGAATCGATCCAACCTTCGATTCATTTCCATAAAACCTGTATTCATATCTTTGCGCATATCTTCAAACCGCTTATCCATAAGTTCGAAACGCTTATCAACTTGCTCAAATCGTTTGTCAACCTGCTCGAAGCGCTTATCAGTGTGCTCGAAACGTTTATCGATCTGGTCAAATCGTTTATCAACTTGCTCGAAACGTTTTTCCATCTGTTCGAACCGCTTTTCCATTGCATCGAAACCCTTTATCATCAGATCTCGTTGGTGTTTCAGCTCTTCTTCAACTCTTACGGTCCGCTCTCTGAGGTCTAACTCATATCGTACGTTGGCATTATTTTTTACTTCAGGCTGCCTGGCAATTATTTGCTCCACCATCCGCTCAATTTCCAATAGGTCTTCTTTGGCCAACATAAGATGTTATTCCTGATAATTTTAATGACTTTTTACCACAAAAGAAGAATTTCAGACAAATGACTTAATATGCCCTTAATGATTTATCAATTTATCCCAACAACAAACCGTTTTTTAGAATAAACAAAAAAACCAGACGCCTTTCCAGATGTCTGGTTTTCATTTTGACGCTATGCTTTTATTTTTTTGGTGAGCTCGTCAATATAATATCTGCTTTATTTTTTTCTACTGTTTTTTCGCCGATTCCCTTGACCTTAGCCAGATCTTCAACCGATTTAAAATCACCCTCTTTAGTTCGATGTTCGATTATTGCCTGGGCTTTCTTGATTCCTATGCCATTTAGTGAATTGGCAATGGTCTCTGCGTCTGCGGTGTTAATGTTAACGGGTTCAGCAAAGGCGTTGAATGTAATGAGTGCGATTAAAGCCAATAAGTATTTCATTTTCTACTCCAGGAGTTTTGCTTGATACACAGCATTTAGTGATTGATTCTCGCTAAATGCCGCTCAAATAAAACTCTAGACTTTCCCTGGAAAATTTCAATTCGCCACAGAGTATTTACTAGACTTAATTTTAAATTATTGATTAAGTTCACACTCTAATTTGGCTCAACGCCCAATGGCGTAATAGCTCAGACCGCTATTTCTAACAATGTTAGGCTCATACATGTTACGGCCGTCGAAGATAACTTTATCTTTTAAATGGCGGCTGAGTTGATCAAAATCAGGACTGCGAAACTGCTTCCACTCCGTCACAATAACCAGGGCATCAGCTTCGGAGAATGCTTCGTTTTGAGTTTTGGCATAAACAAGCCCCGATTTATTACCATATATGCGCTCTGCTTCTTCCATGGCTTCGGGGTCATAGGCCCTAACTATGGCACCGGCATCAATCAAAGCCTCTATCAAAACTCGGCTGGGGGCTTCCCTCATATCATCGGTATTGGGTTTGAATGACAATCCCCACATGGCAAACACTTTACCCTTTACATTCCCTTGATAGTGATCATTAATTTTTTCAAATAACCGCTGCTTTTGGCGATCATTAACATTTTCTACAGCTGACAAAAGCTCGGCATGGTATCCGACTTCTTTCGCGGTTCTTTCCAATGCCTTGACATCTTTAGGAAAACACGAACCCCCATAGCCGCAGCCCGGATAAATAAAGCTGTAACCTATTCTGCTGTCGGACCCTATACCCTGACGTACATGCTCAATATCGGCGCCTAATTTTTCAGCCAGATTGGCCAATTCATTCATGAAACTGATCTTAGTCGCCAGCATCGCGTTAGCGGCATATTTGGTCAACTCTGCAGAACGGACATCCATCGCGATGACTCGTTCTCTGCTTCTGTTAAAAGGCGCATACAACGCTTTAAGCAATTCTGCGGTTCTTGGATTGTCTGTGCCGATTACGATTCGATCCGGTTTCATAAAGTCGTCAATAGCTGCACCTTCCTTCAAAAACTCGGGATTGGATACAACATCAAACTCATAATCCTTGCCGCGCGCCTTCAACACTTCCAGCATTCTGTTTTTAACTTTATCTGCGGTTCCAACCGGTACTGTCGATTTATCTATGACAACTCGATAACCTTCCATATGTTCTGCAATGCTTTTGGCTACCGCCAACACATATTGCAGGTCTGCAGAACCGTCTTCATCCGGTGGTGTGCCAACGGCAATAAACTGAAACAGGCCGTGTTCAACCGCCTCCTTTGCATCTGAAGTAAAACGTAACCGCCCGGCCGCCTGGTTTTCCTTTACCATGGCGTCCAATCCAGGCTCAAAGATAGGAATAATTCCTTGTTTCAGCTTTTCCGTTTTTACCTGATCCACATCCATACAGATGACATCATTGCCGACTTCCGCCAAGCAAGTCCCCGTCACCAAGCCCACATAGCCACTGCCAAATACGGTAATTTTCATAACTGATATCTAACCCTTATCAATCCGGTTTAAAGTTAAAAACATATTTTATAAGTAAAATGATTGTAGACTAACATGATTGCCAAGTTTTTCGAATCAGTTAAAATCTGACCATGGACAAAACTATTATTTCAGTTCAGCAATTGATGAGCGGCTTTTCGCAAACCGATTCGCTGAATATAGAGAAGGCTCTCGCCATTGTCAGTCAGACTGATGCGAGCCCGCCCAGCCTAAGGCCCAGAGGGATTGATGTGGCCATGATATTAATGGCTGTACACATCGATGTAGAGACCATTTTGGCCGCGCTCCTTAGCGATTCCCGCATTGCTGGACGCATTAACGAGCCTGACATTGAAAAACAATTCGGCTCGACCGTCGCAGCCCTGGTCAAAGATGTCAATTGGCTTAACAAACTGACCGTATATAACCTGGAAATGGCCAATCAGCCCAATCAGGCAGAGATATTACGGCGTATGTTGCTGGCAATGACCCACGATGTCCGGGCGGTACTGATTAAACTCGCATACCGTATTCAAAGGTTACGTAATCTTCACAGTGAAGATTACGAACTACGCCGTTTTATCGCGCAGGAATCATTGGATATTTACGCGCCACTGGCAAACCGGCTAGGGATAAATCAGTTCAAATGGGAATTGGAAGACCTGGCTTTTCGTTATCTTGATCCCCAGAACTATCGCTTCATTGCAAAGTCGCTGGCCGACAACAGGAATCAGCGGGAAGCGTGTATACAAACCTTCAAAGACACTTTATCTCAAGCGCTGGAAAATGAACATATCAAGGCCAAGGTTTATGGACGCCCGAAACATATCTATAGCATCTGGAACAAGATGTTTCGGAAAAATCTGGCGTTTGAAGATTTGTACGACCTGTTGGCCGTGCGCGTTATCGTTGACAATATGGCGACCTGTTATTCAGTGCTCGGACTGGTGCACAGCCTTTGGCAATACATACCTAAAGAATTTGATGATTACATAGCAAACCCCAAAGAAAATGGTTATCAGTCCTTGCATACCGTCATTCTTGATGCCCAGGGAAATCGGATAGAAGTTCAGATCCGGACACGCGATATGCACGAATTTGCTGAACTCGGTGTAGCAGCCCATTGGCGCTACAAAGAAGGCAGCCAGCACAATGCTGCAACCGCAAAAAACATTGCTTCATTGCGTAAACTTCTTGATGAGCGCGAAAACAATGCCATTCTGATCGAAAATTTCCGTACTGAATTATTCACCGATAGAGTGTTTGTATTAACTCCAGCGGGGAAACTGGTTGACCTGATCAAAGGGGCCACACCTCTGGACTTTGCTTATGCCATCCACACGGAGATAGGACATAGCTGCCGAGGAGCTAAAGTTGACGGCCAGATAAGACCACTGACCTATCCGCTTAAATCCGGCCAACGGGTAGAAATTATCACCGTCAAAAACGGTTACCCCAATCTTAACTGGATTGATCCCAGCTTGGGCTACCTGAAAACATCCCGTGCCATCAGCAAAGTAAAAAGCTGGTTCAAGCAACAAAAGCAATCCGAAAACATCACTATCGGTAAACAGCTATTAGACAAGGAAGTGAAACGTCTGGGGGTTAAATCACTGAACCTCGACGAGTTGATCAAGCATTTCAAAATGGAGGATAGCAACTTCTTTTTTGAGTCCTTGGGCCGCGGTGACATTAGTGTTCAGCAAATCGCTCATGCTTTGCAAATACCTGAACTGGAACCCGCGCAGCTAAGATACAATCCCCAAAAAACCCTGCCCAGGTCACAAATAACTGTGGGCGGTATCGACAACATTGAAACATCGCTTGCAAAATGCTGCTCTCCTGTCAAAGGAGACGATATTATTGGTTTTATTTCGCATAAAAGAGGTATTACCATCCACCGCCGCAATTGCCCTAATATCATGGCGCTTGATCCGGAAAAGGAGTTACAGCTCATTGCTGCCGAGTGGAATAGCGGCCAGCAAAACCGACATATCGTGCCTATCGTTATTCATGCTTATAATAGCCAAACCCTGTTAAACGATGTCTCGCAGATTCTATTCCAATCAAAAGTTCATATTACTGATGCATCATTAAGGACGCATACCGATTTATCTGCGATATTGTATATGTCAATTCTGATTGAAAATACCGCTCAACTGAGCCAAGTGCTGAGCAGGATCAGTCAATTGCCCACCATCACAGCAGTTAAGCGCAAAACCTGATTCCGCCGGCTTAGCATCGAGCCACCCCTAAAACTCTCATACGCCATGTCTCAACAGCAATCGCCTTATCTTGTTCTCATCGACGGTTCTTCATTTTTATTTCGCGCTTATCATGCTGTACCCCCATTGACCAGTCCTCAAGGGTTACCGACCAATGCGATTTACGGTGTGACCAACATGCTGCGCAAGTTAATGAATGATTACCCAACCGAATACATTGCGGTCATTTTCGATGCCCCGGGAAAAACCTTCCGTTATGATTTGTATGATCAATATAAAGCCCACCGACCGACTATGCCGGATGATTTAAGGGTGCAAATTGAACCGCTACACAGGCTGATACAAAGTATGGGATTGCCGTTAATCATGGAACCGGACGTTGAAGCCGATGACGTCATCGGTGCGCTTGCCCGGCAAGCTGAACAGCTCGATTTCAAAGTCGTCATCTCGACAGGCGATAAAGACATGGCGCAATTAGTGTCCGACCACATTACGCTGGACAATACGATGTCCAATACTCGCACCGATATTCAAGGGGTGATCGATAAATTCGGCGTCAAGCCTGAACAAATCATTGATTATCTGGCGTTAATGGGGGATACCGTTGATAACATTCCAGGCGTACCCAAGGTGGGACCGAAAACGGCCGCAAAATGGCTGACTGAATACGGAACACTGGAAAACCTGGTAGCTCATGCCGATCAGATAACCGGCAAAATCGGTGAAAACTTGCGGGCCAGTCTGGATCAGCTGCCCCTTTCAAAAGTACTGACGACGATAAAATGCGACATTCCTTTGCATTATGAATTGGATGATTTGAAAATCAGGCCCATTGACAAAGCCGATTTAAAATCTCAACTTACTGAACTCGGTCTTTCATCCTGGCTTAAACAATTGAACAACACCAGTGATTTGAGTCCAGCCAGTGCTGAAACTTTAATCGAGGATTGTCCGCCTGTTGAACGGCACTATGAAACAATTTTGACTGATCAGGATTTCAACCGCTGGTTTGAACAACTGAATCAGGCTTCTCTGTTTGCATTTGATACCGAAACAACCAGTCTGGACTACAGTCAGGCAGAAATTGTCGGCGTGTCTTTCGCAATAGAATCCGGCAAGGCGGCTTATGTGCCCTTAGCGCATGATTATCCGGATGCCCCAGAACAGCTGGATAGAGCCACGGTATTGGAAAAATTACGGCCGCTTCTCGAAAACCCTGAAAAAGCCAAGCTAGGCCAAAATCTGAAGTATGACGCGAATGTACTCGCTAATTACGGCATAGAACTGAAAGGCATCACTGAAGATACGATGCTGGAATCATATGTGTTAAACAGCACAGCAACAAAACATAACATGGACGATTTAGCCAAAGAGTATCTGGGCTTAACCACCATTCATTATGAAGATGTGACAGGAAAGGGCGTCAAACAGATTTCATTTCGGGAAGTCACGCTGGAGCAAGCCACGCCTTATGCCGCTGAAGACGCAGATATCACCCTTAGACTGCATCATGTTCTCAGCGGCAAACTGAAAGAGCAACCCGCGCTGCTGGCGTTATATAAGGACATAGAAATCCCGTTGCTGAGTGTCTTGTCCCGCATCGAAAGAAAGGGGGTTCTGATTGATTGTGCGATGCTGGCTCAACACAGCCTGGAACTGGCCGGTCAGATTGCTTCCATTGAACAACATGCTCACAATCTGGCCGGTAAAACCTTCAACCTGGGCTCTCCCAAACAAATACAATCGATCATTTATGATCAGATGAATATACCGGTTATCAAAAAGACGCCCAAAGGTCAGCCATCCACTGAGGAATCGGTGCTGCAGGAACTCGCAATTGACTACCCGCTACCCAAACTGATTCTGGACTACCGCAGCCTGAGTAAGCTCAAATCCACGTATACCGACAAATTACCACAGCAGATCAACCCCAAAACAGGCCGGGTTCATACCTCATACCACCAGGCGGTGGCGGCAACAGGAAGGCTATCTTCGTCGGATCCTAACCTGCAGAATATCCCTATCCGCAGTAGCGAAGGCCGCAGAATCCGCCAGGCCTTCATCGCACCTGAAGGATATAAAATCGTCGCAGCAGATTACTCCCAAATCGAACTGCGCATCATGGCCCATTTATCGGCTGACTCGGGATTACTGGCAGCATTCTCGCAAGGACAGGATATCCACAGTGCCACGGCGGCCGAGGTTTTCGGCGTTTCATTGGAACAAGTTACATCGGATTTGAGACGTTCCGCCAAAGCCATCAATTTTGGGCTGATTTACGGCATGTCTTCTTATGGCTTAGCGCAACAACTCGGCTTATCGCGTGGCCAGGCTCAATCGTATATTGATTTGTATTTTGCCCGTTATCCCGGAGTAAAACAGTACATGGAAAGCATCAAAGCGGTTGCCAAAGAACAGGGCTATGTAGAAACCTTGTTCGGCCGGAGGCTTTACCTGCCCGAAATTAATTCTCGCAATGCCGCTCACCGTCAATACGCCGAGAGAACGGCCATCAACGCACCTATGCAAGGCACTGCGGCCGATATTATTAAACGCGCAATGATATCGGTGGATCAGTGGCTTGAGCATTATAAACCTGATGCCAAAATGATTATGCAAGTACACGATGAATTGGTTTTTGAGATAGCGGCGGTTGATCTAAATCAATGCGAAGACCGGATTCGCTCGATTATGTGCTCGGCGGCTCAACTTGATGTTCCGCTGATTGTCGATATAGGTAGTGGAAATAATTGGGATGAAGCCCATTAGTAAAAATAAAATATTTTTGGAACTTTTTTAAAAACCTTTTATCTCACCGTTACGCGTTACCCATACGCTGAACCGGATCAGACGTTCCCCCTCAACGATCCGGTTCCTTTCCTCTAGCCCCCAGCAATATTACTCTGGGGGCTTTTTTTTGATCTCTCAACTATCTTGTTCGTTGGTTGGGTCCGGATTGAACCATTGATCCAACAGCGCGTGAATTTCATCAATACCAACTTTTTTCAGTGCTGAAAATAGCTGCACGGAAACCTGTATTTCGGAATTCGCTAGCTCTTTTTGAACACTCAATAACGTATTTTTGGCCGCGCCATAATTTAATTTATCGGATTTGGTCAGCAGGATATGCAAAGGTATTTTGGCGTGTCTGCACCAGTCAACCATCTGCTTATCGAATTCCATCATGGGATGCCGAACGTCCATAACCAACACAATGCCGCACAGCGCCTTACGTCCGGTTAAATAACTTTCAATCATCACATGCCATTTCTTTTTGACTTGAACCGGTACCTTGGCATAACCATAGCCCGGTAAATCAACAAAGCGTTTATGCTCGTCAATGGCAAAAAAATTAAGCAACTGGGTGCGGCCTGGTGTCTTGCTTATTCTTGCTAAAGATTTTTGTGAAGTGAGCGTATTGATCGCACTTGATTTTCCTGCATTTGAACGGCCTGCAAATGCTATTTCAAGACCTTTGTCTTCAGGAGCACTGCGCAAATCCGGCGCGCTGTTAATAAATTTTGCTTGATGATAAACTGGATTCATCGTTGTCTCGCTAAGCCTTACTAATTAGAGTAGAATTCGACCAAAACAAAGAGCTTGAGCGCCTATAAGCCTTGTAATTCATACCTTTACACTTATCAAGACTAACATCACTGATTATTTTTTCCGAAGGGGAATCTGATGAAGAAAAAACTGCTGGCACTTTCAATTTCTCTGGCATCTGCGTTAACACCCAACTTGTTACATGCCGAAGCCAACAGTAACGCGGGTAAAGAAAAAGCCGCCGCTTGCGCTGGATGCCACGGCGAAGACGGCAACAGCATGGTATCAACATTCCCCAAGCTTGCACAGCAGCATTCTTCTTACTTGATCAAAGAATTAAAAGCTTTCAAGACCGGCACTCGGGTTAATGCCATGATGAATCCTCTGGCCATGGGTTTAAGTGATGAGGATATTGAGGACATCGCAGCTTATTACAATTCAAAAAATATTTCGGCAAATACGTTACCGACTCTTGAAGTCAATGAAGATGATCAAGCCGATGCGGATCCCACCAAAGCAGCTGAGAGCGACATTAACCAATTGATTGCCGAAGGCAGCGATTTATACCGTAATGGCGATATTAAAAGGGAAGTCTCCGCATGCATCGCTTGCCATGGCCCCTTTGGTGAAGGCAACAAACCGGCTGCTTTTCCTTCGATTAAATCGCAACACGCTGATTACCTGATAAAAACCTTGAACGATTTTAAATCAGGCGAGCGTAGCAATAACCCTGACAATATGATGCATATGATTGCTAAAAAAATGACCGAAAAAGAAATCAAATCGGTGTCTTATTATATTTCCATGATGAAACCTTAAAAATGCCCGGGCTCTTTTAGAATAGAGTCTGCTTTTGACTCGCTGAGATTCAAGTACTGCTTGAATCTCAGCAATAAAAGTATTTGTTATTAGCGCTAATATTTTTTGTGTAAGCTGTCAAAAACCTAGAGTTTTTTCTTGATTAGTCTAAAGCCGCCCATTTACTTTGCTACGTCGAAAGCAGGCCCAACCTAACGCTTATCTTTAATATTTCAGCCCGGTCAGTCAGTTTGAGATATCTGGATTTTCTATAATTTCAAAACCATTAATAAAAAGCTTAGTAGCTAATAATCTGCCCCAACTAAACAACTGGAGATCATTTAATGCTTATTCAAAAAACCCGTAACATACTGCTTATGTTTTTTTTGTTAGGTTTTTCAGCTTTACTGCAGGCTGAAAGTCAGGGCTACGAAGTATTAAGTCCGGCACAGCCCACTCAAAATCCTGACAAAATAGAAATCATTGAGTTCTTTTGGTACGGCTGCCCTCATTGCTATCATTTGGAACCCGATCTAAACAAATGGCTTAAAAGCAAGCCTGACAATGTTGAGTTCATACGAATGCCTGCTGTATTTAGCAGCTTATGGGAAAAACACGCCAAAGCTTATTTCACGGCTGAAGCGCTAGGGGTTGTCGACAAAGTTCATGCTGATTTTTTCGATGCTATTCAGAATAAAAAACAAACTTTAGATACTGAGGAGGCGTTGCTTAAATTTTTTACTTCTCATGGCGTTAGCGAAGCGGACTTTAAAAATGCATTTGGCTCTTTTCTTGTCGATGCCAAAGTTCGGCAAGCTAAAGCTTTAGCACCTCGTTATGGTATTACCGGCGTACCTGCTATTATTATCAATGGTAAATATAAAACGAATGGCCCTCTTGCCAAATCGCAAGAAAACATGATCAACGTAATGAATCAGTTGATTAAACAGGAAAGCGGACAGTAGGTTTTCAATAAAGATTACTCAGCCCCGCACCTTTACCAAAATAAATAAACGGCAAACAGGTGTTTGCCGTCCGGATTTAACAAATGACTGTAATTCATTGAGCATGGCAACGTCACTATACCACTCAAAAAGCGCCTCATTATTTCTAGTGCCGAGCTTACGTAAAAGCCTATTATCTCAGAGGTCAGTTTAATGAACTTTTTTAATAAAAGTGACGAAGATAAATGGAAAGAGAAGTACCTAAACCTTCTCGATCAGCAAGAATCAGCTGAAAAACTGAGCGTTGAGAATGAAGAGCTTCTCTGCAAAACAATCGTAAGGCTGGCTTTAATCGCCAAGGGTTTCCAAAAGCCGCTCGATCCCTATATCGACAAGATATATACCTCCGTTAAATCCGGACTACAAAATACCCAACTAAAACAAGATTTAGAAGCACTGACCAGAGCGGTTTTAACGCTGAATGAAATTGAGGAGCCGGATAGTGCGGAAGTCACATCCTTGCTATTCGATTTCCTGATTAAGCTTTACCCCGATGAAACGAAAGTTGAAGCATTCAGGCACATTGAGAAAAAACAACTTAATAATGAGTTTAAATCTCGCAATGATTTGTTCAATGCATTATTGGCAGTCACAGAACCCACCAACGATAACAAAGAACCGCATATCCCTGAATCTGTAGATTCAACGGAGAGAATTGCAACCAAAACGGTTTGCAGCCAATTGTTGATTTTACTCAACGACCTTGAAGTTCCCTTTGAGTTTGAGGAACGGGCACAGCTTCTGCGAGACCAGCTAAAATCATCTCATAATGCTGCGTCGCTTAAATCACTGTTGAATCAGTTTGTGTCTTTATTGGTTTCCATCAAAAATCACATTGAGTCGGAACAAAATGATATTCAGGAATTTCTGTCCTATATCACCGATCAACTGACTGAGCTGGGCTTACAAGCCAGTGATGCCAATGCTGCATCACAACAATCGACATTAAGCCGAAACAAACTCGATCAGTTTGTGGCCGAGCAGATGCAAGACTTGCAAAAAACATCCGCTAGTGCAACCAATCTTGATCCTTTAAAGCAAATCATCAACATGCGGCTTGAAGTTATAGCTCAACAAATAAAGCTGCATCGCGAACAAGAAGAACAACAAAGGCTATTTGCAGAAAAGCAATTGGATGAGCTTAGCTGTCGTATTCTGAAAATGGAAACCGAAGCGGTGGAACTCAAATCGAGTTTAGTGATGGCTCACAATAAAGCCTTAAGAGACCCGCTCACCGGCGTAGGTAATCGTATTTCTTTCGATGAACGCATGGAAACCGAATTTTCACGCTGGCTACGTTATAAAACATCGCTGTCACTCATTATTTGGGATATCGATAATTTTAAAAAAATCAATGACACATTCGGACATAAGGCTGGAGATAAAACGCTTAAGATCATCGCGCAGTTATTGAGTGAAAATTGCCGTAATTCTGACTTCCTATGCCGTTTTGGCGGAGAGGAGTTCACTATGTTGCTGCCAAATACTGACAGTGAGTCAGCATTAACGCTCGCCAATAAATTAAGAATGATTATAGAAAGGACTCGTTTTTTATCTGGCGGTAAAACCATTGAAATTACCATTTCCAGCGGCATCAGTGATTTCAAAGAAAACGATGTCCCGGAGACCGTTTTCGAAAGAGCAGACCGCGCTTTGTATCAAGCGAAAAACAATGGCAGAAACCAATGCATTATTGGCTAAGTCGGACAACAAACTGCCGATTAAATAACCGGTCTAATTCATAAATAAAACTTTTCAACTTTTGCAATATCCGCCGGCTTCATGGGTTTACCGAATAAATACCCTTGATAAAATTGACAGCCTAGTTGCTTGAGTATATTCAGTTGCTGAGTTGTCTCTACACCTTCCGCCAATGTTTTGATTCCAAGACTGTGGCCCATTGCGATTACGGCTTTTACTATCGCCTGATCATTTTCGTCAGTTCCCAAGCCGTCAACAAAACTCCGGTCAATTTTGAGTTTGTCCAAAGGAAATCGCTTCAGATATGAAAGTGATGAATAACCTGTTCCAAAATCATCCACAGCAAGACTCACGCCTAACGTCTTTAAATTTGCCAGAGTAATCAGAGCCTGATCCGCTTGTTCCATTAAAATGCCTTCCGTAATTTCAAGTTCCAAATATTCTGCCGGAAGTCCTGTTTCATCCAGTACTTTTTTTATCAGGCAGACCATGTCCTGATTCCTAAATTGAACCGGTGATAAATTAACGGCGACATACAGAGGAGGATGACCGTTATCCAGCCATGCTTTAGCTTGTGCGCACGCATTAAGCAAAACCCACTCGCCTAAGGTGATGATCATTCCTGTTTCTTCAGTCAACGGAATGAATTGATTGGGTGAAATAATCCCAAACTCAGGGTCATTCCAACGCAGTAACGCCTCAACACCGACAATTTCATGCGTTAAATCGGCAATTAAAGGCTGATATTGTAAAAAGAACTCTTTCCTTTCCAGCGCACGTCTTAAACGGCTTTCCAAATTAAGGCGTTCATTGGCTAATCGCGTAAGATCTTCCGTATAAAACCGGTAAGTATTTCGCCCCTGATTTTTAGCCAGATACATCGCCGAATCCGAATGCTGGATCAACTCAGTCACAGAGCCTGCATCATCCGGAAACAAACTGATACCAATACTTGCACCAATAAAAACTGTCTGGCCATTACTTAAGGTAAAAGGTTCTGCAATACGATCTAACAGCGATAAAGCCAATTCGACGGCATCCAGCGTTTTTTCCATTTGTTCAATGACCACTAAAAACTCATCACCACCCAATCGTCCTAAGCTGTCTTCCTCCCTGAGCCGGTTGTTCAATCGTTGTGCGACCGTAGCCAGTAATTCATCACCCATCGGGTGACCCATGCTGTCATTAACGGTTTTAAAATGGTCAAGATCAATAAATAAAACCGCTATGCGGTTACCATGACGCTGAGCCACTTCAAGCGCATGTTTTAGCCTTGACTGTATCAACAAGCGGTTAGGTAAATGCGTCAGTGGATCATAATGAGCCAAATGTTCCAGGCGTTCTTTTGACTGTTTTATTTGGCTGATATCGGTAAAAACACCCACATAATTCGAAGCCTGGCCTAGCTCGTCATGAATGGTGCTGATACTTAGAAACTGGGGATATAGTTCGCCATTTTTTCGTCGATTCCAAATTTCACCCTGCCAGTGACCATTGTTGATTAAATCATCCCATAAATCATGATAAAACTTATTGTCATGCCGGCATGACCTGAGAATACTCGTACCCTTACCCAAAACCTCTTCAGCCTTGTAACCGGTGATTTCACAAAACGCAGGATTTACGGCCACAATGATCGATGATAGATCCGTAATGACTGCACCGTCCTTGGTATTTTCAAAGACGGCAGCAGATCGCTTTAATGCCTCTAGCGCCTGTTTTTGTTCAGTTATATCCAGCCATGCACCTAAAATTTCGACAGGCTCGCCGTTATCATCATATAAAACATTAAAGTCGTCGCGAACCCAGCGAAACTCGCCTTGTTTATTATAAAACCGGTATTCAAGAACAGAATGTCCTTCAGCAAGAAGAGAATCAACTTTTACCATCACTCTTTTTCTGTCGTCCGGATGAATTTTATTTATCCACCAATCCCGGGCTAACGCCTCTCGCTGACTATAACCGAAATCCTTAGCAATATTTTCGCTTATCCAACTGGTGCTGTACGTTGAATCGTTAATCTTCAATGTATACAAAATAATTGGGCTGGCAGCCAGCAAATTACTCAGCCTATCAGTCGAAGCTTTCAATGCCTGTTTTTCAAGTGATAATTCAGACTGATCTTTTATTTTTTTCAGAATTTCCATCCTTTCATAAAAATAACTTTCATCTTTGCGCCCACTTGACCGCGTCAACGCAGCTTTAACAGCAATTCCCATTTTAAAACCTTACGTTTTTCTAGGTATTTGATTTTCTCCATAGAGCATGAACCGCATCAAATGCTGCCAATTATCAAAAGGCATAAATTGAAGTAAGGTTCGGAATTGTTCGAA
>Ga0208244_101095_pt1 | contig 17434 bp, 17 predicted proteins | sample SubbioCR12Aug_5A_FD_184828 | JGI IMG/M metagenome (GOLD analysis project Ga0208244, IMG submission 184828) | Serpentinite rock and fluid subsurface biosphere microbial communities from McLaughlin Reserve, California, USA - CR12Aug_5A (SPAdes) | ecosystem: Environmental > Terrestrial > Deep... | reverse complement strand
CGGCGAGTTCAGCAATTACACGAAGTGAAGAATGTTTGGGTTGATCTCGTGTTCGACCCGCCCTGGAATCCGAGCCGAATGAGTGAAGCAGCCAGGCTGCAACTGAACATGCTGTGAAGATATCGACGAAGGCCGAACGCAATCTATTATTTTGAAACGAAAGGAGATAAATATGTCAAAGGAATGGAAATTCAATCCCCGTCCCTATTCGGACGATGAGGCAAAGAAGGTGTTGGATTCCGTGATGAGTCCGGAAACCACTGATTGGCATTACAACACGCATCACAAAGGATACGTCACCGCGCTGAACAATATTGAAAATGGTCTCGAATCCTCGGATCGCGCCACGGCAAACGGGAACTACAGCTCGATCGGTGAACTAAAAAGACGGTTCACCTGGAATCACTCCGGCGCACTTCTGCATGACGTGTACTGGGAGGTGATGGGTGGTGATGGAGATCCTTCAAAAGGACCCGAGGTCAAAGCCGCGATCGAGAAGGAATTTGGTTCGATTGACCAATGGAAAGCCGATTTCAAGGCCACGGCCGTTTCTGCAAAGCTGAGCGGTTGGGGACTCCTCGTATATGATGGACTCTACGCTGGTCGGCTTCTGAATGTGCTTGTGGATGAACATCACTATGGCGCCATCTGGGGAGGCATCCCGTTGATTTCCTGTGATGTCTTCGAACATGCATACTACCACAAAGATGGTCCGGGAAGAGCCAAGTACATTGATAATTTCCTGGGGAATCTTCATTGGGGAAGGATCAACGAGCGATACAAAAAGTACGTAACCGGGAAGTAGAATACATCAAGAAGGTTTTGCGTGAGAGGGTCGGGTAACTGCTCGACCCTCTTGCTTTCCTCGGTTGCCGATAAGACGAGATTTCCATATACTGTGTCGATTTTTGGGCTTTGGGAGACTCCACTTTTGATGCCGGGGACGAGTTTGTGAATCGATTTTCCAAGCGACTTTCCATGAGCCTGGTTCTGCTGTTCCTGCTTTTTTCGGGCGCAGCCTTTGCGCAAGAAGCGATTGAGCGCGAATTTGCACGCCGGGTTTCACAGCAGGGACTCCTCTCGCATGTCAGAAATCTCGTAAAAATCGGTAATCGATTTGGGGGTACGCCTTCCGGTGATTCCTCTGCCGCGTTCGTCCATCGAAAACTCTCATTATACGGCTTGAGTTCAAATGTTATTACGGATCCCGAGAGACTCACGTTTGCCCACAAGCGATGGATTTTGAGAGTCCGGGAGCCGCGTCGCCTCAGAAATACTATCCAGCACGAGTGGCTTGCGGGTTATTCTCCAAGCGCCCCACGCACACAAACCCGAATGGTCTATCTGGATTGGAGTGACGAGATCGAATCTGTGGTTGTGGAGAGCTCGGCGATCCTGACGCCTCGACCTCCGGATCAAAAACTCTATTCAGAACTGGCGAATGCCGGCGCTAAGGCTGTCATCTGGTATCCTGATATCCCTTTCAATGTGTACGAAAACCATGCCTACATTACTCAACTTCCAGCGACGAGAGAGAACCCCATTCCGATGTTCAATATCTCCGCAGGAAACGGGAAGACCCTTCGGGAATCCATTGAGAAGGATTCACTCGTGACGATTGAATTCCTCAGTGAGACCGCTGTATACTCCGGGAGTCCAAGCACTGTCGTTGCAGAATTGAAAGGAAAATCGGATGACTATTTCATCGTGTGTGCCCATGGCGACTCGGATTCCGCAGGCCCGGGCGCGGACGATAATGCATCTGGAGTCGCGGGTGTGCTTGAAGTGGCACGAGTACTGCAAAGCCTTGTCAGAGAAAAAAGGATTCCCCAGCCTGAATATTCCATCCGTTTCATTGTGTGGGGAAGTGAGTACTTCTCTTCCGATCACTACGTTCGCTCCAACGTGAAAGAGCTGAATCGCATCAAGGGCGTCGTGAATTTTGACCAGATCGGGACAGGGGCCACGCGCGATTGTATCTATTTTGAATCCAACGAAATTTCCCACAATCGACAGCTCTTGAAAGTCTTTGAGAAAGTGGGGGAGGACTATGTCGGGAGCAGGGGATTTTGGAAAGAAGCGACGACGAATCCGTCACAGGGGGGCACTGATTCGTATGTGTTTCTTCCTGATTATCTTTCGAGAATCAAACTGCCAACCGTCAAGATACCCTCTACCACGATATTTACCGGTGCATGGAACGAACCCCGCACATATCCCCAGACCCCGGGATGGAGCTCGAGCGCATGGAAAGGACATCCAGACTCTGTCACCGTTGATTATTCCAATTTCTATCATTCATCGTTGGATATTCCCGCGTTAACGACTGAGCGGGAGCCGTTCAACATGGCGTGGGTCGTCAAGGCAACAGGAATAGCATTGCTTCGCATGGCGTGGGTAGCAGAGAGCCCTTCACCTTAGGATGTGACCTCTATCTCCGGTGTCGCCAATGCAATTGGTGTCATTCCTGCAGTGAACCGTAAACAACGATCCGCCCACGGTTCTGCGGCAAAGCCCATTCCGACTATCAGATCTTTCCGGGATTCTGGAGAATTTCAGTGGTTCGCGATTCAAAAAATAGCGTGATATATACATTCGGTCGTCATCAATACGATTTATCATCGCGTACGTTTGTCATGGGAGTATTGAACGTTACGCCCGACTCGTTTTCAGACGGCGGCGAATTTGTGAATCCGGATCGCGCCGTTGAACGCGCTGCTCAAATGGAGAATGAAGGTGCAGATTTTATCGATGTCGGAGGAGAATCAACAAGGCCGGGAGCGGATCCGATATCGAGTGAAGAAGAGATTCGCAGGGTGGCACCCGTTATCGAAAGGCTTCGCAGACGAATTTCGATTCCGATCTCCATTGATACATACAAACCAGAAGTCGCAGATGCAGCGATGGAAGCTGGGGCCGTGATTCTTAATGACATCAGCGGGTTGACTCATGACGAATCGATGGTTCGAGTCGCAGCAAAGCATAAGGCGTCGGTCGTTGTCATGCACATGTTGGGCACTCCAAGGGACATGCAGGAGAAACCTTTCTATCGTAACGTGGTAAAAGAAGTCACAACGTTTCTCCGCAGTCAATCGGACTACGCGCTGAAGAATGGAGTGACTCAGATTATTGTTGATCCGGGAATAGGATTTGGGAAAACAGTTGAGCACAACCTGCAGTTGATCCGGGGACTCGATAGCTTGCGGGAGCTGAACTATCCTGTGCTGGTTGGTCCCTCCCGGAAATCGTTCATTGGCAAGCTTCTCGATCTCCCTGTCGCACAGCGTCTGGAGGGAACCGCGGCGGCAGTCACGGCTTGCATACTTAACGGCGCCTCTATCGTCCGGATCCATGATGTGAAGGAAATGAAACGTGTCGCGATCATTGCTGACGCTCTGAGGAAAAACACGGCGTCATGAGTTATCGCCTTGCCATCATCATACCAGCGTTTGATGCATCAGATACGCTCGCTGAACTTCTTCGTGAACTTCGCGCATGCGTCCCTTCGGAAGCGACGATTGTGATTGACGACGGCTCACAGGATGGAACGGCAGAGATGGCCGCGTCGGCAGGAGCGGTTGTCATTCGTCACGCGAGAAATCAGGGAAAAGGGGCGGCCCTTCGAACCGGATTTCGGTATGTCCTCGAACGGTCCTCTTTCGATGCGGTGGTGACGATGGACGCCGATCTCCAGCATTCGGTAGGCGATCTCCCTGCATTCATCCGAGCCCGCGATCGGTTCGGCGCAAATATTGTTCTCGGTTCACGGAGAATAGCCGGCACCGGGATGCCACTCGATCGAAGAATCTCGAATATTGTGACCTCATTCCTTGTCTCGATACGGGCGGGGGTGCCGATCAAAGACAGCCAGTGCGGTTATCGGCTGATTGGCACGGAAGTTTTGCGTACTTTCGAGACAGAAGCGAATGGATTTGAGGCGGAGACGGAATTCCTCATCAGAGCGGCAAGATCGAACTTTCATATCGTGTCAATTCCTGTCCAAACTATCTATCGCAACTCGGGAAGTCACATGACCAAATGGAAAACCACCAAACAATTTGTTCGAACACTTATGCGTGAATTTTGATGGGACGATTTGAAGAGGAGCGTAGAGAGCTCGTTGAATCTCTACGCGCCAAGGGAATCAGCGACGAGAAAACGTTAAGTGCTCTGATGCGCGTCGAGAGGCATCTCTTTGTCATGGATGCATTCATCAATCGCGCGTACGAAGACACTGCTCTCCCGATTTCGAAATCGCAGACCATTTCGCAACCTTACACGGTCGCCCTCATGACTCAGGCCCTTCAGCCTAAGCCCTCTGACAAAGTGTTGGAGATAGGTACTGGCTCGGGATACCAGGCAGCTATTCTGGCCGAAATGGGTTGTCGAGTATTTACGATCGAGCGCCACTATGAGCTGTACCTCCAGGCCCGTAAACTCCTTGAGCGCCTGAACTATCGGGTTACCTCTCGATCGGGTGATGGAACCATAGGCTGGTCTGAATTTGCCCCGTATGACGGCATCGTCGTCACTGCAGCTGCGCCCGACATACCGGCCGCATTGCTCGATCAGTTAAACGTCGGTGGCCGATTGGTGATTCCGATAGGTGATCTGGACACGCAAGAACTGAGCGTCATTACGAAACTCGAGGATGGTCTTAACACAGAGACCATCAGTGGCTTTAAGTTTGTGCCATTGATCGGAAAGCAGGGATGGAACTCCAGGGTCTGAGCTTTTCGTTGATCTCACCTTACTCTCCTTGATTCGCTATGCCACCTCCCGAACTGCCCCAGATTGTCACGATTGTCGGTCCGACGGCCTCCGGTAAGACATTGCTTTCACTCATTCTTGCACGGGAACTCCAATCGGAAATAGTCTCGGCAGATTCGCGTCAGTTCTATCGGCATCTCGCTATTGGAACTGCAAAGCCTAACCGAGACGAATTGACAAAAATTCGTCATCACTTCATCGATTTTCTCGAACCTGACGAAATGTATAGCGCCGGCGAGTATGGAAAATCTGCCCGCTTGACTCTTCGGGCACTGGTCCAACAGGGAAAGGTGCCGGTGGTCGTCGGCGGGTCGGGACTCTACGTCCGGGCGCTCATCGACGGGTTCTATGATGGTCCGGGACGAAACGACGAGATCCGGGAACAGCTTGAACGAAGATGGAACGAAGGAGGGGGAGCGGCTATGTATGAAGAGCTTCGTCGCTTCGATCCGGAGACTGCAATGAGGATGGATAAAACGAAAAAAAGACGTGTGATGAGAGCGCTAGAAGTGTATTACATTACAGGGACGCCATTATCACAGCTTCATCGGTTGCAGGAGTCTGAACCAGAATTCGATTTTTGTCAGGTTGCTCTCGATTGGCCGCGATCAATTCTCTATCATAGGATCAATGCGAGAGTTGACCACATGATGCAACTCGGCCTCTTGGAGGAAGTGAAGAATCTGCTTCCGCGGGGATTTGGTGCACATCTGAATGCTCTGAATACCGTGGGCTACAGGGAACTGCTGAACTTCATCGAAGGAAAGATCGCTTCTCTTGATGAGGCGACGGACTTGATCAAGAGAAACACGCGCCGATTTGCCAAGCGTCAATTGACATGGTTCCGGGCAGATAAAAGAATCCGCTGGATCCGGGTCATGAGCAATACCCCGATGGAGGAAATTGCCGAAGGTGTGTTGGCGATGCTGAAGAGCGGGAAATAACGCGTTGATTTTCGAGAGTGATTTGAGTACATTCGAACGCATTTGCATCGGGGCGTAGCGCAGCCTGGCTAGCGCGCTTGGTTCGGGACCAAGAGGTCGCGGGTTCGAATCCCGCCGCCCCGACAACATCCCAGGAACATTCCTTTCTTTCATAACCTCCTGTATTTGATGTTTTCCGTTTACATTCTCCAGAGTCTGAAGAGCGGCAAGTATTACGTGGGGCATACAAAAGATCTTCCAAATCGAGTGAATGAACACAATGTGGGTGAGTGTAATTCGACCCGTCATGGTGTGCCATGGCATGTGATTCACGTGGAAGGGTATGCTACGCGGGGAGAAGCGATGAAGCAAGAGGCGAGGATCAAGAGGCGAGGAATCAAACGGTATTTGGAATCGGCGTGAGATCTGGCTAGCGCGTGGCGCTTCGCGCCATGGTCGCGGGTTCCCTGCCCGCTTGTGAGTATCGATGGAGGCAGGCGGGGAATCCCGCCGCCCCGACAACATCCCAGGAACACTCCATTCCTTCATAACCTCCTGTCTCATTCGTCGCGAAGGCAACACAACGATCATGGTTGATCCAGGAATCCTTGTCAAGGTCAAGGATATGGTTGACATGGTTATTCCGTTGAAGGCGGGTTGGAATCTCGTTGGAAATCCGTCTTCTTATCCGTTCTCCTCAGACAGTTTGACCGTAACCAGGGGAAGCATAACTGCTCGGGCCTACCATGACGGGACAGATCTTCAAAACGGATGGTACACCTCAGGTGCTCACATTCGAACATTGTTGCCGCGGCAGGGAGCAATAGTGAAATGGAGCTCAATAGTTGCCTCAAGCTGGGAGCGACCAGTCCCGAGAGGTTGATACTGGGCCTATTTCTGCGTAATATGACACAAATTCAATAGGCAGAACAAAATGTCGAGAGCAATTGTCGCAATAGTTGGGCGGCCGAACGTTGGCAAATCGACCTTGTTTAATCGCATTCTTGGGGTCAGGGAAGCGATCGTACATGATTTGCCGGGAGTTACGCGCGATCGCAAATATGCCGAAGCCGAGTGGGCAGGATATCGGTTCACCGTTGTCGATACCGGGGGATTTGTCCCCGATTCCGATGATGTGTTCCAAAAAGCGATTAGAGAGCAAGCGGAAATTGCCATCGAGGAAGCCGATGTGGTTGTCTTTGTCGTAGATGCGGCGGACGGAATCGTTCCGCTTGATCGCCAGCTCGCAGAGATATTGCGTAAGACAAACAAACCGGTTCATTTAGTTGTGAACAAGATTGATTCAGCGCGTCGCGAGCTTCTCGTCCATGAATTTCATGGACTTGGCGTCGGTGAGCCCCATTCGATTTCGGCCTTGGGTGGAAGACAAATCGGTGACTTTCTGGATGTCGTCTGTAAATCTTTTAAAGCTTCGCTGAAGGATGATGAGGAAGAAACCCGTATCCGTCTAGCCGTTATTGGCAAACCGAATGTCGGGAAATCGTCGCTCGTGAACGCGTTGCTCGGTGTGAATCGTTCAGTGGTTTCGGATATTCCTGGCACGACGCGGGATTCGATCGATTCAGTCTTCAAGTACTACGGAGATGAAGTTGTCCTCGTCGATACGGCGGGACTTCGCAAGAAGAACCGGGTGAAGGAAAGCCTGGAGTTCTTCAGTGCCTTGCGAACATTGAGAAGCATCGATCACAGCGATGTGGCGGTGATCCTGTTCGATGCGGAACGCGGAGTTGACAAGCAGGATCTTCATATTGTGGAGACGGCATTGGAGTATCGCCGTCCTTCTCTGATTGCGGTCAATAAATGGGATGTCGTTGAAAAGGATACGAATACCGCGAGGGACTACGAGCGGGTGATCCGTGATAAACTTGGGATGTACGACTATCTTCCGATCGTGTTTATCTCTGCACTTACGAAACAGAGAGTTACGAAAATCATCGAAGTGGCGAAGGATATTCACGCGGAGAATCATAGAAGGATCGGGACAAGTCGGCTGAACGAGATTCTCCTTCCCATCATCCAGAACAATCCTCCGGTATCTTCAAGTCCGAAAGAAATCAAGATTAAGTACATCACTCAACCGAAGTCGGGTCCACCGGTCTTTTCTTTCTTCTGCAACGAACCAAAGCTTGTCCAGGAATCATACCGTCGATTTCTCATGAACAAGATCCGGGAGCACTTCGGATTCCAGGGCGTTCCGATTACCATAGCCTTTCGGCAAAAATGAAATCAAGAATCATTGTAGTCGGCGGTACGGCTGGAGGGCCAAGTGCGGCGGCGAAGGCGAAGCGAGTCAATCCTAACGCGGAGGTCATTCTGTATGAAGCGGGGGAACACATTTCCACGGGGGTCTGTGAAATTCCCTATGGGATCGGTGGTCAATTCACGGAAATGGACCAGTTGATTCACTTTACCCCTGCGAGTTTTGAAAAAATGAAGGGAGTGAAAGTTAGGACATCTCATCTCGTTGAGAAAATCGAGACTTCAGGAAAGGGAATTGTCATTCGTAATCTCGCCGGTGGTGTGACTTTTAGCGAACGATACGACAAGCTCGTTCTGTGCACTGGGTCGGTTCCGAGGCGTCTAGGCATACCGGGGGAAGAGGGACGGAATGTTTTCAACGTGAAGACGTTTGCGGAAGGCAAGGCGATCCAAAAATATCTCACAGAGTTTCGACCCCGTCGTGCAGTGATTGTGGGGGGCGGGTACATTGGAATGGAGATGTCAGAAGCGCTTACGCGACGCGAGATCCAGGTATCAGTAGTCCATCCGGATGAGCTTCCAATGGAGGGACTCGAACGTAATGCCCGTGCGGCCATGCTCAAGGAAATTGAACGCAACAACGTCAAGTTCATCCCTAAGACATCTGTCCGCGGATTCACCTATGATTCTTCGGGAAAAGTCACGTCGCTTGAAACATCACGCGGGATCGTGGAAACTGATCTTGTCATTCTCTCGCTAGGCGTTATCCCGAACGTATCGCTCGCAGCATCTGCACACATTCGAATCGGGGGGTACGGCGGGATCGTGACAGACCAACGCCAGTTGACGAGCGTCGATTCGATCTACGCTGCCGGAGACTGCTGTGAAACTCGGAATGTCGTTCATAATAGGCTGATGTATCTTCCGCTCGCTACGTATGCGAGTCGCCAGGGACGGGTGGCCGGTGAAAATGCCGCCGGTGGCAGTGGAGTATTCAAGGGGGCGATTCGCGCTCTGGCAGTGCGAGTATTCGAGCTGGAGGTTGCACAAGTCGGCCTCAGTGAGCAAGAGGCAAAAAGCGCAGGATATGATGCCGTGGTAAAACACATCGCATCGGATTCACGTGTGCCTGGATTTCCGGGCAGTCACCCCCTTCACATCGATGCGATCATTGACCGAAAGTCTCAGCGCCTGCTCGGAGCAAACATCTTTGGCGCCGATGGTGTTGTTTCACGTGCAAATGTCTGTGCTGTCGCAATTCAGCAAAGAATGAAACTGTCCGATCTCGGATCACTGGATCTGATCTATGCACCCCCATTTGCTCCGCTATGGGATCCTGTGCTTATTTTGGGAAGTAAGGGCCTCTGAAATCCAACTGACGTTCGGAAGGAAGATCTCACAAATGCGAAATGTCACGACTATTGATCACCCGTTGGTCAGACGGGACCTGACGCTGTTGAGAGACCGACGGACGCCGAGTAATCTATTCCGGTCCATCCTTCGCCGTACGTCGAGCCTCATGGCGTACGAAGTAACCAGGAGGCTCGAGGTAGAGCAAATCGTGGTTCGGACTCCGCTGGAAAATGCTCAAGGTCATCGGGTGATACAACCGATTGTTCTGGTGCCGATACTACGAGCGGGACTTGGGCTCGTGGGAGGGTTTGTCGAAGTTCTTCCTGACGCGCGGGTCGGTCATATTGGGATGTACAGAAACGAGGAAACGCTCGAACCGGTGGACTACTATTTCAAGGTTCCTCGCAAGGTGCGTGAAGCTCTCGTTCTTGTTCTCGATCCAATGCTTGCGACCGGAGGAAGTGCGGTCGCGGCGGTTAGCTTCCTGAAAGCGAAGGGAGCGCGCACCATTCGATTTGTGAGTTTGGTGGCTTCGCCTGAGGGAATTCGGACACTCCGGAAGGGGCACCCGGATGTCGAAATCTTTACATGTTCTATCGACAGGGGACTTAACGAGAGAGGTTTCATCCTTCCCGGGTTGGGCGATGCCGGAGATAGGATGTTTGGAACTGAATAACTCTGGTGACGCGTGCTAAGGCTAATCGTTGTTGTGATAATCGTTTTTCAATTTGGAGAGCCTGGGCTCGGATGGGCACAGTCGGCATTGCCTGATCACCTGGAGCTGCTGGTTCTAAAGGGAATTCAGCAGACTATGCGCCAGGAGTACAGGGGGGCTGAGTCTACGTTTCGCACTCTGGCGAAGGAATATTCTCACCACCCGGCCCCATATTTGTTTTGGGCCGGAATGCTCCAGGCGCGAGCTTCAGACTTTTCCGAACTTCTCGATCGTCGAATGTTCGATTCGTTACTGGGCGTTGCAGAAGAGAAGGCGAGTAGATTGCATTCGAATCGCCAGGCAAATGCGGTAGCATTGTTCTATGCTGGAAGTGTGCAGAGCTATCAGTCCTACGCGGCCTCGGTAGCTGGCGAATGGTTCCCAGCCGTCAGCAAAGGGATCTCAGCTGTTTCCAAGTTGAATCAGGCGCTCGCGGCAGATTCCTCGCTGGTAGACTGCTATGTGGGAATCGGAACGTACAACTATTGGAAAAGCCGGAAAACGCAATTCCTCAATTGGCTCCCCTTTGTGAGCGACAACAGGGCAGAGGGGATCAGCCAATTACGCGTCGGATTTCGTCAAGGGAGGTTCAATCGCTACCTCTCGGCGAGTTCGCTCGTGATCGTTTTGCTCGATGCGGGGGAGTACGCCGAAACCATTGAAGTGGCCGACGCTGTGCTGGCGGAATATCCTTCGAACAGGCACTTTCTTCAGGCCAAAGGAGTCGCTTATGAGAAATGGGGAGACGTGGAGAAAGCAATTGCAGTATATGAACAATTACTGGAGAGCATCCGAAACGGAGAACAGTCTAATCCGTACGGTGAGCTCAACTGTCATCTGAAGTTGGCCGACTTTTATCATCGGGTAAATCAATCAGATCGGGCTCTCAACCATCTTCGCGCCATTCGGGCATTTCAAGCAACATCGTTTCCAGAGCATATTCAGAAGAGTGCGGCGCAGAAAATTGGAGAAGGGCGGAGGATCGAACAACTAGTTCAGGAGCAGTCAGCCAGGAGCCGATAGCAGCATCCCCTTGACAATGACCTCTGGCGTGGTAAATTGACTGCAGGAGGAAACGATCCGCGTCTGAACGAAATTGCTAACTCCGATGTTCATGAATAGTGAAAAACGTGCAACGACGAGCACTCCATATCGATTATGACAGGAAGCTGAAGTATCTGCTTGACACCTGTCACCGGACTCTGCAGACAGTGGACGACGACTTGCTGAGGCGGGCGTTCGCGATGAGTTATGAAGCCCACAAACAGGATTTGCGGGCATCCGGAGAGCCATATTTTCACCACCCGTATGAGGTTGCCCTCATCATCGCTCGTGAAATCACACTTGATGACATTTCGGTCGCTAGTGCGTTGCTCCACGACGTTGTCGAAGATACCCGGTTCGAACTTAAAGCCATCAGAGAGGAATTCGGTGATACGATCGCGGATATCATCGACGGGGCAACGAAAATCAGCGACATTTTCCGCAGTCACGAAATCACCCAGGCGGAGAACTACCGAAAGATGTTGTTGTCGATGGTGGATGACATTCGGGTCATGCTGATCAAATTCGCCGACCGTCTGCACAACATGCGAACCCTCGAATTCCTCCCATCGGAAAAACAGCAGCGCCTGGCTAAAGAAACGCTTGACATCTACGCACCATTTGCCCACCGCTTCGGACTTGCGAAGATCAAGTGGGAGTTGGAAGATTTGTCGTTCAAACACCTGCATCGAGCGGACTACGATGAGATTGCAGGGCAACTGAAGGCGCGCAGACGCGAGCGAGAACACTATATCAAAAAGTTTGTAACTCCGCTTGATCGCAATCTCAAAGAAATCGGGCTCAAATGTGATATTATCGGGCGACCGAAGCACCTCTTCAGTATCTACAACAAGATGGTGCGGCGCAACAAGCCTCTCGATGAAATCTACGATCTGCTTGCGGTCCGGATCGTACTCGAGTCGGAAGAAAACAATGACTGTTTTATCGTGTATGGGATGGTGACGGAGCTTTACAAACCGATACCGGAACGATTCAAAGACTACATCTCCATCCCGAAGAAAAACGGATATCAGTCGATCCACACGACGGTTGTGGGTCCGGACGGTCGGCTCGTGGAGGTGCAGATCCGGACGAGGAAGATGCACGAAGTGTCGGAACGTGGGGTTGCCGCACACTGGATGTACAAGGAAAGCAAAACATCAATAGACCGGGAGCTCGAAGGGTGGATTAACTGGGTGCGCGAGATTTTCGATCAAAAAACCGAAGATACGCCAAAGGAACTGATGGAGAGCTTCAAACTCAATCTCTATCAGGATGAAATATACGTCTTTACACCTAAGGGTGATCTCAAGATCCTGCCCCGCAAATCGACACCGATCGATTTTGCGTTCGAGATACACTCGAATGTTGGTTTCCACTGTATTGGCGCCAAAGTCAATGGCCGGATAGTTCCGCTCAACACGATACTCCGGAGTGGAGATCAAGTCGAGATCATCACCTCCAAGAACCAGAATCCCAATGCGGATTGGGAGAAATCCGTCGTTACACATAAAGCCAAGACGCAGATCCGCCGGTGGATGCGAGAGGATACGCGCAAACGAAGCGAAGCTGGACGGGAGATATGGCTGAAGAAACTCCGGCGGCACAAATATCACCTCAATGATGACGACCTGGCACGAATACTTCCCAATCTACGAATCGACAATTTGCAAACCTTCTTCATCTCCATTTTCGAAGAGAAGATTGATCCGGACGAGCTGATCGAACAACTCGTTCTCCGAGCGAAACATCAACCGGCAGAGAGTGAGAAGGGAGCCGAATCACCCAAAACGCTGTTCAAGAAATTTGTCACGACGGCTCGTGATATTGCGAGTGGCATCTCTGTTCTCGGAAACAGGGAAAGCTTCATGCACCAGTACGCGAAGTGCTGCAATCCCATTCCCGGAGACGATATCGTGGGATTCGTGACGGTCGGTGAGGGAATCAAGATTCATCGGCGAGACTGCCAGAACGCCCTTTCTTTGCGCCTCGCTGAAAGCGAACGTATCGTTGAGGTTGATTGGCCACGAGAAAACGGCGGTGATTTTCTTGCCGCTCTGCATGTCACAGGCAAGGACCGATTCAGCCTGCTGAGTGATATCACGCGTGTGATATCGGCTTATGAAAACACAAACATTCGAAGCGTGAACATGGACTCCAAGGGGGATATGTTCGACGGTCAGATTATCCTCTATGTAAGGAATACTGACCATCTTTCGAAGATTGTCGAAAAGCTCAAGAAGATCGAGGGAGTACTCGCAGTCGACAGATTTTCGGGTCACGGATTGAAGCGGAACTAGAGCCAGTGGATCTCGTAAATACGGACTGGAAGCGAATACTGGGTATCGACTATGGGTCAAAGCGTATCGGTCTCGCGCTGAGTGATCCAATGGGAATCATTGCGCAAGCCTTCGAGACCTTGCCGAACGATAAGACATTCCTTCAAAAATTGAAAGGTGTCATCCGAAAAGAAGAGGTCGCGCTCATTGTCGTGGGCATGCCCTTTAACCTCAAGGGGGAAAGAGCACAGAAAAGCGTTGAGGTGGAAGAATTTATTGCGTCGTTGCGGGACTCTCTGGACACGGAGATCGTTGAATGGGACGAACGTTTTACGAGTACGATGGCCCAACGAGTGATTCGCGAAATGGGGCACGGAAAAGAAGCACGTTCCGATAAAGGGAAGATCGACGCGATGGCGGCCGCGATCATGCTCCAAAGTTTTCTCGATCGGACAAAGAAGTCTCTCGGCTGTTAGGAGGCAGGGAGCACTCCCGAAAGCTCCTCTCGAATCAGCAGAATGTATCGACGCATTTCATGAATTCCTCGACTCTTAGACGTCGCCTGCCCTGGATCCTTGTGCCTCTTCTTCTCGTGTGGGTTATCGCGGAGATCGCCTTGCTGCCGTTGGGAGAAATTCGTGCCCTGCAAAAGACAAATCCCAAAGAGACGGCCTTCATGCGGGACCATCTGGAGAAGATGGATAATATGGGAAAACCCGCCAAGGTCAGACAGCGCTGGGTCCCGTTAAGTCAGATTCCCGTTCACGTACGCAATGCGGTGATCCTTGCGGAGGATGGCGCGTTCTGGAGTCATGGCGGATTTGACTGGTTCGAATTCGGGGAATCAATCAAAAAGAATGTTTCCGAATTGCGCCCGGCCCGCGGTGCCAGCACGATCTCGCAGCAACTCGTCAAGAACCTGTATTTGTCTCCTTCCAAGAATCCGATTCGCAAACTCAAGGAGTGGATTCTCACGTGGTGGCTCGAGGAATCACTCCGCAAGGAAAGGATTCTTGAAATTTATTTGAACGTGATCGAGTGGGGGGAAGGCGTGTATGGAGTTCAGGCAGGATCTCAATACCACTTTGGAAAGGACGTGACGATTCTTACTCGGGAAGAGGGGGCCCGCATGGCGGCGATGATCCCAAGCCCAAAACGATATAGACCAGGCCAAACGACGCGCTATCTCGATAGATATACTCGCACAATACTCAAGCGAATGGACGCGCGCAATCTGTAGGACGGAGCAGATCGAAGATGACTCATAAGGATCTTGAAATACTGCTTGAGGAGGGAGAGGGCTTTCAACTTGAGTTCAAAAGGAAGTTTTCATCATCAGAGAAGATCGCGAAGGCGATGATTGGATTCGCGAATACACGTGGCGGGACTATTCTCTTCGGGATCGATGACAACAAGCACGTTGTAGGGGTCGAAAGTGAAAAGGCAGAGCTTGAGATGATCAGGGTTGCTGGGAGCTATCACATCGAACCTCCCATTGAGCCGCAGATCGAGATTGTGCCCTACAAGGGAAAGGATGTCGTTGTTGTTACTGTGAAGGAGAGCGAAGACAAGCCACATGCTCTGGTCCTCGATGAAGAGGGCGAACATGACCATCACTCCCGCGTATATATTCGTGTCCATGACAAGACGATGGCGGCAAGCAAAGAGGTGGAAAAGATTCTCCGCGCCGGACACGCCGATGCCCCGCCGCTCAGAATCGAAATCGGGGAAGAAGAAAGACGACTCTTCGACCACTTGGAGAAGAACGAGAGGATCACGGTGAAGGAATTCGCGAAACTTGTCAATGTTTCGCAGAGAAGAGCGTCACGGATGCTCATCAAACTGGTTCGGGCGGGGGTTTTGAGAATCCATACCCATGAAAAGGAAGAATACTATACGGTTACGTTTGACTAGCGAGCTACGACCTGACGCCAGATTCTTGATAATTCAAAGACTGCAATTCCATATGCAACGGCGACGTTAAGAGAATGTTTGGTTCCGTACATAGGGATCTCAATTCCAAAATCGCATAGCTCCATCATCCCAGAGGAGATGCCCGTAAGCTCGTTCCCCAAAATGAGGCAGAGCGGAAATTGCGAGCGGGGAAGTGTGTAATAAGGAATGCTCTGATCAGTGAGTTCGAGGCAGCAGATTCGATATCCTTGGGCACGCAGTTGTTGGATGGAATTAATTGGATTCGGCGAGTGCTCCCACGGTATCGTGAGAGTGGCCCCCAATGCTGTTTTCTCAATTTCTTTGCGGGGTGGTGTCGGGGTGTAGCCGGTGAGGATCAGTCCCTGAACAAGAGCGGCATCTGACGTTCGAAAAATAGATCCTACGTTATACAGACTGCGGATGTTTTCGAGAATCGCGACAACGGGGAGCCTTTCGACGCTTTCCATTTCGGCTGGCTCGAGTCGCCTCAGCTTGACTTCTTCGTAAGAGAGCTTTTTCATGTGAATTTCTGGGAGTTCTTTTAAGGTGTGGAATTTGAGATATTCCGCTCCTCTGTTGTCCTGCACGTTGGGGGGAAAGTGGTTGCTCACCGGATGAAAATTCCTTATATTAATAAGCATTTTTCGTGAGAAATTGAAGAGAATCAGCATCGCAATCGACGGGCCGGCGGCATCCGGAAAAAGCACAACTGCGAAGCGCGTCGCCGCGGAGTTGGGGTACGTTCACATCGACACCGGCGCGATGTACCGCGCAATAACTCTCAAAGTTATCGAGAACGGCATACCAGTTGACGATATGGAGCGGGTTTGCGATCTCGCGCGGCAAATTCACGTTCGGCTGGCACGCGACGATGGATCACTCGCGGTGTTTTTGGACGAGCGAAACGTTACTAAGGACATCCGAAGCAAGAAGGTCACCCAGAATGTAAGCCTTGTCAGCAGTTATCCGGGGGTACGAGACGTGTTGGTGCGAGAACAGCGCATGATGGCGGAAGGGGGTGGCGTTGTTCTTGAGGGGAGAGATATCGGGACGGTCGTTCTCCCCGAGGCCCAACTTAAGATTTTCATGGTGGCGAATATCACCGAACGCGCACGCAGACGACAATCGGAGTTGAAGGAATCAGGGGTTGCCATCGATGAACAGACGCTGATCAAGGAACTGTCCGAGCGGGATCGGAAAGACGAGTCCCGGATGAGTAGTCCGCTGTGCAAATCGAGAGATGCCATAGAGCTTGACACCACGAATCTCTCAATTGCGCAACAAGTTGACTTCATCGTGAAGAGGGCACGGAAGATCATTGAAGGGACGGAAACGAATGAAGGTCACGGTTGATAAACACTCTGGCTTTTGCTGGGGGGTCGTCAGAACGATTGAGATTGCCGAGCAAGAACTGAGTGGAGAGAGTGAGTTATATTCGCTCGGAGATATTATCCACAATCCCATGGAAATCGAGCGAATGGAAAAAATGGGATTGCGGACGATCAGCGAGTCGGATTTGGAGAGTCTTCGGGGGAAACGGGTTTTGATTCGCGCGCACGGAGAACCGCCGTCAACATACCGAAAAGCTGAAGCCCTCGGCATCACATTGGTCGACGCCACCTGCCCGGTCGTCACAAAAGTGCAGGAGAGGATCAGAAAATTTTATCTCGATGGATATCAGGTCATCATCTTTGGCAAGAAAGAACACGCTGAGGTCATTGGTTTAGTTGGCCAGACCAATAATGAAGCCGCGGTGATCAAGAGCGTCGAAGAAATAGATTCAGTTGAGCTGAAACGCAAGGTTGTGTTGTTTTCTCAAACGACAATGGACAAGCCGACATTCCACAGAATCAGGGATGAACTTGAGAAGCGTGTGGAAGAACTGGTCGTTGGCACGATTGAAGACGAAGCGATCGACTTTCACGCGAAGGATACGATCTGCGGACAGGTTTCCGGACGTGATGTGAAGCTGCGTGAGTTCGCGCGATCCAACGACGCGATCATTTTCGTTGCCGGTAAAAAGAGCTCGAACGGAAAGGTGTTATTCGAAATCGCACGGGAGGCGAACCCCCGCGCCTATTTCGTGGAGGATCCGAAAAACCTGAAACCGGAATGGTTCGAAAATGTCGAGAAGGTCGGCGTTACGGGCGCGACATCTACACCACATTGGTTGATGGACTTCGTGAAGAAACAAA
>Ga0208244_101094_pt1 | contig 17501 bp, 12 predicted proteins | sample SubbioCR12Aug_5A_FD_184828 | JGI IMG/M metagenome (GOLD analysis project Ga0208244, IMG submission 184828) | Serpentinite rock and fluid subsurface biosphere microbial communities from McLaughlin Reserve, California, USA - CR12Aug_5A (SPAdes) | ecosystem: Environmental > Terrestrial > Deep... | reverse complement strand
CGGTCCACCATATCGGGCTCTCCGACGTTCTCTTCGCAGCAAAACTGCTGGATATAAAGCCGTCAAAGCTTCGCCTCATCGGCATACAGCCGCAGTCTCTTGACGTTGGCCTTGATATGACCGAGTGCATTAGTGGTAAAATGGAAGTGATCATCGGCATGATCCTCGAGACTTTAAAGGAGTGGAATATAGAATGTGCCTTGCTGTCCCCTCAGAAATTATCGGCATAAATGACCTCATGGCAACCATTGATGTGAGCGGCGCACGGAGGGATATCAGCCTCATGCTTCTCCCGGAGGAAGCGCAGGTGGGAGATTTTGTGATCGTGCATGCAGGCTTTGCCATCCAGAAAATAGACAGAGAGGCCGGCCAGGAGGCGCTCAGGCTGATAAAAGAGCTGGTGGAATCAGAAGAGTTCAAGGCAGAATACATGGAGTGAAACGGTATATCTTCGCCATATCAGGCGCCAGCGGCTCTGTCTTCGGCCTCAGGGTCCTCGAAGCCATTCTCAAGAGCTCCGAAGTCCAGCTCATTATCTCCTCCCAGTCTTTCCAGATCATCAGGCATGAAACCGGCATAGACTGGTCAGGGAAGACCGATGCTGCGGTTCAGGAAAAGATACGGGCATACTTCAAATCCAGCAGGATTCACTATCACAATGAAAACAATCTCGCCGCACCCCTTTCGAGCGGCTCCTTCATAACAGACGGCATGCTTGTCGCGCCCTGTTCCATGAAAACACTTTCAGGCATCGCTCACGGCTACGCAAACAACCTCACTGAACGGGCAGCGGACGTCACGATCAAGGAGGGACGGCCTTTGCTTCTCTCCCCACGAGAGATGCCCTTCAGCGCTATCCATCTCGAAAACATGCTGAAACTGGCGAGGCTTGGAGTGAAGATCGCTCCCCCCGTTCCGGCCTTTTACCAGAAACCGGAAAAGCTCGACGACATCGTTGATTTCGTTGCAGGGAAGATCCTCGATTCCTTCGGTATCCCTCATGATCTCTTTAAAAGATGGGGAGGTTGAAATTCGTGAAATACTCCATTCAGGTATTTCCTGATCTTCTCAAACATGAAGCTCAACAAAGCCGTTGAGATTTTTCATTCGCTAACTTTTGGGAAAACCCTGTCAACAATTATTCTTACTTCGTTTAACCATTTTTCCCTTTGTTCGACCGTGCTGATTACAATGACTCCAAACACCTTCCTGTAAAAATGTTTTACGCCGCACAGATCGAAGATACAATTTTTCCATATTGTTTCAAGGGGATCGCCGAAAACCCCTACCTCTCTTTCTTCAGGAGTGTTCGATGTGTTAAATACTATAGCCGCCCGGGCTTTCAAGAGTCCTCGAGGAACCCCTTCCCCGCTGTCTCCTTCAAGGAACTCATATGCCACCCCCGTACGGAACACTCTGTCAATCCACCCCTTTAAAATAGCAGGCGGTTGCCCCCACCAGTTTGGATGGATAACAATAATCCCATCCGCATCCGAAATGTCGTAACAATGCTGTTCGACATTCGACTCAACCTTTGCATCCTTGGAAAGCTCACGATACGGTAGAATTGGATCGAATCGCTCTCCATACAGATCATGATATAGCAGTTCGTATCCGTTGCGGTTTATTATTTCCGCAACAGTTTCGGCAATGGCATGATTGAAGCTTCCTTTATTGGGATGGGCAATGACAATCAATATCTTCATATTCCTGACCTCATGAAAATAGTATTATGTCCCTCTTTTATTCGCTTTTATTCGCACAATTAAGCTGTGCCTCTTTGATACAACGAAAATTCTCGATTTGAATCGACTCGATGATCATTTATTGCCTCGCTAAAAATTCTTCTTCCTCTCCCCACACCTTAGCAATCGCCCGCTCAATGTTTTTCCACATTGAACATTATCCTAACGTAGTATTTTCTATTTCTTTATAAAAGCCGTCAATATTTTTCTGTATTTCAATGGTCTTCTGCATTGCAGTGGCAAGCTTGCAATAAGTCTGAATGTCGTCAAGGGACAGGATGCGTTCCTTTCTGTCCTTTAGCCACTTATCGCAGACTTGATAGCCACCGATTTGATAAGTCCAGACATCAGAGGGAATCCCTTCGAAGTATTGTGTCTTGTTGATGTAGACACATCCCGTAACCCCCCTTACTTTAAGGGGGGACAGAGGGGGGTTATATTTCGGCTTCTCCACCCTGTTATCCCCTTTCCCTTGAAATCTCGCAATCGGTGAATCAAGTTCTGGTGATTTAAGCAGGTGCAAGTTAACAAGCCTGTTTCCGTACTCGGACATTTTCTTGAATAGCTTGTAGTCCTCTGTAAACGGCACTCTCGGAAAATCTATCTTCAGGAACTCTGCATATTTTGTCCTGTATGTCTTTGAGTAAAGGACAGCGTAAATGTAATAGAATATTTCTTCGGGGGAAGGGGTCTTTTTAAATGTCTTTGTTAATCGTTCAAGCAATGACGGAGAAATATTAGGCCTTCTCACAAAATAATCCGCCTCCGGCTCGAAGAGCATCATAATGTTTTTCATTGAACTTTTCTTTGTCTTTTCTTTTCTTTGGTATAGATAAAGAGGAAAGCAGTAACAGTTGTCTCTTGAAGACAACAAGGTTTTGTCAGTTACAAAATGCGTAGCGAAGACATGTTTCCAGTTCTGGTCTCTCAACCGCCTTGTCAGAGATAGGGCAAGATTATCCTTATCTAAAAGATGCTGCATTATTTCAAGCCTATCCCTTTCAATGAGGGCAGGCAGATAAACTATTCTGCGGTCGTCAAAAGGGCGGTAAGAATATTGGACAAAGGATTTTTTCCAGTCAATGTTTTTGACTACGTCTCTTGCGGTTTTTATGCTCCATGCCCCTGTGTCTCTCAAATCCGCTGACTGTGCTATGAGGTCGTCGGAAAGATTGCTTGTGAATGTCCGCATCCTCTGTTTGATTTCTTCTTCTGTAAAACCTACAACAAAATGGTCGCGAGCAGTAGTAACGCCAAATGAATACTTATCAAATATTTCAGGAACAGGTATGAATTTATCGTATTGCGCCTGCAATGAGAAATCCTTCTCCACAAAAAAGTAATAGGGTTCTGAAGGCTTCAATTCTTTCCATTTTGTTGTATGGATATCAGCTTCATTCAAATAGCTGTATTTGTTTTCCCTCAGTCCGTAGACATCCTGATAAAAAACCCCGCATGCTTTGCCTTTTCTCTCTTTTTTAATGAACAAGGCAATGGATACCCCCTGCTGAATGTCAAAGACATTTTCATCCTTGCTTCCATCAGGACACTTTTCACCGATACGGCTATTTCCGTGAAGGTTCAGAATGTAAATCTCATCAAAACTTTCGAGCAACTTTTTTCTCATGCCTCTATGAATCAAGCCTGATAGATAAGAGTTATTTGTTATCATGCCGATGATACCTTTACCATCCCTGTCAATCTTCCAATGTGCAAATCGGATAAACTTTATATAGTCATCTGACAAAGGCTGAATGTTTCTTTCGGCTCGGACATCTTCTTTGTAGACAGTCATCTCCTGCTCAATGAAGTCTGATTTATTGACGGAACTTACTGAATACGGAGGGTTCCCCAATATCACAAGTATAGGTTGTGCTTTTTTGACCTTTCCTGCCAAATGGCTTTCTTCAGACAGGGAAGCCATGCCAGGAAGTTCTGTCTGTGCAAGTTCTTCCATCTCAAGGGTATTGGTGAGGTATAGCTTTACCCTGTCATCCTTCTGTAACCGGTAGCCTAATTCTTCAAGCAAGAAGGACATCTTTAAATGACCGACAGCATACGGGGCCATCATTAGTTCAAAGGCATAGTAGTTTTTCAGGATGTGTTCCTTTATGAAATTCTCCTTGCCGCCCTCTCCATATTTCGATACAAGCTCATCCACGGCAAGCTTAGCCGTCTCTGCCAAAAAGGTAAGTGTCCCTGCGGCAGGGTCTAATACCGTCACAGTCTTATCTGCAAACCCGTCAGGTCTCTTAAACTGTTCTTTAAGGATGCTGTGCAATGAACGGACTATGTAGGACACCACAGGTTCAGGGGTATAGTAGACGCCCCTCATCTCCCTTGTCTTTGGGTCATACTCCGCAAGAAAGGTTTCGTAGAAATGAACGATAGGGTCTTTCCCCTTGCCCTCATGAAAGAACTGATGAAGTATCCTGCTCACATCCGTGATGGAAAGGATTTCCGAAATGTCATCAATAATCCATTCCATCTGCTGAGGGAGTGAACCCAAAGAAACAAACTGAAAGACATCTCTCAGGATACCGATCGTCTGCGGGATATTGTCATAGGCGAGCTTTCTGTTAAAGCCGTTCTCTGAACGGGTGCGGGCTGCAAACAGTCCATAGGTGATCGTCTGCGCATACAGGTCTGAAAATTCATCCTCCGTGAGACTGCTGATAAGGTAATCCTTGAATGCTTTGTAAAAACCCCTGATAAATCCCTTGCCTGTCTTTTCTTCTTCCCTCAGCTCCTGGGCTATGACCTCATCCTTTAAGAAGCGTGTCCGTTTGGCAAGTTCTATTGCAAGGTTCTTTGCGTCGTATACTTTAGGCAATGAAAAGGAAAAGAATTTTCCGAGCAGTTGCAAGAATTCAGGCTCTTTCTCGACAGGTGGAGTAGTTTTCAGCTTATGTACTACGTATGGCCTTCCGATAAGGACCTTATCCGTCCTGACACCGTTACGGTAAAGCCTGAACTCAAAGAAATTGGTAAGAACCACGTTCGGGAAGGTATGCAGGTATCTCTTTAACTGCTCTGTCTCCTCTATCCTATCAAGATTTTCAACGGTAGGGTCTTTAGCCTCAATGTATCCCGTGATGTGCTGCTTACCATCCCATACTCTGAAGTCCGGGTTACCTGCTTCCGTCTTCTTGGGAAGGATTGTTATATGAGCTTTTTTCTTTCCGATTGAACTGCTATATTCATCAAGTAGGGCTTTGAGGGCAGGGTAATAGCTTTCTTCCCTTGCGTCCCCCCGTTTGCTGGTATCGGCTATCTGCTTTAAATAGGCTTTAAGCATGTGTCATAAGAGGCAAGCCCCACAGGAACAGCATTCTTCCGCGTTTCGGCTTCGTGCCGATAGGAATCTACATCTTCTTCTTTCTTCCGGCCCTTCTTTGCCAAATTCCCCTCCAAAACCAGACCAGGTAAAGTATAGACAAATTATATCTTAGGTTAAAGGCATTTTTAAAGATAAATCAAGAACTTTCCGCTGGTTTCTATTTATTGCGAGACGAAGAACGAGATATGGAGCGAGGAGACCGAGATGGTCTGCAAGAGCTGCGGCAAGACGATCTCAAGGGAGATGTGGAGGATGAAACCAGGAATCACAGCGTGGTATCTATGCTCTCCATGCCGGCAGAAGCGCCGGACGTACAGCCTACGTTCTTCCTGTACTCTCTCGGTGATGTTCCATAAGCTTTTCTGAATTCCCTCAAAAAGTGGTCAACGCTTCCGTAGCCCACAGAATATGCTATCTCCGATATGTTTACATCCCGGCTCTTGAGGAGCAGTTCAGCCGCTTTCCTGCTCCTGATGTTGTTGACATAAGGCTTAAAATTCTGCCCGAACCTTTGCTTAAATGCCGTGCTGAATTTGTCATTGTTCATGCAGGACATCCTGGCAAGTCTCTCAATGGTCAGCTCTTCAGCGTAGCTTTCCTCTATGAAAGCCGCGACGCAGTCCATTATGAACATCTCCCGGCTTCCTGCGCTCTCAGGTTGTTCGCTGTTCATACTCCCGCCAAGTATCTCCGACAACTTCCCCGTGAGATAGGCTAAACTCAACGGCTTCTTCAGATAATCCGTCGCTCCTGTCCTCAACGCCTTTATTGCCAGGTTCTCAGTGCTGTAAGCAGTCATCATGACGACAGGCAGGTCCGGGTTCACCTCTCTGAGGGCTTTCATTACGTCAAGGCCATTCCCATCGGGCAGGGAATAATCAATAAGGGCAAGGTCCATGTGACTTCTGATGTGAGCAACCGCCTCGGAATAACGCGACGCCTCCACCACCTTATACTGCCGCTCAAGAACGCCCTTTATCAAATCCCTCAACACACCGTCGTCTTCCACAAGAAGTATGGTCTTCCTATCCACCGTATCCCCCTCCCCCTTTGGTTGGTTCTAATTCAGAATCTTAAAGCAAAAGCCTGAAATTTTCAACAGCGCCGCTTGTGCAAGCGCAAATAAGTAGTTGCAGTCCCTATTTTATCCAGACCCATCTGAGTCAAGCAGGAAGCTCCAGACACTTTGCGCTATTGCAAGAGCTGCCACGAGCACTTCTGTCCCGGCGGATATTCGGGGTTGTCGAAGATCACCCCGGTCGGTCCCCACATGTAGGTTCCCCTGAACGAATAGAAGGGCACGGCGTGTCTGATGGTGCAAGGCCGGGCAAATCCATAAGAATTACATACGCTTTCATTATCAGAATACTCTATCTCACTCTTTATCGTGTTGCCTGCCCATGTCCCCCTGAATGTGTCGCTGACATGGGTGAAGGTGTCGGCAGGGTCTGTCTTTACTGCGGTTACGTAGTGGCTACAGATCACCTGACTGCCAGGGCCACCCAAAATAAATGCCCTGTGCAGACTCCCTGCCGGTATCAGTTCGGAATGAAAGGTGTACACGGCTGGAGTGGCATTGACGGGGCTACCCGGAGGAGATGTCTTGACGTAAGCATCCTTGAGGTTATGCGGATAAATGTCCCACTCAGGTATTCCATTATTATTTGTATCAACTTGTGCTATTGCCTCCGGGCTTCCGGCAACGTACCATTTGCTGTTCAGACATATTCTGTCCATGTTGTTGGCAAGCTCCACCGGTGTGGGGTCACTCACCGGCTGTAAAGCCGCTGCAACTGCACCGTATTCATTGCCGAGCCTTCCCTTATAGACTACCTGCAAGGAGACATCAACTGCATTGACCGGTATTATTGCCGTCTGACCGTTATCAAAGACGAGTTCAACGGGCAGATCCCTTGGTATTGTCCTCCGGTTATTTGCCTCGGCTGCCACCCTGTAAGTGTAAGCATTGCTTGCCTGAAGGTCAAAAGGCTGAAAGGGGTCTTCCTGAACTGTTCTGTATCGGGCCACAAGCTCTATGCTGCCGTCTGTCATTTCTTCACCGGTAGATGTGGTGTTTCTTGCAAGAAGCGTTATGCGGACAAATCCTCCATCGCGGGTTTCCGCGAGGGAATAGATGCCTGTAGGTGGAAGGGTTATATCCATGCTGCCCCTGAAGAAGTAATCAAGAAGACCGGCAGAGTAGCCGACTGCCCGGGGGATGAGTTTTTGGGCATAGTCTTCGTTACACTTTTCATCACGATAAAATGAGCTATAAAAAAGGGAACCTTCTCCAAAGGTTTTATAAATCTTGCTTGTCCAACGGCTTGTTCTGACAAAACGATCTATTGTTTCGCCATCCCCGATTTTCTTTATCCATGTGCCCTTGTCTTGAATTCCGTCTTCGGCAATTTGAAAGAGCAGGGGCTTTATCTGCGCCATATATGCCTGGAGGTCTGTGCTCGATTTCTTAGGGTATGGGAAATAATGTCTGTGGTCAGTTGAGTACCTCTCTGCTGCAAAGATTGTGTCGCCGCTGAAAAAGTTTGCATTGGTGTATTCGGCAATTCCCTGAGTAAGATTTGTTGATGGAGTACCTCCATTGTAGTACTGTTTAGTATCAATAAATTGTGTAATGGGTGCAAGATTATTATTAGAGATATTTAGAGAAACTTCTGGAAAGAAAGGACTTGATGCGAGAGAGTTAATCAATATATCTTTTTCTTTTGCCCATGTTTCAAAATATCTAGCCCCGTTTAATCGATTCTTTCCAAAAATTGCATCCTCAGGATGTGCATCATTACGCACATGGTCAGGTTGAGCGGCGTCTTGGATGAGATGCATCTGATGGCCCAGCCCTCTAAATGTGCATGCAAAAAACGCCTGCCTATTGTTTTCTGTTTGTGGTGTGAGGGCATAATAATAACATAGTCTCGTCTTTTGCCACGACCAATCACCCTCTGGAAAATTCTGTTGATAAGTCCCATCTTGAGCCCAGAGGAGCGAAGATTTTCCTGTCCAATTATCATTCAATCCTGCTTGATTCCAAGGCGTTAAAGGGTTATGAAAGTGGTTGAAAGAGCGGGTTGTGCCATATACCGGGAAAAGAGGATCCTGTGCATCTTCAAGCTCTGCGCCATCTTGAAGCCATTTTCTTAACTTCTGCTCAGTCCCACCCCATTTAAATATTTCGTCTAATCCTTTTTCAAAACCTAAATTTTTTAGATAATCACCCTTACCCTTGCTTATCACGGAATTTTCCGCTGCAAACTCTGAAAGGTCCCTATGTGTAACTTTATCGTCCCATGCTAAGGTATCATTATCAAAAATGAAGTTAACCAAGATAAATAAAGTTGCACTGATAAAAATTACCTTGTTCATTATTCTATTCAATTTTTTCACCTCCCCATATATTTATGGGTTTTAATCCCAATTCAATGTCTTCTTTATTAATCTCTTTTAACATTAGTCTTACTTTTTTTAAAGGAGCTTCCGTAGGAACACTAGGAGATGGTATTCGCTTCTTCCTCTCCTCCATCGTCAACTTCTTTAAAGGTATAATCGCCTTATCCCCTTCCCATTTGACCTTTTTCTTGGGGTCAACTATAGCTTTCAGGACCTTGGTTTTTTTGACAGGATCATAGCTTTCTTCATATTTTCCAGTCCATCCTCTACTCTTAAGCCCACGCCATGAGCCCAAGCCGATATGCTCATATCCCGCTTTGAATATCAATACATTCATAGGTATCACATTACTTAATACAAGCAATCCCAGTCCTTTGATTTCAAAATTGCCATTTTTATCGGTCACTGTCTCCATTGCATCATAGTAGTTATGCAGTGCGCCCGCCGCTGATGGAATCTCTCTTGACCACGTTCCAAGAATAACCACCCCCTCGATCGGCTGCCCTGTATCTGCATCTATCACTCTGCCTTCATAGGGACCGTCAATACGCGTAGCGAAAGCGCAGCTGGAGGTTTGAAAAAGTACTAAGAGACCAGCCATTACCATAAAAAGATTTTTCATCCGACACACCTCCTTGAGAATCAATACCAATCTATCTTCCAAATCCCAGCACTATCAACTAAGAAATAGATATAGTGAGTGATGCTCACCGTTTGTCCGCCATAAAGATCGTTTTTCCTAATGCGATACTTGGCACTATTACCCCTGACGCGAATAAGCTGGATTTCTTGCATCTCCTGAACAATCTGCGGGAGATGTGATTGAAGAGCGGCAAATAACTCATTATAGTGCTGCTTTGAGTCTTCGGCAAAATAGGTTAATGCTCCGATAATATCCTGGTTTGCCAAAGATGCTTTCATTCCCTCCCACTTCGCCTTCAGGAGTGTATCTAACTGGGTTTTATTCAGGACTGTTATTATGACCATATCCTGATACATAATCCCATCGGGTCCCGTTACGCTGGCGGTGAAGGTGTATATCCCTTCCGCAGTCAATCTCACCGAGTATTCGTCATAGCCAAGTGATAGCCATTCAACGCCCGTAGCGTTATCTACGCTCATCGATGAGGCATCAATTGAGAATGAGCCATCTATTCTCAATGTCACTTCCAGTGGAGCAATGCCTGATTCGGGATTGGCAGAGAGCCGTATGTAGTTACCTGTTGTTACCGCATTGACGGTTATTGACTTTGTCACAGTGTTTCCGGCTGTATCCGTTGCTGCAACGGTTATGGTATTTGACCCTTCGGTGAGTGGCACATGGTTGGCAATAAACTCATTACCGTATACTGCCGCCACCATCCCGTTGACCGTGACCCCCGTTTCATTGCCTGCCGAGTTCGTTATCGTGCCTCTGACTGTTATATCAGAACGGGTGATCGTTTCTCCATCAGAAGGAGAGGTTATTGTGAGCGTAATCGCCTGTGGAAGAGGTAAAGTAGTGAAGGTTCTATCTGTTGAAGAGGAGGAGATGCCGGATGCATTCTTCGATGCAACCCTGAAGTGATAGGTCGTATTCGGCGTGAGGTTCGTTAATGATAAGCTGTGGCTTGTTGTGAGCGTCGAATCTGCGGTTGACTGTCCATATGAAATCGATGTCCAGTATTCAATAAGACTGTCTGCGGGCTGATCAGTTGTCCAACTTATCGTAGCCGAATCAGTAGAGATGTTGCTGACACTTAGATTGCCTATTATGGGACCATTGGGAGTCAGTTGAACATCTATGTTCAGCACTTCACCGGGGTAGATCGTTCCCGAAAAGGCAATACCGGTATAACCGTCCTTCGTAATGCTCCCATTAAAGTCTCCGGAAGCAATACCGGTTATAGTATAACTGCCGTTACTGCCTGTTAAGACCATCTGCGTCGCATTCAAAGAATCGGTTACAGACACTGTTACCGATAAGAGGGGTAACACTGTCGATGAATCCGTCACCGTGCCTGTAATAGTTCCCTTTGTAACAAGGGTAACGGAGATGCTCTTCGATATGGTCTGTCCATATTGATCTGTTGCTGCTGCCGCAATAGTATTCGGGCCTTCACTCAAGGCGATAGTTGCGGAGAAAGCATTGCCGGCTACTGATGCCTGAATGCCATTGACTGTTACAGTTGCATTGCTACTTACAGTACCTGTAACAACTATGGGTGATGAACTTACCATAGCACCATCCTGAGGCGATGTAATGGCTATGGTCTGAGGAGGTATCGGAATCAACTGGACATTAAGCGTTAGAGTCTGGCCGGCGGTTAAAGTACCATACACTGTCTGTTTGATATACCCTGATTTTTCGAATGTGGCCGAAAAACTTCCCTGAGTTAAACCTGATACCGTATACAGACCGTTTGAAACGGTTGCGGTTGTGTGGATTTTTGTGGGGTCTTTTACTGACACGGAGACATTGGATACGGGCAGCCCGGTCACTGAATCGGTAACAGTTCCTGTGATTGTGCCTGAAATTGATAATCCTGTATTTCCGCCACGAACACAGCGGGCCTTGTTGGGATAATAGTAAAAAGAAGAAGTCCTACTCTTGGAGTCTTGAATAATCGAGCCTGTAGAGGATACAAGATAGGCTTCAGTCCATGCCCCGAATAAAGCGCAAAATATACCGTGAATGGAGGTAGAGGACCAGTAATAAGTGTCGCCGCAATACCCGTCAGGGTAAAGGACCGAATAAAATGCTGGATCAATTTGACCATTGTCTATGAGAGATTCGAGTTCTCTCACATTCGGAAGCCTCCAGTCAGAATATCCACCAAGCGTGATTCCTTCACAATAACTAAGTGCATCTCCCCATTTCATCCTTATCGAGTCAGCCTTTTCCTGCTGCCACATAAGTCCTGTGGATAAGTCTGTAACTGTGCCATCGCCGTTTTCCACAAATACACCAAAAGACAACTCTTTGCCCCGGACGCACCGGGCATAGTGTTTAGTTGAGGACTTACTGCTATAAGAAATCTTTACCCCGTCATAATTATCCCAGTCTCCGCAATACCCGCCAACGCAACAATACTTGGCTTTATACTGACCAAAGAAAACATACCATGCATTATCGGGATAAGGCCGGGGAGAGGAGGATGACCAGTAGTCTGTCTTCGTGTTTGGGAATATAGAGGAATTGATTGAGGGGTCATACTGGCCAAAATCAACTATGCTGAAGAGCTCACTCTTTGTTGGTAGCCCCCAGTCAGTGTATCCTCCGAGTGTCAGGTTCTTACAATAACTATTGGCCTCAGGCCACGTGCGAGTTATGCCATCATCTACCTGCTGCCATATGAGCTTAGTATTATTATCTGTCACTGTCCCGTCTGTATTTATGGTATATGAAGGCGGATTTATGAGATAACTTCCGTCCTGCGCAAGAGGATTTTCAGGAGAAGGGCAGGTAATAACAGTATTGATGTTATTGTAGCATGTCGTTTGGCCTGTATCAGGCAAATAGAAAGCAACTCCGGATGCGTTAGCATTTCCTTTCAAGGTTACGTCCACGCCCGGCTGGTCTGCGTCATTAGAAAAAATCGTTATTGTTTCTGCAAAAGCTCCTTCCGAAGCGGGATTAAATTCCACTGTTATTGAACAGGATGTTAAGGCAGAAAGCGTTTTACCGGAACATCTATCAGATGTAATCGAAAAGGGCGCGGACGGGGAGGCAATCATCCCTATTGCCAGATTATCCCTGCCAATATTTGAAATGGTCAGGTCAAGCCTTTTAGATTCACCGATTTTTGCATACCAGAACTCTAAGGCAGAAGGCTCCACCTTAATCTCCCTGTCATCCAGTGAAAGAGACCCTCCGCCCCTAACACACCTTAAAAAGTTGTCCCTGTCCCTCTTATGCTGGCTCGTGGTGAAGCCACGCTCGAATGAGACGACTAACTTGTTGTCAGCATCAGAGGTATTGGTTGTGGATGTCCAGTAGAAGAAGGTTTGGTCATCACCACAAACATTGTCTGATTTAACATTTGGGAAAAACCTGGTATTGATTGACGGATAAATTCTCGTTTCATCTGTAAGGGATTCAAGTTCCCTAACATTCGGAAGCCGCCAGTCCGAATCTCCTCCAAGGGAAAGCCCTTCACAATAGTTAAGCGCACTTCCCCATTTCATGGGATTAGTTTCTCCCTGTTGCCACATAAGAGATGTTGTCAGATCAGTTACTGTTCCATTACCATTATCTACAAAATTACCAAAGGTCAATGGACCGCCGCGAACGCATCTGGCATAGGATCTATTAGTTTTAGAGCTAAAGTTGACATTGCCTCCTTGAAAATATTCAGGTTCGGTGCCTCCCTTGTATCTCCTCTGAGTGCAATAATCCCTGAAATCAATGCCGCCTCCGAAGTGGACGTACCATGCTTCTGAAGTATTACATGAAGGATATATGGTGGAAGACCAGTAATTGTCAGGTTTTGTATTTAAAAAGACAGAAGAATTAATTGAAGGGACGCTGCCTCCATAATGAACTATACTTGCAAGTTCTTTCTTTGCGGGAAGCCGCCAGTCAGTATGCCCTCCCAGAGTGAAGTTCTCGCAATAATTTTTTGCCTCATCCCAGGTGCGGGTTATTCCGTCATCCTGCTGCTGCCACATGAGCCATGTGTTGTTGTCAAAAACTGTTCCATTAGCGTTAATGGTATACGAAGGCGGGTTTATAGTATAGCTTCCGTCCTGCGCTAAGGGGTTGCCAGGAGGCGGACAAGGGGTGACCTTCTCTTTGCCTTTATCGCTATAGCAAACCGTTTGTCCTGTATCGGGAAGGTAAAAAGCGCTTGCGCTCTGATGCAGAATAAAGGAAAAGAACGAAAAGACGAAAATCCTGATTAAGTGTTTCATAATTCCCTCCGAACTGTGATCCGATATTGTCCCTTCCTTTAGTTGAAGTAGGAAGGACGCTCTCGCCCATAATCTTACGCAGCAACCTCCTTTCCGTCAAGATTTATGAATACTATGGTCTAAAATAGCAGACCCCTTCATGAATTTCTCGGCATTTTCCACTTTTTATCCGACATTTTTTGCACACCGCAGGCAAAAGGGTTTATTATGAGGCTCTTGCAAAAGTATCGACCACAGAGGGCAAAAAAGAGAACATCGAGAAATAAATTAACTCAGGATTTAGGGGACGTTGTTACCTACATTGCATGTTATTGACATTGAGGATAAGGCTCTTTAAAATTGCCTCATGCCACGCCAGGCTCGATTAGATGTTCCCGGTGGGAAAGAAGAGTTGCCTATGGATGGACACTACATATGTTCTTGGTCAATTCGGCACGCTCAATTTTGGTGTCTGACCCCATACATGTCTCCCTGCCAAGAGTGCCGATTTCACCGAAGGTTTCGTTATAGCAATTCACATGAGAATAGCCGAGAAAACCGAAAAGCTCAATGGCAGGTTGCTCAATAAGATTTGTTTCTGTATATTGATTAATCGGCATTTTGCAAAATAAAGCTCCGTCTAATTTTCAGAAGGCATCGCATCACAGACCAGCCGTTTAAACTGCGATACGGAAATAATCACTGTCCTGAAAAGTTTTTTTGCCTGCTTAAAATCCTTGTCACCTGTGATAAAATAATCCGCACCTCCTGCGATTGCGCATGAAAGGAACTTTGCATCCTTCTGGTCTCGTGGAAAATTTACATCAACGCCTGCGTCAATAATTGTCGTCAGCTTATCGAGCAGTCTAAACCAGTCACTTTTTATATTATCAGGCAGGCCGAATTTCTTGCGGCTCAGCACCTCTTTATATTCTTCGAGTATCTGCAGAGATATAATCCATTCTATTTCAGGATGGCTGGCAATGAAGAGAAGAACAGTTTCGGGTTCTTTGTCTTTCAGAATGGCCGAAACTAAAACATTCGTATCTACAACAACCTTCACCGGCCAGCCCGATATGCCTTTATTTCTTCGGCAATCTCATATTCACTGATTGCTTTGGCATTTGGGAGTCTCTGAGTCTTTTTAAGAAGTTTTTTCAGTTCCTGAACGCGGGCATTTTTCTCGTCGTCTGCAATTATCACAACCTCAACCCGCTGACCCGCGCGAAAAGGAAGTTTCTTTAAGACAAGGTTATCAGGGTCTTTGACAGTTACATATCTCTTGTAAGCAAGCATTTCAAACCTCCTTGCCCGATTTATGAAATATTATAGCCCAATCCCAGCAATAAATATATCAATGTATTATCTCATCTGTCATTGCGAGCGACCGAAGGGAGCGTGGCAATCTCGTTGTAAAATCAAAGATTGCTTCGTCGCGCAGCTTCTCGCAATGACACACTCTTACTCCACAATTTTAATATCCAACCCCTCCACATCAACCTCCCCGCTGATTAATTTCGGCAAGAGGAGATCGCGGGTTTTACGGCATTTTTAAAGATAAATCAACAACTTTCCGCTGGTTTCCATTTATTATGATTTAGCTCATACCATCAGCGTAATAATCTGATAAAATAGAAGTATGATAAAGGAAGGATGTCCGGGAAGCAGTGAGATCAGGAACCCTTATCCTGAAGATATCCAGTGTTTCTGGTGCGAGACAAAGAACGAGATATGGAGCGACGAGACTGAGGTGGTCTGCAAGGGCTGCGGAAAGACAGTCTCAAGGGATATCGGGGTCACCTGCTTACAGTGGTGTCCCGCTGCAAGGGAGTGCGTGGGATCAGAGAAGTACGAAAGGATCATGAAGGCGGTGAAAGCCAGATAATACAGATGAACCACAGAGAGCACAGAGGTCTCAGCGAAAGATTAATAAATACTAAATTCAAAATCTATTAAAGCTAAGGCTCTTGCAAAAGTCCTTTTTTGTCACCCTGAACTTGTTTCAGGGTCTTAGAATCCATTGATCCTATGAGATGCTGAAATAAATTCAGCATGACATAGTGAAACCGTTCGTGACTGTGGTAAATTAGTGATAAGTAAACGGTGAGCTATTCGAAGGGGGATGTGTGAGGAGAAAGGCAGCGGTTGCAGGGCAGTTTTACCATGACTCTCCAGCCAAACTCAGTCATCAGGTCCAGCAGTACATCAACCACAATCTTCCAAAAGAACACGCCATCGGAATCCTTTGCCCCCATGCAGGACTCATATACTCCGGCGCAGTGGCGGGCGAGGTTTACTCCAGAATCAGCATACCTAAAACATTTATTTTGCTCGGTCCCAATCACACCGGACTTGGCGCAAAGGTCGCTCTGATGTCCGAGGGTGAATGGGAAATACCCACAGGTCTCTTTGCCATTGATGAAAGACTTGGCCGGAGGATTCTCTCCAATACCTCCTTGGTCTCCAGCGACTCACAGGCTCACATATTTGAACATTCCCTTGAGGTTCAGCTTCCCTTTATCGCTTCCTTTTCAAAGGACTCAAAGATCGTGCCATTGACCGTCATGTCAGCTACGCTGGAGGAATGCACGTCCCTGGGCGAGGCTATCGCCAAAGCCGTCAGGGGGGCAGATTACCCTGTAGTCATCGTGGCAAGTTCAGACATGAGCCATTATGTCTCCGATACTGTTGCCAGGAAAAAAGACAAAATGGCCATTGACAGAATCCTCGCCCTTGACCCGGAAGGTCTGTTCGAAACCGTAAAAAAAGAACATATCTCGATGTGCGGGTATTTGCCCGCTACAATAATGCTTTTTGCGGCAAAATCACTGGGCGCGAGGGGCGCAAAACTTATAAAATACGCCACGTCAGGGGACGTCAGCGGTGATTACGACGCTGTCGTCGGCTACGCCGGAATTATCGTTTCATAGGGCAGAAACATCAGGGGTTCAAGGATTTAAGGGGTCGAGGGGTCAAGTGATTCTTCAATCCTGTTGACACTTTTCCATTCTTTTATTTTTTCTCTCGAACCCTTGAATCCCTGCCCCTTGAACCCTTCTTGTAAATTGCACTTTCCCCTTGCCCAAACACTATGATTTCTGGTATAAATAAAGTAAGTTTAGATTGAGGGCAGTTTGCCTGCCCTGTTTGTGATGGGTGAAAAAAGTTGATCCGGCAAATTAGATCTTTTGGGAGTCAGCGTAAAGAGTACGGTGTGCATGTCCCGCATCAAAGTACGGGAAAGCCTGAAGTCTCTTTCAAGACACCCACCTATATCTTAGGCGGATCTAATTATTCACTTGCACGGCAGGGCGGGTTTATTTTGCGGGTTCTTTTGATCGCTTTGCTTTTTGCGAGGAATTTAAATAAAAAAATAGAGGAGTCTGGCACAATGCCTCCCTTGATGAACGCTGACGACACTTCAGGCAGCCGGAAAGACCGAATTGTTCCGGAAGATTCCTTTAGATTTCAGAGATCACTCTCTCTTGCTATCCTCGCAATAGCATAATAGACACAGCTAACCCGCTCTCCCCTCAACGGAAAACTACTACGAAAGGGGGATATGTGCGATGATCGAAGTGTGGTATCTTCTCATTGCCGTCATAATCGGCATTTCACTTGGCGCAGTCCTGAGCCTTATTTACAAACGTTCCATCAAAACCCAGCAGTCAGCCCTGAAGCGGGAAAAAGAGAATATTATCGCTGAGGCAAAAAAAACCGCTGATATCATTAAGAAAGAAGCTGCAGTAGAGGCAAAAGACCTGGTATATCAGGCAAAATCAGAGGCGGAAAAAGAGATCAGGGAGCGGCGCCATGAACTGAATCAACTGGACAAAAGGCTCAGGCAGAAGGAAGAAACCCTGGAGAAAAGGGTTAGTCAGGCAGAGAAAAGGGAGCACGAGATCAACAAGAGAGAGAAAGAATACAACGTAAAGGAACGGGGGCTTCAGGACAAGGAAAACCAGCATTTGCAGATCATAAAGGATCAGGTGGCAGTCCTGGAAAGAGTTTCCGGCTTAAGCGCGGATGAGGCGAGGCAGGAACTCACCAGGAGAGTGGAAGAAGAGATGCGCTTTGAGATCTCAAAGCTTGCCAAGAAGATAGAGGATGAGGCCCGGGAAGGCGCCGAGAAGAAAGCAAAG
>Ga0208244_101093_pt1 | contig 17503 bp, 16 predicted proteins | sample SubbioCR12Aug_5A_FD_184828 | JGI IMG/M metagenome (GOLD analysis project Ga0208244, IMG submission 184828) | Serpentinite rock and fluid subsurface biosphere microbial communities from McLaughlin Reserve, California, USA - CR12Aug_5A (SPAdes) | ecosystem: Environmental > Terrestrial > Deep... | reverse complement strand
ACCCGACCAGCGCCGGCGCGACCATCAGGGCGGTGATCGCGTAGGAAACCGAGAGCGCCGATCCTGTCTGCGCGTATACCCAGAGGGAGATGGCCACCCAGTGGAACCGGTCTCCCACCTGGGATATGAGCTGACCTGTCCACAGCAGCCCGTAGTTGCGGTGGCGCATGAGCGCCAGGAACCCGCCTCGGGATTCGTCGCTGTTAGGGGGTGTTGTGGTCCTGGACACAGACCCGCCTCGGCGTGGCGGACTGCCGGCCCAGCCCACCGGTGTGTCGGGTCAGGTGGCCGTCGCCAAGGAATCGGCGCCCCCGACCCGAATTCTAGGACGACCATGCGCGAACACGCGGCCGTCCTCTTGATCCTGCTGCTCCTGCTAGTTGCTCCCTCTTACACCGGGCACACCGAAGCGCAGCCGGCAGGCCTGACGCGGCCCGGCGTGGATGTTCTCCTGGAGACGCCGGGGCTCCTGCAGGGACGCCGCATCGGACTCGTAACGCACGCCGCCGGCCTAACCAGCAGCGGAGAGACGACCTCGAGCGCGCTCCTGCGGGACCCGCGTTTTGCCGTCAGCGCCCTGTTCGCCCCGGAGCATGGGGTTTCCGGAACGATTCCTGCCGGCCACTCGGTCCCGGATCTGGTCGGCCGCGTGCCGGTCTACAGCCTCTACAACGCCACGCGCCGGCCCACGCCCGAGATGATGGCCGCCATCGACACCTTCGTGATTGATCTTCAGGATGTCGGAGCGCGTGCCTACACCTACGCCTCCACGATGGCGTTGGTGCTGCAGGCGGCGCGTGAAGCCGTCAAGCCGGTAGTGGTCCTCGACCGGCCCAACCCGCAGGGGGGCCTGCAACTCGACGGGCCGGTGCTGGAACCCGCCTACAGGTCGTTCATCGGAATGTACCCCATACCGCTGGTGCACGGCATGACGATGGGGGAGTTGGCCCAACTGTTCAACTGGATGTTCGAGATCAACGCGCAGCTCACCGTGGTGCCGATGCAGGGTTGGTCGCGCCGCACGGTCTGGGGAGAGACCGGATTGCCCTGGGTGCGTCCGTCGCCCAATATCCCAACGATGACGACACCCTTCTTCTACGCGGCCACAGGCGTCCTGGACGGAACGAACCTGTCGGCAGGCATCGGCACTCCGCATCCCTTTGAGGTCGTGATCAGCCCCTGGCTGAACGCCGGACGGCTGGCAGCGAGACTGAACGCCGTCGGTTTGGCCGGTGTCGTGTTTGAACCCTACGAGTTCGTGCGGGGCGAGAGCGTGCTCCGCGGGGTCCGCCTGGTGCTGACCGATCCGCTCCGCTTCAAGCCCGCGACCACCGCGGTCCACATCCTCTACGAGATCCGGCGGCTCCACGGCCCGACGCTGCAGTTCATCCCGCGGGGCGGACGGTACATGTTCGACTTCGTATGGGGAACCAGCAGCGTGCGCAAGGCCATCCTGAGGGGCGCCCCGGCATCGGCGATCGCCGCGCGCTGGGAGCCTGAGTTGCGACGGTTCCAGATGCTGCGGAGCCCGTACCTGATCTATCCATGAGAGTGAGGTTCGGGGGAGCAGGCCTGTAAGCCGGGTTCTGTGCGCCGGGGTACCTCGCGGCACCCTTGGCGCGGCTGTCATCTCTCTGGGATCACCGGTTGCCCGGGACCTCAAGCGGCCTACCCGGGGATCAGCGGGCCGCCTCATCTCCCCCTATATGGCCTTGCTCCGGGTGGGGTTTGCCTGGCCGGCCTGTTACCAGACCGCCGGCGGGCTCTTACCCCGCCGTTTCACCCTTGCCCGACGGATGTAGCCGTCAGGCGGTATGTTTCTGTGGCACTCTCCCTGGGGTCGCCCCCGCCGGGGATTACCCGGCACCCTGCCCTGCGGAGCCCGGACTTTCCTCGACGCTCGCGCGCCGCGACCGCCCGGCCTGCTCCCGGCTCGATGGTAGCACCGGCCCAGGGAAAGGGTCAAATCGGGGCGGCGCGCTCGGGGCGGCGGCGTGGTCAGGCGAAGGCAGCGTGCACCAGCCGGCCGACCTCCGCCACGGCCGCGGCTCCGGCCTGGTCGTCCGCGAGGTCGCGGGCGAAGGCGCAGAGCAGCACCGGGCCGCGTGGTACGAACAGTATCCCGGCGTCGTTGCGGACCCCGGCGATCGATCCGGTCTTGTGCGCGATCTCGGTCCCCGGCGGCAGGTGCAGCGGCAGCCGGTCGCGCACCTGCTGGCGTCCCATGAAGTGCAGGGCCCGCTCCCGGACGCCGGCGGAGAGCGGCGCATCACGCACCAGCATCTCAAGCAGTCCGACCATCTCGCGGGGGGTGGTGAGGTCGTTGTCGCGGTCCGCATAGGCACGGCCGGCAAACGACCGCTCACGCGTCTTGAGGATCTGCTCCACCTCGAAACGCGCCTCCGGTGTGAAGGGACCCTGCGGTCGCCCTGCCAGCTCGAAGAGCAGCTCCCGGCAGCTCATCGGAACGCGCGTAACCGAGAACCCCCACGACGCCAGCCGCTGGTTGATGGCCTGCTTGCCGACCAGATCAACCAGAATGTCGGTGGCGGTGTTGTCGCTGATGATGACCATCAGCATAGCCAGGTCCGCAACGCTGAGCGCCGGAGAGGAGGTCAGTTCCTTCAGGATACCGGATCCCGGGGACTTCATCGCCTCTGTCACGGTCACCGTGTCATCGAGGCGGAGGCGTCCTTCCTCTGTCTGCAGAAGCAGCTCGATCAGCACCGGGATCTTGAACACGCTGGCTGTTGGGAAAGGCCGGTCGGGCTCGAGGAAGATCTCCTGGCCGTCCCAGACCGTCTTGACGCCGACGCCCAGCACCCCGTCCAGTCGGCCCGAGAGGCGGGCAAGCTCCGAGCGCAAACCGGCCCCGGCGTCGGGTGCGCAAGCAAGAGACCCCTGCGGCGGAAGGCCGTCAAGAGCACGGTTGGCCAGCGCATCGGCCGCAGTGTTCCGGGCGCGTGGGACGTGCGTGACGTGCCAGCTTCGGAAGCCCGCAAGCGCGTTGAGCGCGGCTCGATGCAGGGGCGCCAGGTTGGGACTCTTGACCTTGTAGGTGCCGGCGATCTGACGGACCAGCAGGTCGCTGTCCGCCAGTATCTCAACCTCGTCCGCCCCGCGCGCGCGGGCTACCTCAATAGCACGGAGCAGCGCCTCGTACTCCGCGACGTTGTTCGTGGCCTTCCCCAAGGCCTCGGCGACCTCGGCGACCACGCGGCCACGGCCGTCCTGCACCACTATGCCTATGGCCGATGGACCAGGATTACCTCGCGAGGCCCCGTCTATGAACAGCCGGAGCTTCATCACACCCGAACCACGAGCAACCGCCCGCAGCCGTCGCAGGCCGCGAGCGCATTGGGATCCTCCACGATCCGCTGCAACCGTCCCTCCGGAATGGCAACGTGGCAACCGTCACAGATCCCGCCGGTGACCGCCACAATCGCCAGGCCCCCCTTGGCTTCCCGCAACCGTTCGTATCTCTTCAGTAGGTACTCGTCAATCTGGGCCGCGAGCGCCGACCGCCGGGCGGTCAGATCCGCGATCTCGCCATCAGCCGCTGCCGTCGCTGCGATGAACGCGGCCTCTTGCTGGGCCAGCGCGGCCTGAGAGGCCCCCAGGGAGGCCTCGTCTCGGCGGGCCTCAAGCTCAGCCTGCTCCACCTGCTCCATCACCGACAGCGCATCATCCTCGAGGCTGGCCTTCAGGCGATCCAGGGAGTCTATCTCGTCCTGGATGGAGGCCAGCTCCTTCGGATTGCCGATGCGGCCGCTGTAGAGATCGGCAGCGAACTTGGCGCGCTTGGCTCCTATGGAGCGGATCTCAAGATCCAGCACTCGCAGGCGGGCGTGCCAGGCGGCCAACCGTCCCTGCAGGTCGGCCAGTTCCCGGACCGCCGCGGCGACCACCGCCCGCTGCGCGGTGCCGTCATCGAGGGTCGCCCTATGAGCAGCGGTTCGGACAATGGCCGTATCGAGCTGTTGGAGGTCATAGAGTTGGTATGCAGCCACCCGGCTATCGCTTCCTTGCGGGCGCGGCCTTGGGACGTGCCTTCGGCTGGGTTTTCGTCTGGGCTTTCAGGCCCCCCTTCTCCTTGCTGACAACCTTCACCGGCTTGGAGGGGGTCGTTACCCTGAGGGTCTTCGGCTTCTCCTCCACGGGTTTGACAGGCGCCACCGGGAGCATAGGCTGCGGTGCACGGGCGGTTGCAGGGGCCAGCGCTGCCGCGCGGGAAGGCGGGGCAGGACGAGGAGGCGAGGCCGGCCTGGCTGGGGCCTGCGCCCGCGCCTTGGCTACGTGCAAGGACTTTGGCACGCCGCCCGACTCAGGCGAGATGGAGGGAACGTTGAGCCGCTTCCGCTTGGCCTCCCACCACTTCATGTACTCACGCCCCAGACGCTCGAAGTAGTCGAAGGTGTCCGGCCAGTCGAGATCCTTGCGCATGCCCTGGATCACCGGCTCCACTTTTGCCCAGGGGATGGGGAACAACTCGAAGACCGCCTCGCGGTCCACTACGCCGCTCTCCACCAGGAACCCAACGTTGTCGCAGAAAACGGCCAGCCGAAGCAGGTTGTTGAAGCGGATGCTGCCCGGCGGGCACTCAATGATGAACTGATCGAAGTCCCGAAAGTCGAACTGGAACACTACATACTGCATGGCCTCGAGGTTCTGAGGGGTATCGGCCATCTGCATCAACCGCTGAATCGCTTCGAGCTGGGCGGGCGTCTGTTTCTTCACTTGGATTCACCTCGGCTTGGTAGGCACCGTCCGGCAAGACCCCCTTCCGGGAATCTCTCCGGCCGTGTCACGATGCTTGTTGAGGGGAATTCGCCCTGCGACCGGGTTTCCCCTGCGAACCGGGGCCTGATGGGGCTTCTGGCAGGGGTTCTGGCAGGCCGGATACTGGGTCTGCGGAGCTACTTGATTCGATGTAGACCGACATGGTGAGAAATATTTAACTCCGCTGGATGACCGGCGCGCGCGTAGCAGCAGCTTATCCACAGGATATCCCGCATGCTATACTGGCGCAGCGGGCGAGTAGCTCAGCGGAAGAGCGCCTCTCTTACACAGAGGAGGTCGGGGGTTCGAGACCCTCCTCGCCCACCACGACAAGCGCGGTTCCCCTGGTCGAGCCCATCTTCCAGCCCTGACCGACCCCGCCGTGCTCCAACGCTTGATCCCTGCAGGCCCCTGCATTATGCCCCGCGAATCCAGACACGGACCAATCGCTGCAGCCCTATCGGCGCGCGATTCCGCCCGAGGCATGATTTGCGAGGTGTCCGATGAAGCGCTGGAAGGTTGTTGTCGGCATCGTTCTGGCGATCTCACTCCTGGTGGCCTACGCAACCTGGTCACGATCAAGCGCACCGGCCCAAGTGGAGGTGGCCAGGGTCATCCGGGGCCCCATGACCGCGTCGTTCACTGCCGACGGCGTCGTCAAGGGAAAGACCGTGAACATCGCGCCCAGAATCGCAGCCCGGGTCGAGGCGATTCCTGTCAGGGAGGGCCAGTCGGTCAGGTCCGGGGAGATCCTCCTCAAGCTCGACGACCGTGACCTGCGCGCTGGGCTCAGCGAAGCCGGGGCCGCGCTGCGCGCAGCACGAGTGGGTGTCAAGCAGGCCGAAGCCGCGCTGGCGCTCACCCGGCAGCAGACCGAGGCCCGCGAGGCGCAGGCCGAGGCCTTGCTGAAGGCGGCTCAGGCGCAGCTCCAACAGGTGCTCTCCGGGGCCCGGCCGCAGGAGGTGGCCCAGGCCCAGCAGCAGGTGGAGCAGGCCCGGGCAAACCTCACCGCCGCAGAGGGGGCGCTTCGGCGCGCCCGCGATCTGCAGGCCCGGGGAGCGATCTCCCGTGCGGACCTCGACGAGGCGGAGGCGCGGCATGAGGTGGCGCGCGCCCAGTTCCGCGCGGCCGGTGAGGCCCTGGACATGGTCAAGGCAGGAGCGCGGCTTGAGGAGCAGGCAGCCGCCCGAGCCCAGGTGGAAGCAGCCAGGGCAGGGGCTGAGGCGGCAAGAGGCGCCCGCGGCGAGGTTCGCCTCAGAGAGACCGATGCTGAGATGGCCCGCGCCAGGGTGGCGCAGGCAGAAGCCGCGGTTGAAGCCGCCACCGCCCTGCTGACTTCGGCCACCCTGCGGGCGCCGTTTGGCGGCATTGTGAGTCGCGTTTCCGTAGAGGTGGGAGAACTCGTCTCCCCGGGCCTTCCGGTCGTCACCCTGTTCGACCCGGCCGACCTCTGGATCACGTCAGACGTGGCCGACGAGGACGCTGCCAAGGCCCAGAACTCCAAGGAAGTCACGGTCACGGTGCCGGCCTACCCCGGCCGCCGGTTCCGAGGGCGCATCGAGGAACTCGCCCCGCAGGCGGAGCTGAAGCTGGATGCGGCGCTGCGCACGCGGATCGTGAGGATCAAGGTCAGGCTCCTGGAGGGCTCGGACCTGCTCAGGCCCGGGCTGGAGGTGGACGTGGAAGGAGAAGGCACGATCGTCGCCGCCGCGCTTTCGGTGCCCGCCGACGCGCTCCTGTTCCGCGAGAACCGCAACATGGTCTTCCGGGTGGAAGATGGTATCGCGCGCCTGCGCGAGGTCAGGGTGGGGTACACGACCCACGCGGCCGCGGAGATTCTCGAGGGGCTAAAGGAAGGGGATCTGGTCGTCGTCAAGGGCAAGGACGGCCTGCAAGATGGACGACGCGTTCGGGTTCTGCGGAGCGGGGGCTCCTGATATGCCGCCGGGCCACGAAGCGCTGGGCGACGGAGCGCCGGGCGGCGAGCCCCTCGTCAGGTTCGAACGGGTCTCCAAAGTCTACCGGATGGGCGAGATCGAGGTACACGCCCTCCGCGAGGTTGACCTGGATGTCCACCAGGGAGAGCTCGTGGTCATATTGGGCCCAAGCGGATCGGGCAAGACGACCGTCCTGAACCTCGTAGGAGGCATTGACACCCCCTCCTCCGGGCGCGTCCTGGTCGGGGGCACGGACATCACGAAGTTCGGCGACGCCGAGCTCACCGCCTACCGGAGAGACCGCATCGGCTTCGTATTCCAGTTCTTCAACCTCATACCGACGCTGACGGCGCGGGAGAACGTCGAGCTGGCCGCCGAGCTCGTGCGCAGTCCCAGGGACACCGATGAGGTCCTCGACGCCGTAGGCCTGGGCGAGCGCGCCGCCCACTTCCCCGGCGAACTAAGCGGCGGCGAGCAGCAGCGGGTGGCAATCGCAAGGGCGCTGGTCAAGAACCCTCCCATCCTTCTCTGCGATGAACCCACCGGAGAGCTCGACCACGAGACAGGCCGCAAGATCCTCCAGGTGATCGGGGAGATAAACCGCTCCGAGGGTCGCACCGTGCTGCTGGTCACGCACAACTCGGCGATCGCGTCAATGGCCGATCAGGTGATCCGCCTGCGCAGCGGCGCCGTGGACTCGCGCGAGGAGAACCCCGCGCCGACGGATCCACAAGAGCTGAAGTGGTGAGATGTCGCTACTCGCGCTGAAGCTGGTCAGAGACCTGTGGCAGTCGCGCTGGCAGTACCTTGCCGTGGGCTTCACGGTGATGTTGGGCGTGACCTTCTACGGCGCCGCCTACATGTCCTACGGCAACCTGGATGCATCCTACCGGTACTCCTACGATCGTCTGCAGTTCGAGGATTTCGGCATATCGTTCCACGGCGCGCCGGAGCGGGCCGCGGAACGGGTGCGGCGGATACCAGGCGTCAAGGCGGTCGAGGGACGGCTCGTCGAAGACGTCGTGATCCAGATCCCGGGCAGATCCACGAAGAAGCTGATAGGCAGGCTCATCTCCGTCTCGGCTGACCGCCGGCCGTCCGTCAACAACCTGTTCATCGTCACGGGTCGGTATCTCTCCGGCCGGACCGCGCGCGAGGTTATCATCGAGAGCAGCTTCGCGAAACACCACAAGCTCCGGCCCGGAGACACCATTGAGATTGAGCGCAGCGGCGCCCGGGTAAGGTTCCTGATCGCCGGGATAGCCATGAGCCCGGAGTACCTGTACGTTGTCCGCAGCAAGCAGGACCTCATGCCCTTCCCTGAGTCCTTCGGGGTGATGTTCGTATCCGGCGACGTGCTCGGGCCGCTCGTGGGCAAGCCGGGGCTAATCAATCACATCGTGGCCACCATCGCCGATCCTCTTCGCGGGCCTGCGATCATGCGGGAGGCAAAGCGGCTGCTTGACGTCTATGGGGCCGAGGAACCGGTGGCCCGAGAAGACCAACCCAGCCACCAGTTCCTCAAGCAGGACCTGCAGGGGTTCCAGGCCTACTCCGTCCTGTTCCCGTTCCTCTTCCTGAGCGTCGCCGGTCTCACGGTCTACACGCTGCTGACGCGCATGGTCCACATGCAGCGACCCGTGATCGGGATGCTGATGGCGATAGGGTTCGCTCGGCGGAGGGTGGTCCTGCACTACCTGTCCGCCTCGCTGCTCATCGGCGCGATGGGAAGCCTGCTGGGCAGCGCGTTGGGGTTCTGGCTCTCAGGGTGGGCCACCCGCGGCTACACATCGTTCCTGTCCCTCCCCTACGTCCTGATTGTGCCCCGCTGGGGAGCGCTGCTTGTCGGGTTCCTCATCGGAACCGGAGTCTGCCTGGTAGCCGGCATCCTGCCTTCCCGTGCGGCCGCCCGGATCGGCCCGGCCGAAGCCCTCCGAGCCGCGGTGCCCGTAACAGGCCGCGTCGTCCCGCTCGACAGGTTGATACCGGGACTCCGGACGATGGCGCTGGCCTGGCGCATCCCGCTGCGCAACGTCTTCCGCCACCCACGGCGGACCGCCTCCACGGTCTTCGGCGTCGCGGCGGCGATCTCGCTGATCATGGTCTCCCAGGGGATGCTGGACTCCTCGGAAGAGGCAATGAACCGCTGGATCCACGACACCCTCTATGATGACATCCGGGTGGAGTTCGCAATCTACCAGGACCGGGGTGTGGTCAACACCGTGCGGAGCTGGCCAGGGGTCATCTGGGCCGAGGGCGCGCTCGAGATGCCCGTGGAGTTCCGGAAGGGAAACCGCACCTACTCGGCGCTGCTCGTGGGCCTCGAGAACGGAAGTCGGCTCTACCGCCTCCGGTCCGAGAGTGGGGAGAGGATGCGCCCGGTGGATGCCGGTTTCCTGTTCGGCCAGGTGCTGCGGACGAAGCTGGGTGTCGAACAGGGGGATACGGTCCTCGTCTCTCTGCCGCGCACCCGCGCAGGGCAGGAGCCGGTGCAGCGCACGGCACGGGTCGCCGGGTTCGTGTGGGAATCTATCGGAACGGTGGCCTACCTGCCCCTGGATCGGACCAGGCAACTGTTCCGGGAAGATCTTCCCCTCCCGCCCGGCGCCGTCTCGGGCGTGCGCGTCAAGGTTGACCCACAGTATCTGGCGGAGGTGAAGGAGCGCCTGCTGAACCTGCCCCAGGCCGGCGCGGTGAACGTCCTGGCCGACCTGCGCAAGATGCTGGACAGCATGATGGCCCTGGCGCGGAACATCTTTGCGATCATGCTCCTGTTCGGAATGGCCCTGGCCTTCTCGATGGTCTTCAACATGATAACCATCAACGTGTTGGAACGGAGCAGCGAGGTGGCCACGATGCGCACGCTGGGCATAGGTCGCTGGAAGATCTTGGGGATGATCACGCTGGAGAACATGCTCACAGGGGCGATGGGGGTGTGCCTGGGCCTGCCCGCGGGCAGGCTCCTGGTGGACGCCTTCATAAAGGCAGGGTCGTCAGAGAAGCAGATGGAGCTCTTTGCGTTCAAGGTGGTGGTGTATCCGCGGACCTACCTGATGGCCGCGGTGGCGATCGTCCTCGTGGTGCTCATAAGCCAGATGCCGGCCGTCTCATACGTCAACCGGCTCAATCTGGCCCGCGCCACGAAGGAACGCGTAACGTAGGCGCCCCGGAGCAGGCCTGCCCTACCCGACCTCCCGCGCCTCGACAGAACCGGCACGCGTAATCTGCGCGCCCAACAGGCTGAGCTTGCGCTCGAGTCCCTCGTAGCCGCGGTCCAGGTTCTCGACCCGGCTGATCTCGGTAACGCCCTCGGCGGCCAGGGCCGCTATCAACACGGCCGCGCCCCCTCGGATGTCCGGCGCCTCGACCGGCGCGCCGGTGAGCCGCTCGACCCCGGTGATGTGAACGCTGTCGCCTTCCGCCTTGATGTTTGCGCCCATCCGGCGCAGTTCGTCGGTGTAGGCAAACCGCGCCTCGAACACGGTCTCACGTATCGTGGACGCGCCGCGGGCCAGGGTCAGGAACGCGGCCATCTGCGGGTGGAGATCGGTGGCAAACCCAGGGTACGGGGCGGTATCCACGTCCACCGCGCGCAGGTCGGCGACGGCGCGTGCGCGTACGCCGTCGGTGTTGCGGATAACCTCGACCCCCGCCTCCTCCATTTTGGCCAGCAGGGCAATGACGTGCTCGGGGATCATGCCTTCTACGAGCACATCGCCGCCGCTGGCAGCGCCGGCCAACAGGTAGGTTCCGGCCTCAAGCCGGTCCGGGATAATTGGATAGGAGTTGCCGTGCAGCTCCCTGACCCCCTCGATGGTAATGGCGTCTGTGCCGGCCCCCTTTATCCTGGCGCCCATGAGGTTCAGGAAGACTGCGGTGTCCACCACCTCCGGCTCCCGCGCGGCGTTCTGGAGAAGGGTGGCGCCCCGCGCGGTGCTGGCGGCCATCATGAGGTTGATCGTCGTGCCGACGCTGCTGCGGGGTACGTAGAAGGTGTTACCCTTCAGGCGCCGCGCCGAGGCCTTCATGTACCCGTGCTCTGTGACGACGCGGGCGCCCAGCGCGGCGAAGCCCCGCAGGTGGAAGTCCACGGGCCTGGCGCCGATTGAGCAGCCGCCCGGCAGCGGGACCTGGGCCCGGCCCATCCGCCCGAGCAGGACCCCGGCGGTGTAGAACGAGGCGCGCATGCTCCGGCACAGGTCGTAGGGCGCCACGTGGCCGTTCAGCCCGCGCGCGTCAATCGTGAGGCGGCCCTCTTCCAGCGAGGTGCGGGCTCCCAGCGCTTCCAGGATGTCGAGCAGGGTCATGACGTCCCGGCTGTGCGGCACGTTCTCCAGCGTCGAGACGTCGGGGGCGAGAGCGGAAGCGGCTATCACGGCCAGCGAGCTGTTCTTTCCGCCGGCCACCCTCACGGCGCCGCGCAGCCGGCGGCCGCCGTTGATGATCAACTCCACCGACACGATCCTCCTGCGAGATGTGCGTGCGCGATGCTAGGGCGTTGCGGCGCGCAGTTTGGCGTCCACGTAGGCCCTGACCAGCTCCTCCAGCAGCAGGAGCCGGTCCACCTGACGGATGACCTTCCGCGCGTCACCGTGGCTGGTGATGTAAGTCGGATCTCCCGACAGGAGGTACCCGACGATCTGATCCACGGGGTCGTATCCCCGCTCCTCAAGCGCACGGTAGACAAACCTCAGGATCTCGTGCACGCCCTGCGCCGTGAGGTCGCCGAACTGAAAGACGCCGGTGCGCTCGCGCTCTTCCAAGGACATCACCTCTACGGCCAGGCGTGCTGTGGTGGGCCCGCCTGGCTTCGATCCAGGAACCGGCGCCTTATGAGGGCGCTGCTCTGCCACTTGAGCTACGGGCCCGCCCGACGATTATAGCACAGGCCCTGCGCCGCTCACCGGTGATCCCGGGCCGCTCAGAGCGGGGCCGTGCTCCGGCCCGTAGACGACGCGCAGGAGGTGGAGACCGCAGGCGGGAAGCGCGGGGCCGGCGTGCCGGTTGTCCCCGGACCGGAGGATCGCACCGATCGCCTCGGGCGGCTTCGCGCCGCGCCCCACCGCCACCAGCGACCCCACGATCAGTCGCACCATCTGCCGCAGAAACCTGTCGGCCGCTATCGTCACCATGACCAGATCCCCCCGGCGCTCCACCTTCAAGGCGTGCACGGTGCAGACCGCGGACGCCGTGACCGTTCCCACGACGCGGAACGCGGTGAAGTCGTGCCGGCCGACCAACTCGGCGGCGCACGAGCGCATCGCCTCGAGATCCAGGGGTGCAACGACGTGGTGCGTGTACCGGCGGAGCAGCGCCGAAGGCCTGGGACGGGCCAGAAGCGCGTAGCGGTAGATGCGCAGGCGCGCGTCATAGCGCGCGTGAAAGGTCGGCGCCACCTCCAACACGTCGCGGATCACGATGTCGTCAGGCAGCAGCGCGTTCAGACCCGTCCGGATGCGCTCCACCGGCAGGGCGCTGCGGGTGGAGAGGTGGGCCACCTGACCGAGCGCGTGGACGCCCGCGTCGGTGCGGCCGGAGCCGATTACCCGGCAGGACTCCGCCAGGATCGAACCGGCCGCGGCTTCGATCGCGCCCTGGATCGTGGGAGTGGAACCCTGGCGCTGCCAGCCCGCGTATCGCGTGCCATCGTACTCTATCAGCAGCGCGAGGGTTCGCACGGGGAGCTACCGCAACCTCACCAGGACCGTGGAGGCGACGATCACCAGCACGCCGGCCACCAGGTCCCCCCTTCGCCAGCGCAGCTCCTTCATCCGCGTGCGCCCCTCGCCTCCCCGATAGCAGCGCGCCTCCATCGCCAACGCCAGCTCCTCGGAGCGGCGGAAGGCGCTTATCAACAGCGGCACCAGCACCGGCACGAAGGCGCGGGCCCGGTTGAGTATCGAGCCCTGGCTGAACTCCGCGCCCCGCGCCATCTGGGCCTTCATGATCTTCTCGGTCTCCTCCAGCAGGGTCGGGATGAAACGGAGCGCGATGGACATCATCATGGCCAGCTCGTGCGCGGGCACCCCTACGCGACGAAACGGGCGCAGCAGCCATTCCAGACCGTCGGTCAACTCCACCGGCGAGGTAACGAACGTCAGCAGCGTGGCCGCGGTCACCAGCAGGATGAATCGAAGCCCTACGAAGAGGGCACGCCTGAATCCCTCCTCCGTCGCAACCAGCGGGCCTGCTTGGAACAGGGTGCGCCCCCCGTCTCCGCCGCCGAAGAAGGTGTTGAGAAACACCGTCAGCAGCAGCAGGACGGCGATCGGCCTCAGGCCTCTCAGCGCGTAACCAAGCGGGATCTGGCCCAGCACGAGCAGCGCCGGCAGGCCCGCAGCCAGCAGCCCCAGTCCCGCGAAGGAGGGAATGAGGAACAGGGTGACCATCAGCGCCATCGTTGCCAGAATCTTCGTGCGTGGATCCAGGTTGTGCAGCGGCGATGAACGCGGGAGGTACTGCCCGACCGTAATGTACCTAGTGAGCTCCACTGCCCATCTCCCGCGCGGCAGCCAGGATCGCCTGCCGTGCCTCTCCGATCGTCATCGCGTCGGAAACCGGCATCCCGCGCTCGCGCAGCAGCCGCACCAAGCGCGCGGCCTGCGGCAGCGCGAGCCCGATGCGCCGGAGATCGTCTTCATGGGCGAAGACCTCATGGGGAGAACCGTCCAGCATCACCCGGCCGGCGTCCATCACCACAATGCGGCCGGCCAGCAGGGCGGCCTCGTCCATGCTGTGCGTAACGAGCACCAGCGTCATGCCCTTGCGATGGAGCGCGGCTATGCGCTCGAGCAGCTCTTCCTTGCCCCGCGGATCCAGCCCGGCGGTAGGCTCGTCCAGAACCAGGGCCCCGGGGCGCATCGCCAGGACGCCTGCCAGCGCGACGCGACGCATCTCACCGCCCGAGAGGGTGAACGGGGAGCGATCGCCGAACCGCCCGGGATCGAGCCCGACCGCTCGGAGGGCCTCGTCCACCCTCGCGGCGATCGTCTCGGACGGCAGTCCCAGGTTCTTGGGTCCGAAGGCGACGTCCTTCCGCACGGTCTCCTCGAAGAGTTGATACTCGGGAAACTGAAAGACCAGCCCGATCTGCTGCCGGGCCCGGCGACGGTCGGCGCGCGGCGCCCAGAGATCCTCCCCGGCGATCCTGATCTCACCGGCGGTCGGACGCAGCAATCCGTTGAAGTGCTGTATTAGAGTGGACTTGCCGGACCCGGTCGGGCCGATGATTGCGACGATCTCCCCGGGACGGATTTCAAGCGTAACCCCGTCCAGGGCCACGGCCTCCATCGGCGTCCCCCGCAGGTAGGTATGGCAGAGCCCGCGGCAGGCGATCAGCGGGTCAGACATCGCTCTGCGGCGAAAGGCCCGCGGCCGCCGCGACCGCATCCGCGAGGGCTTTCACCGTGTGGACTCCCTCGGGGAGTCGGAGGCCGTCCTCCCTGAGCCAGCGCGCGAGCTTCACCATGGGCGGGGCGCCCAGTCGGCCGCCGGGGATCTCGTCGGCCCGCGCCATGACCGCATCTGCGGGGCCGTCGAGCACGATGCGGCCACGGTCCATCGCGATGATGCGCTCCGCGTCGGAGAGGTCTTCCATCGCGTGAGAGATCAGCATGACCGTAACCCCGTCGCGGCGGTTGAGGACGGAGAGGGTTTCCAGCACCTCGGATCGACCCGCTGGGTCCAGCATCGTGGTCGCCTCGTCCAGCACCAGGCATACCGGCCGCATCGCCAGGATGCCCGCGATCGCCACGCGCTGCTTCTGCCCGCCCGAGAGAAGGTGCGGGGCGCGGCGACGGAACCCCGTCATGCCCACGGCCGCGAGCGCTTCGCCCACGCGCTCCCGGATCACCGCCGGCGGCAGGCCGAGGTTCTCGGGTCCGAAGGCCACATCTTCCTCGACGACCGTGGCCACGAGCTGGTTGTCGGGATTCTGAAAGATCATCCCCACGCGGCGGCGGATCTCCCAGACTGCCGCGCGTTCGCGGGTGTCAAGGCCTCCAACGCGTACGGAGCCTGCCGTGGGCAGGAGAAGCGCGTTGAGGTGCTTGGCCAGGGTGGATTTGCCGGAGCCGTTGCCGCCGACGATTCCCAGGTACTCCCCGGACTGCACCGAGAACGACAGGCCGTCGAGGGCGACGACGGCCTGAGGGGTATCCGGGTGATAGACGTATCGGAGATCGGTGACTTCGATTAGGGGCTCGCGCATGCGGCGACCCCCCTTACTTGACCAGTTCGACCAGCGCCATCTCCGCGCCATCGCCCCGGCGAATCCGCGTCTTGATTACGCGGGTGTACCCGCCGCGACCGGCCTGCAACTTGGGCACCACCTCGGCGAAGAGCCGGTTCAGCACGGTTCGATCGGTGAGGAAGCGGCGAACCTGCCTCCGCGCGTGCATATCGTTGCCCAGCGCCGTGGAGATCACCGTGTCGGCGATCTTCTTGGTTTCCTTGGCCTTCGCGCCGGTCGTCTCGATCCGCCCGTGCATGATCAGCGCGCCGACCAAATCCCGGAACAGCGCCGTGCGCTCGCCTGTATCACGGCCCAACTTGCGGCCCTTCGCTCCCATGCCCATGATATCGCTCCCTACGACTACGACGGCTCCGGCTGCCGCAGACTCCATCCGTGAAGGGCCAGCTTCTCCTTCACCTCGTCCAGCGACTTCCGACCGAAGTTCTTGACCGCGACGACCTCGTCCTCAGTCTTCCGGATCAGGTCTCCCACGGTGTGTATCCCAGCGCGCTTCAGACAGTTGTACGGCCGCACGGACAGGTCTAGCTCCTCGATCGGCATTATCGTCGCACGCGACTTGTCCGGATCCTCGGCCCCACCGAATGGAACCCCGGGGGCCGCCTCGTCGGCAATCCCGGCAAACAGGCGGAAGTGATCAATCTGGAGACGCGAGGCCTCCTGCAGGGCCTCTTCGGGGCGGATGGATCCGTCGGTCCAGACCTCGAGCACCAGCCGGTCCAGGTCGATCGCATGACCGACCCGCGTGTCCTCCACGGTGAAGTTCACCTTCTGGATCGGCGAGAAGATCGAGTCTACCGGGATCACACCGATCACGTGCTCGCTGCGGCGATGGCGATCGGCCGGGACGTAACCCTTCCCGCGCTCAACGACGATCTCCATCGCCAGGTGCGCGTCCTTTCGGTCCAGGGTGGCCAGGTGCAGACCCCGGTTGATGATCTCCACTTCCGGGTCTTCCTGGATGTCCGCCGCCGTGACCTCCTTCTTGCCCTTGACGTCGAGCCGCAGCAGCTTGGGCTTGTCCGTGTAGAGCCGGAGCGTGAGCTCCTTCAGGTTGAGCACGATTTGGGTGACGTCCTCGACGACCCCGGTGATTGTCGAGAACTCGTGAAGCACGCCGTCAATCTTGACCGAGGTAACGGCCGCGCCCGTGATCGACGAGAGCAACACCCGGCGCAGCGCGTTGCCGAGTGTCACGCCAAACCCGTGATCGAGCGGCTCCAAGACGAACTTGCCGTACGTATCAGAGAGTTCAGCCTGCTCCACCTTGGGGGTTGGAGCCTCCCACACGATGCCCACAGCCATTGTCAACCTACCTCCTGCATCCTAACCGACGCTCCCGAAGGATCATCACCGAGAGTAGTACTCAACGATCAACTGCTCCTGAACCGGGACATCTATCTCCTCGCGAGCAGGAAGCGCCAGCACGCGGGCCTCCATCCGGGAGGGGTCGAACTCCAACCAGGACGGGGGCTTCCGCCCGGGCAGGGCCGCCAGTTCCTTGACCCTTGGAGGAATGTCGGTGGGATCGGCCACCGTCACGCTCTGCCCGGGTCGGAGCTGGTACGACGCCGCCTTCACGCGCCCGCCGTTCACGGCCAGGTGCCCATGGGCCACGAGCTGGCGGGCCTCCTTGCGGGACGCTGCCAGACCGAGCCGGTAGACGACGTTGTCCAGCCGCGTCTCGAGCATCTGCAGCAGCCGGGTGCCGGTGACGCCCTTGGACTTGGAGGCGCGCTGGAAATATGCCTTGAACTGCGCCTCGTAGACCCCGTAGATGCGGCGAAGCTTCTGCTTCTCGCGCAACCGGACCCCGAACTCGCTGAGCTTGCGCCTGGAAACGCCGTGCATCCCGGGAGGCGCCGGCCTCTTGTGCACCGGGCACTTCTCGGTATAGCACTTGTCTCCCTTGAGGTAGAGCTTCATGCCTTCTCGCCGGCAGAGCCGGCAGACCGATTCCGTGTAGCGTCCCATCCGCTCCCCCTACACTCGCCGCCGCTTCGGCGGGCGGCACCCGTTGTGCGGCACCGGCGTCACGTCCTTGATCATGTTGACTTCCAGGCCGGCGGATTGCAGCGACCGAATGGCCGCCTCCCGACCCGCCCCCGGACCTCGCACAAAGACCTCCACCACTCGCAGGCCGTGTTCCATCGCCTTGCGCGCCGCCGTCTCCGCCGCCACGCTGGCGGCGAAGGGCGTACCCTTTCGGGAACCCTTGAAGCCGGAGGTTCCCGAGCTTGACCAGGCCACGACGTTGCCGCGCGGGTCTGTGATGGACACGATCGTGTTGTTGAAGCTCGACCGGATGTGGGCGATCCCCACCGGCACGTGCTTGCGCTCGCGCTTCCGGGCCCTCGGCTTGTTCGCCATCTCGATCTCCCTCGCGCCTACTTGGTTGCCGGCGCCGATGTGGCTACGGCCTTGCGGCGGACCCCCACGGTCCTCTTGGGCCCCTTCCGGGTCCGTGCGTTCGTGCGCGTGCGCTGACCGCGGGTCGGCAGGCTCTTCTTGTGTCGGAGCCCTCTGTATGAACCAA
>Ga0208244_101092_pt1 | contig 17531 bp, 17 predicted proteins | sample SubbioCR12Aug_5A_FD_184828 | JGI IMG/M metagenome (GOLD analysis project Ga0208244, IMG submission 184828) | Serpentinite rock and fluid subsurface biosphere microbial communities from McLaughlin Reserve, California, USA - CR12Aug_5A (SPAdes) | ecosystem: Environmental > Terrestrial > Deep... | reverse complement strand
GTGGGCTGTCAGGCCTGTATTTCCGTGCCTCAGAACGTAACAGCCGCTCCCGCCGTCAATTCTTCATCGCCGATAATCCAGCGCTTCCTTTGCTGTTGTTGGGATGAGGAGGTTTTCGGTCAGGCACTATTTAGTTAATCCAATATTCGATCGCTTGAGCCGTCTGTAACAAAAAATTCACAATCCTAAAAAAACGATTGTAGACGCGCCTACCTCAGATACGCCTCCGTGGCGTAGCGACGCATCATGCGGTGGCTATTGAAGTAGGCGGCATTCTTGCTGATGGCGCCTTTCATGACGGCGATCCAGCCAGGCCGGTCGTCATACCAAAGCGGCAGCACCACTTGCTCAAGCTTGTCGTACAGGGCCACGGCATCGTGACCGTTGGCGGTGGGCGAATCGTCCCCCACCGCCCAGCCGGTCACTCCCTCCAGACAGCCCTCCACCCACCAGCCGTCCAGCACCGAGAGCTGGGGCACGCCGTTGAAAGCCGCCTTCATGCCGCTGGTGCCGGAAGCCTCCAGCGGCCGCAGCGGCGTGTTGATCCAGACATCCGATCCGGACACCATGTGCAGCGCCAGCGCCATATCGTAATCGGGCAGGAAAGCCATGGGGATCTCCCCCGCCAGGTCCCGCATGTGGACATGCAGCGTTTCGATGAGCTGCTTGCCCGCCGCGTCTTTCGGGTGCGCCTTGCCGGCCATGACGATCTGGAAGGGACGTTCCCGGGCGAGGGCCTTGAGGCGCGCCAGATCGGTGAACAGCAGGTCCGCCCGCTTGTAGGCGGTCATGCGCCGCGCAAAGCCGAGGATGGGCTGGTTGGGGTTCAACGCCACCCCGGTCAGTTCCCGCACCTTGTTGACCAGCGCCAGCTTGGCTTCCTGGTGGGCGGCCCAGACCTGCCAGCACTCCTAGGCCACCACTGTAGGTGGGGATACGCGATCCCGAGATGCACCAGACCAAGAAGGGCAACCAGTGGCACTTCGGCATGAAAGCGCACATTGGCGTCGATGCCGAGTCGGGCCCGGTCCACACTGTCATCGGCACTGCAGCCAACGTCAACGACGTCACGCAGGGCCATGGCTTGCTGCACGGAAAGGAAACCGACGTGTTCGCCGATGCGGGCTGCCAGGGCGCGATGAAGCGGCCTGAAGCCACCGGCGTGGCGTGGCATGTGGCCATGCGGCCCGGCAAGCGCCGGGGGCTGGACAAGAACCGGGGCAGTCATCGGCGGAGGCCCCGGAAAGGCAGGAAATGAACGAAATCGAGGGCAAAACCATCCCGAAAACCGTCGTAAATCTGTCTGCGCTCGCATTGGGTGTTCTGCTTTCATTCAACCCACGCTGTGGCGCGGGTTATGCAGACCTTCCTTAGCTTTTTCGAGGTACTCATCGGTAGGCGTTCTCATCGCAATTCATCCCTTCATTTAGGAAATGCATTTTTGATGGCTACATCTTTAATAAGGCTCTTTCACCGTTAGCTGTTGGTGACAACACAGCGTATTGAATTCATTGAGAAATACTGTTTGTCGGTTCTTCGTAATAACCACATGTTTCCAAACGGGAATCTGAAATTATTAGTGGAGACCAACACCTAACGATGAAAGAGCCTTTAATAATGGGGGACAAGATGAGCTAACCCGGGTTTTCCGGACAGGTTAATCAAGCACCCTGCCACTCCCGTTCCACCTGATCTGGCGTGCGATAGCCCAGCGGTGCTGTGATCGTCCTGGTCCTGGCGGCCCTGGCGGTGCCGGTCTATGCCTTGGGGCCGAAGGCGGGACAGGAGGCCTGAGTCTCGGCCCGTCCCGCACCGTCCCGCATCCGCTTTTCCCGCTGGAACACCAGCACCGAGCCGATGCGCAGGCAGCCCAGCACGAACAGCAGGGAGGAGAGGGCATAGATTTCGCCGGGGGCGATCTGGTGCTCGAACAGCTTGATCATGATTTCCCTCAGCACGAACACGATGCCGGCGTCGACGATGAAGGTCATGCGCAGGCGGTGTTCGCCGAAATAGTCGGTGAGGGAGCGGGACAGCTCGATCAGTATGAACAGGGTCAGCACCTCGGAAATGATGCGCATGTAGTGGCGGGTGATGTCCTCGTTCACCAGCAGGTTCCCCAAGTTGAGGAACAGGCGGAACACGCCGATGATGATGCCGAGAGCGATGAACAACAGCAGGATGCTGAAGGCGCCGTACAGCACCTTATCGTAGAGCTTCATCAGGGTGGATTTCATGATGAGCCTCCAGGGGAGAAAGGGGGCCAGCATAATGAGGGAGTATTTCAATTCTTCGCGAACGAATACCCGATGGAACAGCCCCGCTGCACTACCATCCTCTCCGTCCGGCGCGGCGACAAGGTCGCGTTGGGCGGCGACGGACAGGTGATTTATGGATAGGAAATCCAACCGCTTTTTCGAGACGATGAAAAAGTCGTTTCAGGACGCCGAGGAATATGAAGTCACCCGTCGAGAACGGCGAGTTGTTCATGCTGCAAACCCACACCGCCAAGCGCACCACGCTGGCATCGCTGCGCATGGCAATGGAAATGGCGGATAGCGGCTATTATCCCCGAAGAAGTCGTGGGACGGCTCTCCACCATCGATATCGACAGCATTACCATCCGCCGCGTCAAGTCCACCAAGCCTCCCCTGGGACAGGCCATCCCGGCGGGAGCCGGCGAGGCCTAGGGACCCGCCGCCTTCACAGACAAAGCGGCCCGGGAATTTGCCGAACGGGGTACGCCCGCTATCCTGGTGCGAAATGAAGTGAAGTCGCCACCAGCGACATCGCTGGGAAACACCAGCCGGCAAACCAGGCAGTTGTGTCTATACTTAAGTGTTCGATTTCAGTTCATGACTCGGCTAACTGTCGACAATCACATGGCCTCATCAAATCACATCAAGTTGGCGCCCCAGCACCTCGATACAATCAAGGCGCTCGCCGATGAAACTCATCGTCCAGTAGAGGAAGTGGATAAAATTTATTCCGAAACATTTGAAAAACTCAATTCAGGCGCTCGGATCAAGGACTATCTGATTGTGCTGACATGCAAAGAAGTGCGTGACGAACTGCGCAAATCAAATAGGCTCAGTTGGCGGCTTTGATCTGGCCCCAGTTTCCAGCACTGCCAGATCCTGTCGCTTGATTTCGAGCACGGCAGCAGGCTCTAGCGAGGCCTGCGGCTTTTGGCCTTGGGTTTTGAGGCGGCCTTGGGTTTTGAGGCGGTGAAACTCTTATTGGAACAGGCAGCCCACGCTACAGCCAATGTCGAGGTTGTGCATGCGCTTGTCCCAGGGCGGGCGAGATTACGGGTGCGGGGTTTATACCGAAGCGACGCCGGCTATCGTTACATAGCGGCAGCCTTTGAGGATTGCGCTGACATCCACCTCACATCAATCAATGTCCTGACCGGTACCATCCTGATTCACTTCGCTCCCGAGCGGCCCCTCGCCCAGTTGCTGAGCGAACTGACACGCCTGTCCGACAGTCTGGGAGGAGCAGGCGCGATACAGGAACCGGTTTCCCTGCGCAGGATGGCAGCAATACCACCGCCGGCCAGGCGAGGCCAGCCCAGAAGGCGCCCGACCGTCCAGCCGGTCCGGCAGCCCAAGTCCCAAACCGCCTTGGCACCAAGCCCCGCGCTTTGGCATACCCTGCCGGTGGCCGAAGTGCGGGATCGCCTGGGCGTGGAATTTCGTCAGGGGCTTTCCGAACAAGCTGCAGCGCGACGATTGTCCCGTTATGGGCCCAACGCCTTACCCGAGGCAGAGCGGCGCTCTGCTCTCGCCATCCTCCTAGGCCAGTTCAACAGTCTGCCGGTGATGCTACTTGGGGCCTCGGCTGTGCTGTCCGCCGCCACCGGCGGCCTGGCGGATGTTGTTGTCATCCTCGGGGTAGTAATGATCAACGCAGGGATCGGTTACGTCACCGAGAGCCAGGCCGAGCGCATGATCAGCTCGCTGACCTCGGTGCCACGGCCCCCGGTACCCGTTATGCGTGGGGGCCGGGTGCTGCAGTTACCCTCCCGCGAGGTGGTGCCTGGCGACATGCTGCTGCTCACCCCGGGTTGCCTGGTGCCGGCCGATGCCCGTCTCGTGCACGCTAAGGAACTCACGGTGGATGAATCAGCCCTCACCGGTGAGAGCCTGCCGGTGACCAAGCATACCGCTGTCCTGGCTGGCATCGACGTGGCCCTGGCCGACCGGGTGAACATGGTCTACATGGGCACGATGGTCACCGGCGGCAGCGCCCTGGCGGTGGTGGTAGCCACCGGCCGCGCCACCGAGCTGGGTCTGATCCAATCCCTGGTGGGCGAAACCCGCCCGCCGGAAACCCCCATGCAACGCCAATTGGATCAGTTGGGCAATCAGCTGGCGTGGACCTCCATGGCCATCTGCGGTGGTGTGTTCGCCGTGGGCATGCTGCGTGGCTACGGCTTCCTGCCCATGCTGCGGGCGGCCGTCTCGCTGGCCGTGGCGGCGGTGCCTGAGGGACTGCCCACCGTGGCCACCACCACCCTCACGTTGGGCCTCCGTGACATGCGCCGCAAGCATGTCCTGATTCGCCATCTCTCCGCCGTGGAGACTCTGGGTTCCGTACAGGTGATCTGCCTGGACAAGACCGGCACCCTGACGATGAACAGGATGGCGGTACTGACCGTGCAGGTCGGCGAGGAACGCCTCAAGGTTGTGGACGGCCACTTCTACGCCCCGGAAGGGCTGGTCGATCCCTATGCCAAGGAAGTGTTGCTGCGCCTGCTGCACGTGGCAGTGCTGTGCAACGAAAGTAAGGTGAATGGCGCCGGCGGGACCATGAGCCTGGATGGCTCGGCCACCGAAAACGCGCTGCTCATGATGGCGATCGGCGCCGGTGTGGATGCGGAGGCGTTGCGCCTGCGTCATCCCGTGCTCAGGACCGAGTACCGAGCCGAGGGACGCGCCCACATGGCCACTTGGCACGACACGGGCTCGGGCGAACGCATCGTCGCCGTGAAGGGCAGCCCCGAACAGGTGCTGGGGCTTTGTCGTTGGTACCAGGATGACGGTCGGCTCCACGAGATGACGGCCGAGTTCCGCGACGCCATGCGCATGGCGAACGAGCGCATGGCGGGCGAGGCCCTGCGAGTACTGGCTTTCGCTTATGGCAAGGAAGACGTCGAAGGCAACGGCGACGGCTTGATCTGGCTGGGCCTGACAGGCATGGCCGATCCCATCCGCGCCGGAACCCGGGAGCTCATCGCGCTGTTTCATGGCGCAGGCATCAAGACGGTCATGATCACCGGCGACCAGAGCGCCACCGCCTATGCCATCGGCAGGGAACTGAATCTTTCCGGCGACAACAAGATGGAGATCCTCGACTCCACCCAGATCGAACGCATCGAACCCGAGCTCTTGTCCGCCCTGGCGCAAAAGGTGGAGATCTTCTCGCGCGTCAGCCCCGCAAACAAATTACAGATCGTCCAGAGCCTGCAGCGGGTCGGGCGGGTGGTAGCGATGACCGGCGACGGCATCAACGACGGGCCGGCGCTCAAGGCCGCCGACATCGGCGTGGCCATGGGCGGCGTCGGTACCGAGGTGGCGCGCAGCGTGGCTGACGTGGTGCTGGAGAACGACGAACTGCAGACCATGATCCTGGCGGTTGCCCAGGGCCGCACCATCTACGGCAACATCCGCAAGTCCATCCACTACCTGGTCTCGTCCAACATGAGCGAGATCGGTCTGACCTTCACTGCCGTGGCGGGCGGGCTGGGCCAGCCGCTCAACACCATGCAGTTGCTGTGGATCAACCTGCTGACCGATATCTTCCCGGCCCTCGCCCTGGCCCTCGACCCGCCCGAGCCGGATGTGCTGAGCCGCCCGCCACGCGATCCCCAGGAGCCCATCATCCGCCGCCAGGACTTCAAGCGCTACGGCCTGGAGGCGGCGGCATTGACCGCCGGCAGCCTGGGGGCCTACGGCTATGGGCTGATGCGCTACGGCCCCGGGCCCCAGGCCGGCACGCTGGCCTTCATGACGCTGTCCCTTTCCCAGCTGTTGCACGCCCAGTCCTGCCGCTCGGAGACCCACGGCTTGTTCAGCGCCGAGCGCCTGCCCGAGAACCGCTGGCTGACCGGCGCTCTGATGGGCTCCGCCGCCCTGCAGTTGTCCACTGTACTGCTACCGCCGCTGCGCGGCCTGCTCGGCACCACCCTCATCATGCCGGCCGACGTCCTGGTGGTGGGCGCCGCCGCCAGCCTGCCCTATCTGGCCATCGAAACCATGAAACGTCCTGCCTCGCCGGCTGTGCCGGCGCCGGCCGCCTTGATTACCGGGAGCGCACCATGAAGAGCGACTACATGTTCACCTCCGAATCCGTCACCGAGGGCCACCCCGACAAACTCTGCGACCAGATCGCCGACGCCGTGGTGGACCGGTTCCTGCGCCAGGACCCACAGGCCCGGGTGCTGACCGAATGCGCCGTGTCCAACGGCATCCTGTTTGTCGCCTCGCGCTTCGCCTCCTCCGCCACGGTGGACATCCCCGAGGCGGCGCGCCAGGTGATCCGCCAGGTCGGCTACACCGGTGAGGAGTTCAACGCGGAAAACTGCACGGTGATGACCAGCCTGAGCCAGCTCCCCAGGCACGATTGGCGGGACGAACGCGAACTGGCCGACGCGGAGATCGAGGCCATCCCGGCGCGCGACATGGCCAACGTGTTCGGCTTCGCCTGCGACCAGACCGCCGCCCTCATGCCCTTGCCCATCTGGCTGGCCCACAAGCTGGCGCGTCGGCTGGCGGCAGTCAGGCTGCAACGGCAACTGCCCTATCTGGCGCCGGACGGCAAGACCCAGGTGGGGGTGGAATACCGCCATGGCCGGCCTTTTCGGATCTATAGCCTTACTCTGGTGGCCAGCCAGTGGAAGTCCTTGGCGGTTTCACCCGAGCGGCTGCGCGACGACCTCTATGCGCTGGTGGTGGAGCCAGCGTTCCTGGATGAGCCCATCAAGCCGGACCGCGGCACCGCGGTCTTCATCAACCCGGATGGCCAACTGGTCGACGGCGGCCCAGCCAGCCACTCGGGGCTTACAGGCCGCAAGAATGCCATTGACAGCTACGGGGAATATTCCAGGCAGAGCGAATCGGCCCTCTCGGGGAAAGACCCCACCCGCATCGACCGGGTGGGGGCCTATGCCGCCCGCCATGCCGCCAAGAACGTGGTGGCGGCGGGCCTGGCCTCGGCCTGCGAGGTGCTGTTGAGCTATTCCATCGGCCAGTCGCGTCCGGTCAGCGTGCAGGTGGAGAGCTTCGGCACCGGTCTGGTCTCCGACCCGATCCTGGCGCAGCGGGTGCTGACCCACTTCGATTTCCGTCCCGCAGCCATCATCCGCGGCTTCAATCTGCGCCAGCTCCCCAGCCAGTACCGCGGCGGTTTCTATCGCCGGCTGGCGGCCTATGGACAAGTGGGACGCATGGATCTGGGGCTGCCCTGGGAACGCACGGACAGGGCGATATTGCTACGGGAATAGACGTCTGCTGGAGCGGACCTGACCGCTACTTTCCCTTGCTGGAGGCCGCCGTCCGGATCAGATCAAGGCGGCAATCAGGACGGTGGCGGAGCGCTCGATGACCGTCTCTAGCAGCTTGTTGACCACCGTGTCGCTGATCTTCTGGGTCACATTCGCGCCTGCGCTATGGGCAGCGGGGACGGCATGATGCGGCTGCACATGACCGAGGTTGCGCAGGGAATCGAGCAGGGTATGGGCCCCGACCAGGCTGGTATCGTACTTGATGACCAGGCTGCCGGTCACGGTGCTGAACTCGCTGGCCAGCACACCGTGGACGCTGTCGATATGATGCTTGGTCTGCTGCGCGTGTCGTTCGTTGCGCTTCAGGGTGGGGGACTTCACCCGCAGACGGCCCGGCACGTGATGGATGTAATGGCTCATCGGTTTCCTTTGTTGGGCTATGCACAGCGCCCGACCGCCATTAAATCAGCCGATTGTTAAGTTTCCGTGAATCCCGCGAAATCAAAGAACGATCACCGAGACGGTCAGGAAATAGACCAGCAGGCTCAATACATCCTGAAAAATGGTGGCCAGCGGACCGCTGCCCAGGGCGGGGTCCCTGCCCGTCTTGGCGATCAGCCAGGGAAAGAGCAGCCCCACCGAGGTTGCGGCAGTGCCTGCGGCGATCAGCGAGATCACCACAGCGATGGCCAGGCGCATGTCGCCGAACACGACCCAGACAAAGGGGAAGATCAGTATGCCGAGGATGGCACCGATGAGAAAGCCGGTGCGCAGTTCGCCGGCAAGCAAACTGCCGATGCTCACCTGGCTCAGGGACAGTTCGCGCACCATGATCGCTTCGGTCTGGGTGCCGATGGCATCGGCCAGGTAGACGATACCGGGGACAAAGAAGGCGATGGCGATGTAGGATTGAAAAATATGCTCGAAGCTGGCGACCACCCCGGTGGCCAGCATGCTGCCCGCCAGGCCCACCAGCAGCCAGGGCAATCGGTCGCGCACGCGCTGGATCGGAGGCGACTCCATGGAGGAGAGGATGTGCGAGGTCTCGCGCCGGATACCGGCGATACGGTGCAGGTCCTCGACGTGTTCCCGGCGCAGCACGCGATAGAGCGCTTGGGGCGGCACGACCCCCAGCAGGCGCCCCTCCCCGTCCGCCACGGGGACGGCGTTGACCCCGTGCACCATGGCCAGGGCGGCCACCCTTTCCTGGTCGGTGTCGATCTGCACCACAGGCGTATGGTTATGCATCATGCGGCTGAGGGGCTCGTCTCCCCTCGCAGCGAACAGCCTGGTAAAGGGAACCAAGCCTTGCAGCCGTCCTTCGTGGTCCACCACGTAGACCGCGCCGCAGTAGTCGTAGCGCTGTCCGGTTAAACCATGGAGGATATGAGCGACTGTGTCGCCGGCGCTGGCCCGAGGGACATGCTTGACCAGTAGAGTGCCAGCCCCTTCTCCAGGCGGAGTTTTGTGGGCGTATCCCTCATCGGCCATGGTGTCGCACTCATCCCGCGCGCCCGGCTAAGCTCCGGTCGCACAGATTTCTGGGTTGATAGTAAAGCCAGGACGCCGACCCCTGCGGACAATAGACCTGTCGCGCGGCCGCGCGTCCCTGCGGCAGGGTCAGGATTCGCCAGTCTGTGTGCTTGCTTCAGTGCTTGCCTCGCTCGGTGCCGACTTGGGCAGAGCGGCCCCGGCAACGTCCTTGACCCCTCCGACTACGCCCACCAGAATGTCGCGCACCGCCCCCACGGCGCTTTTGCCGATGCTGTCTGCCGCCTCGATGGCGCCGTTGGCTGCGGCCACGGCCAATTGTGCCGCATTGCCGCCAGTCTCCCGTGCCGCGTCCACGACACCGTCCACCGTGCGCCTGGCCACCATAGCCACGTCGCCACCCACCTCGGCGGCCCCTTTCACGGCCGCCTTGCCGATCTCGGTGGCGGCGCCGATCATGTCGCCACCGACGTCCGAGACGCCCATCACCACGCCCTTGGCCACGCTCTTGCTGGCCAGGACCAGGCCGGCGCCCACTTCCTCGGTGGCTGAGATGGCGCCTTTCATCACGTCGCGCACCGTGCCCACCGCCTCGCTGGCAACGGCGCCGGTGGTCTTGATGGTGCTGGATACCGTGTTACGCACCAGGCTGACGATCTCAGCCTCAATTTCTTCGATCCCCTTGAGGCTGGAAACAATGCCGCTTTTAACCGTTGTGCCTGCTGTGCCGACCTGGTCTGAAATGTCTGTCGTCGTGGCGCTTTGTTCAACGTCTGTCATGATGCATCTCCTATTCTGAGCTGGGTTACCAAATGTCCGACGCGGCCGTCATCGCCCTTGCGGGCGTTTTCTGCCAACGTCCGGTGTTCTCTCTTCACGCATCGTTGCGCCATGCTGTCGGCTTCCGACATACTATTACGCCCCCCAGCGTGGCGGTGGTGTGGCTATGTCATGCGAGACGGGTGCACACTTCAGCTGGCTGGGGCTCCCGCCCAAGGTGCGGCATCCGGGAGGCGTTGTAGGCGTACCAAAGCAGACTTACTGCCGGCGCCATGATGTTCCCCTCGATAGTCTGCTGAATAGCCAAGCCGGCGAGTCCCAGCACAATCAAGGCGTTCATATCCAGCGCATCGCCGGTAACGCTCTGCAGATTCCGGCTAAAGCCTCGCATTCCTGCTGTCATTTGCGCCGACACGTCGGCATGGCTTTCGTTACTTGAAACCAAGTTGAACAAACTACGCGCGGCAACGAACTGCAATATCTTCGCTTCGGCGGCCGTATGCCGGATAAGCACGCTGGCGGTGACCGGGTTGGCCGTCACATCAAGAACGCCCGGGCAGGCCCGTAATTCGTTACTCAGCATGGAAAAGAAGGCCCCATTCCGCTTCTGACTGTCGACCTTAATCCGCAAACGTCCAGGCAGTCGATGAACAATACGGGCATCAGGCAGCATCGCCCGGCCGTGCAGGCTCTTCGCTTGGCGACTCGACTGTGGGAGCCGTGACAGACACGCCAACCTGAGTGGATGCGACTGCTATCCCACCTGCAGTGACTGCGGATCCTTCTCCTTCCAACTCGACCTTGGCCTCGGCCACCAAGTCCTCGAATACCTCGCCAAGTTCTGCGGCCGTCTCGCGGCTTTTTTCGTACAGCAACATGCCGGACTTGATCATGGACTTTGCCAGAGGTTTACCCACACTCGCCAAGATGGGGACAACCACCGGAGCCAGTATGGCGACCCCCACGCCAACAGCCAATCCCATAACGATATTGCCCTTGAACAGATCATCTAAACCCGCCATGTCCGACTCCCACAAACAACGATCAAATCAACAACGCAACCCTTTCAGTCTAGCCAACAGAGACATAGTCTGCGTGTTTTAATTAATTAAAGTTTTATTAAAGTTTTATAACAACTCTCAGCGAGCCGGACCATCTAACCATTGGATGACCATGTCGGTGTCCAAATCGGGGAGATGTTCGCGCATGACGGACCTGAGCTGCTGGCCACCGTCTTTCGCTACGATGCGACGGGCATCGTAGGTAATCAGCACACTGCCGGTGATGGTGTTGCAGCTCAGGCTGGTCAGACCAGGCACGGAACAGAAGGCGGCCCGCATCTGTTCCGCTAATTCACGGTTTCCCTTGATGGCGCTCACTCGCAGCCGGACACGGCCCGGAAGGAAGTGGGAGATATGGATATCAGCGCTGTTCAGCATTGCCAGTTCTCGTGTCCAACGTATTGAACTACATCCTTGTGCCTTCTCAATGTCGTTGAAGATACATGGTCGTTGAAGATACATGCGAACCATTAAGATTTAATGGCACGGCTCAGCATTTTCCAACTTTGCAGCGCAGTTCATCATGTACTTTTTTGCAGGTAAGAGCTTGTCGATACCCTGGCTTTTCGCACAATCGAACAGCGCGCTCATCAGATGGTGGCCGACGCCATGATGTTTCCATTTATCCGCCACGACAATGACGAATTCACAGCTTGTCCTGTCGGGCGGGATCACATATCGGGCGGAGCCGATCACGATATCCCGCCATCTTGAGACCTCACGACGATCAGGCGCACACCCTGCTCAGGGGGGATTAGCGTGCATGCTTGCAGCGCTTTTTTCTGGCCGGGATCGTAGTCCTCGAAACGGAAGTAAAGCGCAGCAAAGGACAAGCTTCTGGCGAAGGCAATCAAGCCTTGGAAGTCCGATTCACCGAGTTGACGCAGGGTAAACAAGGTTTCGTCGTCTGTTCACCAGACTCTCGCAATTCCACGATGGCTTTCCCAAATCTGATCGTTTCCATACTTATAAAAAATTCACTATCCGAAAAAACGATTGTAGACGCGCCTACCTCAGATACGCCTCCGTGGCGTAGCGACGCATCATGCGGTGGCTATTGAAGTAGGCGGCATTCTTGCTGATGGCGCCTTTCATGACGGCGATCCAGCCAGGCCGGTCGTCATACCAAAGCGGCAGCACCACTTGCTCAAGCTTGTCGTACAGGGCCACGGCATCGTGACCGTTGGCGGTGGGCGAATCGTCCCCCACCGCCCAGCCGGTCACTCCCTCCAGACAGCCCTCCACCCACCAGCCGTCCAGCACCGAGAGCTGGGGCACGCCGTTGAAAGCCGCCTTCATGCCGCTGGTGCCGGAAGCCTCCAGCGGCCGCAGCGGCGTGTTGATCCAGACATCCGATCCGGACACCATGTGCAGCGCCAGCGCCATATCGTAATCGGGCAGGAAAGCCATGGGGATCTCCCCCGCCAGGTCCCGCATGTGGACATGCAGCGTTTCGATGAGCTGCTTGCCCGCCGCGTCTTTCGGGTGCGCCTTGCCGGCCATGACGATCTGGAAGGGACGTTCCCGGGCGAGGGCCTTGAGGCGCGCCAGATCGGTGAACAGCAGGTCCGCCCGCTTGTAGGCGGTCATGCGCCGCGCAAAGCCGAGGATGGGCTGGTTGGGGTTCAACGCCACCCCGGTCAGTTCCCGCACCTTGTTGACCAGCGCCAGCTTGGCTTCCTGGTGGGCGGCCCAGAGATTCCCATCCGGAATACGGTCGGCGCGGGAGAGCAGTTCCGGCTCATGGCACCAGCCCGACACAAGCTGGTCGTACATTTTTGCAATAGGCGGGCTGGTCCAGGTGGCGGCATGCACCCCGTTGGTCACCGCGTGCACCGCATATCCCGGGAACATCTGCCGGGAAACCTCGGCGTGGCGCTTGGCCACGCCATTCACGTACTCGGACAGATTCAGCGCCAGGCGGGTCATGTTGAGCTTGTCCTCGCCGGCCAGCAGCTTCACCGTGCCCGGATCCGGCAGATCGCCGTAGATGCGCCGTACCAGCGCATAGTCGAATTTGTCGTGGCCCACCTCCACCGGCGTGTGGGTGGTGAAGGTGCACAGCTCGCGTACCCGCGGCAGATCGTAGGGGCTCTCGCCGGGCCGCAGGTCTTCGCTGGAATGGGCGAAACGCTGTAGCAGGGCCAGGGTGAGAAAAGCGGAGTGGCCCTCGTTCATGTGATAGCCCATGAGCTTGAAGCCCAGGGCCTGGAGCATGGCGATGCCCCCCACGCCCAGCACCGCCTCCTGTTTGATCCGGCAGGCCGCGTCGCCGCCGTACAGGTAGTGGGTGATGTCGCGGTCGCGCGGGTCGTTCACCGGCAGGTCGGTGTCCAGCAACAGGACGGGCACCCCGCCGTCAACCAGCGAGCTCAGCACGTAAAGCCAGCCCCCCACCCACACCTGGCGGCCTTCCAGTTCCAGCGCCACGGTGGCCTGCAGCCGCGTCGCGTAGCGGGCGGGATCCCAGTCGTCGGCATGCTCGACCTGCCTACCCTGCGGGTCGATTTCCTGGCGGAAATAGCCGGCCCGGGACACCAGGGTAACCGCCACCATCGGCACGCCGATGTCTGCCGCGGCGCGCAGGCTGTCCCCCGCCAGCACGCCCAGGCCGCCACTGTAGGTGGGGATATCGTTCTCCAGGGCGATCTCCATGGAGAAATAGGCGACCCGCAGCTTGTGAGTGAATTTTTCGGTCCTGTTCGCAGCTTCTGCCATCGCACGTTCCATCGATAAGCGCCGTCCCAAATATGAAACACAGCGGCAAGCAGTGTTTGTCCCCCCGGGCTTGCTGCCCGGTTATTTGGCTTTCGATTTTTTGCTGATTTCAGCCATCTTCTCTCGCCATTCGCCCAGATCCTCATCCTCTATTTCAAGTTGTAATGCCACGACTTCCAGCGCAGTCATTTTTTCATTTTCCAGTCTGCGCAGTAATTTTGAACGTGTTCTCGACAGCAAGCGTTCGGTTTCTTCCTCGCTCAAAAGCCTGGCTTTTTCGAGATACTCATCAGAAGGCGTCTTTCTCATCGCTACTCATCCCCGGCTGTTGAAAAATTGAGCCTCAATCTACACCGATATCCGTTGCACCCGCTACCTCAGTCAGCGTCATGAGATCCGACCTTTCGAACGAACAAAAAATTCATTTTTCTGTCACGGACTGTTCATTTTACGAAGGCAAGATCATAGACTCTTGGGAGCATTCCCGGTCGATAACGGAAGGAGTCCATCATGGCGACAGCAAGCAGCCTTCAGGTGAAAAGCCCGCAGACGAACACGCATGCCATATCCGGCGTTCCCGATGCGGGAAAAATCGATCTGGCGATGCTCACGCTCGATGACCTGGGCATGATCCGCGACAGCAGCCGCGCGTGTGAACAGGTGTTTGGCTACCTGCCGGAGGAACTGGCGGGGCGTCATGTTTCCATGCTCCTCCCGCAGCTGACGGACACCGACCTGGTGCAGGAAGGCCGCATCAACTCCCGGCTGGCCCATCTCTGCCACTGTGCCGTTGCCTTTCAGGCCCGGCGCCGCGATGACCGCTGCTTCGCCAGCGAGTTGTTCATCAACCTTCTCGGCAGCCACAACGTGGTCGTCCTGGTGCGCAGCCTCGAAGCGTCGATATTGAACGGCGGCGAATTGGCCGCCATGCCTGCCCGCTAGTCGCAGCCCATCTACAGCCTGCAACACGGTTCATCCCGACTGGACCCGCGCGGGCGCACGATCTTTCCAGGAAAGCCGGGGCGATGCAGGATCAGAATTTTGTGACGAAGAAAAACAGCACCGACGACGCGGATCCGGCAAGCGCGGACATCGAAGGGGTACTGAGCGAGCTCATGGCCATCCGGGCGGACATGGTCGTCGGCCTGTCCATGTCGCAGCCCCATCTCGCCAGGGTTCACGCGAACTACCGGGACAGTGCCCGCAATCTCCTGCATTATCTGGCCCTGCGTCGCCGCGATCTGCGCCCGTTGCAGCTGCGCCTGGCGGCGCTGGGGCTGTCCTCCCTCGGGCGGGCCGAGTCGCATGTTTTGACCACGGTCGATGCGGTGCTGGGCGTCCTCCACCGCCTGCTGCAGCGCGCCTGGCAGCCGGCTTCCGGGGAAACCGCGGTCATCAATTTTGCCCACGGCGAGCGGCTGCTGGCCGAACACACGGACGCCTTGTTGGGCCCCGCGACCCCGGGACGCAAGGTCAGGATCATGGTCACCATGCCAAGCGAGGCAGCGGATGACCCCCTCCTCGTTCACAAGCTGCTGCAGCAAGGCATGGACTGCATGCGCATCAATTGCGCCCATGACGACGCTGCGGCTTGGGCGCGGATGATCGAGCATCTGAGGCAGGCTGAGCGGTCGCTGGGCCGGTCCTGCCACGTCGTCATGGACCTGGCCGGGCCGAAGCTGCGAACCGGGCCGCTGGAGCCGGGGCCGGCGGTGGTTCGGATTCGCCCGAGTCGCAACGCCTACGGGCGGGTTACCGCCCCCGCACGGGTCTGGTTGACCGCCGAGGAATCCCCCCAGCCCGCGCCCTCAGCGGCGAGCGCCTGCCTCCCGGTGCCGTCGGCCTGGCTGGCCCGGCTTCGCATCGGGGAGCGGGTGGAATTCACCGACGCCCGGGATGCCCGGCGGGCCTTCAGAATCCTTGACGTGACTGAGCACGGATGCTGGGCGGAGGCGACCAGGACGGCTTACGTGGTCCCAGGCACCCGCCTGCGCCACCCGCATGGCGCAGGCAATCCGGACGAACATGAGTGCCGCATCGGCGCGTTGCCGCCGGGTGAAAACAGCCTCACCCTGCAGAAGGGCGACCTGCTCATCCTGACCCGGGATCTCAAGCCGGGGCACCCGGCAAGCTACGACAGCGCGGGAAAAATCCTCACCCCCGCCGTGATCGGCTGCACCCTGCCGGAGGTGTTCGACGACGTGCGGGCGGAGGAGCCGATCTGGTTCGACGACGGCAGGATCGGCGGCGTCATCGAGAAAGTGGAAAAGGCACGTGTCCTCGTCCGCATCACGCAGGATCACCTGAAGCCCGTGAAGCTGCGAGCCGACAAGGGAATCAACCTTCCCGAGAGCGCCCTGCGCCTCGCGGCCATGACCGCCAGGGACATCGAGGATCTCTTCTTCGTGACCCGGCACGCCGATATTGTCGAATTGTCCTTCGCCAACAGCGCCCAGGATGTGGAATCGCTCCAGCAGCACCTGACGGACTTGGGAAGCCGGCAGCCTGCCATCGTGCTGAAGATCGAAACGCGGCGCGGCTTTGAGAACCTGCCGGAAATGCTGCTGACGGCCATGCGTGCGCCGTGTTGCGGGGTGATGATCGCCCGCGGCGATCTGGCCGTCGAATGCGGGTTCGAACGCCTGGCGGAAGTTCAGGAAGAGATTCTCTGGCTGTGCGAGGCGGCGCATGTCCCGGTGATCTGGGCCACCCAGGTCCTGGAAACACTTGCCAGGGAAGGCCGGCCCTCGCGCGCCGAGATCACGGACGCAGCGATGGGGCTCCGCGCCGAGTGTGTGATGCTCAACAAGGGGCCCTATGTCGTCAGCGCCGTGCGGGTACTGGACGATATTCTGCGGCGGATGCATGCGCACCAGGCCAAGAAGCGCTCCATGCTGCGGGAGTTGCGCCTGGCCCACATGCTGTCGGGCGAACGCGATGTAGCTGCCGATGCCTGCGTTTAGGCATCGGACCCTCAACGAAATTGGGCTGGTCGGACCGGGTCATCCCCTTCCTTGCGCAAATACAAGTGGACAGCTGCAGGGCGTCCACCCTTCTCAATTACAAGCCTTGCGCAGACGCTGCGGCGCTGCGTGCGCACAGCGCCCCAACGCGATCACCAGCGCGGGGGATCCGTCCGGTGGCAGTTTTAGGGCAGCAGTCAGCGCCGCTGCATCGAAGCCGCCGATCGGGCAACTCCCCAACCCCTGATGCGTCGCCTGCAGCAGCATGTGCGCGGCGGCAAAATTGCACTGGCCTTGTGCCCACTCCGTTATCGATTCGGCGCGGTGGAATGCGCGATACGCATCATGGATGGGCGCGGGGTCGCCATCGCGCGCTTCCGCCTTGAACTGCTTGCGCACGTAAACCGAATCGGGGTCGAGTTCAGCCACCAGCGCGACGATCACGATGAAGGCGGCGGCCGTGGCGGCGGCGGGCTGATCATGGCAGGCGTGGGCGATGGCTGCTCGTACCGTTCTGTCGGTGACGGTGACGAAGCGCCAGGGTTCGAGACCGAAAGCGGAAGGTGCCAGCCGGCCGGCTTCCAGCAGCAAGGCCAGTTCGCCCAGGGAGACCGGTTGATCGGCAACAAACTTGCGGCAGGCGTAGCGCTGCTGGATGGCATCGAGTAGGGCGAGCTGCACGGTAGGCGTCCTTGAATAAACGATCTTCAACCATAGCCCATCAACTCAAATTGCAAGGCGCGCTCACTTCGGCGTAGGGCCGAGCGCGCGCCCCTACACTAGTGTTTAATTGCGTAAATTAATAATAGTATTGCGAAGCTGTGACCCCCGAACCTCTCGTTTGCGCCAGACGAATGGCGCTGCGTTTTCGTTGTAGGCGGCGATGAACGCATGGATGGCCTCGACGAGTTGCTCGATGCTTCGGAAGCTTGCGTTGTTGAGTGTCTTTCGCTGGAAAATGCCGAACCAAATTTCGACTTGATTGAGCCAGCTCGCGCTGGTGGGCGTGAA
>Ga0208244_101090_pt1 | contig 17566 bp, 15 predicted proteins | sample SubbioCR12Aug_5A_FD_184828 | JGI IMG/M metagenome (GOLD analysis project Ga0208244, IMG submission 184828) | Serpentinite rock and fluid subsurface biosphere microbial communities from McLaughlin Reserve, California, USA - CR12Aug_5A (SPAdes) | ecosystem: Environmental > Terrestrial > Deep... | reverse complement strand
TCAGCAGGCACTTTTAAAAATTCTTGAGGGAACAATAGCGGGTGTACCGCCTAAAGGTGGCAGAAAGCATCCCGAACAAAGTCTAATTAATATTAATACTAAAAATATTTTATTTGTTGTCGGCGGGGCATTTGAGGGGGTTGAAAAATTAATCGCTTCAAGAATAAATAAAAGTAAAATAGGTTTTGGTGCAGACCTGGCGGACAGTAAACGGCTTTCAGATGATGAATTAATCTCAATGGTTAGACCGGAAGACCTTCTCCGTTTCGGTTTAATTCCCGAACTTATCGGACGTATCCCTGTTATTGCACCGCTTCATTCGCTTGACGAAGAAGCATTGAAAAACATTCTTCTAAAGCCAAAGAACGCAATATTAAAACAGTATAAAAAATTATTTGCAATGGAAGGGATAGAACTTGAATTTGATCCGTTCGCAATAGATGCGATAGTAAAGAAAGCCATCGAAAGAAAAACCGGGGCAAGAGCACTCCGCTCAATTCTTGAAGATTTTATGATAGATATTATGTTTGAACTACCGTCAAAAGATAGTGTGGTTAAGTGCATTATTACCGGCGATACTGTAAATAGTAATGTTAAACCGATTTATATCGAAGCAGATAGAAAATCCGCATAGAACTTATACTAAAAATGTTTAGATTCTTCATCCTTTTAATTTCGGTATTGCTCTGGAACGTTTCCTATACACAGAATAAGATACTTATCTATATGGATTTGAAACAAACCGACCACTTAAAAGCGTACGGTGTAACATTCCATGCTCTCGAAAATAATTTGAAAGCGGATTGGCTTCTCAACTACCGCGGCGGCTCTTTTATGATTGATGCTTCCGATGAAGTTATCAGGGATTGCAGGATAAACGGAGTCTCCTTTGAAGTAGTATCGGCACAACAGGTAATCGACATATATTCTTTTGTTCAAAGTGAAGACCAAAACATGGAGGTTGTACGCCTTGAGAAAGCTCCTAAAGTTGCGGTTTACGTCCCGCCCGGTTTTCATCCCTGGGATGATGCAGTTACAATGGCACTTGAATATGCGAATATTCCGTACGACAAAGTCTGGAATGAAGAAATTTTAAGAGGCGATCTTGATAAATATGATTGGCTGCATTTGCACCATGAAGACTTTACCGGACAGTACGGCAAGTTTTATGCATCTTACGCAAATGCTCAATGGTATATTGATCAGCAGATAAGGTATGAAAACGATGCTAAAAGACTAGGATTTAAAAAAGTTTCAGAACTGATGCGGTCAGTTGCAGTTACAATGAAAGAGCAAATCGGGAAAGGGATGTTCCTGTTTGCGATGTGTTCCGCTACCGATTCATACGATATTGCACTCGCTGCTCATAATGTAGATATTTGCGACCGGATGTTCGACGGTGACGCCCCCGACCCGGATGCACAGAATAAACTTGATTTTTCAAACACTCTTGCTTTTGAAAATTTCAAACTTGAAATGAACCCGATGGTTTATGAGTATAGTGATATCGATATTCAAGTTAATGAAATTGGACCGCAGGAAAACGATTACTTTACGCTATTTGATTTCTCTGCAAAATATGACCCGGTTCCAACGATGCTGACACAGTGCCACGTAAATGTTGTTAAGGGATTTATGGGACAAACGACAATGTTCAGGAAAGAGTTAATTAAAAAGTCTGTAATTATTCTCGGCGAAAGACACGGTACAAACCAGGTACGATATATACACGGGAATTTCGGTAGAGGAACTTTTACTTTTTACGGCGGGCATGACCCTGAAGATTATCAGCACCTTGTAGGCGACCCACCAACCGAATTAAGTCTTTATAAAAATTCTCCAGGTTATAGGCTGATACTTAATAATGTTCTTTTTCCCGCTGCAAAAAAGAAGAAACAGAAAACTTAGTTTGTTCAACTATCCGGTTTTGTTAAAAACATTTCCTCACTTCTTTTTTTTTCTTATTTTTTCAAAGAAAATATTTAATACTTATTGAGAATTTTATGAAAACCATTCTAATTGCTTTTTTTCTGTGTGGAGTTATGATTGCTCAAAACCTAAACATTCCCTCTTATTACGAAATAGATGAAAATCTTACCAAACAATTGAAGCAGCTTGTTCATCAGCTTGAGCTCGATCAAGATTTTGATGTCGGCGAGGATGGAATAGAACAAATTTCGCTTGCAGTAATTAAAATCGAAAAAGAGAAAGGATGCTTTGCGGGAGTAAACCCGGAAAATTTCATTTACCCGGCATCGGTTTACAAGATGTATGTAGCGGCAGAGATACTAAACCAGGTATCACAAGGGAAGTATTCTCTTTATGATGAGTATGTAGTTAAATCCCCCAACGATGTGGATAGAAGTAAAGAAATAAAATCCGACCCGCGTCCGCTTTTAAGGGATGGCGATACAGTTACTATAAACTATCTTTTAGATTTAATGATCACAAGAAGCGATAACAGTGCAGCCAACTGCTTAATAGATAAAGCAGGAAGAGAAAATATTAACAAACTGATGCACGCTTATAATTGGTATGGAAGCGAAGTTACACGCAAGTTCTTGAGTAGAAAATTTGAAGATCCCGGATATGAAAAAATCAAAGGAACGGAAACATGCGCTCTTCACGCTGCCGATTTCATGTACCTGGTTTATAGAAATGAACTTGTAAATCCTTGGGTAAGCAAACAGATGCAAACGCTACTGGGTAGACAATTGGATAAATCAAAATTAGCAACCGGTCTGCCGGGTAATGCAATGTTTTATCACAAAACCGGGTGGTATTCTTTCTGGACTAATGACGTTGGAATTATTGATGATGGCAAAGTGCAATACATTATTTCATGTTTTCTCCCTTTACGCGAAGAATTTGCATTACCGAAGTTCAAAAAATTAGCTGAGGGAATACATTCGATAATGTCAAAGTGATATTACTTCTTGAAATTGTTATTGAAACCCTCAAAACCATATCGTTTAATTGGTATGATTTTGAGGGTGAAATTATTAAATTCCCACTCTAAAACCGGCATAAACCATTCTTCCGGAAATCGGCGCCCAAATAATCGACGCATCAAAATATTGTCCGAAAGGATTACCTGAATCGATAATAGGATTCTGTTGTTTGTAATCCAATAAGTTCTCACCGCCTAAATAAAAACTTAACTGAGGCGAAAAGTTTACGGTTACCTGCGCATTCAACAGGGCAAAACCGGGAGATTTTTTAGGTATTTGATATTCTACAGGACGAACTGAACCATCTGCATTATTGAATGCGGCTGGTAATCTTTTTGGTCCAAACCACTGTAAAGTAGCATCGAAAAGGTACTGCCATTCATCTTCATTTTCCCGTGTTGTGGTATAACCGAGATTGATTAAAGCTCTATGTTTTGCAGTAAACAACTTATCAAGATTTTGATTGTTTATTCTTTGCTTTACATCGAGCAATCTGTATGCTAAACGCAAGTCGACATTTTCAAGCGGCTTTATATTTAACTCCGCTTGTAATGAATTTGAATAAGCAGCATTCTTTTCTGTTGAGAAGATAATCTTCTGCGGGTCCGTATCAAGATCTGCAATGAGTACCGATTCAAAATCCGTTCTATATAAATCAAGAGAAAAACTGGCTTCCCTATAATTCCATAGAAAGTAATATGTGAGATTAACGCCGTAATTCCAGGCTTTTTCTTGCTCCAAACCGTAACCGAAATCAACTGTTTTCTTTATCTCTATATTTCTTGAACTAGCGAATGCTGAAGCATATTCAGTGAATATGTTTGAAGTTCTGTAACCTTTTCCCCCGGCAGCGCGGAAAATCAAATCATCATTTAATGCGTACCTTACATGAAGTCTGGGTGTAATCATACTTTGATAGAAACTATGATAATCGTATCTAATCCCGGCAATGAATGAAAAGTGTTTGTCGGGAGTAAAAGCATATTCAAAAAATACACCGGGTATTCTTTCTATCCTGCTGAAAGCCTGCAAGAGAAACTCTTCGTTATATTCGTCAAATATAAAACTGCCCCCTAATTTGAATTTACTTATTTCTTCAACAAAGTACGATTGATAAATAAAGTTGAAATAACCATTCCCTTGTGTACCGGAATAATCCTTTAAACCGAAATAAGAATTGCTCCTATACTTATTGTAAGATAACTGGAAGCCGAAACTTTTGTCGTGTTCATCCGGGAAAACATATCCTGTTTTCATAAACAAATTCAGGTTATTACTTTTATTACCGAAAGAATAGGATGAAGGATTACCGGCACTATTCTGAATAGTCCCTCCTTTTTTATCTTCATCCACATATTGAAATCCGAATTGACTTTCCAAGCCTGAATGGGAATAGTATTGCCATTTCTGCATTACATTATAGTTTGAAAATGTGGGAGCGTCCATAAAACCATCCCCATTCATATCGAACTTGTGTTTTCTTTGACTTGCATGAAAAAACGTAATTGCCGACAAATGCTCATTTACATCAAATTTATAGTTTAAATTTCCTTCAAACCTTCGGTCATAATCTGCAAAAAGATTCAGGAATATCGGCTTCTCATCTATTGCGGTTGACTTTTTGAAATCAACATCAATCTGTCCGGTAATTGACTCGAAACCGTTTACAACAGAACCGACTCCTTTTGACACATGAATTGCATTAATCCATGTTCCTGGTATAAAAGTAAGCCCTGCCGATGAAACCAATCCACGCAAATAAGGAAGATTTTCGGTTGTGGTTTGTGTGTAAACCCCTGCTAAACCGAGCATCTCGATCTGCTTTGCACCTGTAATTGCATCGGTAAACGAAACATCAATAGTCGGATTAGTTTCGAAACTTTCGGAGAGATTGCAGCAAGCCGCTTTGTATAGCTCTTTCGTTGTTATAGTCTCGGAATTTTGTACTCCGAAGTAGTCTATTACCAACGCGGATTTACTCCCCTCTACTTTTACTTCCTGGATTTCAGTTCCGCTTAGTTGAAGAATAAAATCAACCTCATGCTGCCCGGTTACTTTTATTGTATCGGACTTGTAACCGATGTAGCTTGCAATAAGAATGTTTGACTCTTTTGAAATTTTAATTGTAAAATTTCCTTCGGTATCCGATGTAGTCCCGATTGTTGTTCCAAGCCAAAAAATATTGGCTCCTAAAAGCGGGATAATTTTTCCGCTTTCATCTTTTCCTTTTACAATGCCGTGAATGCTTTCCTGTGGAAAACTGGTTGTTGACAAAAGTAAAAGAGATAGAAATATCACCTTTTTCATAATTTCTCTCCTTCTTAATGCGTTCTTGGGCTTTCACGGTATAAACAGCATTTCGGGAGAGAAGCATATACACTGTCGGGTGCTTTGAATTTCTCGGTATCGTGTCCCGCTGCCGCGACTCTTTTTTGGAGTGAATCAACTTCTATGCTCGAATCAAAAATTACACGTAGTATTTTTGTTTTCTTATTCCATTTGGAATACTTTACCTCTGGTATTTTCAAAGCTTTCTCAATCCTATCAACGCATTGGTTGCAGTTACCGAACACTTTGAATTTTATCTCCTTTTCGGTTTTATCCTGTGCGGTTATGGTTATTGTAATTAATAATGCAATCGCAAATAGCGAAATAATTGTTTTAATGCTTTTCATTTTCGTTCCTTCTTTTTTAGTTATTGTTTAATAATCAGTTTATGTCTTTGAACGGTAATAGAATTGATACAGCAATCCATTAATTGAATGACCTTGAGAAGTAATTCAAACGGTTCAAAACGAAAGAAGGAACGGTATCAGATTAGAAATACCGAGTAGATTATATTGAGAGAATTTTTAGGAGGTGAAGAAAAATCAATAATGGAGTTCGAAAAACGCTTCTCGGAAAAATTAAGTGAATTTATTGTTTCAACAGGAAAAAATTCCCCAAGGAGAGTAATCTTTAGTTCAAAATTTTCCTTTGCAGTATGAACATCATCAACTTTGAGTAATTCGGTTTCGTTTGAGCAGCATTCTTCAATGTTATCGCAGCAAGTTGATTCACAACATGATATTTCGCAATTGCACATTTCATCTTCCTGAGCAGTGTGCACAATACCAACCGAACGGAGTACTCCGCCGCAATAATGCTTAACAAGTGTGAAACCCGTTGAACTGAACAGATAAACAACAATAAATAATATTTTAAGTCCGTTTTTCATATTGCAAATGTAATAAGAGTGAGAAATGTATGCAATGCAAAACGTAGGAAATGAGAAAATCGGGTGCCGGGATTATGGATTGATCGCGCAAAGTACCGCAAGAATGAATAAGTTATAACGTCTAACAATAGCTCATAATACTCTTGTTAGAGTCTGAAATAAGTATTTTAAATCAATGAAGTAGTTTAAACTCTGAAAAAGGAAAAATGTCAAAGCCTATAATGAAAAAGGTAGATATGCAACAAGGAATGTTTGAGTATGTTTCGTTAATTTAGTTTTAAAATAAAAATCTTAAATTATAAGGTACAAGTGCCATGAAAAATATAGTATTAATCTTCCTTATTCTAAATGTTATTCAATTTGGACAAACCTATAAAATGAATATAAATTTGAAGGATGGAAGCACAGTAGAATTCTCAGTTGAAGATATTCGTAAACTGACTTTTGAATCTTCTACCGAAGTAAAAAATCCGGTTGATTTAAAAGGAAATGTTGAATCTTTCAAAGTTTCGCAGAATTATCCAAACCCTTTTAATCCAAATACCACAATTTCGTATCAAATACCAAAAGCTTCATTGGTAAAGATTAATATCTATAATGTACAAGGTTCACTGGTTAAAGAACTATACAATGGTTTTCAGGAGGAAGGTGAATACAAAATCAATTGGAATGGTACGAATCAAGCAAACGTAAATGCGGCAAGTGGAATTTATCTATTCACTGTAAGTATAACAAACCAAATCATTTCGAAACAAATGATTTTATTAAGATAATGGAGAGGAAAATGAAAAAATTAGTTTTATTTGTGTTGTTATCCGTTATCAATGCTTTTTCGCAAGCTTTAAATGTAACTCAAACCAATCAGCAATCTCAATTGATTAATCTTTCTGCGATAAGCAGCATAACATTTAGTAAAAATTTACTGGAAAATATAAGAACTCAACCGGAACTAGCAAGTGCAAATGCGATTCATATATATTCAAATGATAACATAACTGAATTTTTTGTCTGGCATATTGACAGTATTTATTTTAACTCCGGCGATAGTATAGTATGTTTTCAGACTAGCACCGGTTTAAAGGAATTTAAAATTTCTTCAATTGACAGTATTAAATTTGCGAATGCGTTAGATTCGAAAGTATATATTACTTTTCTTGATACTATTGCTCAAGTCGTTAATCCTTATCAAGATCAAGGAGTTTCCATTTCGGTTCAAGGGGCCGATGTTATTGTTAATTCAACCGGCGGTATTAGTGATGTGAATTATGTTTTATCCGGTACAACCACCAACGGTATGTTCAAAGTCTATTCCGATAAAAAATTAACACTCGTTATGGATAATGTTCAAATTACAAATCAATATGGTCCTGCTGTAAATATACAATCATCAAAGAGCATTACTGTTAATTTAGCCGAAGAATCAACAAACATCCTCACCGACGGATTAAATTATGCAGTTGCACCCAATAATGAGGATCAGAAAGCAGCATTTTTTAGTGAAGGTCAACTAATATTTAAAGGTAGCGGTCAATTAATAATAAACGGAGTTGGAATAGATAAACACGGGTTATGTAGCGATGATTACATTGAAATAAATAGCGGTAATATAAAAATTAATAGTGCAAAGAAAGACGGGATAAATGTAAACGATAGTTTTATTATGCGGGGAGGTTCGGTAAATATAACCTCTGAGGGAGACGGGATTGATGGAGGAGAAGGAGTTGTAGAATTTCAAAATGGAAATATTACAATTCTAAGTACAGTTGAGGGGAAAGATGCTATAAAATCAACCAACAATATAGTGGTCTCCGGGGGTAATTTTGATATAACCGTACAAGGAAACCGTGCAAAAGGAATAAATTCAAATCAGTCCATTGAAATTACGGGTGGTACCTTTGTAATTAATACTTCAGGAAATGCAGTACTTCAAGCCTCTGGATCGGGTTATGACCCCTCTTATTGTACTGCCATTAAAGCAGATAATGAAGTTCTTACGGATTCATGTAATATCACAATAAATACTACCGGGCAAGGAGGGCGAGGTATATCAACAGATGGGAATCTTACTATAAAATCGGGCTCAATTTCAATAACCTCTTCCGGGCATGGAGCTACTTATACAAATTCATCTGGAGTTGCAGATGCTTACACCGGTCCTTGTATTAATTCTAATGGAAGATTAATTTTAATGGGTGGAACGGTTTCGCTTAATCACTCCGGTAAAGGGGGAAAAGGAATGAGTATAGATGGGAAGGTTGTAATAGGCTCCTCAGAATCAATTCCTGAGATCAATATTACTACAACAGGACAATCAATTTTTATATCAACGAATAATTATGCCGAAGCCAAAGCAATATCGGTAGATAGTGCTATAACAATTAATAATTGCAATCTAACTATTACATCTGCTGATGACGGTATTAAATCTAAGGATTCAATTACTATTCATGACGGAACTATCAAAATAAACCAATCTTTTGAGGCGATAGAAGCTCCATTCATAACAATAAATAATGGCGATATAACTGCATATTCCACAGACGATTGCTTAAATGCAACAAAGGGGAATGATGTATCGTATAACGACGGGAGTAAATTGATTATCAATGGGGGATATGTAATGGCAAGTGCTTCCACCGGAGATGCTATTGACAGCAACGGTGATTTTTATGTTAACGGTGGTACGATTGTGGCTCATGGTCCTCAATCTTCACCAGAAGTAGGTGTTGATGTTAACGGGCAATTTAGAGTAAATGGAGGGGTTCTTATTGTGTCCGGTACAAATTCAAATATGACACAAGCCCCCAATACTGCCTCAACGCAAAGAACAGTTCTATTGAAAACAACTTCGCAAATTACCGCCGGAACACTATTCCATCTTGAAGATGCTTCCGGAAATAACTTAGTAACTTTTGCACCAACAAGAAGATACTATTCAATAATTTTTTCCTCTTCACAATTAACTCAAGGAGTAAGTTATAGCATTTATACCGGGGGGAGTTCAACCGGAACCGTGCATAATGGTCTTTATACAGGTGGGACTTATTCGGGAGGGACGCTGAGAAAAACTTTTACTCTAACAAGTATGGTGCAGACAGTTACCTTTTGATAATACGGGTTTCACTAAGAGAATTAACTCAATCCTTCACTTTAGAAAACGATGAAGAGATTAAATCAGCCAACACAGACTTTGGCTTAAATTTCGTGCTAACATTTTTGCTTTGAGCAAAGTAATTAGAAAATAACTTCTTGTAACCAAGAATATCAATCGCTGTTGATATTTGGGAAATTAACTAATAAGTGAAAACGAAATTTTTATAAATTCAAATTCAGTTTTACCCCGGCAGTATAGTAATTAATCGAATACCCAACAAATTCAGTATGTTGAAATGAAACCGCAAGTTTTAATAAATACGAAGGAAAATATTCCGCAGTTCCAAAAATCTGTAGTTTTTGAGTTTCATTCTGATTGAAAATAATTAATAAGTCCGGATCAAAATAGTAAGCTCTTTCTCCCCAAAACCCACCGGCTTTTAATAATAATTCCTGTATTGGCAAGTAATGAATTTTGAATGCGGTTGAGAACAAATTCCTTCCATCTTCAATTTTTGAAAGATTCGGTTTTATAGAAAGAAAGACCTTAGGATGAATAATGTATTCAACTTTCAAATTCAACTGGTGTGCAGATTGTTTTTCCAAACTATCCGCAGTCAAAACACCGTGAGAATTAATGTAAGCATATGACAAGCCATAATAAAGTAGATTTTTATAATAGACGAAATCAAAATTGTAGAGATTTGAATAATCGGAGTAATCAGCTCCCGAATTACCTTTTAATTTGAAGTCTCCCTTTAAGTGGGCATATGTAAATTTATAATAAAAAGGGAAAAAATTTGCATAAATACCTCCGCTCATCATCTGTTGTTTATAGTTCCATCCTTCTGAGTTCGGAGCAGTTATATTCAGATTGTCATAGCTGTTAATGAGAAAAAATCTCTCTGTTAGCTGTAATGTATTATAAAAAGCAAACGAAGTTGATATATTTTTATTGCTGTAATCTCCGTAAGTGAAATAGAAAGAAGGAGAAACGTAAGTTGACCCGGCTATTCCGTCTTGTAAAAAGAGAGCAAAAACAAAAAGGATTACTAACTTAAAATTTATAGGCATTATTTAACTAACTGCATTCCTTCCAAAGCTAATTTGTTATCGTTACTAAGCATCAAAGCGGCTGTAAACAACTCTTTTGCTCTTGCTTTATTCCCAAGATAATAATAAGTCCAGCCAAGGGAGAGATTTGGTTCAAACTCTGCGGGATATAGTTCGTATGCTTTTTCAATGTATTTTTTAGCATTAGAATAATCACCGTTTGTAAGATAAATCTGTCCTAAACGTAGGTTGGCGGTAAAATTATTCGGGTCAATTTTTAATATTTTTGTGTATGTGGCATTAACTTCTTTCCACTCATTCAATTCAGCCAGCGGATAAGTTAATCCGAGTAAAGGCTCTACCGAAGTAGATTTTATTTTACCTGCTTCAAGATAGTATTTTTTTGAGTTCTTATAATCTTTAAGGTTATAATATAGCCATCCTAATCTCAGGTTTAGAAGATAATCCGACTTATTTTCTTCTAATACTTTGGTGAGTTCACCTATAGCTTTTTTATAATCACCTTTTTCTTCAAACTTGAGTGAGTTGCTAAAAGCAGTAATTTTTTCATCTTGCTTGGGTGAAAGTGCAGAGGTTACGAATACCATAATAATTACAATAACTACTGCCAGACTGATAAAAACAAAATTTTTCATTCTTTTAACTCCTTTTCTTTCTCAACTTTTTGGGCGGAGAAGATTTGGTTGCTGTTTTCATAAAAAATAATTTCCCTTAGAAATCCGTTCTGGTCAATGACAAGTTTTCCGTTTAACTCTTTCTTGAATCTAGAGAACAAACCACTTCCTTTAACGTCAATTGTAGATGCTATAATAAAATCTTTAATTTCATCGGGAGTTTCTTCAAACCTGAACTCTCCTTTAGCATTAATGAATCCTTTATAAAATAAAAAGAATTCGGATAAATACCTTATCAAACCGGTGCTTAAATGAGCTACAGAATAACTATCCGACCAGCACATCTTTTTGTGGTATGAAAGTGGGATTTGCATTCCTGACAGGTAAAAAAAGTAAAGTGCGGAATTTTTTCTCCCGGAATAACTGTAGAAATAAAATACTTTATCTGTTAGATAGAAATAAGCAAGGTCACCTTCTGATGATTCGATATAGGTGCTGCTGCTCATATCTATTTTAATCTCCCAATTTTCAATAACGGTTTTTCCGTTTCGTTCATAAGTGAATGAGAGTTTATCCCCATACTGAAAGTTGAAAGCCTTTTTCATTCCTTTATGTATATCCAGATTCTGTACTCTAGTATTCACAACAGGATAATCAAATGTCTTTAAAGAGAGACAATCATTATTTTTCTCAATTAAGCTTGCCAAAGGGAATAAGTGAGTTTTTTCGCCAATTTTATCTGTCGCTTGAAACTGAAAATGAATATGCGGATAAGGAGAGCGTCCACTATTACCGCATTGTGCCAGAAGGTCACCCTTTTTAACTCTTTCTCCAATCTTAACTTTGAAAGAACCCTGTTCAAGATGCGAAATTGCCGAATATAAACCATATTCGTGTTTAATAATAATTGTATTCCCCCAATTTTTAATCGTATTTATATTTCCTATTTGATTGTCTGGAATCCCGTCGGTGATTTTAACAACTTCTCCGTCAAGCGGGGCAATAACCGGAAGTTTAAAGCAATAGTAATCCGATAGCAAGTCACCATTATTTGAGAATTGCTTCCCCTCGCTGTCAACAACTACAAAGTCCCATGCATATTTCCAATCATCTTTATGGGTATATTCACCGTTAAAACTTTGAGAGACAAACCATTCACCGAAAACCGGAAGTTCCGGGAAAACATACTTAAATTTATCAAATCGTGCTCGGCGATTGTGATGATAGTAATAATTCTCTTCAGGATTGCCGGGAGGGAAATATAATAGAACTATGTCAGTATGGTCTTTTCTGAATTTCAGACTATAAATTGTAATTAAAACTATAAAATTGAATGGCAATACTAAAACCGGAAGAATTGAACCACTAAACAACCGAGTAAAAAATCCCGTAATAATTATTATCATTAACGACCCGAGAATAACAAGCACAAAACTTTTTCTCGAAGGTATAATCAAACTTCCACCAAGTGCGAACCCAGTTAAAATGCTATTTAACCCAGATACTATAATTAAGTTTTCTGCATTATGAGGGAGAAGTAAGTTTAAGAAGAAGTAATTTATAACGAATGCTAAAATACTTATAGCGAATAATACACGTGAGAAAAAGAGCATTCCAGATGCGAGAATTATTCCAGAGATGATATTTGGCTGAAATAAAATGAGCGAAAGAGATTTAAAATAATATTTAATTACATCCGGGAGGGTTTCTAAAAATGGGATCGCGTACGGCTTTATATTTTTTAATACGATGAAATCATAGTTCGTTAAAAAGATGATAAAAATATAGAGAGTTATTATAAACGGCAGACTTAAACCGGGCAGATTGAATGCAACTGCCATATAATTTTCGAGTACAGCCGATATAAAAAATGTAATTACAATAAATAATAAAATAATTAGAAGTAAAAATGGGGTCGTCTCATAATAGAAAGCTGCACCGGCACCGAACAAAACTCCGTTAAATCCATAAAACCCGCTTGAAATTTTTTGATTATCGAACTTAAGAATATATGCTGTTAAATTCGCCAATACAACCCCGAGTAGGGACATCAAACCGACTTCCGGAATTACAAAAGTTGCAATTAAAACAATTACTCCAAACCATCTTCTATTAGAGAAAAAGATTTGAGCATAACTAAATAAAACAGAGTCGAAGAATAATTTCATTCTGATCTATTTATTTAATTGAAAGTTTAGCGGGTAAAAGTTCCTGCTGTAAAAGATATTCGAGTGTTTCGGCTTTCCGAATAAGTTCAATGCTGCCGTCTTCCATTATCATAACTACATTCGGTCGCATTGATATAAACTGCATCCACTGAGTCATATCATAAGCTCCAACATCCTCAATAACTAATTTATCACCTTTTCTCAACGAGGGAAGGGTAATACTTTCTCTGATAACATCAATATTCATACAAAGTGGACCGAACATTGAAGCTTCTTCGGGGTGTGCACCCCCTTCTTGAGCAGGAGAAATTTTGTGCTTATACCAGAATCCTGTAAATAAAATATTTACCCCGGCATCAATTATAATGGCTCTTCTGCCGTTTGATAGTCGCTTGTTTGCAATAACAGTGGACAGTAAGTAACCTGCATTGTCAACTAATGCCCTTCCTGTTTCAAGAATAAGTGTCGGCATTTCGTCAGGACGTAATTGTAATTCAAATAGCCCTGTCGAGATAGCATCGGCAAAATCCTCAAATGAAGGAACGACCTCTTCCGCAGGCAAATATTGTCCGATTAAAGTATTATGTGATGCAAAACCACCTCCGAGGTCTATATAATCCAAATTAACATCTAATTCATTTTTCAATCCCTTTGCAAGGGCAACGAGTGCGGATGCTGCAATCCTGTATGCTTCGGAGGACATCATATAAGTGCCAACATGAGTATGAAGACCGACAAGATTTAAGTTTTTATTGGCGAGAATTCTTTTTAATGCCTGCCAAGCTTCACCGTTTTCGTAATTAAAGCCGAATCTATCCCATTTAGGATAAACTCCCACATCCATATTGACACGAATGGCTACATTTGCCTTTAAATTATTCGTATCAGTTATTTCTATTATATCATAAAGTTCGTCAAAGTGATCTATGTGAATTCTAGCTCCCTCTTTTATGGCTTTTAGCAGTGCAGCTTTACTCTTATCCGGACCATTAAAAATAATATCCTCACCTTTTATTCCTAGATGACGTGCTTTATCATATTCGAACTCTGAGACAACCTCAGCAATTGAACCTTCCTGGTGAAATACTGCACAAACAGCATCCAGGTAGTTTGTTTTATAAGACCATGCAAATTGTACTTTCGGGTATCTTGTTTTGAAAATACGAAGAGCATCTCTTTGATTTTGTCTTATTTTGGATTCAGTAATAACAAATAAAGGAGAGCCGTAATTTTCCACAAGATGTTTTACGGGGATTCCTTCAATATCGGGTTTGGGTGAGTTAAGAGTTTTTGTCCCAAACTTATTCATCAAACCAGAATAATGTTTAGATATTATTGGTCTTTCATATCTTTTTTTACTCATTTTTAATCTCTCCAGTTGTTGCAATTTTTTCAAACATTTTAATGTCGGTAATTAAATCCCAGGAACTACGTACGAATATGGTTCCGATTTTAAAATTCTTAAAAGGCTCAACTTTTTCTCCAAGAGCCAGTTTTACAAGGGCATACGGAAGATTTTGTCCTGCAGAAGGAGCCAGATAAACCCAAGCCGGGAAACGGGGATTAATTTCTAAAAGAAAATATTCTCCGGTTTCCGCATCTTTAATAAATTCCAATTCCATTCCGCTGCGCCATTTTAATTTTTCAATTAACTTGTATGAAATATCAAGTATGGCTTTATCATCAATTGTAACTCCAGCCCAACCTTTCCCCTTATCAGTGATGTAAAGTTTACGCATTGAAACTGCGCCGACTGTCTGCCCGGTACCATCGCCAAGAGCTACAACATTAAATTCATCTCCACGGACAAATTCCTGAATGATGATTGGATATCCCCATTTCATTCTTATTTTGTCGAATGAAGTTACTACTTCTTCAAAATTATTTGCAATGTATGCATCATAGAATATCCCTTTGACAACTACAGGATAATCAAATTCTTTCTTAAAGGAATATATGTCTTGCATTGAAGATGCTAGAACATTTTTTGGCACTTTAATTTGGTGAGATGAACAAAAATCGAATAATTTATCTTTCGCTCTAAAATTTAGTTGCTCTATTGTTGGAAGAAAACTTTTAATCCCGAGTTCTGCCAATTTTGGTTGAATCTTAATGAATCCATACAATTCGGAATCAAGGGTTGGTATTATTAAATCTATTTTTTCTTTTTCATGTATAGATTTAATTCTGTCAAATAAAATTTCCAATCCTGTTGAAGGGTAAGGAATAAGATAGCATTTTTTATGAATATTCTCCATATAAATTCCGGGGTCAAGAGAATCGTATATTAATCCGATTATCTCACCTTTAAATTCTTCGGCAGCGAGAATACTGCGAATTACGGGGACACCGGGGCCTGGATTATCTGTAGCATTTAAGCCTGTTATTGCAATTTTCATGATGTTTTTATAACCGCATAGATTTTTAACTGGTTTATGAAATCGCTGTAATCTTTTTCTAATGTTACACGGTCAACATCATATTCTTCAAGCAGCGAATCAATTACCTCTTTATCAGTTTGACCATTTTGAAGCATCTTGAAAATATCCCTTCCTATTCCATTTAATGTGAAAGTCTCTCCTGTCGACGAGAGGAAAAGAAAGCCGGAATCACTAATAGCTAAATTTTCAGGGATAAAGTATTTACTCATTTTGCACCTATGTAATTAAATTTTAAAAGTTTATTTCAGCATTAACATTTTTTTTACAAAACTTTGGTTACCCATCTTCAATTCATAGAAATAGATACCTGTCGGTAGTTTATTGTTGTAATCATCAGTACCATTCCATATTACTTCGTGACTGCCCGAAGGTTGAATTTCATTTACCAAGGTCTTCATTTTCTCTCCTGTCACCGAAAAAATAGTTAGCTCGACATTTTGTGACTCATTCAAGTCATAATTAATAGTAGTTGAAGGATTGAATGGATTGGGGAAATTCTGTCTTAAAGAAAAACGAATCGGTTGTTCCGGTTTAACATTTAACGGAATATTAGTGTTGTATATCTCCAGGTAATATTTGTTAACATACGGATAATTCCACTTTGAAAAGGCACACTCAAGGTACCCATCATTATCAATATCTATCAAACTAGGGTAAGAATATGAATAGTTCGGGTCATTTTTCTCGAAAATAATACTGTTGTTAGTAATGTCAAAAATTTTAACGGATTGTCTGTAGTTATTTGTAGTTCCATAGTAGCCTAGCACATAAAATTCGGTTTTATTGTCACCATTAAGGTCTGTTATTAGTGCATAAAGCTGATTCCCGGCCAATTTTTCAGCATCACTAAAAGTATATGTATATAGTGGCACTTCTGATGAACCTGAAACCATAACTTTAAATTCGTTGTAATCAAGAGTGTAAACATGCTGCTTCCACCCGTCTCCATCTTTTTCAAATGAAAACCATCCGGCAAGGGTGTTTTCGTCTATCTGAGAAGAACTCCACAACATTTGCCATTGTTGAGAATAAATGATAAGGTTAAAAAACAGAACCATTAAAATTAGTTTTTTCATATATGTCCTTATGTAAATTTTTGTTTTCTTTTTCGAATTAATAATGAATATTCTGGGTTAAATTCTTATTTTTACTTTTCAAAATATTATTGAAATCGTTAAATCAGACAGTATCATTACACAAAAGGTTTAAATTGATTAAAATACCGAGTAAACTTAGAAATAAATTAAGAAAAATAAAAATACTGCTCAGTGATGTAGATGGGGTGCTGACCGACGGAGGAATGTACTATACCGGAGAAGGGTTAAGTTTTAAAAAATTCAACGTTAAAGATGGTATGGGAAGCGTTAAACTTAGAGAAATCGGAATTCAAGTTGGCATTATTACAACGGACGTGTCCCCCATAGCAAAAGTAAGGAGTGAAAGACTTAGTCTTGATTACATTATTATTGGAACCTGGGAGAAAAAGAAAGCTGCAGAAGAAATCTGTTCTAAACAGGGATTAAAAATGGAGAACGTCGCCTTTATTGGTGATGATATAAATGATCTTGAAATTTTAGATGCCGTTGGTTTTAGTGCGGCTCCAAAAGATGCCGTGAACAGAGTATTAAAAAAAGTTGATTACATCTGCAACAAAAAAGGGGGAGAGGGGTGTTTTAGAGAAATTGCCGATATGTTATTATCAATTCATAAATAAAATGTGGAGCTGTGGATGAAATTAGTTTTTAATATTGTTTTTTTGTTGAATTTATTAACCTTCTCGCAGACTCACTATCCTGAGATTAACTTAGAGATCAAGAATGGAAATTTCTCGAAAGTTGCAAGAATTATAGACTCTGTTGTTGCCTTTGGTGAACTCTCGTCTCTTGAAATATATAACCTTCAGTTCCAAAAAGAACTGTTAAACAGAATTAAAAGAGATTTTAGAAGAAATGAACAAGAGATAGTTACATACTTAACTAAATACTACAAGGAATTAAATGAATCCATG
>Ga0208244_101089_pt1 | contig 17575 bp, 13 predicted proteins | sample SubbioCR12Aug_5A_FD_184828 | JGI IMG/M metagenome (GOLD analysis project Ga0208244, IMG submission 184828) | Serpentinite rock and fluid subsurface biosphere microbial communities from McLaughlin Reserve, California, USA - CR12Aug_5A (SPAdes) | ecosystem: Environmental > Terrestrial > Deep... | reverse complement strand
CCACGCTACAGTCATTGCGGGCACAGACCCGCAATCTGCCTCCTTCATTGGAGCAGATTCCGTCCCGCCGCAGGCGGGACGGAATGACATTGGGTTACTAGGGTGGGTTTTCGGCCGCATCTCTAGCGTCCTCGCCAGCCGCCCTTCTTCTCACTTCTTACTTTTTACTTTATTCTTCTTGCTTTCTACATTTATACTGCCTACTCAATACTTCTCCTTCATCCGGCCATCTGCTTCACGACATCCAATTGACCCGTGATTCGGGGTTCCATTTTGTCGTGGTTTTCTTCGGCTTTGTGAGAAACTCAATCGAGCTCTTCCCGGTGATATCCGCGGCGCCGAATTTCGATTCGTTCCATCCGCCAAAGGAGAACGGCTCACGCGGGACAGGCACTCCAATATTCACTCCCACCATTCCCGCATTTACCCGGTCGATGATAGACCGCGCCAGTCCGCCGCTCTGGGTAAAGACTGAAGCGGCATTGCCGTACGGCGATCGGTTCTCGATCGCAATCGCTTCATCGACGTTCTTCGTCCGGATGATGGAGAGAACCGGGCCGAAGACCTCTTCCTGGGCGATCTTCATTTCAGGACGGACGTCGTCGATCACGGTAGGCCCGACGTAGAAACCGTCTTCCTTTCCTTTCACCACCGCATTGCGCCCATCCACGAGCACCTTCGCGCCATCCTTTTCGGCTTCGGTGATGTAACGCTCGATCCTCTCCTTCGCAGCACGCGAAATGACGGAGCCGAGATTCTTCCCCGGAATGATCTTCCGCGCCTCATCACAGAGGCGTGCGACGATATGATCGACCTCTCCGACCGCAACCATGGCCGCTGCGGCCATGCATCGTTGGCCGGCGCATCCGCTCATGGAGGCTGCGACGTTTGTGGCCGTCATCTCCTCGTGGGCGTCGGGGAGAACAATCAAATGATTCTTTGCACCGCCGAGGCACAGGGCTCGCTTCAGGTGGCTGGTTGCCCGGGTGTAGACGATCTTTGCCACACGCGTGGAACCGACGAATGTCAACGCATCAATGTCCGGGTGATCACAAATCGCTTCGACGACTGTCCGGCCTCCGTTGACGATATTGAACACTCCGTCGGGCAGACCGGCTTCCTTCAGGAGTTCGGCGATTCTGGTCGCGCTCAACGGAACCAGTTCGGATGGTTTGAGAATCATCGTGTTGCCGAGGACCAGAGCATTCGGGATCGTCCAGTTCGGGACCATATTCGGAAAATTGAAGGGAGTGATGCTGGCAACGACGCCGACAGGATATCGGTCGATTCTGCATTCGACGCCTTTGCTTACTTCGAGGACTTCTCCTCCAATCATCTGTGGCATGGCACAGGCGAATTCGGTCACCTCGATCGATTTTTCGATCTCTGCAGTCGCTTCACTCATGGTTTTTCCGTTCTCTTCATGCACAAGAGCGGAAAGCTCGTTCGAGTGTTTTTCCAAAAGCGTCTTGTACCGGAAGAACACCTGCACCCGTTCCTTAATAGGCGTTGCGGACCAGGAGGGGAAGGCGGCTCGCGCAGCGCGCACGGCGGTATCCAGATCCTGCGCAGTGGAAAGGGGGACGCTGGCGATCTGCTGGCCGATGCCGGGATTCATCACCGGAAGCATTTCCCGGTTCTCGAGATAGACGGCCTTTCCGTTGATGTAGTTAGGCACCGCTTTGATTATTTTTCCGCGTGGAAGATCCTGCACTGCGGTGGCTTTGGCCTCTGACATGATCATATTCTCCTGATGCGTTCATCCGAAGTTGCGCTTACACGGTTCTCTCCAAATTACCAAAGAAGTGGTGGAATTGCAACGGATGGTAAGGGGATGTACCGTCTGGTGCCAGACGGAGTGCAGTATTGCGTAGTATGGTAGGTGACAGGGAGGAGCACGATGTATGAGGAGGGCGATCCTTCGAACGTTGTCACGATGGATCAGATTCACTGCTACGGGCGGGCGGTGTCAGGCAAGTTGAGGAGCCGGAATAGTGATGCTCAGAAGTCTCTCCTCCATTTCCGCCAGTTCCTGATGCATGATCTCCTTGTAGCGCTCTGTTTCTTTGTTGAGCTTTGAAACGAGCGAGCGGTAGTACGTAATTCCCTCCTGAAGATTTGCCCTGAACGTGGAAAAGTACTTTTCATCTCTCGCTGACAGGGAGTCGACGCGCTTCTGAAGCTGGTTGCCGAAATACTCAACGTAGAGGCGAAGTTCGTTGACGAACATGTGAGAGCGATCGGCGAACGTCAGAATATTTGTTCGGCCATAGATGTGTCCCACCATCTCCTCCAGCGATACGATGCGAGAAAAATACGCAAGGTTCGGGCCGGGACAGATGGCAACGGGAAGCTTTTTCCACTCTTCGACAGGCCCTGCAGACGCATACGCTGTTGCCGCAAGATCTTCGCAGAGACAGGCCTTCCTGACAACTGTTTCGATTCGATCTGTAAGCTCTGTCGCAGGCAATTCTTCATTCTTCAATTGACTGATCTTCAAACGCTGGTATTGACTCGAGGCAGTGCAGATCGGCTCTCGTGTGAATTCAGTGTTGGAAATGAGAAACTTCTTCATGCATGGACTCCCCGGCTTGTTGTTGTCAACGCGAAGCCGGATGTTCCGTTCGCTCGAACTGTCTCGTATGTTATTGAATGGTATCCCAAGTGGAGATGCATCGCTCAGGTAGTAGTCTTCCGGTTTCGCGTGAGCGAGCTTGGCTCTGGTCTCCTCGTCGAGGTTCGTTGCTTCAGGGACCAGGAGAAACGGGGATCCCCAGCCTGTGGCATCAACATCATAGTATTCCCGGAGAAACGCATCCTCGTTTGCTGTGCCGATCCCTCCCTGGACTGTCACACGAATCTGCATCGGTTCAGCCGGAACTGGTATTCCCTTTTGATCCAGCGCCGGACGACAAAGGTCTGAAAGCTCACCGACGAGCTCCTGCCTCTGCGTTTTGAATTTCTCCAAAATCGGTCCCAGAAGATCACCATCAGTCGCGAAGGCATGGCCGCCGCAGTTAAGTCCCGACTCGATGCGAAACTCCGACACCCAGATTCCTTTTTTCGCCAGGATTTTTCCCTGGATGAGAGCAGAGCGGTAATCGCTCACTTTCAGCACGACTTTTTTCCGAAACCTGCCATCGGCGTTCGGAAGGAGTTCGGGACATTCACCCATGTAGCTGAACAGCCGTGGATTCAGCCCGGCGGAGAGGATAACCGACGAATCAAGGTCACTCCGGACGAACCCGCGAAGCGATGCCAGAGCATCAGAAGAGGCATGGCGGGGGGGTGATCCGTTCTTCACCTTGGGGGAACGATCTACCTTCGTCATGATATTCACGTCAATCTTCCCCGCAACGATACGTGAGCGCAATTCTTCTTGCAGGCCAAACTGGATGGAGGGATCCTCCGTGTGAATCATCTTTTGGTACATTGCCTTGAGAGGAGAGTTTTCTGCGAGCATCTCAAAGTACTTGACGATCTCACTGCCGCGTTCGAATACGGAAGATTTCAGCGTCTTGATTTGCCGCTGGACGATCCGATGGACAAGGTTGAGATACGCGGTGATTCTTCGGGCCCGGGAATCATCTTCCTCAGCGCCGATGGGGGAGTATGGTTCGCCGGACGCGAGGGAGTAGTGCTTTCGCATGTGCTCAATGAGAATATCATCGACGATCGAAATGACTGAAGAGATTCCAAATCTCGCGACGCGAATCGGGGTGTCGATCGTGAAGGCCAATCCCATAACAGGGATATGAAAAGTATGCACCTGCGGACTGTCCATTGTGTAATCTTTCATTGTAAATATGTCGCCGCGATCTTCTGCGGTGGAGTAACTGGTTTTGCCGGGCCAGGAACGGGAAGCTGACTGGTACGTTCGGATTCCTTCCGAATCAAATATTCAGAGTCAACTCTTCATCTGTTGTGCAATTGTCAAAACCTGGACGTGTTTCGGCCGGTGGTAGATGAGATGATGGAGATTGTATCTCCCCGGGGAGCGGAGTGATGGCAGCGTGGGTGCTGCACAAGACAAAAATCTGAGCCGACGACCCGGACTATCTCGCTTCGCAAACTGAGCCGATGTGAAACTTCTCGCCAGAACGTTTGTCTTTAATCCTCGAAAGCCTTCACCTGGGGGCGGCTCTTCACGTCCTGCAGTCGGGCAGGATCTTCCCGCCTATTGACCTGTCACCTTCCGAAATCAAACAACTCAAGATACAATTTTTTTCCCAGAAACAAGAACAAATCGCGAAAAGAATTCGTCTCAACAAGGTTTCGTCCATGCAGAGTTGAATTCGGACGAAATGCGATCAAGGAAGATCTGGAGAGCTTACATCTTGTCATCTATTGCGTCTCTATTCGGAAAATACTTCAGTGCGCAATCCGGGCATAGTCCGTGGGTGAGAGTCACATCGGAGTGATTCACGATATACGTTTCAATCCTGCTCCAATAACCTTGATCATCTCGGATACTTTTGCACCATGAACAGATAGGAAGAAGTCCTCTCAGGGTCTTGAGTTCAGTAGAAGCCTGCTTCAATTCATCTATTGAAGATTCCAGCGCCCCCTGAGTTTTCAATAACTCTTCTTCCATCAGCTTATTGTTGATCATCACAATCGTAAGGCCCATCCCTGCTTCGAACGTCAGCAGGTAGAGGGTATAGACAAGGGTCACGAAGTTGGATTCAAACAAGGGAGTTTCGGGATCGAACATCCAACTGATTGCCCTAAGCAGAATGACCAGTCCAATGACCACGTTCAGAACCCCGGCGGCATGATAAAGTACTCAGTTGCCGGGATTTGAGGGTCGATGAAAAACCCAGGCTGTTCGCCATGCATATGCGGTAACACCGATCGACAAGACGAGTGTTCGCGTCGCGACATCATTGGTAATGAAATAGAAATCCGCCATGATGGCGGCGACCAGTATTGGCGAGAGATAGTGGATACGATGGAGTGACTCTCCCCGGACAAGTCTGAGTGTTCCATCAAGCCTGTGGATGCTTGTGAGCATGAAACTCGCCCCCACGGTGATGATACTCACGTCAGCAGAGATGGCTCCCCTGAAAATCAATGCGAAATGCCCGATTGTTGCAAAAAGAGAAGCTGCAATCCAAAATTGGAAACCGGGATACGTCTTGTGGTGTCTTTGATAAAAAAGAAGAGCCGCAAAAACAAAATAGTTGTGGGCCTCTTCTTGGGTCCGCGAGCAGGACTCGAATCCCGCCAAAAGGCGGCGGGACTTCGTGGCACCTTCGGCGCCACACAGCCTACAAGGTATAGGGCATAGTAAGAGCAAATCCCGACCATTTGTGGTCGGGATTTTATGCTCCGCGAGTAGGACTCGAACCTACAACCCTGCGGTTAACAGCCGCATGCTCTACCATTGAGCTATCGCGGAAACTGGTAGTACAAACGAATCTTTGGCCACTCGAACTCCCAGAATTGCCCACGAGCGTTATGTGCGAGTGGATGCAATTCTGAGGATCCCGCTGCTGTAGGGCGGGACCTCCATTCCGACCTCGTCGGAATAACAGCCGCATGTCCCAACGGGATCCCCTTGGGACTCCACCATTGAGCTATCGCGGAATGGATTCCGTTGTAAACGGCGGGAGAAAATATATGTGAAAATCCCCCAAAAGTCAAGAAATCTCTCTTTTTCGCGCGACAAGTTCGATGCGAAGGCATAATTCAGGAAAGTGAGAAATCTAGAAACGGACGTCGCGCTTGAGTAGATAGATGAAAAGCGGAGCACCGACCGCGGCCGTGATCGCCCCAACTGGAATCTCCGATGGAGCCATGAGAGTTCGGGCGAGCAGGTCGCACACAATGAGGAACGCTCCTCCGAATATCATCGACGCCGGCAACAACAGTCGGTGATCGGGTCCGAAAAGCAGTCGACAGATGTGCGGAACGAGGAGACCGACGAATCCGATCACTCCGCTGACCGAGACGGCCATTCCTGTCAGAAGCGAAGCGAAAATGTAAGATCTTCTTCGCACTGATTTCACATCTATCCCCATATGCATCGCGTCTTCATCCCCCTGAGAAATCGAATTGAACGATCGTGAGTGAAAAATGAGAAGGGCACTCGCGATGAGAGAAGGAATTCCGACCGCAAGCACCCAGCCATAACTCGCACCGGAAAGGTTTCCGAGCAGCCAGAGAAAGGTTGTACGTATTTCCTGATTCGCAACGGACATCAAAACGAGAATGATCGCGTTGAAAAACGCTCCGATCATCACACCCGAGAGAAGCAGCGTGGTAGGATCGACAAACCCACGGCGATGACCAAGCATGTATACCAAAAGCATGACAAGTCCGGAACCAGCAAACGCAAGGAGTGGTGTCGTCAGGTACGGCAGACTCATGCCGGCAGTGATCGCAATGATTGCTCCAAGTGTCCCTCCGCTGGAGATGCCGAGAATGTACGGTTCAGCGAGAGGATTGCGCAGCAGAGCCTGGAACGTTGCTCCGGCGATGGAGAGACTGCCTCCGACGACAAGCGCCAGCAGGATGCGCGGAAAACGAAGCGATAATATAATTGTTCGCGTGGTTTCGTCCGCTATCTGCTCATTTCCGGTAAGTACTCCGAATATGCTTGATATCGAAATCGATGTGGTTCCCACGGAAAGGGCAAGCATCGCAGAAACGAGGAGGAACAGTGAAAGCCCCAACAGGGTGAGAAGAGTGCGACGTGGAGTTAGGACGCTCATAGCGGCGAGGGGTCAGTCCTTCTGGCGATTGGAGTGGATCATCTTCCAGATGGCATTCAACAGGGTATCCAATCCATCTCCGGCCACGGCGGAGATCAAAACGGATTTGGTGCCCCGGCCGAAGGGGAGACGTTTCAGGGCATTCATTTGTTTGGATTCAAGGAGATCGGTTTTCGTCAGCGCGACAATTCTCTTCTTCTTTACAAGACCGGGGTTATACTCTTTCAGCTCATTGAGGAGAACGCGAAAGTCCTCGACTGGGTTTTCACTCGTTGAGTCGATGAGAAACACCAATGCCCGAGTCCGTTCGATGTGTCTCAGGAACTGGATTCCAAGTCCTTTTCCTTGGTGCGCTCCCTGAATCAATCCCGGGATGTCGGCAACCACGAAACTCTGGTGATCTCGGTACCGAACGATCCCGAGATTCGGAACGAGGGTTGTGAAGGGGTAGTCGGCAATCTTGGGTCTTGCTGCCGAAATGCTCGCAATTAGCGTGGACTTCCCCGCATTAGGGAATCCCACGAGGCCGACGTCGGCAAGGAGTTTCAGTTCCAGGATCAGCTCGCATTCCTCCCCAGGGGTACCCGGCTCGGCGATTCGGGGGGCCTGATTAGTGGAGGTGGCGAAGTAGGTGTTACCTCTTCCTCCCTTGCCACCATGAGCGATGATCACATTCTGGTTGTGGTCAACGAGATCAGCAATCGTGTCACCGGTGTTCGCATCACGGACAAGCGTTCCGCAGGGAACCCTCAATACCGTTTCTTTTCCCCATTTGCCATCCTGTTTCTTTCCCCTCCCGCGTTCACCATGTTCAGCGCGATATTGTCGATGGTACTTGAAATCAAGCAGCGTGTTGAGTTGCTTGTCTGCACGAATGACAATGTCGCCGCCGTTTCCTCCGGAGCCCCCATCAGGTCCTCCTTTAGGAACGAATTTTTCGCGGCGGAAGCTGATGGCGCCATTGCCCCCATCGCCTGCCTTCACATGTATCTTTGCTTCATCGATAAACTGCATTCACGTCACTCGGATTCTGGAGGTTAATATTCCTGTGGAGACTCCGGGGACATCTGAACTGCCGTCAGGAGACGATGTCCTCTCCCTCTTGATGGCTCGACGGATAGAAACAGTCATAAATCATGTCGGTAAGCTGGATGGCGTCTTCGGCATACGGGTCGATGTTGTTCTCGATGAATATTGAATCGAGCACAACGGCGGCGGCATCCCAGTCGATTGTCTCACTCAGGCGCTCAAGCACCGAGTGAAACACTGCTTCGTCCTTCCCAAAGAGGCTCTTGGTGAAGAACTTCTGTTCCTGAGGAGTGAAAAACGAAAAGAAATCCTTCCCTTTCGGCTTTCGTTTGCGTTTTGGTTTTCGTCCAACTGTCGGAGTTTGACTGGATCCTGCCCACGCCTTCTCAAGGGCTTTCATCGGTTCCCCCTGGGGTTCGGGGGATTCGACCAGTACCGGTGCGGGGCTCTCCACGGGTTGAGGAGCTTCATCGATGAATGGTTTTGCTTCCGGGACATCCTCCTCAGTTCTGAGCGTAAACTCCTCATCGCGGCCTTCCCGCTCAAGGATAATCTGAATCATCTTCCCGAGCTGATCGATGGATACCTGATGAATTCCCTTGCTGTCCCGCTCGTGTTCCAGCGATGACATGATGTTCAGCATTTCTTTGTCTTCAAAGAAGACGATAGCCGCGTTGATCGGAAGGGATGGTCCGGAAATGAGATTGCTGGAATCTGGAATGCCCGCGACAACGAACGAGAGCATCTCCTGCATCAGCGAGCCGAGTTCTTTTGGAGAATGTTTTTGTGTGACCGCCGAATCGATCTTCTTGATAAGCGCTCGGAATTCCTCGTACGTAAACTCCACGAGACCGCGTTCATTGATGTATCGCTTCAGAACGCGGGAGAGGTATGGGTAGTCAACGCAGTACCGCAACTTCCTCAGCACGTTCGCCGCAGAAACCCGGCGCTGGTCCTCGAAGACGAAATTCTGGAGCGTCCAGCGCGGACGACAGAGGTAGTTGAACTGGAAGTGAACGGCTTGATCCAGCAATATCTCGAAGTCGATATGGTCAAACTCGTAACGATTCACCAGGATCAAATCGATCTGCCGCTGCAAGCTCGCAATCTCCGGGAGGGGATAGGGAAATCGCTTCGAGCGGGATTCTTCCTTTCGTTCTTCCCGAAGTGTTCGTTCGACTTCATTCTTGAAGTAGGCCTTGATCGCGGGGTGGATGTCCGCGTTCAGAACCGCTCGGAGCTCAATGCTGTCCGACTCCCCGATGGTTCTGGTGCGGACAGTATTCATGATCGTTTCGATTTCGTTCTCGAAGATGTATCCCATAGGAGATGCCGGAGCTGTTATGGTCGAGGAGTTGGAATCAACGCTGACTCCGCACGAGCGCATTCACTCGATCGATTTCTTTCTGTGCGGCGGTCTTCAACGATGCATCAATTCCGGAGCGATCGATGATCTGTCGATACATCGTGATGGCCTGATCGTACTTCGCCATTTTTTCATAGGACTGTCCGGACATATAGTAAGATGGAGCGACCCAATCGATCTTGGTCCTTTTGGTGACGAGATAGGGGACCTTCAGGAATTCGAGAATGGCCTGCTGATAATCCCCCTTGAAAAAGAACGCTTCACCGATATAATACCGCACCTCCGCTTCGATATCCGCATCAACGTTCTCGAGCAGGCTTTGAAGATGAAGTATCGATTGGTCGTAGTATCCAAGCTTCTGGTAGATCACGCCGATGTCGATTCTTTTTTCTCCGATATCCGCGTTGTCCGGGTACCGGTCGATGTACTGTCGGGTCAACTGGAGCGCGGCATCCCACAGGCCGATCTGCTTATTCGTGAGGATAAGATTGTTCATCGCGAACGGAATAAGGTCCGGGGCGCGTCGCTCATTCTCGAGAATTGTACGGTACTGCTTCGACGCATTCTCCCACTGTTCGAGGGCAAAATAGACGTTGCCGAGACTCAGGTGGGCCCGAAGTGTGATCGCTTCATTGGGAAACTGTTGGATGACCGATTCGTACGTCTGGATCGCCTGCTGTTGCCGATTCAGCGTTTCATGCACCCGGCCCGTCCAGTAGAGGGCGTCGGGAAATATTGAGGATCGGGGATATTGACGAGTGACAATTTCAAAGCGGCGGAACGCCGCATCGAGATCGTCTTTCCGGAGGTGATAGCGTCCCCGCTCGTACTCAAATTCTGCCGCCGACCCGGCAGCCTTCGGATACGATTTGACGAACGCCTGAATACGACGGTCTGACTCGGGAATGTTATCGAGGCGCAGGTTCGTGATAATGACTCGCGATTCAAGATACTGTCTGACGCTGTCGGTGCGTGCCTGCTGAAGAAGCTCGGTGTATCGTCGCAACGCGCCCGCATAATCTCCACTTTCGAACAGGAGATGAGCCGCCTCGAGCGATGCTCTGCCAGCCTGATCGCCGGACGGTGATTGCACTCTGCTTGCCTGTTCAAGAAGGCGCGCCGCGAGCTCAAGGTTGTTTTCCTGACGGGCTATTCCCGCGAGCGCATAGTAAGCGGTTCCGCGTGTTGTTGCCGAAGAATCCTTGATGAGAGAAATCGCGTAGTAACGCTTGGCCCGTGATGCATCACCGAGTTTCTCATAGCACTGGGCCAGGCGAATGATATCCGTCACCGTGACATCGGAAAGGGAGAACGGATCGCTCTCCTTCCGCTCAATGACTCGTTCGTATCGCACGCGCGCATTGGCGAAATCTTCCGCAAAGTAATAGGCGTCCCCCCGCTTCGTGTCGAGATCAGACGCGAATTCGGAATACGGATACCGTTCCTCAAGCGCATCGAAGAGACGGTGGGCCTGGGCAAAATTTCGCCGTGAGGCTTCATTCATCGCGAGTTGATAGCTCGCTTGCGCGGCATAGCGATGGTCGGGGAAACGAGTTCGGAACGCGTTGAGCAACACCATGGCGGAGTCCTGCTGTGCCAAATCCAGCAGAACCCGAGCCCGCTGGAACAGGGCTTCCGGAATGACGTCGCTCTGTCCATGCCGATCAATCACAGTCCGATACGTGGAGTTGGCTTCGGCAAATGCTCTGATCGATTGATACCGCTGGGCTATCAGGAACAGCGCCTGATCGCGGCGCGCAATATTCTGAGCACTTCTTTCAATTTCCTCAGCCACGCGACGAACCTCGGCGACACTCCCCGAGAGATCGAGCTGGAGCCGGAGCTTTGAAAGGAACGCCTCACTGGCTCGCTCCCGATCAAGGTTCTGCGCGTTCAGGGAATCGTATGCTGCAATGGCCGCGTTCGCAGCGTCCGCGAATCGAGGCGATGATTGATCAAGCTTCCGACTCACATACTCCAGCGCCTTCGATTTGTAGTACCATGCTTGAGCCCGGGTCTGTGCCGGAAGGGGGTTGCGGAGCGCGGTCTCGAATTGCGCAGCGGCTTTCGCATAATCCTTTAGATCTGTGAAAAAAATTTCGCCGAGCCGGAATGCGAGCATCGCGGGGGGCTTCTGGTCGATCATCTCGCCAATAAGAAGAGCCAGGTTGCTGAGCCCGTCGGCGCTCTCTTTCACGTCGTAGATTCGGATCGACTTCCTCAATCGGCGCGCCTCATCGATATGATCGCTGCCGGGAAATCGCCGTTCAAGACTCTCGAGAGCTTCCAGAGCCTGAGTGCTGGAGCCGAACTGCTGATGGACCTTGGCCATTTCAAAGAGTGCATCGTCTGCGAGCGGATGGGTTGGGAATCGATTGAATACTTCCTCCAACATATCGACGGCATGTCGTTCATCATTGAGTTGTTTTCGGTAGATCGTTGCCGCCTCCATCAGAACGCGCGGGAGAAGCGGATCGCTGGGAAAACGGTTTCGGAACTGCTGCGCAAATTCCAGCGCCTGATTGTAGTTCTGTGCGAAGTTCGAGCCCTTCATTCCCCCGACGATAAGAGCACGCGGATCGACTCGAGTCGTGGTATCCCGCTCAGCACGCAGGTAATAGGCGCTGGCCTTCCCGAATTGGCTTCCCCGTTCTGCGGAGACAGCGGCGCGGTAGAAGGCATCGCCCGATAATGTTCCCTTGAGCGTTGTCGCACGTTCGAAATATCGCACTGCGGCATCGTAACTGCCCGACGTCGTGGCAGTGATTCCCAGCTCGAACATCGCATTCTGGCGCATTTGTGGCGTTGCGCGAAGACTGTCATTTACTATCGATCTCCAGGCCGTTTCGGCATCGGAAAGTTCCCCGGTGTCCCTGTGGATCGTTCCGAGGAGAAAGAGCGCGTCGTGGTAGCTTGACGAGCTCCGATACGTCGATGTAATGGTCGTGAGAGAACTCTTCGCTTCTTCGGTCTTGTTGAGTCGAACCAGCGCAATAGCCATAAGGTAATGCGCACGCGAAGCGGACGTCGCATCTCCTTTCGCGTCGATCACACGCTTGCATTCGGATCGGGCAAGCTCAAACTGGTTCTGAACGAGGTAGATTTCGGCGAGTTTTAGCCGCGCGGGAACGACGATATCCGATGCCGAGTATTCCTGGACCAGCGTTCTGAGGACTTTGCGCGCGTTTTCGGGATCGCCTGCTATCGAAAAATACTCGCTTGACTTGAGCAGAGCAGAAGGGGCAAGTTTGCTCTTTGGATGAAATGTGCGGACTCGTTCAAACGCGAGCGCTGCTTCCCGGGAATTTTCGAGGGAAACGTAAGCTTCCCCCACGTTCCACCACGCCTCCGGGGATTTTGGATGGTCTGGAAATGCGAGGGCAAAGTTCTGAAAGGTCAGCCGGGCATCATCATGTTGCTGGAGCTTCGTCTGCGTGAGCCCGAGATAGAAGCGGGCCTCGAGGCCCTGCTGGGTATTCGGAAACGTCGCAACAAACTGCTTGAATTGCTCAAGAGCAAGATCGTAGAGCTTGTCGTTGTAGAGATTGACCGCGAGCTTGAAATCCGCATTCTCCTTTGTGCTTTGGCTAAAAAGCATGGATGCACAAAGAATTACGGCCATCAGCGGCAGAAGCAGAAATCGTCTCATAGGAAAAAAAGGTAGCACATATTCTGAGGATTATCAACAACGGCCAGAGGAGTCGTGTGTTGAAGCGCACGGTCACACGTTTTCAACCATGAATTCCAGACAAACGCTTGGGTTCATTACTTGACACCCGATCCGAGTACCTATATCTTAGTGGCGTTATCCTCTCGTCGGCCGAAAATTCCTCGTTTTCTTTCATATACTAATTTTTACAGGAGGCGGTATGGATTTCCGTTGGAGACTGGTGCGGAGGATGGGTCGTGTCCTCCTGATACTTCTTCTGCCGTTATTGCTGTTCGCCCAAATTCCAAACGCAAGCTTTGAAAACTGGTCCAATGATGAGCCGGATGGCTGGTTCACCAACAACATCGTTCCCGCAGCCGTCACGGTCAGAAGGTCCACAATGTCAAACACGGGCGTGTTTGGATTGAAAGGGACGGTGATCTCGTACTTTGGACTGAACTTGGCCCCTTTGTGAGCGCCGGAGCGGAAGGTCAGGGGTTCTCATTCACAGGCAGGCCCTCAGCTCTGAGAGGGTATTATCAATTTGCTCCGCTGGGAGGGGACAGCTTTGGAGTCACGGTAGTTCTTGTGAAGGGAGACAGCATTGTGGTTGGCGTCGGCTCTTTTACGGACTCGCTCGCAACAAGCGGTTATCGGCAATTTGTCGCGAACATGTTGTACGTACTGCCAGATGCCCCCGACACTGCGCTGATCTGGATGCAGATCTTTCCGGGGGCCGGCAAGATATTTCCGACGGCCGATTCTTACTTCATCGTCGACGACCTTTCGTTTGGCGCAGTGACTTCGGCCAAGCGGGGTACCAACATACCCGGCGGTTTTTCACTTCGACAGAATTTTCCCAATCCATTCAATCCAGCGACAACCATCAGATACGATGTTCCGACGCATGCCAATGTGGAAATAAGAATATTCAATACGCTTGGACAAGTGGTGAGAACGCTGGTCAGTGAGACAATGGAACCGGGAAGTTACTCGGCGACGTGGGATGGGAGAGACAATTTCGGGAGGGTGTTGCCATCTGGCACATACGTCTATCGTCTGGCCGCTCTCGACGAATCCGGCTTGTCAGAGAACGACTACGTACGGAGCAGGATGATGATTCTGCTCAGATGAGACAATTGTCCGATGCAGCGGTCAGCGCGTTGCATGCTTTTCAATCCGCGTCGATCCTGGGCTTCCATCTCCTTTCGCCGTCAATGTCCTTCTTGTCTCAACAAAAAAGGCGTCTTCTCTGAGGCGCCTTTCGCTTGTGCACGACAAGAATGTTATCCCACGACTTTCGCCCTGATGAATTCCCTGTTCAATCGGGCAATATGATCCACCGAGATCTTCTTGGGACACTCGGCTTCGCAGGCGTAGTTGTTTGAACAATTCCCGAAACCCTCCGCATCCATCTGTGCCACCATCCGCTGAACCCGCTCCGACCGTTCGATCTGTCCCTGGGGAAGGAGTGCGAGTTGTGAGACTTTCGCGGAGACAAAGAGCATTGCTGATCCGTTCGGGCAGGCAGCGACGCAGGCGCCGCAGCCGATGCACGACGCGGCGTCCATTGCCTCCTCGGCATGATGTTTCGGAATGAGGATGGCATTCCCGTCTGGAACGCCTCCGGTTTTCGCGGAGGTGTATCCGCCCGCGTACATGATGCGATCGAAGGAGGTGCGATCGACCACAAGATCCTTGATGATCGGGAATGCCTTTGCCCTCCAGGGTTCGACGACGATTGTATTTCCTTCCCGGAAGCTTCGCATTCGCAGTTCACACGTGGCGATGCCCCGGTTCGGTCCGTGGCTGCGACCGTCGATGACGAGGCCGCAACTGCCGCATATTCCCTCGCGGCAATCATGATCGAACGCGACCGGATCTTCACCCTTTCTCACGAGATCATTATTAAGTACATCCAGCATCTCGAGGAGGGAGGCATCGGGCGAAATGTCTTTCACTGTGTATTCGACGAAACGACCCTCATCGTTTCGATTTTTCTGGCGCCATATTTTGAGAGTGAAATTCATTACTTGTAGCTCCTCTGAGATGGTTTCACGTATTCAAATTCGAGCTGTTCTTTGTGAAGCGTCGGTTTCTTCTTTTCTCCCGCGTATTCCCACGCTGCGACGTAGGAAAACTTCTTGTCGTTTCGCTTCGCCTCCCCATCTTCTGTCTGGTGCTCCTCGCGGAAATGTCCGCCGCACGACTCTGCGCGTTGGAGAGCGTCAAGGGCCATCAGTTCTCCGAGTTCGAAATAATCCGCGACCCGACCCGCTTTCTCCAATTCCGCGTTCAGATCATTCTCTTTACCGGTCACTTTCACATCAGACCAGAATTCTTTTCTGAGTTCGGGGATAAGCTTCAGCGCTTTTTTCAGATCCTTTTCGCTGCGTCCCATGCCCACGTGTTCCCACATAATCTTTCCTAAATCCTTGTGGAAATCGTCCACCGTACGCGTTCCCTGGATCGACATTAATCTATTCACCATGTCGTTGATCGCTTTTGTGCTTTCTCTGAACCCAGGATCGTCAGTTTTGACGGGAGAGAATTTCGTCGACGCGAGGTAATCTCCAATTGTGTATGGAATAATGAAGTATCCATCGGCCAGACCCTGCATCAGGGCGCTGGCTCCGAGGCGATTTGCACCGTGATCGGAGAAATTCGCTTCGCCGATGACGAACAATCCCGGAATATTGCTCATCAAATTGTAGTCAACCCATAATCCCCCCATTGTGTAATGGACGGCAGGGTAGATGCGCATCGGAGTCTTATACGGATCCTCGGAAGTGATTTCGTGATACATGTCGAAGAGGTTTCCGTACTGCTCCTCAATCCATGCTTTGCCGTTGCGTTTGATGGCATCGGCGAAGTCGAGGTAGACCGCCATCTTTGACGGTCCGACGCCATGCCCTTTGTCACACATCTCCTTAGCCCGGCGCGAAGCGACGTCACGCGGAACGAGATTTCCGAACGACGGATAGAGGCGCTCGAGATAGTAGTCCCGTTCTTCCTCCGGTATGTCCGTGGCCTTGCGCGTCTCATCCTTTTTCTTCGGGACCCAGATTCGTCCGTCGTTCCGGAGCGATTCGCTCATGAGCGTGAGCTTCGACTGATAATCGCCTCCGACCGGAATGCAGGTGGGGTGGATTTGCGTGAAGCAAGGGTTCCCGAACAGCGCTCCTTTTCTGTACGCTCTCCAGACCGCCGTAGCGTTGCACGCCTTTGCGTTGGTGGAGAGGTAAAAGACGTTGCCGTATCCGCCCGTAGCAAGCACGACGGCATTGGCGGAATATGACTCAAGCTCTCCGGTGACGAGATTGCGCACGACAATCCCGCGGGCCATGTCGTCAACGAGGACCAGCTCAACCATTTCCCGACGGGGGAAGAATTTCACTGTCCGCGCATCGATCTGACGACACAGTGCAGAGTACGCCCCGAGGAGGAGTTGCTGTCCCGTCTGTCCTCTCGCGTAAAATGTGCGCGAGACCTGGGCGCCTCCGAATGATCGATTGTCCAGATACCCCGCATAGTCACGGGCAAAGGGGACCCCTTGCGCGACGCACTGATCGATGATACTGTTGCTGACCTGAGCGAGGCGGTAGACGTTCGCTTCCCGGGCCCGGTAGTCGCCCCCTTTGACCGTATCATAGAAGAGCCGGTAGATGCTGTCGCCGTCATTCGGATAATTCTTGGGCGCATTGATGCCCCCCTGCGCGGCGATGCTGTGTGCGCGGCGCGGCGACTCGTGATACGAAAACGCGAGCACGTTATATCCCAGTTCTCCAAAACTCGCCGCTGCCGATGCTCCGGCCAGTCCTGTCCCGACGACGATGATCGTGTACTTCCTCTTGTTTGCCGGATTGACCAACTTGAGATTAAAACGATGGTCATCCCACTTCTTTTCGATGGGTCCGGCGGGGATTTTCGATTCTAACTTCATTGTTATGAACTCCTCGTTCTTGATGGAGTGGGGGTGTGGTGCACCCTTCGGAGCATTACTGTTTGAACCAGAGGAAAAACGCCGGCATCGCGGCAAACGCCAGGGGAATAAGGAACCAGAAGATCACCGCGAATGACTGGATCAACCACTGATATCTCTTCGTCTTGAGGCCGAGCGTCTGGAAGCTGGCCTGAAACCCATGTCTGAGGTGAAACCCGAGAAACGCGACGGCAACAATATAAAAGATACCAAGTATTGGATCGGAAAACGCCTCGCTGACCATCTCATATGGGGGCTTATGCTCGGCTCCGAAGCGCGTCGGTATCCAAAATGTGATCAGGTGTGAAACCAGGAAAAACCCGACAAGCGCGGCGCTGGTTGTCAGCATCGGTGTGCGTGAAGACAACGGCGCATTATCCGAGAGTTTGTACACGTCGTACCCGACGGGACGAGAGGCCCGGTTCTTCAGCCAAACCCAAACGCCGCTGACCATATGAATGATGAGTCCAAGAAACAGGACAATTTCCACCGTTCGGATGATCGGGTTTGATGACATGAAGGCGGAATACTCATTGTACATGGCTCCACCGTCGTTCACGAAGAGAAGAAGATTGATCGAAACGTGAACGATGAGAAAGGTGCAGAGGAAGAGGCCGCTCAGACTCATCGCGATCTTCTTGCCGACGGATGATCGAAAGAACGTCAGTAAACTGTTCATGATGTGGAATCGATGTTGTGTTTGAGATTACAGCCGTTTAGGTGGCTGTTGAAAAAGGAGGCATCGACTGAAGTCGACGCCTTTCAGTCAGCGAAACCCTTCGGGTTTTGTCGAAAAACTAGCCGTCCCGCGGAACGCGGGATGGCGTGAAGGA